>JABLTH010002918.1_pt1 | contig 16443 bp, 15 predicted proteins | sample 7875711 | NCBI WGS metagenome assembly JABLTH01 (sample SAMN14941262, study PRJNA633318) | bioreactor metagenome | isolation source: bioreactor | place: China | collected 2019-03-05 | reverse complement strand
CTTCAGCCGCCTCGACCAGGCCATGCCCCACTACTTCCGCAACGCCGACGCCGACGAGGTCTTCTTCGTGCACAAGGGCGGCGGGGAGCTGGAGACCGACTTCGGCCCCCTGGCCTACGAGGCCGGGGACTACCTGGTGATCCCGAGGGGCACCGTCTACCGCTTCACCCCCGACGCGCCCACCTCCCTGCTGGTGGTGGAGTCCTTCGGCGAGGTTTCCATCCCCGACCGGGGCATGCTGGGCCGCCACGCCCTCTTCGACACCGACGTCATCCGCACGCCCACGCCCGACCCGGCCCGCTACGAGGGGCTGGAAGGCTCTTGGAAGCTCCGCATCAAGCGCCAGGGCCGCTTCACCACCGTGACCTACCCCTTCAACCCCATCACCACCGTGGGCTGGAAGGGGGACCTCACCGTGTGGCAGCTCAACCTGCGGGACATCCGCCCCGTCATGAGCGAGCGCTACCACCTGCCCCCCAGCGCCCACACCACGTGGCTGCTGAAGGACGCGGTGATCTGCACCTTCCTGCCCCGCAGCCTGGAGAATGGCGACCCCGGCGCGATGAAGGTGCCCTTCTACCACTCGAACATCGACTTCGACGAGGTGCTCTTCTACCACGCCGGGGACTTCTTCAGCCGCGCGGGCATCGAGCCCGGCATGGTCACCTTCCATCCCCAGGGCATCCACCACGGGCCGCACCCCAAGGCGGTGGAGGCCGCGAAGGCCAAGACCTTCACCGAAGAGCAGGCCGTGATGATCGACACAAAGCATCCGCTGGCCCTCACGGAGGCTGGCCGCCGTGTGGCCCTGGCGGATTACTGGAAGAGCTGGATGTGAGCGCCCCTGACCCTGAGGTGACGACCATGAACACCCATCCGAACCCCCTCGGCCTGCGCGGCATCGAGTTCACGGAGTTCTGCGGCCCCAGCGCCGCCGACCTCGACCGCCTCTTCCTGGCCTTCGGCTTCTCGAGGCTCCACGGCTTCAAGGGCAAGGCCATCACGGCCTACCACCAGCACGACATCCACTTCCTCCTCAACGCCGAGAAGGCGGGCTTCAGCCGGGACTTCGCGAAGGTCCACGGGCCCTCCATCAGCTCCATGGGTTGGCGGGTGGACGACGCCGAGGCCGCCTTCAACGAGGCGGTGAAGCGGGGCGCCCGGCCCGCGGATCCCGCGGCCAAGGACCTGCCCTATCCCGCCATCTTCGGCATCGGGGACAGCCTCATCTACTTCATCGACCGCTTCGGCGCGGCGGGCTCCATCTACGACCGGGACTTCGCGCCTCTGGCCGATCCCCTCGTGCAGCTGGACAAGGGCTTCCTGGCGGTGGACCACCTCACCAACAACGTGCCCGCCGGCGCCATGGAGGCCTGGGCGGACTTCTACAAGAACGTGTTCGGCTTCCACGAGGTGCGCTACTTCGACATCAAGGGCGTGAAGACCGGCCTCACCTCCTACGCCCTGCGCTCCCCCGACGGCAGCTTCTGCATCCCCATCAACCAGCCCAAGTCCGGCAAGGACCAGATCGCCGAGTACCTGGACGAGTACAAGGGGCCGGGCGTGCAGCACCTGGCCTTCCTCACGAAGGACATCCTGGCCAGCCTCGACGCCATGGCGGGCTCGCCCATCGAGACCCTGGACATCGACGAGGACTACTACGCCGAGGTCTTCGACCGGGTGCCGAACGTGCGGGAGGACCGCGGGCGCATCCAGGCCCACAAGGTGCTGGTGGACGGCGACGCCAACGGCTACCTGCTCCAGATCTTCACCAAGAACCTCATCGGGCCCATCTTCATCGAGATCATCCAGCGGGAGAACGAGCTGGGCTTCGGCGAAGGGAACTTCAGCGCCCTCTTCCGCTCCATCGAGCGGGACCAGCAGCGCCGCGGCGTGATCTGACGCCCGCGGAGCCTGCGGCAAGGGAAGGGGCGCCTCGCGGCGCCCCTTCGCATACGATCCGTCGCCGGATCACTTCTGCAGTTCGGTCTCCATCACCGCGCCGCCCATCTGCGGGATGACCGCGCGGACCTTGAGGACTTTCCGGGTGGCCTTGTCCACCCAGAAGGTGGTGCCGCCGGGCTCGCCCTCGGCGCTGCCGGTCTCCACCTTCCAGGCGTCGAAGTCGCCCGCGGCGACGGTGAGCTTCTCGGAGCCCACGACCTTGCCCTGCTTGAGGCTGGGCTTGGACTTCATGACGTCGAAGTTGCGGTAGGTGAAGGCGTAGCCCTCGGCGAGGGGAAGGGAGGCCAGGGACTCGAAGGCCCCCGAGCCGTCCGCGTAGAGCTCGCCGCCCAGGTCGGCGTCGATGGCCTTCGGCGCGGCGCCCATGGCCAGGGAGCCCTTGGCCTTGCCCCCCTCGAAGCTCAGCTCGATGGCGGCGGGACCCTGCTTGACCGAGCGCTTCAGGGCCACGAGGCTGCCCTTGGCGTAGGTGGTGGTGTCGCTCATCTCCATGGGGCCGATCTTCGCGGTGCCCGCCACGACCCAGGCGCCCGCCTCGGCGCGGATGACGTTGGTCAGGGTGGCGGGCATGGACTGGCCGCCGGCGGCCAGGGTGCCGGCCCAGGTGGTGCTGCCTTCCACCAGCTCGGCCACCGGCTTGGGGGCCGCGGCGGAGACCTCCACCTTCGCGGCCAGCTTCACCGTCGCCGGATCCACGGTGATCTCGCCCAGGCGCTTCACCACCTCCGGCGTGCCGCCCTCCTGGAAGCGGCCCTTCAGGTGCTTGGCCAGGAACCTCTCGGCGGCGGCGAAGAGGGCCATGTTGTTCACGGGCCGGGCGAAGCCGTGGCCCTCGTCGGGGGCGCAGATGTATTCCACGGGGAACTTCCTGTCCCGCAGGGCGATGACGATCTGCTCGCTCTCCGCCTTCTTCACCCGCGGGTCGTTGGCGCCCTGGATGACCAGGAGGGGCGTCTTGATCTTCGAGGCGGAATTGAGCGGGGACTGGCGCTCCAGCTGCTTCTTCCCTTCAGGGGTGCGGGGGTCGCCCATGCGCTCGTGGAAGATGATCCGGAAGCTCTCCCAGTAGGGCGGGATGGTCTCGAGGAGGGTGAGCAGGTTGGAGGGGCCCACGATGGAGACGGCCGCGGCATAGAGGTCCGGGGTGAAGGTCACGCCGGCGAGGGTCGCGTAGCCGCCGTAGGAGCCGCCCATGATGCCGACGCGCTTCGGGTCGGCCACCCCGGTTTTCACCAGGTGCTTCACGCCCCAGGTGATGTCGTCCTGCATCCGGTCTCCCCACTGCTTGTTGCCGGCGTTGAGGAACTTCTTGCCGTAGCCGGTGGAGCCCCGGAAGTTCATGGAGAGCACGGCGTAGCCGCGGTTGGCCATGAACTGGTGGAGGTTGTTGAAGCCCCACTGGTCCCGGGCCCAGGGGCCGCCGTGGGGCACCACCAGGAGGGGCAGGTTCTTCCCCGGCAGGCCCTTGGGCAGCGTGAGGTAGGCCGGGATCTCCAGGCCGTCCGAGCTCTTGTAGCGGATGGGCGCCATGGCGGCCATGTGCTCGCGGGGGATGCGCTCCCGGGACACGTATTCCAGGGACAGCTTCTTGGTCCTGCGGTCGAAGAGGTAGCGCGATCCTGGATCCTTGTCGCTGTAGGCGGCGACCATGACCACCTGCTCGTCGGCGGTGGCGCCGGCGAAGGCGATGGATTTTCCGGGCAGCTTCGACTTGATGAGCTTGTAGTCGGCCTCCCAGGCCTTGTCGCGGAAATAGATCCGGTCCTTCTCGTCGGTGTAGGTGGTGTAGAGCAGTTCGTCCGTGAGCTCGGAGAACGCGGCGCTGCCGAGATCCACCTTCTTCAGGGGATCGGACTCGACCTTCTCCTCCTTGCCCGTCTCGGGATCGAAGAGCACCAGCTCGGCGAGGTCCCGGTTCCCCTTGTTGGTCTCCATGTAGACGCGCTTGCCGTCCTTGTGGAAGGCCACGGGGCCGGCGCTCTCGAACACGTTGCACGTGTAGACCAGCTTGAAGCCCCCGGGATCCACCCGCAGGATCTCGGTGTCCCCCTTCTCCGTGGTCCGCGTCGCGAGCCGCAGCGCCCCTTTCCGGTCGAAGACCCAGCCCGAGATGCGCTCGGTGTTCTTGCGCACCAGGGTCCGCTCGCCGGTGGAGATCCTCACCTTGTACAGGTCGTGCCAGGCGGCGTCCCGGTCGTTGAGGCCCACGTAGATCACGTCGGGGTCCGCCTTGGGGACCGCGTAGATCATGGCCCGGGCGCCCTTGGCGTCCGTGAGGTTCCTCGCTTCGGGGGCCTCCCCGCCCTGGGCCGCGGGCGCGGCGGGGTCCACGGCGTAGACGTTGAAGTTCTCGTCCCCGTCCTTGTCCTTCACGAAGAGGATGCGCTTGCTGTCGCGGCTCCAGAAGAAGCCCCCGATGGGGCGCTTGGGCTCGGCGGTGACAAGGCGGGCGGCGCTGTAGGGCTCGCCGGCCTTCTTCACCCAGACGTTGCGGGTGTCCTTCCAGGGCTTGAGGAACGCGATCCACTGGCCGTCGGGGGAGATCTGCGCCGCGGCGATCTCGGGATTGCCGAAGAAGAGCTCGCGGTCCAGCAGGGGCGGCTGCTGGGTCCGGGCGGGGGCGCCGGCCAGGGCGGGCGGCGCGGCGAGGAGGATGGCCGCCAGGGGCAGGGCCATGGAGAACCTGGAAGGGGATGGCATCGTGACCTCCGGTGTGGGGAAGCTCGAGCCTACCCCTCCCCGGTGCGCCCCGGGCGCCAGGACGGCGAATGGCGCCCCCGGGTCGGCGAACGGGGCTTCAGATCGGCGGGTCAGGCCTCCCAGTCCTCGAAGAGGGCGGCCTGCACCCCCGCCGCCGGGTCCGGCGGATAGGGGAAGTCCGAGGCTGGGGCCCAGGCGTGCTCGGGGACGTAGGGCGCGGGGTCCGGGATCTCCGGCGGCATCCATTGGAGGGCCGGGGGCTCGCCCAGGGTGGCCAGGAGGCTCTCCACCGCGGCGGCGCTGGGGGGCGCGGGCACCCGGAGGCGCGCCACGGGAGGGGCGTCCAGCAGCGCGCCGAACTCCGGGGGCAGGAAGGCGCGGGCCTCCAGGGGGGAGGGGCGCCGGGGGTCCGCCCCCAGGCCGGGGGTGAAGGCCGGCGGCTCCGGCGGCAGGGGGAGCGCGCCGCGCCAGGGCAGGCCCTCGCCCATGGCCTGGCGCCCCAGGCGCAAGGCGGGCTCGAAGGCGTCGCAGGCGCCCGCGCGCACGGGGGCCTTGAGGAGGGCGCCCAGCTCCGAGAGGAAGTCCTTCGCAAGGCGCGCGGCCTCGGGCCAGGCCCCGCCGGCGAGCATGAACTCCGCGCCCCCGAGGAAGGCGATGCGCCACGCCGCCCGCCGGCGCTGGAAGGGCAGGGCCTCCGGCCAGCCGTGCATGCCGAGGCGCTGGGCCAGGTTCCGTTCCAGGGCGGACTGGTGCTCCCCCAGGGCCGCGGCCACCGCGGCGGGGTCCAGGGCGGCGAGGGCGGGCAGGGGCACCACCGCCTCCCCCCACAGGAAGGACGGCGCGAGGTCCTCGTGGGTGAGGGGCCCGTGCCCTCCGTCCTCAAGGCGGCCGAAGCCCGGCAGGCTCCATCCCCTGGGCGGGCGCTTCACCCAGCCCAGGGCCCCCGCCCGCCAGCGCTCCCCCTCGGGTCCGGCGGGGGGCTCCGCGGCGTGCAGCCACGCGGGGAAGGAGGCCAGGTGCAGGGCCTCAGGGACCTGGGCCAGGTGGACGGAGACCCCCGGCAGGGCGCCCAGGGCCTCCCAGAAGCCCCGCGCCTCGTCGAGGTCCAGGTCCCGGTACCACGCGGGTTCCCCGTTCCACACCAGGTGCAGGCCCCCGGGGAGCAGCGCTGAGAGTTCCCCGAGCTGGCGGAGGGCCATCCAGGGCGCGGCGGCCCGGGTGGGGCTGAGGCCCTCCAGGGCCCGGGCGCCCACGGTGGCGGCGAAGGGGGCGTCCAGGCCCCCCCGGACCAGGAAGCCGCGGCCCTCGTGGATCCGGGATCCCGCCATCCTCACGGCACCCCCGCGGTGGGTTCGGGAAGGAACTGGGGGCGGCCCGCGCCGCCGGGGGCCAGCGCGAAGTCCCACCGCGCCCGCAGCCACGCGGCGGCCTGCCCCGCGGCCTCCGGCGCGCCGAGGCCGCCGAGCCGGAGGCAGAGCCACGCGGCGGCCAGGGAGCAGCCGGTGCCCCGCCGGGTCCCCGGGAGCCGACGGGCGGAAGGCAGGGCCTGGACACCGGCGGCGGTGATCCAGAGGTCCTGCACGAGGTCCCCTTCGGCGTGGCCGCCCTTCAGCCACACGGCCTCGGCGCCCGCGTCCAGGAAGGGGGACGCCAGGGCCTCCGCCCTGGCGTTCCGGATGGCCTCCGGGGGCAGGCCGGCGAAGGCCGCGGCCTCGCCGCGGTTCGGGGCCGCCACCCAGCCTCCCTCGGGGAGGAGGATGCGGGCCATGGCGCGCAGGCCGGCGCCGTCGTGCAGGCCCACCCCGGCGCTGGGGGCGAGGATGGGATCCCAGATCCGGACCGGGGGCGCCAGGCTCCGGAGGATGGCCGCCAGGCGGCGCAGGGGCCCCTCTTCCAGGGCGCAGAGGCCGAGCTTCACCCCCCAGCGCCCGGCCAGGTGCGGGCCCAGGGCCTCCAGGCGGGTCGCGGGATCCACGGAGGGCGGCAGGATCCGCGCGCAGGCGATGCCGTTCTGGACCGTTTCCGCCGTCGGGATCGCCATGGGTAGCGCGCCCAGGGAGGCGGCCACCACCGCGTCCCGCAGGATCCCGGCCCCCCCGGAGGGATCCAGCCCCCCCAGGAAGAGGGCGACGGGAGGGGTGGAGGTCGGTGCGGCGCGCATGGGGAGCACCAGAGTGCCACAGGCCCGTGGAACATGGCTCTGCAGCCCTCCGTGGAACAGAAAGCTAGGTCCGGCGCGGGTTTCGAACGGCCGGGATGGCCCCCGGCTCGAACCTTCAAATTAAACTCCATGTTTTCATATTTTTAGATGATAAACCATGGAGAGGTCCCGCCTGCGTTGGGTTTGCGTGTTTTCAGATAGACGATCAATTAGTGACAAAAAAAGAGCAGCCCGATGACTCGGGCTGCTCGATCCAGGAAGACGGGGAACTTACTTCTTCTTCTTGCCCCCCTTGCCGTTGACGTCGTCGGCCAGCTTCTTGCCGGGCTTGAACTTCGCGACCTTCTTGGCGGCGATCTTGATGGGCTTGTTGTCGCGGGGGTTGCGGCCCGTGCGGGCGCCACGCTGCACCACCGAGAAGGTGCCGAAGCCGACCAGGGTGACCTTATCGCCGCCGCGCAGGGCGGAGCCGATGCAGGCGATCATCGTGTCGAGGGCGGCAGCAGCCTGCGCCTTCGTGATGCCGGCCTTGTCGGAAACGGCGTTGACCATTTCGGCCTTGTTCATGAAAAACCTCCAGGTTTGGGGGACTGCGCCCCCAGGGGTTGAAATTGACGGCCGGGTCCCGATGGGGATGGCCGTTTTGAGGGGCTTTGGGAGAAATGAAGCCCGGGAAGGCCCGGATTTGCTGGTGTTTCCTAAACTGCAAGGAAGGTACGGTGCGGAATGAGGCTAGTCAAGGGTTTCCGCCAAAAAAAATCCGTGAAGCCGCGTCAGTGGCGGGTTCCGGCCTGTTCCACATGTGCGGAGGCCCGGAATCAGGAGCGTGGAAAGCCTTGAATTGCTTGGAATCCGCATCGGGACTGCAACCAGGAGGGTGCAATCCGCTCAAACCCTGTTCCACGGCGGCTTCCGGGGGGCACCGGCCTCCCGCTCCTACAATGGACTCATGACCCACCCCCATTTCCTCCGGGTCGCCTACCTGGGCACCGACTTCTCCGGCTGGCAGATCCAGACGGCACAGCCCTCGGTGCAGGCCGCCCTGTGGTCATCCCTGAAGGCGCTGGATCCCGGCGCCCCGCTGCCCCAGGGCACCGGGCGCACGGACGCGGGCGTCCACGCGAAGGCCCAGGGGGTGCTGGTCCGCCTGGACAGGGCCTGGGACGGCTACCGCCTGCTGGCGGCCCTCAACGCCCGCCTGCCTCCGAGCATCCGGGTCATGGACGCCCGGCCCGCGCCTGCGGAGTTCTGGCCCCGGCACCACGCGGTGGCCAAGCGCTACGTCTACCGCCTCGCCCAGGGGCCCTCGGAGGACCCCTTCACCCGCGCGGTGCGGTGGCACGTGCGCGGGGAGGCCCGCCTCGACGCGGAGGCCATGGGGGAGGCCGCCGGGAGCCTCCTGGGGACCCACGACTTCTCCAGCTTCCGGGCGGTGGAGTGCGCGGCGGAGCACCCGGTGCGCACCCTCTTCCTCGCCGAGGTCCGGCCCGGGCCCGAGGGGCTGGACCTGGTCTTCGAAGGGAACCGCTTCCTCATGCACCAGGTGCGCATCATGGCCGGCACCCTCGTGGAGGTCGGGAAGGGGAAGCGGCGGCCAGAGTCCCTGGCCGGGCTGCTGGCGGCCCGGGACCGGACCCTGGCAGGGCCCACGGCGCCGCCCCACGGCCTCTGTCTGGAGGAGGTCTGGTACCAGGCGGCCTGGGGCATGGGCGCACCCAGCCCCTGGCCGGAGTCCGTGCCTGCCCAGCGGGAGGCGGACGGCGCTTGAGGCCCTGGGGCCGCCTGCTAGGCTGGGCGCGATCCAGCCCACCCCATGACCCTTCCTCCCACCCAGGCTCCCGGGCCCCCGGACGGGGCCGCGGCCCATGACGCCGCCCTCGGCAGCGCCAAGCGGCGGCGGTGGTACTACGGGCACCGGGTCTTCCAGGTCCGCCTCCTCGGCTTCGGCCTCATCGCGCTGCTGGTGCTGGTCCATGGCCGGCTCCAGCCCTCGCCGGTGGTGCCCTTCCGGTGGCTACTCGCCTTCCCGGCGGTGCTGCTGCTCCACGCCTTCCTCGCCCGCGCGCTCGTGCTCCGGCACCTCGAGGGGCCCGGCTATCCGAGGGCGGTGGCCTATGCCGCGGTGGGGGACGAGGCCCTGAGGCTCGCGGCGATCTACCTGAGCGGCGCGGAGTCCTCCTGGCTCTTCCCGCTCCTGGTGGTGGGCATCGCCACCCACGCCTTCGAGGTGCCGCGCCGGGCGGTGGCCATCCTCGCGGGAACCTCCGCGGGCTACGTCGCCATGGTGGCGGCGGCCGCCGCGGGGGCGGGGAGGCCGGTGCCCTGGACGGCCCTGGGGGCCAACACCCTGGTCCTCCTGGTCACGGGGGGCTTCCTGGTGCACCTGGGCCAGGTCGCCCAGGGCCTGCGGCACCGCCTGCGCCGCTCGGACGCCACGGGCCGGGCCCTCCTGGAGCGCGTCATGGCCCAGAACGAGGCCCTGGCGGCGGCGAAGGAGGTGGCCGAGCGGGCTTCGGAGTTCAAGAGCAACTTCCTGGCCGGCGTGAGCCACGAGCTGCGCACCCCCCTCACCAGCGCGCGCCTCACCGCCCAGGCCCTCCAGGGCGAGGCCGCCGCGGCGGGACGGGAGGACCTCGCGGCCATGGCCCGGCGCATCGAGGAGAGCGGGGACCGGCTGCTCGCCATGGTGAACGGCCTCCTCGACCTGGCGGCCATCGAGGCGGGGAAGCTGGAGCTGCATCCCGAGGTCTTTCCCACCGCCGCGCTGGTGGAGGAGGTGCGGATGGAGATCCTGCCCCTCGCCGAACGCCGCGGGGACCGGCTCCAGGTGGACGTGGCGGCCAGCCCGCCGGAGATCCAGACCGACCTCCAGCGGCTGCGCCAGGTGCTCCTCAACCTGCTGGGCAACGCCTCCAAGTTCACCCAGGGCGGCACCATCACCCTGCGCGTGCGGTCCCAGGTCGAGGAGGGCCAGGAGTGGGTGGTCTTCGAGGTGGAGGACACGGGCATCGGCATGTCGCCGGACCAGCTCCAGCGGCTCTTCCAGGCCTACACCCAGGCGGGCCCGGAGATCCGCCGCACCTACGGCGGCAGCGGCCTCGGCCTCTCCCTCAGCCGGGAGCTGGTGGGACTGCTCCGGGGCCGCATCGAAGTGTCCAGCGAGCCCGGGAAGGGGAGCACCTTCACGGTGATCATCCCCCGCTGGTTCGAGGGCTGACGGGGCCCCCTCCGCGAGCTCAGGCCGCAGGCCGTGGCGAGCGGGAGGACGCCACCGACGTGGCGTCCGATCGGGGGGTAGTCAAGCGCCCCAAGGCCGGTCAGACCCTCCGCCGTCCCTCGAGGGCCCGGTCCAGGGTCAGGTCGTCGGCGTATTCGAGGTCGGCGCCGATCGGCAGGCCCACGCCGATGCGGCTCACCCTCACGCCCACGGGCTCCAGGATGCGGGCCAGCCAGGCGGCGGTGGCCTCGCCGTCCAGGGTCGGGTTGGTGGCCAGGACGATCTCCAGCACCGCGCCGTCCTCCAGGCGCTTGAGGAGGTCCCGGACGCGGAGCTGGTCCGGCCCCACCCCCTTCAGGGGCGAAATGAGGCCGCCCAGCACGTGGTACCGGCCGCGGAAATGGCCGCTGCGCTCGAAGCTGAGCACGTTGCTGGCCTCGGCCACCACCATCAGCACCGACGGGTCGCGCCGGGGGTCGGCGCAGACCGGGCACAGCTCCGCGTCGGCGAAGGCGCCGCAGCGGGCGCAGAAGCCCACGCGCTCCGCCGCGTGGTGCAGGAGCTCGGCGAGGTGGCCCATGGCCTGGGGCCCCTCCTTGAGCAGGTGCAGGGCCATGCGCTGGGCGGACTTGGCCCCGACCCCCGGCAGCTTCTGCAGGGCCTCCACCACGGCCTCCAGGGGCCCCGGGAGCTTCATGGACGGGTTCCGCTCAGAGCTTCAGGCCCGGGATGTTCAAGCCCCCCGCGAAGCCCGCGGTGTGCTTCTGCATCTCGGCGTCGGCCTTGGCGCTGGCGTCCTTGAAGGCGGCCAGCACCAGGTCCTCCAGCATGGAGGGGTCTTCGGGGTCCATGGCCTCCTTGGCGATGGACACGGACTGGACCTCCTTGGCGCCGTTCACCACCACCTTCACCATCTCCCCGCCCGCGGAGCCCTCCGCCCGCACCGTCTCCTGGGCGGCCTTGAGCTTGTCCTGCATGGCCTGGGCCTGTCGCATGAGGAAGCGGATGTCCATGGGGTCTCCTATTCGGGTTCGGGATCGGGCACGGAAGGGCCGCCGTGGCGGGCCGCGTGGAGGGCCTTGAGGCGTCGCGCGAGGAACAGCATGGCGGTGTAGCCGACGGGGATGGAGAGGAGGCTCAGCAGGAAGCCGCCCACCAGGTAGGGCGCGAGGATGGGCTTGAGCATGGCCAGCATCGCGTGGGCCCCCTCGCGGGTGGTGAAGCTGTGCCAGCCGATGGCGCTCCAGTCCACGCCCTTCATGTTCAGGTCCAGGCCGCGGCCCAGGAGGATGTTCCCGAAGTAGGCGGTGCCGGTGGCGATGGGCACCGTCGTCCAGGGGTTGTTCACGAAGGAGGCCGCCAGCATCAGCGGCCGGTGCAGGCCCTTGAAGGCAAAGCAGAGGGTGAGCACCATCGCGAGGTGCAGGCCCAGCAGGGGGTTGAAGGCCACGGAGAGCCCCAGCCCGAAGCTCCAGGCCACCTGGTTGGGGGTCAGCTCGGGATGGACGATGTGGGCCTTGAGCCGCTGCCAGTAGCCGGGCTTCGGCTGGGATTCATCGGGGCTGGGATTCATCGGGTGCGGGTTCCGTCATGGCGGGGCGAAATGGTCGAAGCCCCGGACGCGGAGCGGACTTCCATCATAGTGGATCACCGGGGCGTCCCCCCGGGGCTCCACGGTGGCCACCGGGTGGAGGGGAAGGCCGAGGCGGGCTTCCAGCTCGGCCTGGGCCGCCCGGGCGCCGAAGCAGCGGGCGTAGTCCTCGCCGGCCGCCAGCAGGGCCGCGCCCTCAGCCGTGTCCAGGGCCGTTCCCTGGACGGCGGGGAGGAGGCGCAGGGTGACGCCGGAGGCCTCGGCCATGCGCGGCAGGTCCGCGGCCAGGCCGTCGGAGAGGTCCATGCAGGCGTGGACGTCCTCCAGCGCGGCCAGGCGCACTCCGAGCCCCAGGTTGGGGCGCGGATCAAGGTGGGCGCGGAGGTCGGGGTCCGCGCCGTCCCACCGCGCGCCGGCCTCCAGCCTGCGCAGGCCGGCGGCGCTGCGGCCCAGGGGCGCGTCCACGAAGAGGGTGTCGCCGGGCCGGAGGCCCGACCGGTCCAGCCAGCGGCGGGCCGCGCCGAAAGCGGTGAGGCCGAGGGAGATCCCGCCGCGGCTGCCGACGGTGTCCCCGCCGGCGACGGGGACGTTCCAGGCCCGGGCCCCGTCAGCGAGGCCCCGGAGGAAGGCCTCGATCCAGGCCATGTCCAGGTCCGGGGGCAGGGCCAGGGTGAGCAGGAAACCGAGGGGCTCGGCGCCGCTGGCGTCCAGGTCCGAGAGGTTCACGGCCAGGAGCTTGCGCCCGAGCAGCTCCGGGGGATGCCAGTCCCGCTGGAAGTGCACGCCCTCCTGCATGAGGTCCGTGGTGGCCAGGAGCCGCGCCCCCGGCGGCGCCGCGGGGAGCGCGCCGCAGTCGTCCACGAGGGCTTCGCCGCCGGGGAGCAGCGCCCTGATCCGGGCGAGGATGGCGGTCTCGACATCGGTCACAACCAGCATCATGCCTGGGTCCGGCCCTGGAAGGGGAAGGGGCGCGGATGCTACGATTCCGGGTTCCCTGGACGGGCATAAGGAGACGAAGCATGGCGATCACCAAGGTCTGGATCGAAGAGGGCTGCATCGTGTGCAACGCCTGCGAGGCCGAGTGCCCGGACGTGTTCCACGTGACCGACACGAGCTGCAACATCAACGGCGCGGTGCGCAAGGACGGCGTGGACAGCGAGAACCGCGAGGAGATGAGCGAGCTGAACGACGACGTCCAGGAGTCCCTGGCCGACAGCATCGTCGCCGCCGCCGCGGGCTGCCCGGTGGAAGTGATCAAGTACGAGCAGTCCTAGGCCGGGACGGCCTCCTGCCCGGAACCGGCGCCCCTCGGGGCGCCGGTTCGCGTCAAGGGGCGCCTTCGCCCTGGAGAACCCTGGCTTTTTCAGGCAAAATCGAGGGTTCATCCCGTCAGGACCCCCCATGCTCGACCGCCTTCAAGCCGACCTCAAGGCCGCCATGCTGGCCAAGGACGCGCCGCGCACGCAGACGCTGCGGATGGCGCTGGCCGCCTACAAGAACGAGGCGGTGGCCAAGGGCCTCGGGCCCCAGGGCGTGCTCGCGGACGCCGACGCGGTGCAGGTCATCAAGCGCCTCGTGAAGTCCAGGGAGGACAGCGTGGAGCAGTTCGCGAAGGCCGGCCACCCGGACCGCGCGGCGGCCGAACAGGCCGAGATCGAGATGCTCAGGCCCTACCTGCCCGCCATGCTGGAGGGAGTCCAGCTCGAGAACGCCGTCCGTGAAGCCATTCAAACCAGCGGCGCCGCCACCCGCAAGGACATGGGCCTCGTGATGAAGGCCCTCCAGGCCAGGCACGGCCAAGCCTTCGACGGGAAGGCCGCCAGCGCCCTCGTCCAGTCCCTCCTGAACTGAATTCAACGCCCGGGGAGCCCGCGACACCGCCGCCCCCGGCGACCGAGGAACCGCCATGAAGCAGTCCAAGCTCCTCCTCCAGACCCTCCGCGAGACCCCGAAGGACGCCGACGTCGTCAGCCAGCAGCTGATGATGCGGGCCGGCATGATCCAGAAGCAGGCGGCGGGGATCTACTCCTACTTCCCCCTCGCGCTGCGCAGCATCCGCAAGTTCGAGCAGATCGTCCGTGAGGAGCTCGAGAAGGACGGCTGCCAGGAGATCCTCATGCCCGCGGTGCAGCCCGCCGAGCTGTGGCAGGAGAGCGGCCGCTGGATGTTCTACGGCAAGGAGCTGCTGCGCTTCAAGGACCGCAAGGAGGCCGACTTCTGCCTCGGGCCCACCCACGAGGAGGTGGTCACCGACATGGTCCGGCGCACCGTGCGCAGCTACAAGCAGCTGCCCATGAACGTCTTCCAGATCCAGTCCAAGTTCCGCGACGAGATCCGCCCCCGCTTCGGCCTCATGCGCGGCCGCGAGTTCATCATGAAGGACGGCTACTCCTTCCACACCACCGACGCCGACTGCGACCGCGAGTACTGGGCCATGTTCGACGCCTACAAGCGGATCTTCTCCCGCCTCGGGGTGAAGTTCCGCCCCGTGGAGGCGGACAGCGGCGCCATCGGCGGCTCCTTCACCCACGAGTTCCACGTGCTGGCGGGCAGCGGCGAGGACGCCATCCTCAGCTGCGACGCCTGCGACTACACCTCCAACATCGAGAAGACCGAGGCGCCCCGGCTCCCCGCCGGGGACCACGGCGCGGCCTTCCCCTTGAAGCGGGACCACTTCCGCACGCCGGGCATCGTGGGCCAGGTGGAGCAGGCGGCGGCCATGAAGGACGCCGACCACGACGGCATGCCCATCGCCCAGACCAGCAAGTTCTTCCTCTACCGGGCCACCTTCGCCGACCAGTCCACGCGGCTCGTGGGCGCGGTGCTGCGGGGCGACCACGAGGTGAACCCCGTCAAGGTCAAGAACGCGGCCGGGGCCACCGACCTCGAGCTCTTCCCCCTCGACGAGGCGGAGGCCCTGACCGGCGCCAAGTCCGGCTTCATGGGGCCGGTGGGCCTGAAGGACGTCCAGATCCTCGTGGACCGCAGCCTCGAGGGCGGCGTGAACTACACCTGCGGCGCCAACCGGACGGACCACCACCACTTCGGCCTCGATCCCGCCCGGGACCTGCCCGGCGCGACCTACGGCGACTTCCGCATGGCCGCCGAGGGCGACGCCTGCACCCGGTGCGGGAAGGGGCGGTACCAGGCCTTCCGCGGCATCGAGGTGGGCCAGGTCTTCAAGCTCGGGGTCAAGTACTCCAAGTCCATGGGCTGCACCTTCCTGGACGAGCAGGGCAAGGAGCAGCCGATGATCATGGGCTGCTACGGCATCGGCATCACCCGCACCGTCGCGGCGGCCATCGAGCAGAACTTCGATGCCGACGGCATCCTGTGGCCCTGGCCCATCGCCCCGTTCCAGGTGCACCTCCTGAACCTGGACCCGGGCTCGGAGGAGGTCTCGAAGGTGGCCTTCCAGCTCGAGGCCGACCTGGAGAAGGCGGGCTTCGAGGTGCTCCATGACGAGCGCGAGGGCCTGAGCCCCGGCGCGAAGTTCAAGGACGCCGACCTGCTGGGCTTCCCCCTCCGTCTGATGGTGGGCTCCAAGGGCCTCAAGGACGGCGTCGTGGAACTCCGCGACCGCCGCACCAAGGAGGTCGTGAAGGTGACCCCCGGCGAAGTTGTGGCTTCCGTCCAGGCCGCCAAGGCGCGCATCATGGCGGCGCTGGAGGAGGCGGGAGGCCGGTGATGGTCCAGGGCAGCGCGGGAGGGAAGCGATGAGCGGCGCCAGCGCGGTGGTGATGACCACCTTCATCGAGGGCGTGCTGGTCCACGGCAAGGAGCAGCCCGTCACCCTGCTGGTGCCCTGCCAGCACGCGCCCCACCGCGGCGTCTTCATGCCCCCCGAGGCGCCCTGGGCTCCGGGCTACTTCCCGCCGGGCGTGATGCAGGCGCTGGTGGAGCGCTCCTGGCGCATCCCCTTCCGGTTCCACGACCCCAGCAAGCTGCCCCTGGTCTTCGACGAGCGCACCAGCCGCCTGCCCAATCCCTGGCTCCTGCGGGTGGAGAGCCTCGAGAACCAGCAGCGCCTCTACCTCACCTACCTCCTGCGCACCAAGAGCCCCGACGGCCCCCCGCCGGACGCCCCCCTGGGCGGCGTCTGGATGAACGAAGTGGACCTCGCCACCCAGGACATCCCCGTGGCCGTGCGGAAGCTCTGCGAGGCCGCGCTGAAGGCCGTGCGGGAGATCTGAGGGGGGAGCCCCTTCCTCCGCGCTCCGGAGGGTGCAGGCGCCTTCGCGGTTGATGTCGGCCTTCCGGGGTTGACGTTGACCCTGGGGTTGACGTGGACCTTGAGGCATTGACGTTGACCTTCAGGGGTTGACCTTGACCTTCCGGGGTTGACGTTGACCTTGAGGGGTTGACCTTGACCTTCCAAAGGCCCCCCGGATCATCGTGGTTCGCGCCGTTTGCGGACCACGATTAGCCGGGGTGCGGCCAAGCGGAGCGCGGCAGGACCATGAGACGTGTCCTGGCCGGGAGACCGAAAGCGGTGCGTCGGACCCACCCTCGGCCCTCCTCTCAAGGCCACCCCGGACCTCGTCCCACCGAGGCGACCGGCACCGGGACGCTCTCCTCGTCAGGCCCTGCCGCGCTATCGCTTGGCCGCACCGCGATCCGCGAGGGCCGAAGGGCGTGGCCCTCGCGGATCGCGGTGCCTTTGGAAGGTCAACGTCAATCCCTCAAGGTCAAAGGCAACCCCGGGAGGTCAAAGGCAACCCTGGGAGGTCAAAGGCAACCCCGGGAGGTCAAAGGCAACCCCGGGAGGTCAAAGGCAACCCCGGGAGGTCAAAGGCAACCCCGGGAGGT
>JABLTH010104594.1_pt1 | contig 16449 bp, 21 predicted proteins | sample 7875711 | NCBI WGS metagenome assembly JABLTH01 (sample SAMN14941262, study PRJNA633318) | bioreactor metagenome | isolation source: bioreactor | place: China | collected 2019-03-05 | reverse complement strand
ATGAACGTCGGGATTTTGCAGACAAATCTCACACATTCCAATTATCTGAACGTACTTGCTGCTTTCGGCATTTCGGAAGGTCTCGCCAAGGATCACGACGACTACTACTGCGAGAGTCGTGCTAACTGCAAGACGCAGGCTACGTACATTTGCCTCAGTACCTGCTGATCACAACAGCAAGGCCGCGCTCTCCTCGTTACAGCGGCCGCACCTGCGGCAGAGAGGAGAGCGCGGCTAGCGGCTAGGCAGACCTTAGGGGAGCTGTACGATGAGACTCGGTTGGGGTGGAAGGCGACGTGGAGGGAGCGATTTTCGCTTCATTGTCAAGCAAACAGGCGCGCTTGTCTCCTTCGTCGTGGTCGTAAACTGCCTCGTCATGATCACCCGAGATGATTCGCATGCTCAGGATGCTCGACCTGCGGTTGAAGGTGCTACTGCTAGCGAAGTGCCTGTAACGACTGACGCCGACAAGCTCTCAGGCATGACATGGAAACACTATAAAGATGCGGTACGATCTCTTGCAGCAATTCGGGCCTTTGTTCCGCTCTCGCGGCTAGCCACAGGAGAGAATGAGGGGATTGTCGGCCTCAACGTCGTGATTCCAGTCGGCGAGGCCAAGAATATACGAAATGTCTCTTGGGAGCTCATTCCGCGAGGCCAAGACGCTCCACTTCTCTTCGTTGACGAGAACGGTAGCGGTATTCTGGAGGACGACTCCCCGATTCCGCTCCTTGATCTCGGTGGCGGCCTTTACGAAGGAGTCGAGAAGATCTCGTTTGCAGCAGTGCCGAGCGGGCAAGAGTCCTACACGGTGCGTTGGACGGTTCAGCGAGAGGGAGGAGGATGGAACGTCACTCGGTATCCGTGGCGAGAGCGCCGCGGAGTAATCAGTGTTGCTGGGGACGAATACAAATTCTCTCTGCGTACTCGACTGCCTACATATGCTGGGCCGGGTTCGCTGATGGCAATAGACCTGAATCGAGACGGCACTGTTGAACTACAAGAGGGAGGACTTGAGACCTTTGAAGCCGACGGGACGGAGGTTCCGATCGGCGGGGAAGCGTACGTGGCATCGGTACATCCCCGCGGCGACTCCCTCAGGCTCCTCGCGACCGGAAGAAAGGCGGCGCCGCGAGCCACCCTCGCCATTGGGTCCAAGGCGCCATCAATTCCCAGCGGCCTCCCATTTGCCATCTCAAAGGGCCGACCGCTACTCATGAACTTCTGGTCGCCGCACTGCAGCTTCTCGAAGAGAATGGCGCCTCAATTGGAGGAAGCACACAAGGCAAATCCGGCCGTTCAGTTCCTGAACATAACAAACGCGGAAGGCGCGGCGGCAGAGAAAGCGACAGCAGAGTTCAGGCAGGAATGGCCGGCGGTTGTTGGAGCGGAGGGGAAGGATCTCTTTGCGCTCTACCGTGTGTCCGCCATTCCAACGTATTACATCGTTGATTCAAAAGGGGTTATTCGTGCAACGGGAAGTACGCTGGAGTGGACTCGTCTTGTAGAGGTTCTTAGCACTCTCGCAACAGAATCGAGGGGCGACAGTAAGCGTTGAGAGGTGATGATCGCCCCCCGTGCAGGAGCAGTGTGGAGTGTGTCGATGAATTCGCGAGTCAGGACGCCTCCATCCTCAGTCAATCCGCTCGCTCCTTCGTGCGCACCTCGAGGACGCGGGCTTCACGGTCGACGAAGCGCCCGATGGCCGCACCGCGGTCGCCGCGGGTGACGATTACGACGTGATCGTTCTCGACATCTACATGCCCGACATGGAAGGCCTCGAAACGCTCCAGCATCTCCGGCGCAAGGCAGCTGCGGGCCCTCGTCGTCGATGACAACCCGGTCAATCAGCGCGTCGCTGCAGCCATGCTCCGCAGGCTGGGACACATCCCCGAATTGTCGGACGGCGGGGAGGACGCTCTGGCGCGCCTGGAGCGCGATCGCTTCGACATTGTTCTCATGGATGGTTCGATGCCGGGCATCGACGGGTTCGAGACCACTCGTCGAATCCGTGCGCGGGAGAAGGCTGGGGCGCGTCGCACGCCAATCGTTGCGGTGACGGCGATCACGACGGAAGACTACGCCGAGCGCTTCCGAATCGTGGGCGCGGACGAGATCATCTTCAAACCGATAAGCGCAGCCGTCCTCGAAGAGGCGATTGCCAAGGCCCTGGCAGCTGATGCTGCGAATGTGCTCGAATTACCACTTGGGCCACAATCGTCGAGTGCCGTCGCTCCCCTCAAGGCCACTGGCTCGGCTTGTCCAATAGAAGCCAACTCGACCGTGGCGTACAGCGCAATCGAAGACACGGAATCACGGGACTAGGCTAGCGTGAGTGGCGCAGATGCCAGCACCATGCCGCGCCAGAGCAGACGTGTTCCTCTAATGAGCACGCGTATCGAGGGAAAATCGTTGAAGCCGTTGCGTGCAGCGCGAGTGACTATGCTGCACATTGTGACAGATCGTCATCAAGCGAATGGTGAGTGCCACCGACGGCGACGCGTTCGATGTCGCTGCCCGGTGAAGCGACCCTTTGTGTACCGGCTGCGCGCACGTACCGGTCGCGTAGTTCACCACGTGCAGTTCCAGTCCGGCCCATGTGGCAAGGAGGCCGGGCTGGGAATCGAACCCAGCGACACTGTCGAGGACAGCGTCCAACGGGTTTGCAGTCCGCAGGGGGCACCAGCCCCCGAAACCGGCCGCTCCGATCATAAGGCGCGCAACTCTCGTCAGCACCCGGGATCGTGTGCCGCCGCCGACTTCATGGCTATCGAACATGCATGTCGCGCCGTTGATCCAGGAAGCGTCGGCATTTCGGCTTCGTGCGAGGGGGATTCCTGGCCGCTTAAACCGTTGTGCCGCACCACGTGCGCCGTGCAAGGATCGTTGATCCAGCAGGTGAGAAGTCTGCCCCGGAAAAGGTCGTCCCGGCCGGGTAGCAATCTCAGCGGTTGTCAGCAGCAGCGCGCCCTGGACATACTGGAGCTCCAATTTCCAGGAATCGGCTCGGTGCAGCGGCACCAACCCGACGCAATTCTCATCGACGAGTGAGCGCGCGGTGGGCGGCGGCCATGAGCGCCACCTCCGCACATCACGGCTCCGGGATGACCCACGTCGGATTGAATCTGAACCATGCCACCACGTACGGAGTGCAGTTGTGGAAGAAGAGCCAAGGGCAGGATCGCTCTTGGCTTTGTGGTGCTCGCTCTCAGGCGAGCACGGGAAACTGCTCCTGGAACCCGCGGTTGATCCGCGCCAGGGTCTCGAATGCGAGCCGTGCGCTGCGCAGCTCGTGCGTCGCGACGTACGTTGCCGCGTTGTAGGCGTCGAAGACCGTGGGGTCATCGAGACCAACCACGCGGTTCGCGACAAGGAGCGCAGCGCGAGCGTTCAGCGTTTCGAGCACGTTCGCGGTATGCGCCGTGTCCGCATGTTGCACGGACCAGGCGCGGTAGAGCGCGACGATCCCCTCGAAGTCCTCCAGGTACTCGGTGAGCTGCGTGGCCGCCTCGTCGAGGTCGATGGCCCCGACGTGCAGGGCCATGAACCCGCCGGCGAACACGCCGCCGCCCCCGACCGCCAGGTTCGTGCAGACGAACCGGAACGCGCCGATGTGGACCGCGATCCGAGACGTGCCGTCGTAGGTGTTCTGGATCCGGAGGCAAGGGCAGATGGCGTCCCCGGGCCCCACGTCACGCGTGAGGGCCGGGAATTTGTAGAGCGCGCGCATCCGCGCCCCGCCGCGGTCGACGTAGACGCCGCGCGGCACGGGCCCGACGTCGAGCGTCGTGATCGCCTGCTGCACGGTAGACAGCACCGCGTCGTGGGAGACGAGCTCGTAGCGATCGGAGACCACGCCGAGCGCACGGTTCAAGTCCGTGCGGACCACGGCCTGACGATGCGTGACGGGAAGGACATCGCCGGAGTCGTTGCGGTAGAGCAAGGGGCGGAGCGCAACCGGGAAGTCGGCCGGATGGCCACGCTCTACGGTCTGGTTCAGGTGGGACGAGAGATCGACAGGTCTGCGGGTCACGGGACACCTCCTGTGCGCGCGAGGGCGCTGAGATAAGGAACTGACTCTCAGCGTAGGAAGGGACACGTCCGTGGTGAAGGCCGGACATCGGGCCGGTGCGGCACGGCGTACGGTCTTCCCCGATACATCCCGGCGTGAGGTGATGCCGGGGTCCGCGCGCGGAGCACTCCCGCACCGCGCGCGGCCGCTCCTTCATCGCGGGACCGTCTCCCGCCCCCATCCTGGAGGACCCATGCAGCTCATCCGCGTGAAGCTCTCGCGCCGCGGCAAGCCGCCACCGCGCGAGGCGAAGCCACTCACCTCGCCGTCCGACGTCTCGGACTTCGTGCGCCGGAGGATCGGCCGCGACGCGTCCGAGCATCTGCTCGTGATCCTGCTCGACCCGCACTGCGTGCCCTTGGGGTTCCTCGAGTACGGCACGGGCCATGCCGACCGCTGCCGGATCGCACCGGCCGAGGTCGCCCGCGCGGTCCTGCTCGCCAACGCCACGGCCGTGATCCTCGCGCACAACCACCCATCGGGATCGCACCTCTTCTCGGACGACGACGAGGCCTTCACCCGCAGCCTCGCCCGCGCGCTCGCGCTGTTCGAGGTCGAGGTCCACGACCACGTGCTCGTGACTCCCAAGGGAAAGTACAGCACCGGCTACGACAGCATGAGGGTACGCGGCATGCTCGCTGGCTCTCTCGCGGCCGAGCCCGGCCGGTGGTCGCCATGAGATCCCCGGCGCACACCTACATCCCGGACGAGCTCCGGGACAAGATCCCGCCGCTCGGTGCGACCGCCGACGACCCTGATCCCACGGTGTGGGTCACGCTCTACACGCCCGACAGCAGCTGGTCGTGGTTCATCACGGAGTACGACGGGGAGGACCGCTGCTTCGGCCTCGTCAAAGGACACGAGACCGAGCTCGGGTACTTCTCATTGCGCGAGATCGAAACCGTCCGTGGCCCCACGGGGCTCGAAGTCGAGCGCGATCTCTGGTTCACGCCGGTGCCGCTGTCCGCCGCGCGGGCATGAACGACAACGACCGTCCAACGTGCGACGGTCGTTCTTCTTTCTCCCAGGAAACTCGTCGAGGGGCACCAAGGCCAGCCACTCGCGCTGCGGCCTGGCGGCAGGGGGGGGAGTGCGCCGGAGCAGGCCACGCACCGAAGTGGCGCGATCAGCCTTGGCCCCCCTCGACTCTTGAGGACTATACGAAAAGACGCCCGCCGTGGCGAGCGCGGCGGCGAGCACCTGGTGTCCGGGACCGCTGACCGCCGCAGGGGCGGACAACGGCGAGCCGCTACGACGAGAACACCCATGACCCGAGGATCCGCGGCGGATCGTCGTTCGTCTCGATCCGAACGCCGACCACCTCGATCAGTCGCCGGATCGCCGGTTCGGCGAGCGAGGATTGCACGGTCCACTTGGCGTTGCGGTACAACACGGTGACCCGCAGTTGACGCACGGCGGTGGCCGCGATGAGCGTTTCGGCGTCGGTCAGGCTGACGGAGATGTGCAGCGGCTGCGCGATCGCCGCGGTGTTGCTGACCCACGGCGCGAGGCTCGTCTGCCACGGCGACCAGAACCCGTCGGCGTGTGCCTGCTCCACGGGCCAGATGACCTCCGTGAGCAGCCCGTGCTTCCCCGTGAGCGGAATGACGAATTGCCGGGCAGGGACGTCGTACATCGTCTGCGTGAGGGTGATCGAGTTCATCGCCGTCGGCGTGGGCTTCAGGGCGACCAGCTTGTGGCCGGTCCGCGGGTCGGTCTCGTCGGACGTCTCGAACGGGAGCACGACCTTGAACACCTGGGCGTCGGCCGCCGCGGCAAGCCGTGCATACCGCCCATGCACCTCGCTGAGCGTCGCCCGGAACGCGTCGACATCGGCCTGCGCCCGCAGGGCCGATGCGTGAGCGACGCGAAACGCGTCGAAGGCGTCGACGAACAGTCTCAGCTCGCGATACCGAATCGACGGAGCATCGCGGCTGATCAGCGGCGTGGGGTACGCCGGGATCTCGTCCGGCGACCGGACCAGATCGAGAGCCGGGATTGCGCCCGGGGGAAGGTAGGCGAAGTGAAACTCGCTGCAGGTCAACGCGGCGAGGTCCGCAGTCGTCGACACGCGAATGTCCGTCCGCGTCGCCCCGAGGGCGCTGTTCATCCGGTCTTCGCAGAACCGGTTCAGGATGATCGGATCCGTCGCATGCGCGAGCAAGCCGTCGAATCGCGCCGCCACGATGGGTGACGGGCCCGGTGCCGGTGGCGGAGCCGGCCGGCCCGTGCCGCCGAACCCCAGGGTGAGAGCGCCGAGGCAAAGGGTGCCCATGGAGACCCACGGTGCGACGCGGATCCTGCTGCACGTTCCCCTGGTCCCGCGGGGAAGAAGTGCCGTGCACTTCATCGCTTGTCTCCTCGTGCCATCAGGCCGATCACGCCACCCAGTCCAAGAAGCACGGCGGGCGCCACGCTCACGCAGTTGAGACCCAGGAGTGCCACGAGCGCGGCGGTCGCGGCCCACATGAGCAGCGCGCCGATCAGGGGCCGTGAACGCACGATGGCGGCACCCGCAAGACCCGCCACGGGAATCGCGAGACTGCAGAACGTCACGAACCCGGACAGCACGACACCGTGTGCGGCGCCGATCCGACCGGCGGTGAAACCGACCACGCCGATCGCGAGTGCGATCAGCCCGCCCACGAGCCCCAGCGCGAAGGCGCCGCTTCTCACGCGACCCCCGTCGAGTCCGCACGCCCTACGGGCGCGCTCACGGTCGTTCCTCGGGCGCGGATCCAGCGAGACGCAACGCCTCGTACACCGACGACCGACTGACGCGCAGCTGCCTCGCGATCTCGCACTTGCTCGTGCCCGCCGACGAGAGGGCGCGGATCGCCTGCACGCGCGCCGGCGAGAGCTGCGGCCGGTATCCGCGTTGGCGTCCGCCCCACTTCTTGCCCGCGGACCGCGCCTTCGCGATCCCCGCCCGGATGCGTTCGGAGATGACCTCGCGCTCGTACTCCGCAAAGCCAGCGAGAATCGTCCGGAGGAGCCTCCCCGTCGGCGACCGTGCGTCGAAGCCGTCGCGGATCGAAATGAACTGGACGCCCTGCTCCTCGAGTTGGGAGAGGAAGGAGAGCGTCTCGACCGCCGTCCGTCCCAATCGGTCGAGCCGCCAGACCACGATGCAGTCCACGAGCCCACTGCGGAGATTGCGTTCGAGCGCTTCGAGACCGGGCCTCGCGAGGGTCGCCCCGGTGGCTGTGTCGCGGTACCAGGCAACCGCGCGGCCGTTGCCGTTCGACTCGATCCACGCGCGCAGATCGGGCTCCTGCGAGGCCAGGTCCTGGCTGGCCGTCGAGACCCGGAGGTAGACCGCGATGTGTTTGGCGTTCATATCTTCAGCGTACGAAATGACCTGAATATGTAAATAGACAGTTATCCACAGGTCGATTCGATCGCGGCAGCGCGGCATCCTCGCCGTCAGGTGGGGTTCGTTTCGGACAGTGGTGCGAGCGTTCCGCGGTCGACGCCCGAAGTGCACGGCGTGCCGAGCGTTGCGAACGCTGCGGGATTCAAGGCATCCGCGATCGGCATCTGCGGTTTTACGCAGCAGGCACGGGCGCCAAGGGGCCCATCAGACGGCCCGACCGGGTGTATGATCTGGACGTATCAGGTGGGTCTGCCGTGCAGCCGGGGGCGGTTGTCAGTTCACGCGGCGGTGTCGGACATGGACTTCAGTCCGATTCACGCACTCGGTTCGTCCCGCACGATCAACGCGATACTCCCGATTCCAGTTCGCACCGTCCGCGACGCTCCTCACGAACGCCCAGGCAGACGGGGGTGTCTGGCGCTGCCGCTAGCGTCAACGCGTCGTGGTGCGGCGCTCGCGCACGGCGCGCGCCACCGTACGGGCCGCACGATCCATGTCCTCGTGCTCCCAGAACCGCAGCACGATCCAGCCGCTCTGCGTCAACTGCGTGTCGGTATCGCGGTCGCGCTGCACGTTGCGCTCGATCTTCGCGCGCCACCACGCGGCGTTCGCCTTGGGCCATGTTCCGTGCGCAGGACACCCGTGCCAGAAACAGCCGTCGACGAAGACCGCGACGCGCGCACGAGTGAAGACCACGTCCGCTCGCCGGCGCGTGCCTGGTAGCGTCCAGTCGACGCGGTAACGCAGGCCCATGTGGAAAAGTGCGGAGCGCAGCGCGCGCTCGCACGGCGTGTCGCGGCGTCGCGTGACCTGCATGCGGCGACGGACGTCGGGCGACGAGGCCTCCGGGCGGCTACGATTCGTCGTCCTTCGAGAGTTCATCGGTCAGTGGTTCTTCCTCGCCGCTCGCCCACCGGAACTCGGCAGCGTTGCGGACGAGGTAGCGGTGGTACGTGTCGTCGAGGAACTCCGCGTACGTCAGCAGACGCGCCGCCCGACCATCGGGCGCACGCAAGTCGCCCGCGGCCGGTGGCCGCTGGTTCTTCGGCGGGTCGGATTCGACATCGAAGAACCGGAAATCGCTGCCGTCGGGCTCGTAGAGCGCGATGAACAGCTTCTCGAACTTGTCGATGTCGTCGCCGGGTTCACGGCGTCCGGCGTACGGTCGCAGGTGCCGGACCCAGCTGCCGAAGGAGGAGGGGTTGCCCTTCTTGCCGTCCTCGCAGCTGTCGAAGGGGAGGCACAAGACGCCGACCATCACGGCGTAGGGCTGCCGCTTGTGGTAGCCGCTGGCCTCGATCCGCAACTCCTCTTCGTTCCGCTTCATGTTGTGCGTGTAGCGCTTCGCACCCTGCACGTCCCGAAGGTGCACCGACTTGAGCGAGATCCCGAGCACGAGCCCGTGCTCGCGGGTCGAGAAGTTCACGTCGAGCTGCTTCTTCGACTGCTCGGACCCGCCGGTACGCTTGGTCGTCGCGGTGATGCCGGGGAGCCGATGCCGCAAGTCAGCGGCGAACCGGTCCGCCATGTGCTCGGCGAAGCGGATCGCGTACTGGTTCTTGGCGCTCTGCGCGTCACTGACATAGGGACGCGGGCCGGCGTCTCTGAGAATCACGGAAAGCACCGCGGTTGCATCGGGCGGTTCCGGCGGCTTGGCAGGGGTCACCGAATCACCTCGGATCAGTTCCGCATGCGGGCCACGTGGTCGGCCACTGCCTCGAGGAATCCCGGCTGGAACGTCAGCCGGCTGCCACGCGCGCGGTTCAAGAATCCCTCGGCCGCACGCAGCGACAGCGGCGACCGGGTGTACTTCACGAACGCTGCCAGGTGCGGCCGCGTCCACTGCACCGGCCACATCGAGACGTCCACCGGGAAGACCTTGCCGTCGTGGCCCCACGCGGCACGGGGCCAGGAGACGCCACGCGGCAACAGGTTCGCGGCGTAGTCGTGGGCCGCGCTGGGATTTGCGAGCCGTTCACCGACCCATCGAGCGACCGGAACGCTCACGGCGTTCCCGACGAGTTTCCAGCGGTGCCCGCGCTTGACGCCGTCGACGTCGAGGGCGGGCAAGGTCCAGTCGGGATCGAGTCCCTGCAGGCGCTCGGCGTCGCGGATCTCGGGCGTGCTGATCATCCCGCTCGCGGGATCCCAGATGGCCGGCGGCGACGGGATGCCCACCGTCGACCCGCCCTTCAGCGTGGGTACGGCGTCGACGGCCCACCCGAGACCGCGGGTGCCCTCGGTCCAGTAGAACCCGCACCACACGTCCGGGGCGAAGGCGTCCTTGTGCTCGCCTGCGTCATCCCCCAGGAGGACATGGCGTGGATCCTCGGTGCGCGACGCGAGCAGGATCACCCGCTGGCGCCGCTGCGGGAGCCCGAACGCACGGGTATCGACGACGCGATACGCCCACGTGTACCCGCGTTCCTCCAGTTGGTCGACGAGGTAACGCATGGCTTTGCCGCGGTCGAGCTGCAGCATGAAGGACACGTTCTCGAAGAGCAGCCAGCGGGGGCCGCGTTTGCGGGCGTCCAAGAGCCGGAAGATGTGCTCGGCAAGGCCGGAGTTCTTGCCGCGGATTCCGGCCGTCCGACCAGCCTGGCTCAGGTCCTGACACGGGAAGCCAGCGGTCAGGACGTCGACAGGCGGCAGGGCCCGGAGGGTCCGCACATCCTTCGTGAACTCGGCGCCCGGGAAGCGGCGCTCGAGCACGTGGCGCGCCCCCGGGTCGATCTCGCAGAGCAGGCGGGAGTTGTGGCCTGCCTGGTGCAGGCCCAGTTCGATCCCGCCGATGCCGGCGAATAGACCGGCAACGGACAGGCGTTCGCCGGTGCGCGCGGATGTCCTCATTTCGTCCGCAGATTAGGCCAAAGTGGCACGGAATACTAGACGGTCCCCCGACCCCGACAGCCCCGACGCCGAGTGGCTGTCGGTCGGACGTGATCGTGCGATGGGGGGCCGGGGACGATCCGGCCCCTCCGTTCAGTGCTTCGTATCCCGCGGCGGACAGGGGTCGTTGCCGAACGAGTCCTTGTCCCGGATCCGCCCGTTCCGCCCGTGGATCACGACCTCGCCATGCGTCTGCTCGGCCGTGCGGCGCGCCTGCTCGATCGCGTCCCGCTGGGTGTCGTGCAGGGAACTCGCCCGATCAGCGCCGGGCTTGACCACCGCCCACTCGCCGTCGCGCGGAACAACGTGCCGGTCCTTCTCGTTAGCCATGGTGTTCTCCTTGCTTACCGGCGGGACCCGCCGAGGCACTTGGCGCAGTTGTCGTACCCCGCCGTGTGCGCCGCCGCGAGCGAGGTGTAGGGCCGGTCGTGCCCGGCCCGGATGATCTCGTCGATCTGGCACCCGTCCGCGCGGGTGTCTTCGCGGTCAAGGTCGTGGACCTCCTTCTTGTTGACGTTACCGAGGTACTGCTCACCGTTCATGTGGCCTTTCCAACGTCGTGCCATGCGTAACTCCTTTCTGGGGCGTGCGATAGCCGAGCCCCTGCCGTTTACTGCTGCGGCCCTGCTGCACTACGCTGCGCAGCGGCCCGTCACCATCTCCTGCTCGCCACGTCGGTCTTTTTGCCCGCACCGGGCAAAAAAGGTGTCGCCGGGAGCAGGAGGAGGTAGGAACCGCAACGGATCGGCAGAGCGGCTGGAGGCCCGAAAGGAGCCGCAGTTGGACGACGACACCGCGAAGATCTTGCAGGCCGCGGACTGGGCAACGATCGCTACCCACCTGGTCGCGTACGCCGCCCGTGAGGTGCGGTACCGGCACTGGCGGACGGGCAGCAAAGTGGACTTGCCGAAGGGAAAGTCCGCAGAGGATCTGGCGTACGACGCGATCGCGAAAGTCTTCACGGGGCAGCGTGCCTGGAAGCCGGACGAGCAGCCCGACCTCCTGCGCTATCTGATGGGCGTGGTGGACAGCGACCTGAGTGCGCTCCTGAAATCCGGCGCGCACAAGAAGAACGAGCGGTTTCCTGACGATCCCGACGCCGAATGCCCGCACTCCGTCGGTGCAACGGCCGCGACGCCGGAAGACACGCTGCTCGCGCAGGAACTCCAGGACGAGGTCCTTGCCGCGTGCCAGGACGACGACGAACTCACTCTCGTGGCCTGCGCGCTCCTTGAGGGAACGAACAAGGCTGCTGACATTGCTGGCGAGACCGGTCTGCCAGTCGCGCGGGTCTACAAGCTGAAGCAGAGGTTGAAAGCCCGCATGACGGAGCACGCCGTGCAACGACAGCAGTCCACAGCAACGCTGCCGAGTGTCCAGGGAGGCCACGATGGCCGATGAGAAGAAGCGGCTTACGCCTCCAGAGTTTCTCGACGCGCTGCACCGGTTCTTGACGAGCACCGATGGTCAGTCGATCGAGGAGCTTGACGAGGAGCTCAAGGCCGAAGGTATCGATCCTGCTGCCTTTCGCGGACGTGTGGCTGCCATGGTTGCGGCCCACACCGAAGAGCGCCGCCTCTCGTGGCATGAAGCGGCGGCAGCGAAACGGAGAGCGATCGAGGACAAGCTGGCCGCGCTGCGTCTCGCGCTTCCACGGGGCAAGGAGGAATTGTTGGCCCGCGTACGTGCGCTGACCGAAACCATGGGGCCACGAACGGCTGAGGCGTACTTCCACCGCTTCGAGGAGGCGAGGGAGGAGGACCTGCCGGGGCTGGTTGCGGACCTTGAGGAGGTTATTGCATTCGGAGGCCTCGACGACGAGACCACATCGGAGCCGTGAGATGGTGACGCGGCCGTCGTTCCCGATGCCCCGGAGTCGAGCGCGCGAGATCATCGCGCAGTTGGACATCCGTGCTCCCGAGGAGATTGTGCTCGAGGACATCGCCACGATGCGAGATGCGCATGTGCGCGACGGCGAACTTGTGGGCTACGACGCCCGCCTCGTGCGAGGCCCCAAACTCAGCATCATCACCGTTCGGCGCAACATCCGGGAACGTGGCAAGCGCCGTTTCGCGATCGCTCATGAACTTGGGCATCACGAACTTCACCGCGCGACGCGGCAGATCGACCTCTGCACCGGCCGCGACCTCGTCTACCTCTATTCCAACGTCAGGCCGGAAGAGCCGGAGGCGAACGCCTTCGCGGCAGAGCTCCTGATGCCCACGCCGCTGTTCGCACCGCGGTGCCAGCGCGTACCGCCATCCTTCGTTCTCATCGAGAACCTCGCGGCAGCGTTTGCGACGTCCCTCACCGCGACGGCGCTCCGCTACATCGAGATCTGCGACACACCGTGCGCGATCGTGCTCTCCGAAGCCGGTGCCGTGAAATGGTGCTACCCGGGCGCGGACTTTCCGGCGGGGATTGAGCGACACCAGCAACTGCATCCGGACACGCACGCCCACGACATCTTCCACGGAGCCACTCCGCCGGTTGGGATGCGTGACGTGCCGGCAAGAGCCTGGCTGCATACCCAGAGGCTCAGACCCTACTGCACCATCAAAGAGGAGTCCCGTGCTCTGCCGCACTACGATGCGGCGATCTCGCTTCTGTGGGTCGATGAGGACATTCTCGCTGTTCGTGATGATGAAGAGGACGGCGGCGACGACCCTGATCACTTCACACCGGACGGCACGCGGTGGCGGTGGTAGAGAAGCGAGCGACGACGCGTCAAGGAGAGTGCGCGTCCGGCAGATGCGGTATGAACACCCGCGGCTCGTACTTCCCGCGCCACGGCGGGAGTCGCGGAACCCGGGGCCGCTGTCCGTGCGCGCGCCGGGCCCAGTACCCGCGTGGCGGCACCGGGATCGCGAGTCGCGCGCAGGCTTTCCCGAGCCCGCGGCCTGACAACCCCCAGCGCGCCGCGAGCGTGTCGACGGGTTCGGACCACACGATGTCGAAGAGCTTTCGGCGGTCGATCTCCTGGAACCGGCCGCACCCGCGCGCTCCGAAATACACCTCCGCCGGCCCGAGCGGCTCGACCGCGACCTTCGGGAGGTCGATCCCGAGCCGTGACCGCACCTGCCGTGCGCCGGTGGGTGGCGGCGGGGGTTCGCGTCGGCGCTTCGTCGGCGCCTCGTCAGGCGGGAGGAAGCCGCACTCCCGGAGCCGTTCACGGAACTTCGGCGTCCGGGCGAGCTCTTTGAGTATTTCCGGCGCGCAGTGGTCCTTGGCCGTCAACGTGCGGACGAACTGCTCGAATTCGTGGCGCTCGGCCTTGAGGACCTGGCGCCGCACCTCACCGATCTCCTCGGGCGTCGCCGTGGTCCAGCGCAGCCCGCAGCGGAACGCGACGTCGAGCACGTAGTGCGGCCGTTGGCTGAAGTCCTCGCGCCACGGGTAGGACCGCGCGTGGTCGGCGAGCCACCGGCTCGGGTTCTTCGGGAGCGCGATGCGGCACAGGAACTCGACGACGTGACTGTGATGCGCGAGGTCGTGGAGGTGCTCGACATCGTCGCGCGCAGGATCGACACCGAAGCGTTCGAGGAGCGCGCGCTTGCCGAACAGCACGGCGTGCTCGATCGGGGTCCAGCGCGGATCGTAGTCGTCCTCGGACCGGGCAGGATCCTCCGGGGGTCGCGCGTGCGGATCGGCACCGGCCCACAGACAGAGCGAGATGCCGAGCTCGCGATCCTGCTCGATGCTCTGGACGAGCCCACGTTGCAGCTCGTCGGCGATCGCGGCGTCGTGGGATCGGTGGCGCTTGACGAAGCCGTAGAGAGGCCGGTTGCGTGTCGAGATGGCGAGCGTGGCGGCGAGTTCGTGCCCGGCCGCAAGAGCGACGCCCAGGTCGTAGAACCGCGTGAAGAGCGCACCGTCATAGGTATCGAACAGGTCGCACCGGTCGACGCGGTGTGGATCGGCCCCCCACGCAAGTAGTAAGTCCAGCAGATCGTGCCGCCGGTCCCGGAGCGTGACGTCCAGCGGGCAGCGGTGCTCGAGGTTCGGGTCGTAACCATTCGCGAGCAGCAGCTGCGCGAGCGCGAAGTTCCCGGCTTCGAGTGCGAGGGAGAGGGCCGACGTTCGTCGTCCCTTGAGGATGACGTCGCCCGCGACCTGCAACGGACGCCCGGCCGTGACCCAGTCTTCGACGTCGTAGAGCCGGCCGTCCTTGCAGAAGCGGTGGAGTTCGATCAACGCCTCAGGGTTCTGCGTCACTCGCGGCGGCAGGCGTGGCGTGTCGCTTGCTGCACGGCCGCGCGGATCGGCGATCCGACTTTGACGCGTCTTGCGCCGCTCCGTACCGCCCGCCATTGGTGTCTATTTCCGCGATCGCCGCCGTCGGCCCCGCACGGTGCGCGTCGGCGTCGTCTCGGGCTGTTTCGCGAGCGGCACGCCCGCATCCACGGCGCTCGTGTGCGGGAATTCGCGCTCCGCGAGCCACGCGTCGAGTACAGCTGTCCGATACGTGACGCGCCGCCCGAGCTTGAGGAACGGCGGTCCGCCGCCCGTCACGCGCAGCTTGGTGAGCGTCGATTCCGACAGCCGGAGGTACATGGCGGCCTCGTGCGTCGTGAGCATCGCGGGGACCGCCTCCGCGTCATGCCGCGGTGGAGACGCGTGCGGAGGAGAGACGGCTGCGGTGATGACTCGGTGTTGAACGTCGCGGGCTTCGTCGAGCACCTCGGTGACCCACTGCTCGACGAGATAGTCGATGAGCGCCTTGACCTCGGGACGAACTGCCATGCGTGGCCCTCCGTGGCGAAGATGGATCCGTCGCGACGCAGGTCCGAGCGTCACTCCTTCGACAAACGAGGAGATGGCCGATCTGCGCGCGTAGGTATGGCTGGATCAATGGGGAACTCAGCCCACTGCCGCCGGTCCAGTTGATTGCCACCTGATTTTGCTCTGATGCCACCCCACTGCTTGAAGAAGAAGGGGACCGCCGCGCGGGCGCATTGGTCCCGAATGCTCCGAATCCAAGCGATTTCCGGCGGCCGCCTGCGTTTGCCGCTTTCTCCACCGACAATGACCCAGTGGATCTCCTTGAGTGGTAGGGAGTCGATCGGACCCAAGAGGGGCTCGATGCTCAGGAATCGTACCGCCGCGGGAACACATACCAGATCACGAATTCTGCTGAGATAGTCGCTGTTCTCGACGCTTACCCCCATCCAGACGTTCGGCGGCCAGACGAGCTTGGGAGCGAGAGTCGCGAGCCGCTCCGACCGCTTGGTGAGAACCTGGAAGCGGTGCTGTTCGGCTCGCGCCATGACGTCGAAGACGTCGCGGATGTAGTCGAACGGCACATCCTCGTGGAACAGATCGCTCATCGAGTTGACGAAGATCATCCGCGGCTGCGTCCACGCAAGCGGAAGCTCAAGGTGCGCGCGCCACGGGCGCACTGTCTCGAACGGCTCCGCGTACTTCGCTTGCCCCATCTTCGTCAGACGCGCATGCAGTGCTTGGGCGTAGCAGTTCTTGCAGCCTGGACTGACCTTGGTGCATCCGACCGTGGGATTCCACGTCGCGTTCGTCCACTCGATGGGGCTCTTGTTTGCCATTGGCCTTTACTGCGCACGAATCGAGATCGGGGCTGAGACGCTCTTCCCGAAGCGCCCTGTATGGGAGGTCTCGATCCATCCCGTGCGGCGACCTTCGGCAAGGACCTGGTTGAGATGAACGTCACGGTAGTCGGTGTCGCGCACCCAGTCGAGTATCTGGCCGTACCGCACGGTCTGCCCGCCGAGCGCAGCGCGGAGGGCGGACGCCAGTGGTGCGAGATCGGGGTCCGGCTCAAAGAGGAAGGGTTGGTTCGGGTCGTCGCTCCTGAAGATCTGGTAGTGGCCGCTCGGTTCGAATTTCCACACGGCCTGTTTCATCAGGTCGCGACCTTCGGGATGGTTGGTGAAGTGCAGGAGCGCGTAGTCGGTCTGGCCGGTGAGACGCAACGTCGTACACCAGCGCGCGCGGACCGCGGTCTGGTAGAGATCGAGCGCACGGCGCTTGCGGTCCTCGAAATCCGAGATCGCGCGCAACGCGACCCATGCCTCGCTGCCGTACAGGGCTGTCAGGTTATCGGCCTTCGTGGCGTCGCCAGCGGCGCGCGCGATCGGCT
>JABLTH010024794.1_pt1 | contig 16466 bp, 16 predicted proteins | sample 7875711 | NCBI WGS metagenome assembly JABLTH01 (sample SAMN14941262, study PRJNA633318) | bioreactor metagenome | isolation source: bioreactor | place: China | collected 2019-03-05 | reverse complement strand
GCCATGATCACGTTGCGCCCCATGAACGTCCGGCGCGAGAGCGGCCATGCGATGCAGACCGTCAGCGTGGTGCTGATGAGGGTGCCCGCGACCATGTAGAACAGCGAGTTCGCGTAGCCCAGGAGCACCTGGGGGTCGGCGAGCACCGTCTGGTACCCCTTGAGCGTGAAGTCGACAGGCCAGAGGAGCACCCGCCCCGCCGTCACCGCCTCGGGCGACGAGAAGGAGCTCGCCAGGATGAACAGCAGCGGCAGGAGGACGACGAGCACGGCCAGCGTGAGGCCGAGATAGATGACGACCAGCAGCGCGCGGTCCGACGCGGACTCCCGGATGCGGCGCGTCTTCTTGGACGCGGACGCGGGACGGGTCCGGCGGCGCAGTCTGGAGCTCTCGATGGTTACCACAGTCCACTCCCACTGATTCGCTTCGCCACCCAGTTCACGATGAGCAGAAGCACGAGGTTGATCACGGAGTTGAAGAGGCCCACGGCCGTCGCCGTACCGAAGTCCGCGTTGAGGATGCCCAGCTTGTAGACGTAGGTCGCGATGATCTCGGACTGGCCGAGGTTCAGCGGGTTCTGCAGCAGGAAGACCTTCTCGAACCCGATCGACATGATGTTGCCGACGCTGAGGATGAGGACGATCATCGCCGTCGGCATGATCCCGGGGATGTCGACGTGCCAGATCTTGCGGAGTCGCGAGGCACCGTCGACCTTCGCCGCCTCATAGAGGGAGGGGTCGATGCCGGACAGCGCCGCCATGTAGATCACGGCGGAGTACCCCGCGGTCTGCCAGACGTCCGACCAGACGTAGATGTGCCGGAAGTAGTCGGGGTCGCCGAGGAAGTCGGGCGCCGGGACGCCGAAGAAGCCGAACACCTGGCTCAGGATCCCGAGCCGCGGGGCCATGATCAGGATGAGCATCGACACCACGACGACGGTCGAGATGAAGTACGGCGCGTAGGTGACCATCTGCACGGTCTTCTGGAACCAGCGGTGCCGCACCTCGTTGAGGGCGAGGGCCAGGATCAGCGGGATGGGGAAGCTCGCCAGGATGGCGTATCCCGACAGGATCAGGGTGTTCTGGACCAGTGTCGGGAACACCGGGTTCTGGATCATGTTGGCGAAGTTGGACCAGCCCGACCACGGGCTCCCCCAGACGCCGAGGACTGGGCTGTAGTCCTTGAAGGCGATGATCGCGTTCGAGATCGGCACGTACTTGAAGATCACGAAGTAGGCCAGCGGAAGGATCGTCAGCAGATACAGCTGCCAGTGGCGCCGGAAGGCGACCCGCCAGCGCTGCCGGAGCGTCAGGCGATTGCGCGGCACTCGCCTCGGGGTCGCCGCATCGGGGAACCGTGCGGCCGGTGGCGCCGGGCTCACGGGCGGCGCGCTCGTCACGAGGACGCGTCCTTCGTCATCGAAGACTCCCTACAAGAGATGATCTGGTTCCCGCCTCGAGCCGGCCGAGCGGTCGCGGTGGGGTGGTCTATAGCAAAACCTATTTCTTTGCCACTGTCAATAATCTCCGCCATTCGCGTCGTTCCTGTTGTGACGGAACCGCTGCTATTCCTTGAAAATACAGGCTTGAGAGCGTCGAGGAGTTACAACACATTGGAAACTAGATAGTCCCGAATGCGCGCGAAACGGCTCGGATGTGTATTAGCCTTGTCGCACGCCGACAGCATGGTCGGCCCGTACGGGGGTGCGGGGCCCGGCTTCACGACCCGCCACACAGATCAGGTGCACGATGAGCTTGAGCACGTCCGAACACACAGCACGCCGACCCGTGCTGGGCACGCCGGCGTCCGCCGAGATCTTCACACGCATCATCACGCATGGCCCGGTCAGCAGACTCGACATCGGAAGGCTCACCGGTCTGTCGCAGGCGAAGGTCACCAAGACAGTCAGCCCGCTCATCAAGGACGGCTTCGTCACGGTCGGCGAGCACGCCGAGCACGCCTTCCCCGGCCGGCCCGTGCGCCCGCTCAGCGTTGTCCCGCGCTCGATGATCGCCGTCGGCGTCAAGGTCAACGCCGACGAGATCTTCGCGGTCACGGTCAGCCTGGGCAACGAGGTGATCGGCTCCACCCGCCGCCGACTCACCAGCCACGCCCCTGACGCGACCGTCACCGCGATCGTGAAGTCGGTGACGACCCTCATCGACCAGCTCGGCGACGACGCCCGATTCCTCACCGGGGTGGGAGTCTCGGTGTCGGGCGATATCGACACCACCGACGGGATCGTGCGCGATTCACCCCTGCTCGGCTGGACGCACGTCCCACTCGGCGACCGCCTCTCCACCCGACTGGGCCTCCCCGTCATCGTCGAGAACGACGTGCGCGCGCTCGCCAAGTCGGAGCAGTGGTTCGGCGTGGGGACCGACGCCGACTCCTTCGCCATCATCACCATCGGCGCGGGCATCGGGTGCGGGATCTACGTGAACGACGACGTCGTCGTCGGCGCGCACGGTGTCGCCGGCGAGATCGGTCACCTCCCCCTCGGCCCGTCGGACGCGATCTGCGTCTGCGGCCGCCGCGGCTGTGTCGAGGCCGTCGCCTCCTCGCACGCGATCCGTGACGCCGTGCGGCAGGGTCACGACGATCCGGACCTCACCCTGGCCGACGCGATCCGCCTCGCCCACGAAGGCGACCCGATCGCGGTCGAGGCATTCGAGCGCGCAGGAACAGCCATCGGGGCCGCGGTCGCCACGACAGTGAACCTCTTCGGACCGGAGGTTGTCGTCATCGCCGGCGAGGGCGTCATGGACTACGACCTCTACGAGCGCCGATTCCGGGAAGAGTTCCTGGCGCACGTCTTCGGCACGGCGGCGAACTGCCGCCTGATCGTCCGCCGCCACACCTTCGTCGACTGGGCACGCGGCGCGGCAGTCGCCGCACTACGGGAATCGATCAGCGTCGCACCGGGCGGGGCGGGCGAGTAAGGGCTGCGGAGCGGATCAGCGGTCGCCGACCGCCCTGGCGCTGGAAGGCGCCCGCCCGACCGAGTCAACCGAGCCCACCCGTCGGCTCGCTGTCGAGAGCCGCGGGCCCGTGGGGTTGAATGAGAGCATGCGCCCCTTCTTGGACAAGGTCATACCCGATGCGTGGCGAGCCGCGCAGGCACTCTCCACGACGGTGGTGCAGGAGGTGATTCGCGCGGGAGTGACCGAGCGGGAGATCGAGCTCATCAAAGTGCGCTCGTCCCAGCTCAACGCCTGCGCCTTCTGCCTCGACCTCCACACCCGGGAGGCGCGTCGCGTCGGCGTGCCCCAGCAGAAGCTCGACATGCTGGCCGCCTGGCGCGACTCGGGCGTTTACGACGAGCGAGAGCGTGCGATGCTGGCCATCGCCGAGGCGGCGACAGCCCTGCCGTTGACCGAGGACGCTCGGGCCGACCTGGCCGGGGCCCTGAACCTTCTGGGCGACGTCGAGTTCGCCGCAGCCGAATGGGTCGCGGTGACGATCAACGCCTTCAACCGGATCTCGATCCTCAGCGGCCACCCGGTCCGAGTGCGGGAGGACTGACGCCGACCCGTTCATCCGGACGGGCCGCGCGTGTGAATCCCCATCGCTGCCGTGCGCTGCTGGTCGATCGTCGTCGAAGTCGACGACTCCGCCGCGCAGGGCGGCGAGCGCCTTCACGATCAGCTGCACCGCGGCGATGGCGATAAGCGCAGACATCGCGAGCGCGAGCACCGGGTCCAGCCAGTGGGGGCGGCTCGGGGAACCGATCGTCATGCCCCGCTGAGGGTCACTCCGGCGTCCGCTTGTGGATACCGACTGCGTGGAGCGTCGCCGTAGCTGTCCGGGTGCCCACCAACGAGAAACGGCGGCTGTTCATCAGCCGCCGTTCTTCGCGTGGAAAGACTGTAGCGAGGGCGGGACTCGAACCCGCGACACCACGATTAGGTTCCGATAGATCTCGTAGGGGGACGGTGGATGCGTTTGGGTTGATTTTCCGCGGATTTCGGTTGCGCAGAGCGGGTTAGGATCGCGCCCGATTGGCTTCAATATGCGGGGTAAATGCGGGGTGGGACTCAGGATACCGCTGCCCCGAGCAACCATGAGGCGCGACGATCATTGGTGCGGCTTCAGTACGATCTGCTCATAGACGACAACGCGGCGGCCCGCCTTCACTCGAAGATTGAGAGCTGGCGGGTAGTACCTGACCGGCAGTCGGCTTGGACAGTTCGCGGCTTTCTTGTGCCGGACGGTTCGTCCGACTGAAGCTCTATGCGCTTACATCAGTGACGTTTGGTTTCACATCACGAGCTGGCCAAAACTCGCGGTCGGACTGGAAGTCCAATCCAGGGCAAGACGGCGGCCTCGCCAGATATAAGCAGAAGAGCACCGACGCCCCGCGCGCAAGGCTCCGCCAGACCGGCCCGCCAATCCGCAGTTCGTTGACCGCTGGCGCAGATTAGACCGCTAATGGGCTCCGATCCGCCCGTTCAGGCAACGCCGGAGATGCTCTCCAATTCGACGATCGTCTTCTCGTCAATACCATCGCGCAACGGGTGCATCTCTTTATACGCATTGTGGTGGAAGGCGTACTGGCCGGCGACCAACGACACTCCGACGTTGTGCTGCGCCGCTAACCGACTGAGTTCGACCGGCGTCGTCGCGGCCCGGATCTGTTCGAGGACCGTCCCAGGGAACAGAGTGGTCTCGGCGAAAAGATCCGCCTCGGCTTCCTCGGGTGCGTTGCGGCCCTGCTTCTCCAGGTCGAGGAATGTGGTTCGACGCGGATGCAGGACGATGTGGCCGACCTCGTGAAGAAGGTTGAACCAAAGGGTGTCCACTCGCTTCTGGCGGGCGGTCAGGCCGATCACCGGCCGGTCGCTTGCCAGCCACCAGGTTGCCGCCAGCATTCGCGTTCCCGGTACCTCTCTGACGAAGGTCAGAACGACGCCTGCTTCGGCAAGCACCTCCTTTGCCGCGCGGAACCCGTCACCCAACGGCAACGCGGTCATGGCTCGAAGTTCCCGCGCCAGCTTCTTCAATCTCCTGGGGTTGAAAGCGTCCACTTTCGCTGGCTGGGCGGAGCGTTCCACCAACCGCAACCACAACGCGGTGTTGGCTTCCTCCACCGTGAACGATTGCGAACGGCGGAACGACACCCGCGGGGCCAACCAACTTGTCTTGAACGCGTCCGGGCTGGCCACTTGGAAGAACCGAAGAAGCTTGTCCGCACGAGTGTCCGGGTCGTCCCCCTTGGAGATGACCTTATTTCTGATCAGGGTGGGTTCGTCGAACTCGTCGGCCCACGCGCGGTACTGGTGCAGGTCTGCTTTGGCTCGCTGCACGCCTTGGTACGCTTCCCAATCCGCTTCCAACCGTGTCCAGAACGATGCGGGAACGTCGAGAGTGCGTTCGAGGAGGACGGCGACGTCCCCGGTGATGTTCGCGCGGTCTTTGACGATCTGGTTGATGTGTTTGGTGGTCAGTCCGGTTCGTTCCGACAACTCCGATTGGCGCAGATCTTTCGTTTCCAGGATTTCGGCGAGCATCTCCCCTGGTGAGATTGACCAGTCTGGCTGCAGCTCGGTGTTGTTCACGGTTGCCCCTGTCGTGATGGAGTCGCGTGCACCCCGGCGACATCGATGTCGAGGATGTCCAGCCTTTGGACGTTCTCAAGATCGGCGAGCGAGGTGACGGGTGCGCCGTTCGCGTCACAGGCGACGGCGTGGAGGGTGGCTTGTTGGTGGGTGACGACGACGGACGCCGTCTTGGCCGGCTTCGGCACGGCAACACTCAGGAGGCCGGTGCGAACCGCGGCAGCGAGCGACTCAGCCATTCGCAGTACGTGCAGAAGCCGCTGGGCCTGCCGTTTTCCGGTGGACCAAGTCCGACCGAGCGCGACATCAGAGGCCAGAAGCTCCCGTAACGACCGGTCGGGAACAGTCACTCGCACGTAACTAGTATGCACCACAATTAGCCAGAAGTTGGTAACCCAACACAACAAAAGCGCGTGTTAAAGTTTACCGAAATTGCGATTCCTGTGTGATACTTGTCCTGTCGGGCGACGGGTCCGGTCAAGTCGAGAGGAACATAATGCGAATCAACATCCATGAGGCCGGCGATGCGCCCGCCTCCGTTCACAGCGGGATCTCCGAAGACACCAAGCTCAGCGAGCTTCTGGTGCTCGAGCAGGAAGAGCGGCTGTACCTGCTCGACTCCGACGAAGAAGTGGACATCACCCTCACCGTGGTCGAGGTGTTCGGCCCGACCGGCGGCCACGCCATCAAGCACAGCTGCAAGAAGATCGACGTGACGGTGAACTACTCGGGAAACGTGGCTACGTTCCACGTCGAGCCGTCCGCGCGCGTGAAGAGGTGCTGAAGAAGGCCGTCCACGAGCTCAGCGTCGACGTCACCCAGGTCCCGGACCTCGCCCTTCGACTGGCGGGCACGGACGAGGACCTGCCGGCGGCCGACCCGATCGGGGCCTTCACGAGCAAGCAGGTGTGCAGCGTCGACCTCGACCTGGTCCACCTGATCCGACCGCAGGGCTGAAACCGATGAACCCCAGCGAGCAGCGTCTCCGCGGAGACCTTGCGTCGGCCGACTTCGAGGCGGGCGTGAACGCGGGCCATTGGCGGCTGCTCGACCTCACCTGGCCGGCGCTGACCATCGCGATCAGCGCCGGCACCGGTGAACTCGTCCTCCGAATCGACCTGGACGGCTACCCGGCCGTGGCGCCGCTCGGGATCACCTGGGACGCCGCCGCCAACACCCCTCTCCCCCGCGGTCGATGGCCACAGGGCCCCGGTGCGGAACAGACGTACAAGGAGGGGTGGTTCCCGCCATCCCCGAACGCCGTCTACCTGGCCTGTGACCGGGCCGCGCTGCAAGTCCACCCGGACTGGGCGAACACCTACTCGGACCGGGCCTGGAATCCCACCCGGTCCGTCACCTTCTACCTGCGCGAGATCCACCGAGACCTCGCAGCCGCGACAGTCCCGGAGCCTGAGGATGCCTGAACCGACCCTGACCATCTCCCGCCGCCTGTACAGCGCACTTCGCCGGGAGCTAGCCGCTCGAAGCGGCGGTGTCCGCGAATCCGGTGCGTTCCTCCTGACCCGCACCACGACCACGACCGCGAACGGGGCCACGACTCCCCGACGGGTTGACGCGATCGCGTACTACGACGATCTCGACCCGGCCAGCTTGACCGGCGGCATCACCTTCACGGCCGCGGGTTACAGCGCCCTGGGTGCGCGCTGCCGAGCCGAGGGGCTCCGGGTCGTCGCCGACATTCACACGCATCCGGAGCGGTGGGTCAAGCAAAGCGGTATCGACGCCTCACATCCGATGACAGCGATCCCCGGGCACATCGCGGTCATCGCCCCGCATTTCGCGCAGAACCGATTCAAGCCGAAGGACTGCGGGGTCCATCGATTCCGTGGTGCTAGCGAGTGGGACTCGTTCTACGGGAACGCTGCTGCCGAACAGCTGCGGCTTACGGGCATGCCCACGCTGCGGGACGTTCTCGATGCGGTTCGCGCGTCGCTGCGGAAAGATCGGAGACGCTGATGGAGATCCTGGATCCGGACACGGTCAGTAGGACGTGGTTGCTGCGGATGCGCAGCGGGCAGGCGACGTCGTTGGAGGCGGCCGCCGTCGAGCACGCTCAGACTGCGATCGTTCTCTACGCGGACAGCTCCATCGTCTCGGACCGTGCCGGTCAGGCGGCGCTTCTGACTGCGGCGACGACCGGTGTCCGCGCGTTCGGTACCGTCACCGTCGTCCTTGAACAGGACGCTGTCGTTCTCGCCGGCACGTTCCGCGGTCGCGGTATCGTCGAGGCGATTGCAGCCGAGGGTGCTGCAGCCACCTTCGAACCGGGCGATGTCGACGCGAAAGCTCCCGCCGTCGTTCTCGGGCTGTCAGCGGCGCCCACTATCGCACACGTGCACGCGCTCCGCGCCGGCTGGGACGGCTGGGTGGCACTGGTAGGACCAGCAGATGACCTCACCGGTACTGACGACGGAAACGTGCTCGCCGCGACCGCCGCGGGCGCTCTCGCGATCGACGAGCTGTTCAACATCATGTATGTCGACGACGCTGCCGATGCCGGAGAGCGCATCCGCCGCCTCGACCTGTGGTCGATGGACGACACGGGCGCGGACACGGCCGCACCGGCGATGACGTGGGCGCCACACGGGTGGTGGCTCGTCGGCCTCGGCCACCTCGGGCAAGCCTACGCGTGGGTGATCTCGCAGCTGCCGTACGAAAACCCCGCACAGATCCCCATCGTGTTACAGGACATCGGTCGCACCTCCATCGCCAACCACAGCACCGGTGTGCTCACACCCGCGGACAGTGTCGGCATCCGGAAAACCCGTCAGGCTGCCGCCGCCCTCGAGGCTGCAGGACTCACCGAGACCGTCATCGTGGAACGCAGACTCGACGCGGACACGACGCTCACAGCCACCGAGTCAACATACGTGGCTCTCCTCGGCATCGACGACGTCGACGGTCGCAAACTCATCTCCGGGATCGGATGGCGGTATGCCGTCGACGCAGGGCTTGGCACCACGGTCGGCGACTTCGACTCGATCTCCATTCACACATTCCCCGGCTACGAGACCAGTGCCCACGTCGGCTCGTGGAACGCACCGGCGCCGAAAGCGGCGATCCCCGATGTGCCCGCGTTCAACACGCTGGCGAAACGCTACGACCAGTGCGGGGTCCTGGAACTGGCCGGAAAGGCCGTCGGCGCATCGTTCGTCGGCGTGCTGACGGCCGTCCTCGCGATCGCCGAACCGATTCGGGCCCTGCACGGTGGAACGACACCCGACAGGTTCCGATACGACGCCCGCAGCGACGACCTGACCGTCGCGACGTCGCTCTCGGCTCCTGACGTGTTCCCAGCCAACCTCGACGTGAACGCGTAGCGAGCGGGCGCGTCCGGCCCACGGGAGTAAGCCTGACCTCGATGAAGCGATCGCCGCTGTCAACTCCTGGATCGAGAAGATCGCCGCGGCCGCCTGAGCACGCATGGGGGCGCCCGACACGAACCGATCCCTGGCCCCCCATTTCGGGTGCTGACGCACGAGCAACCACGGCGAGGGCACCGAGAACGTCGGAGGCGACCCATACGGTCGTCATATGAGGATCTTCCACAGTTCGGACTGGCACATCGGGCGAAGCTTCCATGCTCACTCGACCATCGATGCGCTCACAACCGTGCTGGAAGCACTCATCGCCGAAGTCCAGCAACGTGACGTTGACGTCGTCATCGTCGCCGGCGACGTCTTCGATTCAGCCACCCCATCAGCGGAAGCGTTCACACTGCTGGAAAGCACACTCGTGAGACTTCACGATTCCGGCGCTTCGGTTATCCTCACCAGCGGCAACCACGACTCCGTCGCCAGGCTCGGTTTCCAATCGACGTTCGCTCGGCTCGCCGGAATCCACGTCCTCACCGACAGCAACACACTCGACACACCAGTCACCATCGACGGCGTCGACTTCTTCGGAATTCCTTACCTGGAACCGGCGATCATCCGCAGCCGCTACCCGGAAGCTGAGCTGCGAACCCAAGCGCAGACCATCACCTGGGCGATGGACCGCATCCGCGCCGCCCGCACAACCAACCCGGCTGTGGTCGTCTCCCACTGCTTCACAGCCGGTGTCACCGCTACCGAGTCGCTCGAACGCGAAATCACCGCCGGCGGCATCGACGTCGTCCCGCTCACCGCGTTCGACGGTGTCGACTACGTCGCCCTCGGACACATCCACGGCCAGCAGACCCTCAGCGAAACGGCCCGCTACTCGGGAGCGCCCCTTCACTACTCCTTCAAAGAGGCGCACAAGAAACGCGGCGGCTGGATTGTGGACATCGAAGACCGGGTAACGAACATTGAATGGGTCGACCTGCCGATTCCCCGGCCCCTCGCTATCCTCCAAGCCACGCTCGAGGAACTGCTCACCGACACGGCATACGGCGAGCACGAGGACAGCTGGGTGTCGGCTGTCCTGACCGACGACCTGCGCCCGGTGGACGCGATGCTCAAACTGAAACAGCGGTTCCCTCATTGCGCGAACGTCGAATACCGACCCGCGACCAGCTACGCCGGAGAAGACGTCGCCTACGCCGACCGTATCCGAGCCAAAACGGACTTGGAGATCTTCACGGCCTTCCTCTCCCACGTCCGCGACGGACACGGGCCAACCGAAGCGGAAACCGAAATCATCGAGGACGTGCTCGAGCAGGCGACCGCGCAGGAGGCAGCCGCGTGAGGATCAACAGCATCACGATCACCGGGTTCGGACCATACCGCGAGACCCAAGTGGTGGACTTCGACGCGTTCGCCGGCGACGGATTGTTCCTGATCACCGGGCGAACCGGCGCCGGCAAATCCAGCATCCTCGACGCGATCTGCTTCGCCCTCTACGGCGCGATCCCCCGATACGGCAGCGAACCCAACTCCACCAAACTCCGCAGCGATTACTGCAGCTCCGACGAACCCACCGAAGTGGAGCTCCACTTCACCGTCGGGTCCACCAAATACCGGATCACCCGACGACCCGAGTACATGCGTCCGTCGCTCCGTGGCGAGAAATTCACGAAATCCCCCGCGTTCGCTGAACTCGCTGTCTTCGGTTCAGACTGGCAGGTCACCCACGCCCGAACCCGCGATGTCGGGCAGGCATTGGACCAGATCGTCAAACTCAACAGGGAGGAGTTCCAGCAAGTAATCCTCCTCGCCCAGAACAGGTTCCACGAATTCCTGACCGCGAAGGACGACCAACGGCAGGCGGTCCTCCGGACGCTTTTCAACACCGAACGTTTCCGCAACTACGAAGACGCACTCAACGTCCGCAAGAGCGAAGCGCAACAGGCAAAAGAAGAACTGGAACGGGACCACCGCCAGGCGCTCCACAACGCGGCAGAGGCAGCAGGAGCAGACACACTCCCCACCCTCGTGACCATCGTGGAGGCCGCCGCCACCGTCCAAACGCTGGCGGATGAGCTGGCGACCGTCGCCGAGACGGCCAAAGCCGACTACGACGCCGCGCTGAAGCAACAGAACGATACCGCGCTCCTGCTCGACAAGCAGCAACGGGCAACCAAGGCACGTCGAGCACGCGATCAGCTCATCGCCAACCAGCCGGCGATCACCGCGAAGCAGGCCGCGCTCACCGACGCGCAGAAGGCCGACAAGGTCCTCCCCCTCCTCGAAGAAGCCGCGACCGCGAAAGACGAACTCGACACGGCGACGACCATCGAACACGGCACACGACTGGGCGCGCCGGAACTCGGAGAGGAAGTCACCGAACTCGACCAGCGCATCGACAAGCTCGCCAGAGACATCGGATCCCTCGGAGACGCACTCACCGTCGAACAATCCCTCCCCAAGCTCGAACAACAAGTGGACGACGCCCGCGACACGCTCGCAACAGCCACCACCAAAGTCCAAGCAGCCGAAAAGCGCAAAACGGAAATCCCCGCCGAGCGCAACAAGCTCGCCGATCGTGCCACCGCCGAAAACCAGACCGCCGCACGGCAAAAAGACCTCGAAAAAGCCGTCGACGATCACGAAACGGAAGCGGCGGCTGCTGGACGAGTCGAAGAACTAGAAAAACGGCTGACATCCGCTCTCGAGGAGCAACGCGACGCCGGCACCAAACGAACTACCGCGTCCGCGAAACTCGACCTCCTCCGCGCGCAACATCTCGGAGGATACGCGGCGCTCCTCGCCTCGAAACTGATCGACGGCGACCCGTGCGAAGTATGCGGGTCGGTCAGCCATCCGGCGCCGGCAACGTCATCGACGGAGCTTGTTACCGAGGGTGACATCGAGCATGCCGAGCTCGCGTTCAAGGCCGCGGACCAGGGTGAGCAGAAAGCAAGTGCGCGCGTCAACACCGCGAAGGAGGAGCTCGCCGCTGAACGCGCACGCATGAACGATAAGACGGCTGAAGAGATTCAGTCTGAGCTTGAAAACGCTCGCACCCAGCTCGGGCTCGCGAAAGCTGCGCGGAAGACCGCTGAGCAGCTAGCACGGGACATTCAGAAGCTCGACGCGGAAATCGCCGAACTGGAAAGCACGCTGACACCGCTCACCGATGCGCGCGATGCTGCTACCACTGAGGTCGCGTCCGCGGAGACCACGCTGGCCGCAGCCAACAAGACCCTCGCATCGCATCGCGGCGAGTTTGATTCCGTCGCTGCGCACAAAGCCGCCCTTCAATCTGCGATGCAGACAACTCAGGCCGTACTTTCCGCAATTCGGGTCAAAAACGAGAAGCAGACCCTGTTCGAGAAGGCGGAGAGGCGCTTCCGGGAGGAGCTCGCCGCCAACGGCTTCGCAGACGAGCAGAGCCTCGCCGACGCCAGCATGCCCATCGACGAGCAGGAGAGAATCCGCGAGCAGATCCACGAAGCTGAGGTAGAACTCGCGCGGGTGACCAGCGAGCTGAAACAGCCCGAGCTTGTCGGGCTGCCGGACGAGCCAGCCGACGTGGAGAAAGCCATCGCAATCGTGGCCGCTGCGGAAGCTGAACGGGACAAGACCAGGGACGCGAGCGCAGCGACCAGAGCGCGCGCCGAACAGCTTCGCAGAGAGCTGCCTCAGCTGAAAAAGCAGGCGCGGCAACTTCAGCGCCTCGCCGAGGAGTACGAGACCATTCAGACGTTGGCAGCATCCGTCAGGGGTGACCTGCCGAACACCAAACAGATGAAACTCGAGGCGTTCGTGCTCGCCGCTGAGCTGGAGGAGATCGTCGAAGCGGCCAACGTTCGGCTGAGCGAAATGTCCGACGGGCGGTACGAACTTGCGCACAGTGACGCGCTGCGCGCGCGCCGTGCCCAATCGGGGCTCGGACTCCAAATCCTGGACGCCCACACGGGGCGGCCACGCACCACGCAATCCCTCTCCGGTGGGGAGACGTTCCTGGCATCGCTGGCTTTGGCCCTCGGTCTTGCCGAGGTCGTGACGAACAGAGCCGGTGGAATTCAGCTGGAGACGCTTTTCATTGATGAAGGGTTCGGGTCTCTCGACTCTGACACCCTCGAAATCGCTATGGGCACTCTCGACTCGCTCCGAAGCAACGGTCGGACCGTCGGGCTCATCAGCCACGTCGAAACGATGAAAGAGCAGATCCCCGCGAAGCTGTCGATCGACGTCGCTGACGGCGGGTGGAGCGTGATCTCCCAACCGCCGGCGGCGTAACTGAATGACCTCGACGGGATGTAATCCCTCGACGCCGACGGACCGGTTGACGGGCCGGGATCGGCTGACAGGATGGCTGAGATCCGGCCTCCTTATCCCAATGGCACAGTAGATAATGGCGCTCGACTGGGAGTGTTCTAGGGACGCCCGTTGATGTGCTGACGAGCAGTAGACCTCGACCATGCAACTTGGGTCGCCGCCCTCTGACTGGCCCCACGAGTTGACTCCTAGGACAAGACCCGCATCCCCACAACCACGGCCGTGCAGGCCACCGCGAACTGCACCGCGGCGGCAGCGATCGAAGTAGTCGCCGCGTACTTCCATCGGGATTCGATCCGCCTCCCGCGCATCACGGTCACAGAGTCAAGGGACGGCAGCGGGCATGGATGCTCGGGGCGCGCCGCACCGTACAACGCGCACCTCACTCGACTCAGCCGAGTCAAAGCAATCGGGTACACAACGAACGGAAGGAGTAGCGAGATCCAGACAGACGCGAGACTCCACCCGACTTCCGGATCACGCTCCTCTTCCGCCTCTCGGGTGAGGCGAGTCAGCCTCGCTTGAAGGATATGGCCAGCGACCCCCGCGGCCGGTCCACGGTGGCTACCTACACGGGTCGCAGCGATCAACGCGCCCAAGGTCGGGCCCCAGACGAGGACGACAAAAAGCGCAACCTTGATCCACCACGGCGCCTTCACGTCTTGCTTGACGGCCCACACTGCCACTACCGCCACGACAATGACAATGACAAGGTAGGCGAAGCCCAGCGCACTTAGTAGGTGCTGCCGAGAAAGCATCCCGAACCGGATAACGAGAACGCAGAGGTACGAGACGATAGACATCGATCCCGCTGCACCGCTTGCCAAGACGATCAGAGAAGGCGAACCGCCGGCCAGGATGACCATCAAGGCAACAGTGGCCGGCACGGCCACGATAAATCCAATCGAGCCGAACACGCCAACGCGCAGTCTCTGCGTTGCGCTTGTGGCGTCAAGTCTTGCCAGACCCACGGAGTACTGCTCGATGAGCGCCGAACGGCTTGCCTTGCTCACGGCTCCATCCCACCTGTCGCCCGTAACGATCGACGCGTCCGCAGCTAGTCCGGCGATGAGAAGCGCTCCCGTGGTCGCGCCGACGATGGCCGGCACGTTCACCGATTCTCCGAATCGCGGCCAGTAGCCGAGCACAACGGAGACTGCGACCGCGATAGCGGCCACGCCACAGAAACGAGCAAACGCCTCAAGACCCCGCTGTCTCGCTACACTTCGCGCCATCTCAGTCGCTGGCGGTGCCGTAGGCGAGGTATTTCGAACCGCAACCTGCAGCGCCACAACAATCGTTGCCAGTGCCCCTAGAGCAGCGAGACCTGCTCCTCCGGATATCCCAAGGTTCCACGAGAAGGGCACGGGCATCAAGGTGAGGCGAACCAACCCCAGCGAGCCAACGTAGAGCAGGACTGAAACGCCAACGCTTACGAATATCGACCGCCAGTAGCGGCTGGACTCAGCAACGATGTCGAGGGCAACCAACGCATCAGTATCCTCATGGTCCGTTGCCTCGCTCCCTGAGCGAGCTCGAGGAGGAAGGGCTGCGGGCAATTCTACCGGGGGCTCAGGACTCACCCTTCCAAGGTAGTTACGCGAAGGCACTCGCGTTGGCTGGCGCCCTGCCCGCAACCGGGGGACAGAAATGAAGTGCAATCTCGCACTGGGTTGCTGAGAGTGCAAGGTGAGCGCCCCACGCAGTCCATCGAAATCGACTCCTACCCGCCGGACCTTACGGCTCGCACCTCCCACCCAGTCCGAGGATCGCGGCCAGCCTGCCATCTCGCTCTCTGCTCGGCCGGCGTGACGACCGTTCCGTCTGGAGCAGTCACGGGCGCGAGGAAATTCGGCATGCCAAGGCTCAGCGCGGACGCGTCGATCGCCTGTTGCAGTTCGTCGTAGAACCCGAGCGGCCACCGATCCGCACGCTTCACAGTGAAGTGGTCGACTCGATATATCATCAGCGTCTCGTGGGTCTTCTGGTGCACCGCCGGCCCGTACTCGATCACGAAATGGATGCGCGTTCCGGTGTCGGCTACGACCAGCCAGACTCGCTCCCCTGCCTGTAGCACTCTCATGATCCGGCACCCCACCATTCGAACATATGTTCTATTGTGGCCAGTAAGACCGACACCCGCTACCCGATCGGAGGAACTGGTCATGAGCATTGCTCCCGCCGCTGACATCGTCCACATCTGGACCGATTCCGGGACTCCGAACCGACTAGTCTGGCGCGACCACCGCTACAAGGTCATTGCTGCCGACCCCGTCCGATCGACCACCGCGCACGACGCCCTCACCCACCCCGTCGAGCGGCTCGTCGGCTGGTCCGTGGTCGCGGTCTCTGACCAAGACCCGTCGGAGGTGCGGTCCATGCAGTTGCAGTCAGTCGGCGCCGGCTGGGTGCTGATCGACGTCGACCCCGCCTGACGGTGGGACAGAACCGCCGCTACCCGGGAAAGTACGCGGAATCGCACCAGATGCGACTCGCTTGAGCCCGTGACGCTGCCGAGAACTCCACCGTAGGCGACCAAACTCCGCTCCGCGGTTGCGATGGCGTTCGACAATCGCGTTTAATGCGAGTTAGTCGCGTTAGACGGGAGCGTCAAGTGGGTGAGCAACAGCCGCAAGGTGCGTCCTCGCTGTACCTGGTCGACGGCGTCACGTTCCTGCGCGAGGACATCGCGGTATTCGAGGCGATGTTGGAGGGGTGGACGGCGCAGCAGGTCGGCGGTCGCCGACTCCAGCCGGAGACCGCAGCCGAGCGGCTTCGCATGGTGCGCCGGTTCCAGGCACACGCGCAGGCGTGGCCGTGGGAGTGGTCGGCGGCGATGCTGGACGAGTGGATGCTGGATCTGGTCTCGGTTCATCGGCTTGCAGCGTCGACGGTGCGTCATTATCAGCTGGCGATCGGCTGGTTCTGTGACTTCATCTGTTCGCCGCACTACGGCTGGGTGCGGGAGTGCGAGGACCGTTTCGGTACGCACCCGATCCAGGTCTGCCACGACTGGAACACCCTCCCGCACGTCCAGGAGAACGAGGGAGACCCGCGGCGTCGGCCTCTGACCCGCGACGAGCTGCAGCGGCTTTTCGACCGCGCCGACGACGAGGTCGACGCACGGGTGTCGGCGGGGCGTAAGGGTGCGGCGGCTGCGTATCGGGATGCGACGTTGCTGAAGGTTGTCTACGGGTGGGGCTTGCGCGCTCATGAGGCGATCATGCTCGACACGGTTGATCTG
>JABLTH010125483.1_pt1 | contig 16477 bp, 9 predicted proteins | sample 7875711 | NCBI WGS metagenome assembly JABLTH01 (sample SAMN14941262, study PRJNA633318) | bioreactor metagenome | isolation source: bioreactor | place: China | collected 2019-03-05 | reverse complement strand
GGTGGCCGACGAGGTCCTCGCGCGCGGGGTGACCGAACCCGTCGTCGCGACCGGCATCTCGCCCTCGGGCCAGTTCCACGTCGGACACCTGCGCGAGATCCTCACCGGGGACTCGATCGCGCGGGCCCTCCGTGAGCGCGGCGTGCCCGCGCGGCTCGTGTTCATCGTCGACAACGTCGATCCGCTGCGGAAGGTCTCCCCGTTCCTCGACGCGGCCGTGTACGCGCCGCTGGTCGGCCGCTCGCTGTTCGACCTGCCCGCGCCCGACGGCAACGGCACCTACGCGAAGTACTACCTCGACCCGTTCCTCGCCGCGCTCGGGAAGCTGCACGTCGAGGTCGACGTCTGCCCGGCCAACGAGCTGTACGCGAGCGGCCGGATGGACGACGTGGCCTTCACCGCGCTCGAGCACACCGCGGCGATCGCGACCATCCTCAACGAGGTCACGGGCAAGGAGGTCGAGGCCAACTGGTCGCCGTGGAACCCGCGCTGCGCGCACTGCCGCAGGATCACCGGCGGCGAGGTGCTCGGCTGGGACCGCGAGGCCGGCACGATCCGCTCGCGCTGCGGTCCCTGCGGGAACGAGTCCGACCAGCTGGCGGCGGGCGGCGGCAAGCTCACCTGGCGCGTCGACTGGGCCGCCCGCTGGAAGGTGCTGGGCGTCAACGCCGAGCCGTTCGGGAAGGACCACGCGTCGAAGGGCGGCAGCTACGACACCGGGATGCGCATCGTGCGCGAGGTGTTCGGCTACGAGCCGCCGGTGCCGATGGTCTACGAGTGGATCGCGCTCAAGGGCCAGGGCGACATGTCGTCGAGCAAGGGCAACGTGCTGTCGGTCGACGAGCTCCTGCGCATGGTGCCGCCCGAGGTGCTGCGCTACATGGTGCTCAAGAACCGCCCCTCGCGCAGCATCTCGTTCGACCCGGGGCTCGCGCTCCTGCGGCTCGTGGACGAGGTCGACGACGCGAGCGCCTCGGGGCGCGACGACCGCTCGCTCGAGCTCTCGCGCGCGGCGGGCTTCCGGCCCGTGGGTGTCCCGTTCCACCACCTCGTGCTCGTCGCGCAGATCGCGCGCTTCGACCTCGCGCGCACGATGGCGCTGCTCGCCAAGGGCGGGTACTACGACCTCGACGAGAGCGTCGTCGCCGAGCGCATGGCGATGGCGAAGGAGTGGCTCGCCCGGTACGCGCCGGACGAGGCGAAGGTCGAGGTGCCCGACGAGCTGCCCGCCGCCGCGCACGAGCTGGCGCCGGACCAGAAGCAACTGCTCGCCACGCTGGCCGAGCGGCTGCCCGGGATGGACGACGGGGACAAGATCCAGGACCTGATCCGCGAGCTCGCCACGGCCGAGGGCGGCCCGGGCGGCGCGCGCGCCTTCGCCGCGGTCTACACCGCGCTCCTCGGGCGCGAACGCGGGCCGCGGGCGGGGCACTTCATCGCGATCCTGGGCGCCGACAAAGTGGCGGAGCGGTTCAGGCAGGTGTGAAACCGGCGCGGGACGTTCTAACCTAGCGGGATGTCCACGTTCCAGCTCGTCTCCGAGTTCCAGCCGGCCGGGGACCAGCCCGACGCGATCCGTGCGCTCACCGGCGGGCTCGCCGAGGGCCGGCGGGACCAGGTCCTGCTCGGCGTCACCGGGTCGGGGAAGACCTTCACGGTCGCACAGGTCATCGCCGACCGCGGCGTCCCCGCGCTGATCCTGGCCCACAACAAGACTCTGGCGGCGCAGCTGTACCAGGAGTTCCGCCGCTTCTTCCCGAACAACGCGGTCGAGTACTTCGTCTCGTACTACGACTACTACCAGCCCGAGGCCTACATCCCGACCTCGGACACGTACATCGAGAAGGAGTCGACGATCAACGAGGAGATCGACCGCATGCGCCACTCGGCCACGCGGTCGCTCTTCGAGCGGCGCGACGTCATCATCGTCGCGTCGGTCTCGTGCATCTACGGCCTCGGCTCGCCCGAGGCGTACCACGGGATGATGATCCTCGTCGAGCGCGGCGACCGCCGCGGCCGCGACTCGCTGCTCCGCCGCCTCGTCGAGATCCAGTACGAGCGCTCGCAGGGCGACCTGCGGCCCGGCGCGTTCCGCGTGCGCGGCGACACCGTCGACATCTGGCCGACGTACGACGACACCGCCGTGCGCGTCGAGTTCTTCGGCGACGAGATCGACCGCATCCGCACGATCGACCCCCTGCGCGCGGTGACCCTCGCCGAGCACGAGCGCCACCCGGTCTACCCCAACTCGCACTACGTGACGCCGAAGGAGAAGCTCGACCGCGCGATGCAGTCGATCCGCGCGGAGCTCGACGAGCGCCTGGCCCAGCTGCAGTCCCTGGGGAAGCTGCTCGAGGCGCAGCGGCTCGCGCAGCGCACGCTGTTCGACCTCGAGATGATCCAGGAAGTCGGCTACTGCCACGGCATCGAGAACTACTCCCGGCACCTCACCGGCCGCGCGCCGGGCGAGCCGCCGCCGACGCTGTTCGACTACCTGCCCAAGGACGCGCTCCTCATCGTCGACGAATCGCACCAGACGATCCCGCAGGTGCGGGCGATGTTCCGCGGCGACCGCTCGCGCAAGGAGACCCTCGTCGAATGGGGTTTCCGCCTGCCGTCGGCGGTCGACAACCGGCCGCTCACCTTCGAGGAGTTCGAGAAGCTCCGGCCGCAGACGCTGTTCGTCTCCGCGACGCCGGCCGACTTCGAACTGCAGCTCACCGGCGGCGAGTTCGTCGAACAGGTCGTGCGGCCCACCGGCCTCCTCGACCCGCAGGTCGTGATGCGGCCCGTCGAGGGCCAGGTCGACGACCTCCTGCGCGAGGTGCGCGAGCGCGTGGCGAAGGGCGAGCGCGTCCTCATCACGACGCTGACCAAGCGCATGGCCGAGGAGCTGACCGACTACTACCGCGACGTCGGCGTCAAGGTCGAGTACCTGCACTCCGACGTGCTGACGCTCGAGCGCGTACGCATCATCCGCGACCTGCGCCGCGGCGAGTTCGACGTGCTGGTCGGCGTGAACCTCCTGCGCGAGGGGCTCGACCTGCCCGAGGTGTCGCTGGTCGGCGTGCTCGACGCCGACAAGGAAGGCTACCTGCGCAGCGAGACGTCGCTGATCCAGACGATGGGCCGCGCGGCGCGCAACGTGAACGGCACCGTGATCCTCTACGCCGACAAGCAGACCGACAGCATCAAGGCCGCGGTCGCCGAGACGGAGCGCCGCCGCGCCAAGCAGGAGGCGTGGAACGCCGCCAACGGCATCACGCCGCAGTCGATCGTCAAGGACATCGACGAGGTGCTCGGCTCGATCTTCGAGCGCGACTACCTCGCCGTGCCGGCGACCGAGGTCGAGGAAGAGGAACTCTCGCTCGCCGACATCATCAAGCGGATCAGGAAGCTCGAGAAGGAGATGTTCGCCTACGCCTCGGCGCTCGAGTTCGAGAAGGCGGCCGAGATCCGCGACCAGGTCAAGCGGCTGCGCGAGCGCGAGGCCGCCGCGGCGCCGGGGGCGGGAGCCGGTGCCGGGTCCGGCGCGGGCGCGAACGGCGAGGACGCCTGACGGCGACGCGATGCGCGACGGCCTGCCGGACAAGGTGAAGGAAGCCCTCGAGCGCGTGCCCGAGGAGCCGGGCTGCTACCGCATGTGGGACGCCCGGGGGCAGATCCTGTACGTCGGCAAGGCGCTGTCGCTGCGCCCGCGCGTGCGCTCGTACTTCCAGGAGTCCGCGCAGCACCCGCCGCGCACCGCCGCGCTCGTCGCCGAGGCGCGGGACCTCGACTTCATCGTCACGCGCAGCGAGGTCGAGGCGCTGATCCTCGAGAACAACCTGATCAAGGAGCACCACCCGCCGTACAACGTGATGCTCCGCGACGACAAGAACTTCCCGTACCTCAAGCTGACCATCAAGGACGACTTCCCGCGCGTGATCCTCGTCCGGCGCCCGCGGCCCGACGGCAACCTCTACTTCGGCCCGTTCCTGCCCGCGAGCCACGCCTGGCGCACGCTGCGGATGATCCCGCGCTTCTTCCAGGTCGCGAACTGCCACCTGCGCTTCGACGGCAAGCAGCGCCCGTGCCTCTACTACCACATCGACCAGTGCCTCGCGCCGTGCGCGGCCAAGGCGGAGCCGGCGGAGTACGCCGAACGCGTGCGCGAGGCGCGGCTGTTCCTCGAGGGGCGCGACGAGGAACTGCAGTCCGGGATCGAGCGGCGCATGCAGGAGGCCAGCGCCGCGCTCGAATTCGAGCGCGCGGCGCGCTACCGCGACATGCTGTCGTCGCTGCGCACGCTCTCGCAGCGGCAGGGGATGATGTCGGTCGGCACCGTGTCGGCCGACTTCTGGGCCGAGCATCGCGAAGGGAAGGAGGCCGCGGTCGAGCTGTTCCGGATGCGCGAGGGCCGCATCGTCGGGCGGCGCGAGTTCACGTTCGACGACGCGCCGCCGTTCGAGACGCTGTACGACACCGTGCTCGCGCAGTTCTACGCGGCCGAGGACCCGCCGGAGGAGATCGTCCTGCCGCGCCTGCCGCAGGACGAGGCGCTGATCGAGGAGTTTCTGAGGACGCGCCGCGGCGGGCGCGTCGCGCTGCGCGCGCCCCTGCAGGGCGAGCGGCGGCGCTTCCTGGACCTCGTCGCGCAGAACGCCAAGCTGGCCTTCGACGCGCGCTTCAGGGCGCAGCACGCGCACGGCGTGCAGACGCTCGAGGAGCTGCGCGACCTCCTCGGCCTCGACGAGGCGCCGTACCGCATCGAGGGCTTCGACGTCAGCCACCTGCAGGGCACCGAGCCGCGCGCGTCGATGGTCGTGTTCGAGGGCGGGCGCCCGAAGAAGTCCGACTACCGCATCTTCAAGGTGAAGACCGCAACCGGCGGCGACGACTACGACTCGATGCGCGAGGTCGTCGGCCGGCGCTACGGGCGCCTGCAGCGCGAGGGGAAGCGCCTGCCCGACCTGATCCTGATCGACGGCGGCAAGGGCCAGTTGGCCGCGGCGATCGGCGCGCTCGACGAACTGGGGCTCGAGGGCCTGCCGATCATGTCGCTGGCCAAGCGCGAGGAGGAGATCTTCCTCGAGGGGCGCGGCGAGCCGATCCTGCTCGAGCGGCACGACCCCGCGCTGCGGCTCGTGCAGCAGGTGCGCGACGAGGCGCACCGCTTCGCCGTGAAGCACCACCGCGCGGCGCGCGCGCGGCGCACGTTCCAGACCTCGCTCACCGAGATCCCGGGCATCGGCGCGACCACCGCGAAGCGCCTCCTGGCGCAGTTCGGCTCGGTCGACGGGATCCGCGCCGCGACCCCCGAGGCGCTCGACGCGGCGATCGGCAAGGCGCGTGCGGCGAAGCTGCGCGCCGCCCTCGCCGGGACGGATACGGAGCCGTCATCGTAGGGAAGGGGCTTGCCCCGCCCGGGCCGGACAAGCCCCGGCCCCTACGGTTCCGGGGGGAACTCGCGGTCCAGGAGGTTCCAGAACCCCGGTCCCTTCACGAGGTGCAGGTCGCACACCGGCACCGTCGCCACCATGCGCGCGACGAGCGCGGTCAGCCCCTCGTGCTGCAGCCGCAGTTCGTGGACGAAGGGCACGCTCGCGGAGACGGTCGCGACCGCGCGTGCGGGGGAGAGGCGCTCGAGGCGGTCTTCGGGGGCCTTGTGCAGCCGGCACGCGGCCGCGAGCGGGAACGCGCCGCGCGTGCGGTCGGCCGGCGGGAACAGGCCGAAGAACGGCACCGCGTGCGCGATCGGCCGCGCGCCCGACACGTCGATCACCACCATGTCGTCCGACAGTGCGCGTCGCGGCGCGGAGTTCAGCGTGGCCGTGCTCTTGCCCGCGCCGGAGGGGCCGAAGAAGAGGAAGCAGCGCCCGCCGTCGAGGAGGCCGGCCGTGTGCATCAGGAACGCGCCGCGTTCGATCAGCACGAGCTGGGACGCGATGCGCAGGTAGTTCTCGACCGACATGCGGAAGTGCGTGAGCACGCGGTCGGTGAGGATCATCTCGCCGCGCCCGGTCGCGAGGTCGATCGTCCCGTCCTGCCAGTGCGAGCGGATGCGGTAGCGCTGCTCACCCAGCGGGTCGAGCTCGAGCCGCGTCGATCCGCCCGGCGGCGGCAGCGGCACGATGACGCCGGTGCCCTCGGTGCAGGTCACGACGAGGTCGGCGTGTCGCGAGGGATCCACGGGCTCGCAGAACGGGTCGTAGTGCTCGGCCACGAAGTCGTGCGTCGTCGGCAGATCGAGGACGCGGGCCACGATCGGGCCCAGCGGCAGGTCGAAGCTGCAGCGTCCGGGCGCGACGGGAGCGCGCTGGCGTTCCGGGACCGGGCTCGTCATGGGGACCTCGTGAGGCGGGAACGGCGGTAGATGCTACCCCGGCGCGGCGCACGCGTCAGGTGCGGGGCTCGCGCCCGGGTCCGCGTCAGGTGCGCGGTTCGCCGTCCCACGGCTCGATGCGCAGCGGCACGTAGGGCAGGGTCTGTGTCCCGTTGCCCGTGCGCACGCGGACCCAGCGCTGGTCCGGGTCGGCCGAGTCGGCGCCGAAATCGCGGCCCCACGCGAGGCCGAGCGCCTCCATCGCGGCGCGGCTCAACGGGACCGTCGAGGCCGTCGCGTCGGCCGCGTCGGGCGACGAGACGACGCGCGCGATCGTCGCGAAGCGCGTGTCGCGGCCCTTCTCGTCGAGCCGCACGAGGCGCACCCAGCCGGTGCGCGCGGCCGGTGCGCCCTCGGGCAGGAGCACGGCGCGCAGGTCGTCCGACAGCGCCTCGCCGTCGCCCGCGGGACCGACGACCGCGCGCAGGCGGCCGGAGGCGATGAGGTCGTGGCGTCCGAGCCGGCCGAGCTTCACGAGCTCGCGGTACGCGGGCGTCTTGCGGTTCACGGTCTGCCAGCGCCCGTCGACGAGCTTCTCGAACGAGTTCGTCGGATCGGACTCGAGGAAGAACGTGCCGCGCGCCCGCTGCGGATCGAAGGGAAAGTTCATCCCCGGCCGCACGCGCACGCGGCGCAGCGAGAAGTGCGCGATCTTCGCGACGAGCGCGTGCGTCGACTCGTCGAAGCGCTGGTCCGGCTCGGCGACCCACGCGGCCTTCTCCGGGTCGTACACGGCGATCTCGGACTCGGCGCCGAGGTGACCGGCGGGCAGCGCCAGCGCGAGCGTGACCGGCTCGTCGAACGACAGCCCGTCGGGACCGAGCTCGATCGCGCGGTGACCGGCCTCGTCGATCATCAACGCGGCGCTGATCGTGGTGCGCTTCCGGAGCGCGTTCGGCGGCAGCTCGAGGCGGCCGTGGTCGTCGGGCAGCGCGAGCGCGCCGCCGGCGCCGTCGAGCGTGGCGCGCTCGGTCGCGACCGCGGTGAAGCCGTCGGGATCCGGTTCCGCCGTCCCGTCCTGTTCTGTTTCAGACGCAGGGGCGGGGCTTGCCCCGCCCGTCGCCGTTGCCCCGCCCGTCGCGGGTACGGACGTGGTGTGAGCGGGCGCGAGGGTCACCAGGGACGAGCTCGCCGCGGGAAAGGGCTCGCGCACGCGCAGGCGCGGCAGCAGGCCCGGGCCCACGACGCCGAAGGCGACCACACCCGCCAGGATCAGAAACACCAGCCCGCCCAAGCGCCTGCCCATGCTGCGAAGGTAGGTCGGGTGTGGCCCCGGGGCACGCAGGAGGGCATCATCTGCAGGTTCCGGAGGCGGCTCGAGTTGTCGGACCTGGCGTCGTATCTCGCCCAGCGGAAGGAGCGCGTCGATCGCGCGCTCGAGGCCGCACTGCCGCCGCGCCGCCCCGATCCGGGCCGCCTCGTCGAGGCGATGCGTTACACCCTGATGCTCCCGGGTAAGCGGCTGCGCGGGATCGTCTGCCTCGCGGTCGCGGAGGCCTTCGCCGGGCGCGAGCGCGACGTGCTGCCGCTCGCGGTCGCGGTCGAGATGGTTCACGCCTCGTCGCTGATCCTCGACGATCTCCCCGCGTTCGACGACGCGCAGCGCCGGCGCGGCTCGCCCACGAACCACCGCGTGTTCGGGGAGCCGGTCGCGGTGCTCGCCTCGGTCGGGCTGCTCGGCGCCGCGTTCCGGCACCTCGCCGAGCAGTCGAAGCCGCGCTGGGTCGGGCCGGACGACGCGATCGGCACGGTGCAGCGGCTCGCCGAGGCGATCGGCGAAGACGGCATGGTCGCGGGCGAGGCGCTCGACATCCTGGCGCGCGGCACGAAGCCGGATCTCGCCGAACTCGAGCGGATCCACGCGCTCAAGACCGGCAGCCTGTTCATCGCGTGCGCGGGCGAGGCCGCGCGGCTTTCGGGTGCGGGACCGACCGAGCAGGCCGCACTGCGCGCCTACGCGAAGAACCTCGGGCTCGCGTTCCAGATCACCGACGACCTCCTCGACGTGCTCGGCGACAAGGAGAAGCTCGGGAAGGACCACGCCGACTCCGCGGAAGGAGCGAACTTCGTCAGCTTCTCGGGCGTGGCCGGGGCGCAGCAGCTCACGCGCGAGCTGATCGAGACCGCGGCGCAGAGCCTGGCCGCGCTCGGCCGGCGCGGCGCGATGCTCGAGGCGATCGCGCGCTACGTCGGACGGCGCGACACGTGAGCGCGGGCGACGGGCCGCAGGGCTACGACGAGGTCCGCCGCGCGCTCCTGACGCGCGGCTACCTCGAGACCCCGCTCGAGCGGCTGTTCCTCGGCGGGCTCGGCGATCCGCTCGGCCGTTCGCTGCGCCGGAGGCTGCTCTCGGCGCTGCTCGCCGGCGCGATCGCGGGGCCGCTCCTCGCGCTCCTGCTCGCCGGCGTGCTCGTGCTCGAGGGCCGCGGGCTCGTGCCCGCGTGGCCCGACGGGGTGCTGTACTTCGCGCTCGTCGCGCCGGTCCTCGGCGTCTTCGTCGCGCTCGCCGAGGCGGTCGCGGGCGCCGCGATCCGTGCGCTCGCACGCGTGCGTCCGGGGCTCTCGCCGCGGCGCGCGTCGATCGCGGTCGCGCTCGCGGTCGCGGGATCGCTCTCGCTGTACCTCGGGATCTGGTGGGTGCGCGCGGGCGGCCGCGCGTCGGCGCGCGATCTCCTCGGGCTCCTCGTGCTCGCCGCGGGCGCGGGCTTCGCGGGCCGCGTCGTGTCCGCGGCCGCGCTCGTCCAGGCCGCGCTCGCGATGGGCCGCGCGCCCCTGGACCGCCGGCCGCGTTTCGCGACGATCGCGATCGGCGGCGCGGTGCTCGCTGCGGGAATTGCCGCACTCGCCGCGCAGGCCTTCGTCGGACCGCGCGTCGAGCGCGACGGTGCGGCCGTCACGGTCGACGCGTCCGCGCCGCGGCGCGCGCTGCTCGTCGCGTGGGACGGGCTCGGCTGGGAACTCGCACGCGGGCTCGAGCGCGTCGCCGATCCGTCGTCGATGACGTTCCTGCGCGCGCACTCGGAACGCGGCGTCCTGCTCGCGGCCGAGGCCGGCGCGGACCCGGTCGCGACGTGGGCCACGGTCGCGACGGGCTGCCCCCCGGCGCTGCACGGCGCGACGAGCCTCGAACTGCAGGGCCTGCGCGGCGCCAACGCGCCCGTCCCGCGCGGCGGGCTCGCGGCGGGGCCGCTCGCGCTCCTCACGCGCCTGTGGCCGACCGAGCCGCGCGTCGTGCGCGCGGGCGTGCGGCAGGTGCCGGCGCTGTGGGAGGTCACGGCCGCGGCGCGCAAGACCGCGGTCATCGGCTGGTGGGGCACGTGGCCCGCGGCCGCGCCGGGTGCGCAGGGCGGCTACGTCGTGAGCGACCGCGCGATCGTCGCGATCCGGCTGCAGCGCGGTGTCGGCGAGTCGCTGTACCCGGCCGCGTGGGGCGAGGTGCGCGGGCCGCGCTGGCTCGACGCCGCGGAGACGCGTGCGCGGCAGGTGACCGGCGCCGAGCCGGGCATCCGCTTCGAGGCGCTGGTCGGGGACCTCTTCGCGCTCGAGGCGCTCGGCGACGCGCTCGCCGATCCCGAGGTCGGGACCGCGACGGTCTACCTGCCCGGACTCGACATCCTGCGCGACCAGCTCGGCCGGGCGGGGAAGGACCCGTTCGAGATCCTCGAGGCCGTGCAGCGTCACGCCGCCGCGGTGGACCGGCGCCTGTCCGAGGTCGCGGGCTGGGCCGCGTCCCCGCAGCTGTCGTGGCTGGTCGCGCTCCCCGGGCGCACCGGCGCGGGGGAACGCGGGTTCCTCGGCTCGCCGGCCGGCGCGCTGGCCGCCGCGGATGCGGCACTCGGCGGGACCGCTCCGGCCGCGGGACCGGGTGTCGCGGCCCCGGCGGGCGGGCCCGTCGCGGCGACGGTGGTGGCCCCGACGTTCCTCGCCGCGGCCGGCTATCCCGTCGACAGCCGCATGGCCGGTGAAGTGCTCCCGGCCGGTCGGACCGGGCCGGTGCGCCGCGTCCGCACCGCGGCCGCGCCGGTCGCCGCGACGCCCGTGACCGACACCTTGGACGCGGACTTCATCGAACGGTTGCGGAGCCTGGGCTACGTGAAGTGACGGAAATTCACGCCGGTGTCGTGTGGACACGCGCCGGCGGCCCGTACATTGAGCGGCACGGGCGCGATGTCGCGCCGGGAGACAGCGACAGGGAATCTCGTCTTACCGTTCCATTTTTGATTGGCCCCCCGCAGGGCGTGAACGTACACTCACGCCCGATCCGGTAAGGGAGTCGGAAGGGGCCCGCGAGGACTGCCGTGGACCGAGCGCAGAGCGAAGAGGTTTTCAAGCGTCACCCGAGCGTGTCGTTCACCCGTTTCGGGGACGAGATGCTGGTCGTCGTGCCGAAGCTCTCCTGGCAGCTGGTCCTCAACGGGACCGGGGCCCGGGTCTTCGAGCTGCTCGACGGCACGCGCAGCGTGGCCGACATCGCCGGCCAGATCGCGAGCGAATACGAAGGCGCCACGGCCGAGGGCGTCGTGGGGGACGTCCGCGACGTGCTCGCCGACCTCGCCGAGAAGGGCGCCGTGCAGCCGGCGGCGCGCTGACCCGCCACGACCAGGAGGAGTGCCCACGTGTCGACCGTCAGGACTGTCGCGGACCTCATCGAGAAGGCCTACGACGAATCGCGGCCGATCACCGCGCAGCTCGAGCTCACCTACAAGTGCAACCTCCTGTGCTCGTTCTGCTACAACGCGCCGAAGGACAAGCACGAGCTGACCGGTGACGAGTGGATCGCGACCCTCGACAAGCTGAAGGGCGCCGGCACGTTCAACGTCACGCTCACCGGCGGCGAGCCGTTCTGCCACAAGGACTACTTCCGCATCGCCGAGGCCGTGCGCGAGCGCGGGTTCGTGCTGAAGACCTACACCAATGGCGTGCTGCTCGCGGATCGCGCGAAGGCGGAGCGCTACGCGGCGCTGTTCCCGTTCGACACCGAGATCAGCCTCCACGGCGCCGAGGCCGCGACCCACGACCGACTGACCGGGATCCGCGGCTCGTTCGACAAGCTGATCGTGGCGCTGGGCCACCTGTCGGAGCTCGGGCTGAAGGTCACGCTCAAGACCCCGATCACGCGGCTCAACCAGCACGAGCTGCCGCGCATCGCCGCGATCGGGGAGCGCTTCGGCTACAAGATCCAGTACGACACCAACATCACGCCGGCCGACGACGGCGACCTCTCGCCGCTGTCGCTCGCGGCGGACAAGGAGTTCCTCGTCGACTTCTTCGTGGCCCAGTACGAGGCCGGCGCGCGCAACGTGATGAACCGGCGCCCGATCGAGAACATGAAACAGAATTGCGGCACCGGACGGACCACGCTGACGATCGACCCGTACGGCTTCATCTACCCGTGCGTCGCGTGGCGGCGGGCGATCGCCAACATCCTCGACGTCGCGGACCTCGACGCGCTGTGGCAGGGACGGAGCGGCGGGACCAACGAGACGCTGGCCTACGTGCGCCGCGTCGCCGACGAGGTGCCGCGTGCGACCCTCGTCCCGCACGAGGAAGGCGCCTTCGCCTCGTTCTGCCCGGCCGTGGCCGAAAAGGAAACCGGGAACCCATACTCCTTCTACGGCGCCGCGCGAGTCTCGGGCATGACCCGCCTGGCGGCCTACAACCGGATCCGCGCGACGGAAACCGCTGAAAAAAAAGAACCGTCCCTTGCACCGGCGCGTGATCCGGCGTAAATCAAGGCGGACCTGACCTCATCCCGCTCGGGCACTGATCCGGACAGGGCCAGAGACTGGGAAGCGTTTGCAAGCAGCCGGGGATGATCCCGGACACCTCGATGAGGGAGGAAGTTCGATGACGAAGGCCTATGAAAAGCCCCGCGTGATCTTCTCGGAGAAGATCGAGGCGCGGGCCGTTGGTTGCGCGAAGGCCGATGCGGCCGCGTGCAGCGCCGGTCCCGTCCAGAGCTGATCCGATAGGAACCAGGGGCGGAACCCCCGGCACCGGCGCGACAGGTCAAGCCGGTTCACCGGCAGGTTCCGACAGCGTGCACGCAGTGAACGGGCGGCCCCAAGCCGCCCGTTCCGTTCTTTACGGGGGGGCCGCGTCGCAAGCGGCGTCCCGGCCGGTCTGGCGGTATCTTCCCGGCATAACGGGGCCAAGCTGGGCAAGGAGTGGTTTCGTGCTGCGTGTCGCGTCCGTCCGGCGGCCCGTTCTCCGTGTGCTCCTGCTCGCCGCGTTCGTCGCGGGAGCGGTGTGCCTCCCGGCCCGGGCGGCCGGTCCCGACGTGACGCTGCAGCCGTCCGCGGCGGGTGACCAGCTCGTCCTCGCGGTCGGTGACGCCCTCGCGTGGGACGAAACGGACGGGGCGTTCAGCCCGACGCTCGCCGGCTTCGGTCGGCTCGGCGTGACCGCGGCACCCGACCTCCTCGCGCGCCGCGAGCGCGTGGCCCTCGACCCCGGCACCGTGCTCGTGCTCGAGGGCGCCGACGTCGACTGGGCCGAGGGCGTCCTGCCCGGCCCGCTCGCGCCGTTCCCGGCGCGCGATCCGCGCCGCGCGCCGATCGCGGACGCGATCGCGAACGGAGGGTGGTGGCCGGCGCAGCCGGTGCGCCTCGTGTCGAACGACGGCGCGCTGCGCACGCTGCGCTACGCGGAGCTCGAGATCGCGCCCGTGCAGGTGGATCTCGCCACGGGACGATTCCGCGTGCTGCGGCGCGCGGTGCTCCACCTGGCGCGGCGGGGCGGATCGGACGCCTCGACCGCGGCGCTCGCGCCGGGCGCGCGCCTGGCGGCCGGTGACGCCGCGAGCGCGCTCCTCGACGACAGCGTGGCGCTCGGCGCCTCGGGCGTGCGGCGGGGCGCGCCGGTGCCGGCGGCCGCGGCGCCGCTCGCGCCGGACGCCGCGCCGACCTTCCCGGCGTGGCAGATCGAGGTCGACCAGACCGGGATCTACCGCCTCCCGTACGCCTGGGTGCAGGCCAACCTGCCCGGCCTGATCGGCAACGACCCGCGCCGGTTCCGCCTGACCGTGCAGGGCGTCGAGGTGCCGATCGCCGTCGAGGGCGAGGCGGACGGCTCGTTCGATCCCGCCGACGCGATCGTGTTCTACGGCCAGCGCGTCCAGAACGTCGACCTGTACGCGCCCGACACGTGGGAGCACGGCGACTTCAGCGCGACCAACGTGTACCGGCTCGACCTCGCGACGGGACCGCTGCGCGTCGCGGCCGCGCCGAACACGCGCAGCGCGGCGAGCGGCTACCCGGTCCAGCCCTCGTTCCGCACGACCGCGCACCACGAGGAGGACGTGAACTTCCTCGGCCTCCTGCCCGCGGACGGGGTCGACCACTGGTACGCGAGCCCGTTCCTCGTCGCCGACTGCGTCGACACGAGCCACGCGACGTGCGCCGACCCGCTGCCGGGCGCGAACTGCAACAACGCCTGCGCGAACCCGGCCGTGTGCTGCGCGGGCACGCTCGACCAGGTGGTCGACACGCCGGGGCACGCGGGCGGCAGCGTCGACGTGCGCGTGCGGCTGATCGGCATCGGCACGGTGAAGAACCCCACGGCGTCCCACCGCAGCGAGATCCTCGTCGACGGCGTCTCGCGCGACACGAACGACTGGAACGGCAACGTCGAGCACACGCACGCGTTCACGCAGGCCGGCGCGCTGTCCGCGGCGACGCACGTCAAGACGCGGTTCCCGCTCGGGCGCGCGGGCGTGTACGGCGACGCGGGCGGCTACAACTGGGTCGAGGTGGACTACGACCGCAACTACGCGGCCGTGGCCGACACCCTCGCGTTCGCGCTCGACAACGCCAACCGCGACGTGCGCGTCACGGCACTCTCCGCGCTGCCGCGGATCTGGGACCTCAACGACACGGTGACCTCCGCCGCCGGCATGACGATCGTCCGGCCGCGCGAGGTGCAGGGCGTGCAGTTCGGCAGCGGCCAGGCGCGCTTCGAGATCGACCAGCAGGCGGGTGCGCCGACGGCGCGGCGCTTCGCGGCGGCCACGAACGCGGGGATGTTCAGCGCGGCCAAGGCCGGCCGGCAGGACCAGCCGCCGAGCGCGATCGACGCGAGCCTCGGGTCGTCCCTCAAGGGTGCGGGGCTCGGCGCGGACTGGCTCGTGATCGGCGCGAAGAGCGTGCTCGACACGACCCCCGGCTCGTCCTTCATGCGGCTCGTCGGATGGCGGCAGGGGCAGGGGCTCCGGACCGCGATCGTCGACGTGCGCGACGTGTTCGACGAGTTCACCGACGGCATCGAGGACCCGCAGGCGCTGCACGACTTCCTCGCCTGGACGCTCGCGCACTGGTCGCCGGCGCCGTCCTACGTGGTGCTCGTGGGCGACGCGACGCGCGACTACAAGAACAACTACGGCTGGTCGCCGCGGCGGCAGTTCGTGCCGACCTACATGGCCGACCTGTCGAGCAACAGCCAGTTCGGCTACTACCTCAGCGACGCGTGGTTCGCGGCGGTGGTCGGCAACGACGCGCTGCCCGACACGATGATCGGCCGCCTGCCGGTGCACTCCGCCGCCGAGGCCGCGGGGGTGTTCGACAAGATCTACTTCTACGAGAGGAACGCGCCGTACCCGGCCACGTGGGCGGGGAAGGCGATGCTGGTCTCGGAGAACGACGGGCCCGACTTCATCGCCGAGCACGACACGATCTACGGCCGCTACTTCACCTCGGGTCCGCAGACCGCGACCAAGGTCTACGAGACGCTGCCCGGCGCGGACTGCAACCCGGCGGCGAACGACGAGCGCGCGCGCATCAAGACCGCGGTCAACGCGGGCGCGGCGCTGACCAGCTTCGCGGGCCACGGCGGCTACAAGAACTGGGCCCGCGACTGCACGTTCTTCAACAGCGACAACCCGGCCGCGGACGACATCGACACGCTGACCAACGGCGGCATGCTGCAGTTCCACGTGCACGCCAACTGCATCACCGGCCACTTCTCGCAGGACAACGTGCAGGGCACCACCAACGACATGCAGTACACGTTCCTCGAGGACTGGATCACGACGCCGAACAAGGGCGCGGTCGCCGGGATCGCGCCCGCGCACCTGTCGTACTCGTTCCTGCTCGACGCGGTGCTCGACCCGGCGTATTCCGCGATCTTCGGCAAGCGCAAGGAGCGCGTCGCCGGCGTGATCGACCTGCGCATCCGCCAGAACCTCGCCACGCTCAACGACACCGTGAGCGTGCAGTCGTTCGTGCTCGAGGGCGATCCCGCGACCCGGCTCGCGATCCCCGCGCCGCCGGCGCCGTCGATCACGTCGATCGACCGCGGCGCGAGCGGCACCCTCACGGTGAAGTGGACCGCGGTGACGCTGCCCGCGGGCGGCACGCCGCGCTACCGCGTGTACCGCTCGGCCTACCCCGGCGGCCCGTACACGCTGCTCGGCACCGTGACCACGCTGTCGCTGACCGACAGCGGGCTCACGAACTGCCAGGAGTACTTCTACTACGTCGTCTCGGTCGATCTCGACGGCTTCGAGAGCCGCTGGTCGAACTTCAACGAGACCTGCTACGGCAACCGCTCGGACTGCAGGTCGAATTCGCCGCAGAACCCGAACCCGCCCGCGCCCGTCACCGGCGTCACCGTGACCGACACGCAGGAGGGCGGCACGCTGCGCGTGCAGTGGAGCACCGCGGGCCAGGCGGCCGACGTCGTGCAGTACCGCGTGTCGTGGGGCACGGCGGCCGCGGGACCGTTCCCGAGCAACGTCGTCACGGCCGCGCCCGGCAACGTCGCGCTCATCGGCGGGCTCAACAACAAGTCGACCTACTGGGTCGTCGTGCGCGCCGAGCACTGCTCGCTCGCCGGTCCCGACAGCGCGGCCGTGTCGGGAGTGCCGCACCTCGTGCGCGGCATCAACCCGCCCGACGCGATCTCCGACCTGCGCGTCTCGAAGAGCGGCGCGAACCTCAAGCTCGACTGGACCGTGCCCTCGCAGAGCGTGTGGGGCACCGCGACCGCGGTCACGTCGGTCGAGGTGCACTCCGACAACCTGAACCCGCGGTTCGCGACCGACCTCGCGCACCGGCGCGCGCAGCTCACGATCGCGCCGATGAACACGTGGCCCGACGCGGGCGCGAACTCGTCGGG
>JABLTH010028532.1_pt1 | contig 16480 bp, 16 predicted proteins | sample 7875711 | NCBI WGS metagenome assembly JABLTH01 (sample SAMN14941262, study PRJNA633318) | bioreactor metagenome | isolation source: bioreactor | place: China | collected 2019-03-05 | reverse complement strand
TGTGCGGGGAAGGGTGTGGGGATACCCTCACGGGTGGGATTGTCCTTGAAAATGGGTTCGAGCCATGTCGTATAGGTGCACCATTTCGGAACACGCGTGATTTTCGGCTCTCCACCAAAAGACGGGGCAGGTGTTCCCCAACTCAGGCGCATAACGCTTTAACCCGACTTTCGCTGTTCGAGGCTAAATGAGTCAAATTTCCTATATTTCTGCTCGCAGGTCTGCCCCACATTTTTTCTTCAGCTCTGCCAGATGCGGCGGGGGTTGTTCGGGCAGCGTCAGATGGAGCTGATGTAAAAGTAGCTGCAGCTCTTTCTCCGGCTGGGTGTAGCGGGGAAGCACCAGATTGCGTCCGTCCGTGGTCGGCAGATGCACATCAATCATTTGCATCGCCTTGAACTTCTCAAGGATGGCACGGGGCGTCAGCCCGGGGGCATTGCCTTGGCTTTCTGTTTGAGGGTGACGTGCAGGCAGTACGCCAAAAAACTTACGAAGATGTGCGCCTCGATGCGTTCATCTTTCTGGTGATGGATCGGGCGAATACTCAAGTCCTGTTTGATCTCTTTGAATGCCTGTTCGATTTCAGTGAGTACGATGTATTGTTTCCAAAGGTCTTCCGGCCGCCCTTCGGTGAGATTCGTGCGCAGCGGATGCGTTCCCTCTCCACGTCGGGCCTGCCGCAGCGCCTCCCGGTTGAGACGAAACCGAAAGGTCTCGGGGGAGACCGCCGGTCGAACTTCCGGCAGTACTACATCCACGAGATCCCATGCCTTTCCGGCATCCTGCTTGGCTGCGCCGAGTTTCAGCAGCAACACATCGCGTTTGAGGTTCTTCATCCCCTGTAGATGGCGCAAGGGTTTCCAAAGTTTCTTGAGCGTGCGTCGCCGCATCGCCTGTTCTTTGTCGCGGCGGCTATTGCTTCGGGTCAGCACGTAGAGGTCTTCCCCGTCGCGGGCGAGCTTAACGGAAATCCGGGATTGAACCTGTTGCCAGGGCTGATCAATGAGTTGTGCATCCAGTTGGCCAGGGCGTCCGCGCGGCGTACTCACCAGATAACTCGCGCCTTCCCGACGCATCTGTTCAAGCGATGCTTCTGTTGGAATGCCCCGATCCATGATCCACAATCGGTTCTTCTTTCCCTGCTGCGCCTCAATCTTCCGCAGAAAGTCCGGCAAGGTACTCTTATCCGAGGTGTTGCCCGGCATCACCTCGTAGGCGACGGGAAAGCCCTCCGGCGTGACAATCAACGCAATCACCACCTGCTCGCCTGTCGGAAACAGGTAACGGAGGAAAGCTCTACGAATAAACCGTCCTGTTGACGGGGGAGCCTACAAAGGCCCCCGCCGTCATGCCCGCGCTTCCACAATGCTGTCCAATGCGAACTGGATCGGTTGAACGTTGCCACCATCGGGCGGCGTGCCGCAGCGATCGTTTATCCGTTGATTGGGTTTGAAAATCAACCTCGGCTTGGGGGCATCATCTGCGCTCCAGCATTTCGCGCGCGTGCTGCATTGTGACCTTGGTCAGGTCGCGTCCGCCGAGCATGCGCGCAACTTCTTCTACTCGCGCTTCGTCCTCCAGCCGCGCGACGTGCGTTGTGGTCCGCCCGTCGCGAACGGCTTTGCTGACGGCGAAATGCGCGAAGCCGAAGATCGCCACTTGCGGCAAATGCGTAATACAAATCACTTGATGCCGTTTGGCCAGCGCATCGAGCTTCTGGCCCACGGCGTTGCCCATCTCGCCGCCGAGGTTCGCGTCAATTTCGTCGAAAATTAGAACGGGAATTTTATCGTGCGCGGAGAGCACCGCCTTCGTCGCGAGCATGACGCGCGAAATTTCGCCGCTCGATGCGATGTCGCGCAGCGGCTTCATCGCCTCCCCCGCGTTCGGCGCAAAGCCGAATTCGATATCGTCCATTCCGTTCGCCTTCAGCAGGGCTTCGGGTAAATCCACAGTGAACTGGCCGTGTGGAAATCCGAGTTCCTTCAACTCCTTCGTGATGGCCTTGCCGATCTTCTCCGCCGCGGCGAGGCGCAGCGCGCGAAGCGCTTCGCCCGCCTTTCGCGCCTCCCGCGCCGCTTTGGCGATGTCGGCCTCAAGCGCCTGAATGCGCTCTTCGCGCGATTGAAGGTCGCTCAGCCGCTTCTTGCAGTCGGCCAGCGTCGCCAGAACCTCCGAAACGGATCCGGCATATTTGCGTCTAAGTTTTTGATATGCAGCGAGGCGCTCATCCAGCCATTCGAGCCGCGCCGGGTCGCTCTCGACGCGGTCCAGCGCGCTGCTGATGGCGAGGGACAATTCGCGGGCTTGCCCGGCGATGGTCTTGGCCTCCGCCTGCCATTGCGCGGCCTCGGGGTGGAGCCGCGCAAGCTCTTCCAGATTTCGCTGAACGGCGGCGAGGAGGTCGAGCGCGGAGTTTTCGCTTTCCGTCAGGGTGCGCGCGGCTGCACCGCCCAAATCGAGGATTCGCTGCGCGTTGCTGACGACGCGATGCTCGGATTCCACTTTCTCAAGTTCTCCTTCGACCGGCGCGATGTCCTCGATTTCCTTGATCCGAAAAGCGAGCATGTCCAGTTGAGCCGCGACGTCGCCAACGGCGAGCAGTTCGGCCTTCTGCTCTTCCAGCGCGCGCAGCGCGGCGAACGCCTCGGCATAGGCCGCGCGCGCATCGGTGGTGTGCCCGTAGGCGTCGAGGAGGTCCAATTGATCGTCGTGCTTGAGGAGCGACTGATGCTCGTGCGGGCCGTGCATATCGAGCAGAAGCTCGCCGATTCGTTTCAGCGCCTGCAATGTGACGGGCGTGTCGTTGACGAGATTTTGCCCGCCGCCTTCTGCTTTGACGATGCGGCGGATGATAAGCTGCCCGTCGTCGCACGGCGGAGCGCCGAGCTCGTCGAGCAGGGCGTTGACGGCCTTCGGATGGTCGAGGTGAAACGTGGCCTCCGCGCCGCAGGAGTCTTCTCCGGTGCGGATGATCTTTCGATCCGCGCGTTCGCCGAGCAGGAGGGCGAGCGCCCCGATGAGAATGGATTTTCCCGCGCCGGTTTCGCCCGTGATGACGTTCAGGCCCGGCAGAAATTCCACGCGGGCATTTTCCACAAGCGCGAGATTTTTGATCCGAAGCGTCTGGAGCATCGCGCTTTCCTACCAACTTGGACTCCCGTCAACAAGCGAAACGCGCGGGATTCAAATCATCGAGGAGACGTCGAGGGGGTGATGCGCGAGCGCCTTCGCGCCGTTTTCACGGAGTTCGGACTCCGGGCGGAACCCCCACGTGACGCCCAGCGCGAACATGCCCGCCGCCCGCGCGGTTCTCATATCCACGCCCGTATCGCCGATGTAGAGGATTTCGCTGGGCGACACGCCCATTTTGCTTGCCGCCTCAAACGCGCCCGCGGGGTCCGGTTTGCGCGGAACGCCATCGCGTTGGCCCAAAACGACATCAAAAAATCCGGGCGGGAAAAACCCGCGCACACAACTGAGCGTTTCCTGATGCGGCTTGTTGGAAAGCACCCCCAATTTCAACCCGCGGGCTTTGAGCGTGTTGAGCATATCGAGGATGCCGTCGTAGGGCTGTGTCGCGTTGTTCCAATGCTCCTGATAATCGCGGCGATAGGCCGCGAGCGTTTCCTCGATTGCTTCTGCCGTCCGCTCTCCGGCGGGCAGCGCCCGTTCGACGAGGGCGTGAGCTCCTTCGCCGACAAAATCTTTGTAGGCAGCGGTTGTGTGGGTCGGACAGCCGCGGGCAGCAAGGACGCGATTTACCGCGTCGCCAATGTCCTGAATCGTGTCGAGGAGCGTGCCGTCGAGATCGAAGAGCGCGGCGCGAAAGTTCACGTCATTCGGCCCCAGATGGCGATGTGCCGATCGCTGATCGAGCGCACGCACAGGTGAGCGAGCCCGGCGGTTCTGAGTTGAACACGAACTTCGGCGGGGGTGTAGGCCGCGAGGAGGGAGTGATAGAAGTCGTGCCGGAGCACGGCCGGTTCGCCGCGCGAATACTTGTTCATCAACGCCCGGGCGTGCGCTCGGCTCCTGGCGCGCTTCAGGTCCACAATGAAAATCCGCGCGCCCGGCGCGGCGTGATCGCGAATCGTCTTCCAAAGCGCCATCGGATCGCCGAGATGGTGGAGCAGGCTGTTACATATAATAACAGGGAACCTGCCGAGGCTGCGGCGGATGGGCAGGCGCGCGAGTTTGAGCGTGGCGCGTCCGCGGAGAGCGGGATTGCGGGCCAGGCGTTGCCGAGCAAGCCGCAGCATCGCGGGAGAGCCGTCCACGCCGAGTATCCGGCATTTCGGATGGGCGAGGGCAAAACGTTCGACAATATCCGCCGGGCCGCAGCCGAGATCGAGCGCTCCACCAGCGACGGTCTCCGGGAAAAATCTTTTGAAGAGCGAAACGAAGCGATTGTGGGGCGCGGCGAAGTCAGCTTCCGAATAGGCGCGCGCCTGGTCGTCGTCGAGCATGAGTTCAGGTTCTGGAACGCGGGGTGGAGGCTGTTGTTTTTTTGTCATCGCAAATGGCGAAGTTGACGTATCATATCTGCAATGCGCAAGACGATTCGACAGGCCTTTGCGGTGACCTTTGATTACCCGGTCACGTTCACGCGCGGCATGTTTCGGCCCGCGAACACGGTCCTGGTGGAGACGCTGGCGCGGAGCGGCGAGCGGCAGCCGGCTCGCGTCGCGGTCTATGTGGACGAGGGCGTGAAGAATGTCGTCCCGGAAATTGTGCGCTGCTTCGAGGCGCATCGGGCGCGGATCGAGTTGATGTCGCCCCCCCGCGTTTTGCCCGGCGGGGAGGGGGTCAAGAATGTCACGTCCGTGGCGAAGGGCGTGGTGGAAGAATTGATTGACCAGCGGATGGACCGGCAGTCTTTCGTGCTCGCGGTGGGCGGCGGCGCACTACTCGATGCGGTGGGTTTTGCGACGGCTCTGGTTCATCGAGGGCTCCGCCTCGTGCGCGCGCCGACGACCGTGCTGGCGCAAAACGACGCGGGCGTGGGTGTGAAAAATGCGGTGAATTTCGAGGGCGGGAAAAACCTCATTGGAACATTTTCTCCACCATTTGCGGTCATCAACGACCTCGACTTCTTGAACAGCCTGCCGGCGCGCGCGTGGACCGACGGCATCGCGGAAGCGTTCAAAGTGGCCATCATCAAAGACGCCGTTTTTTTGAACGCGTTATGCGATCTGGCGCCCGCCCTGCGCGCGCGCGATGCGCAAGCGATGGAACAGTTGGTTGTGCGATGCGCCGAATTGCACCTCGAACATATTCGATCTAGCGGCGATCCGTTTGAACTGGGGCGGGCGCGCCCGTTGGATTTTGGGCACTGGTCCGCGCATAAACTGGAGTCGCTCTCGGACTATCAAATCAGCCACGGCCGCGCCGTGGCCATAGGGATTGCGTTGGATTCGGCGTATGCCGCAGCGAAGGGCTGGCTGGCGGAGGCGGATTTTCAGAAAATTTATGATGGGTTGACCCGCGCGGGATTCGAGTTGTGGACCGACTTGCTGGAGCGGCGCAATGCCGCCAAAGAGTGGGAACTGATCGAGGGGTTGCGCGACTTTCGGGAACATCTCGGCGGGGAGTTGTGCGTCACCATGCCCCGCGGCCTGGGCCAAAAGTTTGAGGTGAACGAAATTGACACCGACACCATAGCTCGGTCAGTCTCCAGACTACGCCATGCGCATACAACACCAGCCCCCACTTCATCTGACCTACGGCCTTAACATTCACCCCGGCGAGCGTTGGGATGAAAACTTCGAGGCCATCCGCACCAAAGCGTCCGCTGTTCGCGAAAAAGTCTCTCCCGGCAAACCGTTCGGGCTGGGCCTGCGCATTGGCGGGCACGCCGCCGGCGAATTGTTGAAGCCCGGTCGCGTGGCCGAGCTCAAGAGCTACCTCGCCGAACATCAACTCTACGCCTTCACCATGAATGGATTCCCGTGGGGTCATTTTCACGGACAGCGCGTGAAGGAGCTCGTCTATTCACCGGATTGGCGAACCAGAGAGCGCCTGACGTACACGCTGCAACTGGCGGATATTCTCGCGGAATTGTTGCCGGAGGACACGGTCGGCAGCATCAGCACGGTGCCGGGCGCGTATCGCATGTCGCTCAAATGGACGGGCGATGCCGACGCCATCGTCGGCAATCTTCTGGAAGCTGTTCAGCATCTGCACCGCATATACACGACGCGCGGCAAGTGCATTCAACTGGCGCTCGAACCGGAGCCCAGTTGCATGATGGAGACGACGGACGAGTTCATTCAGTTCGCGACGCGGCAGTTATTGCCCGCCGCCGGCAGCCGCGGCATCAGCGAAGAAGCCGTGTTGCGGCACATTGGTATGTGTTTCGACACGTGCCACATGGCCATCCAATACGAAAACCTGATCAACTCGATGGACAAGTGCCGCGAGGAGGGAATTCAGATCGCGAAGATTCAGTTAAGCTCGGCGCTGAAGACGGGCGCTTCGCCGGAATCGCTCGACGCGCTCAAGCCGTTTGTCGAACCCGTCTATCTCCACCAGGTCAAAGCCCGCGCGAAAGACGGCCACTTCCGCTCGTGGCTCGATCTCGACAGCGCGCTGCGCGCGCTGCCGACCGAGCGCGACATCGAAGAGTTGCGCATTCACTTTCACGTGCCCCTGTTCTGGCAGGGCGCCGGCGCGTTGCGCTCGACCTCGGATGCGCTCACGTCGGATTTCTTCGACACCGTTCGCTCCGGCGCGACGACGCATCTTGAAATCGAAACCTACACCTTTGACGTCCTCCCGCCCGATCTGAAGACCGGGGATGTCGTGGACGCCATTGCTCGCGAATTTCAATGGGTGCTCGAACGCATCAGCCCGTGAGTGAATTCGTCCTTCGCAGCCGTCGCGTGGTGCTGCCCGATGGCGAACGCCCGGCCTCCATCTTGATCCGCGGCGAACGCGTCGCCGCCGTATTGCCGCCCAACGGAGCGCCCGAAAATATTGAAGTCGAAGACGTTGGCGACCTCGTCGTCATGCCCGGCCTTGTGGACACCCACGCGCACATCAACGAGCCGGGGCGGACGGAGTGGGAGGGATTCGAAACCGCGACCAAGGCCGCCGCCGTCGGCGGGGTCACGACGCTTGTGGACATGCCGCTGAACAGCGCGCCGGTCACCACCACGCCGGAAGCGTTGGCGGAGAAACGCGCGGCGTCGGACGGAAAGCGCGGCGTGGATGTCGGATTCCTCGGCGGCCTCGTGCCCGGAAACGAAAATCAGATGGACGCGCTCGCCGATGGCGGCGTTCTCGGCATCAAGGCCTTCCTCGTTCACTCCGGCATTGACGATTTCCCGAATGCGGGAGAACGCGAATTACGCGCGGCCATGCCCGCGCTCGCACGGCGCGGGATCCCGCTATTGGCCCATGCGGAATTGGACTCCATTCACGGCGCGCCGCCGATGAAAAATCCGCGCAGCTATGCGGAGTATCTCGCATCGCGACCGCGCGCGTGGGAGGAAGACGCCATCGCGCTGCTGCTGCGATTGTGCCGCGAATATCGCTGCCACACCCACATTGTGCACCTTGCCGACGCGGATGCGCTGCCGTCTCTGGCCGCGGCGCGCGCGGCTCAGTTGCCGCTGACGGTCGAAACCTGTCCGCACTATCTCTATTTTGCGGCGGAGGAGATTCCCGACGGCGCGACGGCCTTCAAATGCGCGCCGCCCATTCGCGAGCGCGAGAATCGCGAGCGGCTGTGGCAAGGGCTGCGCGATGGAACGATTGACCTGATTGTCTCCGACCATTCGCCGTGTCCGCCGTCGCTGAAACGATTGGATACGGGCGATTTTCAGCGCGCGTGGGGCGGCATCGCGTCGCTGCAATTCGGGCTTTCCATCGTGTGGACTGGGGCGCGGGATCGCGGATTCGCGCCGACTCACCTGGCGCGGTGGATGAGCGAACAGCCCGCAAAGCTTGTCGGCTTGCTTGGGCGAAAGGGCGTGATCGCGGAGGGCGCGGACGCCGATCTGGTCGTTTGGAACCCCGACGGGCGATTTGTTGTCTCTCCGACACACACCTATCACCGGCACAAAGTTTCGCCCTACATGGGGCGGGAGTTGGGCGGCGTAGTCGAGCGGACCTATTTGCGGGGATCGCTCATCGCCCAAAATGGCGTTGTAAAAAAATTCCCGCTCGGGCAAGCTCTGTGAGCTATGGCTGCACCGTTATCTAACGCCGCTGCGTTCGCGGGCTTGATTGACCTCGCCGCGGAGCGCATCGGCGCAAAAGCATTGGCCGCGAGTGACGAGTTCTTCGCGGAGAAAGAAAATCTTCTCAAGCCCGACCGCGGGGTGTTCATCGCGGACAAATTCACGGAGCGCGGGAAATGGATGGACGGATGGGAGACCAGCCGCCGCCGCGGCCCCGGCCACGATTGGTGCGTCATCCGCCTCGGATTGCCCGGCGTGATCAAGGGTGTGGACATTGATACAAACCATTTTCTCGGGAACAATCCGGCGTTCGCCTCCATCGAAGCGGCGGAATCCGCGAACGGGCCGTGGACCGAAATTCTTGCGCGAATGCCGATCAACCCCGGGGCGCAAAATCTCTTCGCCGTCGCCAGCGACCGCGCTTGGTCGCATGTGCGGCTCAACATCTATCCCGACGGCGGCGTCGCGCGTTTTCGCGTGTATGGAAATGTCGCGCCCGACCCCGCTCGAATCCGCCCCGGCAGCCTTGCGGATCTTGCCGCGCTCGAAAACGGCGGGCGCGCGGTCGCGTGCAGCGATCAATTCTTCAGTTCGCCGAACAATCTGCTCTATCCCGGTCGCTCGGCCAACATGGGCGACGGATGGGAAACCCGACGTCGGCGTGGACCCGGTCATGACTGGGTGATCCTTCAGCTCGGCCGCGCTGCGACGGTGAAGAAAGTTGAAGTGGACACCAACCACTTCAAAGGGAATTACCCTGACACATGCACGTTGGAGGCGGTCCACGCGGGCGGGCAGCCCGTGGATGTCCTGACGTGGGCGAACTTCACGTGGCAGGACCTGATGTCGCGCCAGAAATTAGAGGCGCACAAGCAGCACTATTTCGAAAAGGAACTCAAGGATATCGGCCCTGTCACGCACGTCCGGTTGAGTATTTATCCGGACGGCGGCGTCAGCCGGCTTCGCATCCACGGCCTTGTTGACTGACCGTATGACGTTGGACGAGTTCAACGGATGCGCGCCAGATGCGGCCGCCGAGGACCTGATGAAATGCTGCGGCGCGCGGCGTTGGGCCGCGGAGATGAACGCGCGCCGGCCCTTTGCATCCCGCGAAGCGCTGCTGGCGGCGTCGGATGAAATTTGGGCGGGTATGAAACGCGAAGACCTTCTCGAAGCATTCACGCACCATCCCAAAATCGGCGATATCGAGAGCCTGCGTAAGAAATTTGCCTCCACGGCGGCGTGGGCGTCAGGCGAGCAGTCCGGCGTGAGCGGCGCCGGCGATGAGGTCTTGCGGGGCCTGTCGCGAGGCAACGAGGAATATGAGCGGAAGTTCGGCTATATTTTCATCGTGTGCGCCACCGGCAGGAGCGCTGAGGAAATGTTGGACCTCCTGCGCGAGCGATTAAAGAATGACCCCGCGCGGGAATTGGCGCTCGCCGCCGGGGAGCAACGCAAAATCACAAGGATTCGACTGGAGAAGTTACTGGGTTGATATGAAACCAACACTCACGCCTGAACTGCTGAAACCCGCGCTCAAGCTTCTGAGCGACGCCAACGACCGCTTCGCCCGCCACTATCCCGGCGAGCGCCCCGAACGGCAGCCCATTCAAACGCTCTATGGCGGCGCGCAGATTTTCAAGGCCGACACCGCCGCAAAACTCGGCGTCGTCTCACTCCGATCGCTCGATGACTATGCTCCGACCGCCGACGCGTTCGCCGGGGCGCTCGGATGGAACATTTCAAAATCGCTCTCGCAAACGCTCTATCGCCGCGTGCGCGAAAAATTGCAACGCGAGCCGGTGGAAGATTTCCGCATTGATTTTGAGGACGGTTACGGCAACCGCCCCGACGAAGAGGAGGATGGCCACGCGGTTTTCACCGCGAAGGAAGTCGCGCGCGGTATGCGCGAAAAATCGCTCCCGCCCTTCATCGGCATTCGCACGAAGCCAATGACGCAGGAGCTCAAGCACCGCGCCATTCGCACGTTGGATATTTTCGTCACCACGCTAATCCGCGAGACGGGCGGCCAGCTGCCGGACAATTTCGTCATCACCATTCCGAAGCCCGTCATTGCGGAGCAGGTGCGCGCGGCGGCGGACATCTGCGAGTTGCTCGAAAAGAAACTCAAGCTGCCGAAGAACGCGCTCCAGCTTGAAGTCATGGTCGAAACGCCGCAATCCATCATCAGCCCCGACGGTGTGGCGAGCCTCTCCCGATTTGTGGAGGCGGCGCGCGGGCGTTGCCGCGGCGCGCACTTCGGCGTGTACGACTATACGGCTTCGAACAACATCACCGCCGCCTATCAGAGCATGACGCACCCCGTGTGCGATTTCGCGCGCGAGGCGCAGCGCGTGTCGCTCATGGGCACGGGCATCTGGATTTCGGACGGCGCGACGAACATCATGCCCGTCGGCCCGCATCGCGCGGCGCCGGGCAAGAAATTGTCGCCGAGACAACTGAAGGAAAATCGCGAGGTCGTTCATCGCGCCTGGCGATTGATGCAGGAACATGTTCAACATTCGCTTTACACGGGATATTATCAGGGTTGGGATTTGCACCCCGCGCAATTCCCGATTCGCTACGCGACGGTGTACAAGTTTTTCCTCGAGGGCTTGAAGGCGGCGTCGGTGCGCCTCAAGACGTTCGTCGAAAAGGCGGCGCAGGCGACGCTGATCGGCGATGTGTTCGACGACGCGGCGACCGGACAGGGCCTGCTCAACTACTTTTTGCGCGGCATCAACTGCGGCGCGATTACCGAACAGGAAGCGACGGCCACAGGCCTGACGATTGACGAAATTCGGGGCCGCTCGTTCGTCAAAATCCTCGACGCAAGGAGACACAAATGACGCCGGGAAAAAGTCCGATCACCACGCACGTTCTCGACACCGCGTTGGGCCGCCCCGCCGCCGGGATTCAAGTCACGTTGGAAATCCAGGCGGGCATGAATCACTGGAAAGAGTTGGGCAGCGGCCGGACCAACGACGATGGGCGGGCGTTCAATCTGCTCCCCGGCGGCCAGAAGCTTGAGCGCGGGTTGTACCGCATGACCTTCGATGTCGCGTCGTACTTCCGCCGGACGAACATGAACGGATTTTATCCGTATGTGCAGATTGCCTTTGAGGTGCGGGAGATGGATGGGCATTACCACATTCCGCTGCTGCTGAGCCCGTTTGGCTATTCGACCTATCGAGGAAGTTGAGCGCGGCGATGTTCCAACGATCGGAAAATTTTTTCGCAAAAATTCCAACCGTTGGATATATTCCTGCACCCGGAGTGAATGATTTATGACGGTAGCCGAAAAAGGTCACTTCAGAACAGTCGGCCAAAGCGTTCCGCGCGTGGACGGCGAAGAGAAGGCGCGAGGGCTGACACAATATCTGGATGACCTGCGAATTCCGGGAACGTGGTACGGCTGCGTGGTGCGCGCGCAGGTTTCCCGCGGGCGGCTGAAGAAACTCACGTTCGACCCCCGGTTCGATTGGAGTTCGGTCTGTGTGGTGACGCCCGAGGATATCCCCGGCGAGAACGTCGCAGATTTCGTCGGACGCGACATGCCGTTCATCGCGCACGACTGGATTCAATACAAAGGCGAGCCGCTGGCGCTCATCGCGGCGCCCACCAAGGATCAAGCCCACGAAGCCGCCGCGCACGTCACGGCCGAGATCGAAGAGCATCCCGCGTTGTTGACGCTGCGCGAGTTGGTCGAAAAATATAAAGCCGGGCGCGCGGGCCTTCACACGTTGGTCGAGCAGACGATTTCCAAAGGCCAGGTGGACGACGCGCTCGCGAAATCGTGGAAAGTCGTCGAAGGCGAATACTGGGCCGGGCATCAGGAGCAGCTTTACATCGAACCACAGAGCATGGTCGCGATTCCCGAGGCGGATGGCGGCGTCTTCATTCAAGGCAGCCTCCAGTGTCCATACTACGTGGGCCCGGAGCTGGTCATCACGCTGAACCTGCCGTTGGAAAAAATTCGCGTGAAGCAGGCCGCGGTCGGCGGCGCCTTCGGCGGCAAGGAAGATTTTCCCACGCTGATCGCGGGCTACTGCGCGCTGCTTGCGTTGAAGTGCAAGAAGCCGGTGAAGATGGTGTTCGACCGACATCAGGACATTCTTTATACGACCAAGCGCCACCCGGTGTGGTCGCGCTACCGCACGGGTTTGAATCAGGACGGGTCCATCACTTCGATGAAAGTGGACTTCGTCCTCGATGGTGGCGCCTACATCACGCTCAGCCCGGTCGTGTTGTACCGCGGCCTGCTGCATTCGACGCTGGGCTATAAATTCGACCACGCGTTTGTGGATGGGCACGTCTATCGCACCAACACATTTCCCAACGGCGCGTTCCGCGGTTTCGGAGCGCCGCAGGGCATTTGGGGACTTGAGTCTCACATTGATCTTTGCGCCGATGCGTGCGGAATGACGCCAGATAAATTCCGCCTGAAGAACGCGCTGCGCCTCGGCGACGCGACGGCCACTGGTCAGATTCTTTCAGAACGAATGGGCACGCCCGACGTGCTCGAAAAGACGCTGGAGCTGTCGGACTTCTCAACGAAACTCGCCCGCTGCTCGCGCGGAGACGCGCGACAGCGCAAGTGGTATGGCATCGGCCTCTCTTTTTTCGGCCACGGCGCTGGATTCACCGGCGATGGCGAAATGCGCCTCGCCGCGAAGGCCGCGCTCGACCTCGAATTTGATGCGCAACACAAACCCGTTGTGAATGTTCGCATCAGCTCTACTGAAATGGGGCAGGGCACGTTGACCATCATGCCGCAGATTGCCGCGGACGGATTGGGTGTGGATTTGCGCCACGTTCACATGCCGCTGCCCGACACAAAATTTGTTCCCGACAGCGGCCCAACCGTGGCCTCTCGCACCGCAATGGTCGTCGGCGGAACCGTGCATGCCGCCGCGCGCAAATTGAAGAAGCAACTTGAAGAATTCGCGTCGAAGAACGTCTTTGCCGGCGAGCCGGTGGACCTGTTGGATAATCATTTCACCGGCCAGTTCAGCGGGGCGAAACGCCCGTTTGAGCAAGTCGCCGAAACCTTTTTGAAATCGAACGGGCCCACGCGAGTGTATGACCAGTTCAAACTCCCGCCGACGATCAAGTGGGACCAGAAAACTTTTCGCGGCGATTCCTATCCTTCCTATTCGTGGGGATGCAATGTCGTTGAACTCGAAATTGACACGCTCACGATGGAGGTCGCCCTGAAGAGAATCTGGAGCTACTGGGACATCGGGCGGATCATCAATCCGATGTTGGCCAAGGGCCAGATCGAGGGCGGCCTCGTCCAGGCGTTGGGCTATGCGCTGATGGAAAAAATGGATATCAAAGATGGACTCTTTGACGCGAACCGCATGCAAACTTATGTGGTCCCGACCTCGCTCGATGTGCCGGAAATGGACATTCATTTTATCGAATATCCCTACACCGGAAGCGAGTTGGGCGCGAAGGGCGTCGGCGAAGTCCCCATGGATGGACTCGCCCCCGCGATCGCGAACGCCATTCACGCCGCCACCGGACTTCGCATGGCGAGTTTGCCCATCACGCCTGAAAAAATCTTTGAGGCGGTCAGGAAGGCTCGGGGAAAATGAAAACCATCACGCGAACATGGAAATTGAACGGCGAAGAGCGCTCGGTGGAGTTTCCGCCGATGCGCCGGCTCCTCGACGTGCTCCGTGAAAATCTCGGCTTGACCGGAACCAAAGAGGGCTGCGGCGAGGGTGAGTGCGGCGCGTGCACCGTCATGGTGAACGGCGTCACCGTCACCTCGTGCCTCGTGGCCGCCGGGCAAGTGCCGGATGGATCCGAAATCACCACGATCGAAGGCATTGAAAAGACCGCCGCCGGACGCATTTTGCAGCGCGCCTATGTCGAAAAGGGCGCGGCGCAGTGCGGTTTTTGCATTCCCGGCATGCTCGTCTCATCCTACGCCTTCCTGTCCAAGAACCCGGAACTCTCCGACCACTCCATTCGCGAGGCGCACGCGGGAAATATCTGCCGATGCACGGGCTACGTGAAAATTATTGAGGCGATTGACGCCGCGGCCGAACGCTGGCCGCGAGATAAGAAATGATCGGTGAACTGTGACGCGCACTGAAGAAATGGATTTGATCTCGCCCTCCACGCTGGCGGAGGCGTTGAAATTGCAAGCCGACGAAAAGACTCGGGGAATCCCGCTCGCCGGCGGCTCCGATTTGATGGTGCAGTGGGAGGCGGGCGTCCGAAAGCTCAGCCCTCGCGTGCTGAACATCAAATCGCTGCCGGAGCTGCGCGGGATCCAAGATGATGGAAATAACGTGATCATCGGCGCGGCCGTCACCCACGCGGAATTGCGCCACTCGCCGTTGATGAAATCTTTTTTCCCCGGCCTGGCCTTCGCCTGCTCCACGGTCGGCGGCGCGCAAATTCAAGCGCTGGGCACGATTGGCGGGAGCGTCGCCAATGCCAGCCCGGCGGGCGATCTCGCTCCGCCGCTCCTCGCCGCCGATGCGTCGGTGGTGGTGGCCAGCGCGCGCGGCGAGCGCGTCATCCCGATGCGCAAGTTCTGGACCGGCTATCGCAAGATTGATCTGCAACCGGACGAACTGATCGTTCGCTTCATCGCGCCCAAACTTCCCGCCGGCTCTCGCGAAAATTTTCGCAAACTCGGTCCGCGCGCGGCGCAGGCCATTTCAAAAGTCATGGGCGGCTATCGGGCGCGCGTCGAGCACGAAGAAATTCGCGCCATCGCTATCGCGTTCGGAAGTGTCGCGGCAACGGCCATTCGCTTGGAGAAGCTTGAAGAATGGCTCAAGGGTCGCGCGTTGAACGAAGCGACCTTTGCCGAAGCCGAAACGCGCGCCAGCGAAGAAGTTTCGCCGATCAGCGACATTCGATCCACCGCCGATTATCGGCGTTGGGTCGCCGGGCGCCTCGTTCGCGGATTCCTCGAAGAGCTGGCCAGATGAAATCGCAGCCCTCGTTCGGCTAATCTGCCGGAAGCGTCGAACGCCAGGCTTCCCACTCTGCGGGCACATTCAGATTGTGCGTGACGGCGGGATCGTCCACCTCGACTCGCGCTTCGCGCGGCGCAAGCCACTCGTCGAGCCGCGTGTTTGGGTCTTTGATTTCGCAAATGTCGCGCGCAATTTTTCGCGAGAGCACACGAACCATACCGGGCGCGCCGCGATAAACGGGGCGAATAGCTTCCCCCTCTTCGGCCAGCAAACGCACGATCGTGGCTGGACGAAGGCCGGGCGTATCCACCGGAACAATCACGATGCGATCCGCGTCGCGCAGCGCCTCCAATCCGCATTGAACCGATGTGAGACGCCCCTCCGCCCATCGCGCATTGATGACAACCTCAAGGCCAGGCAGGGCCGCGCGTAGCCGCTCGCCGGCACAACCGACCACCACGACCACGCGATCGCAGTTGGCCTGCAGGAGGGTGTCGCACTGGAACTGCGCGAGCGTTCGCCCGTCCGGCAAGGGTAGCAGCGCCTTCGGTTGGCCCATTCGGGACGATGCGCCCGCAGCCAGCACGCAACCGGCGATCAATGACGGCGCTGAAGGATCCGACATGATCAAAACCCAATCCTCTTTGCCGATTTGTCTTCAGGCTTCATCAGGCGTTTCACGGCATCGAAAACGACCTTGAATTGCGCATCATATTTTTTCTCCAGCGACGCGAGCTTTCGCGAAAGGTCCGTCTGCGCAGACAAAATTTGGCGCAAACGCAGAAACGCGCGCACAATCGAAATACTCGCCTGCACAGCCGTTGGACTATTCAGCACCGATGCCAGCATCACCGCGCCGTGCTCCGTGAAGGCGTAAGGCAGATTAGGAGAATAGCGCAGGCGTTTGAGGTGGTCGCAAATTGCGACCACCTGCCTTTTCTCCGCCTCGGTGAGTTGAAACATGAAATCTTCGGGAAACCGGTCCGCGTTGCGTCTAACCTGCTCGTTCAAACGCTTCGTCGGCACGCCGTACAACTCGGCGAGGTCCGCATCCAACATCACCTTCTGGCCGCGAATCACCAGAATGCTGCGCTCGAGCCGCTCGACCGGAATAATTCCTGTGGACTCATTCATGGGGCGCGTTCACATTCCATCGCGCACGTTATCACATGACCGCAGAACCGGAAATCATTTTGGCGAGCGCCTCTCCGCGCCGCCGCGAACTACTCGCCGAACTCGGCCGACCCTTCAAAGTTATTCCCGCCGACATCGGGGAAGCTCCGTGGCCGAAAGAAGTGCCCACCTCCTACGCGCTCCGCAACGCGCACGAAAAAGCCGGACACATCTTTG
>JABLTH010005272.1_pt1 | contig 16514 bp, 15 predicted proteins | sample 7875711 | NCBI WGS metagenome assembly JABLTH01 (sample SAMN14941262, study PRJNA633318) | bioreactor metagenome | isolation source: bioreactor | place: China | collected 2019-03-05 | reverse complement strand
ACGACCGTCAGGAGCGCGGACTTCGCCAGATTGAACCACCACGAGTCGAACCAGCTACTCATGTCTGTGTGCCTTTCCTGTTGTAACGCGGATCGAGCTTCGCCTCGGCAACCGCCTCGGCAAGGCTCAGCCCGCCCGTCATCTGTAGATGGGGGCGATCAGGCTTGCGCCACCGCCCGCCCCACTCGAAGCCGAGCAGCTCGCCCATCTCGCCGATGTGACTCCAAGGATGGTCCGGCGCGAATGGCGAGCCGTGTTGGAAAGCGAAATCGACCGCGCGGCCTGTCTGGTGCCACGACTGCCACGCGCGAGCGTTGGTTACGACGCTCCCCGGTGTCGTGCGCCCCTGTGCGTAGAGCGCGTCCTGACGCGCTGGCGACCGCCACCCCTCGACCATGAAGATCGGCCGCCCGAGATTGAGCGCCGCCTCGGCCAACCGGAGCCACGCCATGCGCGCGTCAGGGTGGAGTAGGTCGGGGTTGCGGTTCTGGGGAGGGATCGGAGTCACTGCTTGCGCACCTCGCGGCGGATCTCCTCGAGGATCGCGCGCTGCTCACGCACCTCGGCTTTGATCTCGCCGGCCGTCGATTCGACGCCCTTCACGCGCTCGGCGATGCTGACGACCTGCTCGCGTGTCTCACGGGCCTTTCCAAGCTCGGCGTCCTGCTCGCCGTTCTTGGCGGTGGCCTGCATGACCTGCGCGCTCGCGGTGAACGCTCGCTCGATCGCGCACGAGCCGAAAGAGAGTGCGACGGTGAGCGCCACACCACCGAGCCACATGTTGGCCTTGTCGCGGCGGGCGAACTCGGCGCGCGTCTCGGCGTCCATCAGTACGCCCGCGGGCCGAAGGTGCTCGCGGCGCCGCCGCCGCCCGCGAAGTAGCTCCCAGCGTTCTCGGGCCGCAGATGATTGCGCGTGAGCATCCAGAGCGCCCGCGTGATTCCTGCTCGCGCAGACGCTCCGACGCTCGCGGCACCTGGCAGCGTGCTCGGGTCTCGCATCCATGCGCCCTGCCCGATCCCCAGCACGCCCGCAGGCATCCCGCGCGAGAAGTTGGTCATGTAGTTCGCGTCCTGTCCGCCCGTCACGGAGGTCGTGTTTCGGAACAGATACGTGGGAGCACCTGTGAACTGAATGCGGTTGCTCGTGTTCGTCGCGCATCCGTTGAGCGCGTAGCGGTTCGTGGCCCCGGCGTTGAGCCCCGAAATGACCACGCCATAGAGCGTGACGTTCGCCTTGTCGTTGCCGGTGCAGTTGATCGCAGCGAAGGTGGTGAGTGCCGTTGTGGCGCGCGTCCACAGGAGTGAGACGCTGCGGAGCAGGACCGGGCCGCTGCCCGACGCACCAAGCCCGGAGAACAAGTAGAACGTCCCGCCGCTCGTCGCCGAGTCTGCGTCAACAATCGCTACGTCGTTCATCCTGAGGCTGTTCGTACCTGCGGTCGTCGGGTACGCGAATCCGTTGTTGTTGGCAGCCGCTGCCCCACTCGTCACGGAGGCGAGAAGCGCGTACGAGAGATTGATTGAGCCCGAGCTGGACGCGGCACCATCGACGTATCGGGTGAACTTGATCCCTGCCGGCGAGCCAGAGTAAACCTCCCGCGCGACGACGTTCGTCATGTTTCCCTCGATGAGCCCGCCGCTGGAGTTGGGGCCGCCAAGCCCGACCCCCATCGCGTTCGTGCAGGTCGAGGACTTGCCTCCCGATGGATTGGAACACTCCAGTCCGCTGTAGCTCCCCACGTTGAGAATGCCGTTCACACTGAGAGTCGTGCTGGCAATGCCGGTGATGAGCGGATCTGGTGTTACGCACAAGGCGTTCTGCGGCGGGCTCGTGCAGTTGTCACACTCCACGTCGCGCAGGGTCGCCGTACCACTTGAACCGGAGCCTGAGTTTCCGTCGAGCACGCTGCCAGAACACTGGTACTGCGAGGTGAACTGCGAAATCGCGCGAGACACATCCAAAGTCCACCCGGTCTGTGCATCACCAGGAACGAACATGTCATCAGTCTGATGACGCCACCCCAAGTCAATCGCTTGCGTCGTGCTATTGGACTTGAATGTCACTCCGTGGGTGTAGTCTTCGCACGACGAGGTGTAGGTCGGCGTGCAAGAAGCGCTTGCCGACGTGCCTCCAGTCTTCTGGATGCGCACAAGCCTGAGCAGAGAAGAGGCATTGTCGATCACTGAGCCGGCCGGTGTGGAGGCAGGATCGGAGACCCATACATCCGTGAAGCCGTCCGTCCCCGCTGCCGCCGCGGTCGATAGGAACCGCACGGCTGCGTGTGGAGAGCTGGCGAAGCCCGCGTCTCCGAGGCCGGCTATGACTGCCATTCGGACGGTGTAGGTGCCCGCGATGTTCAGCGGACTGTCAAGCTCGCTCGCCGTCGCGCTGGTGATGACGAGCGGAGCGTAGAAATACATGGGGTCGCCACGCTGCCATCCGTAGTCGACCCACACGGCGCGCCCGTTCGGGTACGCCGACGCGAAGCCGCGCGTATCGAGGATCGTGAAACGATCGCAGGCTCCAGCGCCTCCCGTGCAGTCTGCGGGATTGTTCTCGCTGCGCTGAATCTTGTAGGCGAAGGGCTCCGCCGCGCTGCCGTCGCTGAACCGAATCCACCGGCCAACGAGATCACGGTCGGCCGAAATGACAGTGTTCGCCACCTCTACGGTTCGCGCACCTGCAACGACGCCGCTCGCGTTGGCGACCGTCGCGGCCTTCACCGTCCGCACCGCGAGCGGATAGCCCGACGCGGAGCGCGGCGAGGCATCGGGGTAGCTCTGCCGAACCGCGAGATCGACTGAGTACGTCGTCGCACCTGCGCGCGCTGCGACCTGATAGCAGTAGTTGGCGTCAGGGTGGGAATAGGCGTCGCCGTAGTTGGCGTCACCAAAGCAGGCGATGTCTCCCAGGGCGACACCGGGAGCGCCACCGTTGAGGAACTCGTTGATGTAGCTGTAGCCCGGCGTCGGAGCCGAGATCGAGTCCTTGTAGGTGGTGTTTGGCCACTGGATGCGGATGAGGTTCGCGTTGGCACCGGCGCAGGTGCCGCTGTCGCCGGGGCACTCGTTGATGTCTCCAACGGGCCAGAGCAGCGCAGAGGAGAGCGTCGGCTGGAGCGCAGGCGACGCGACGTACGGCTGCCGATAGCCGGCACCGATGAGCGTGCAGGTGGAGCCCGCTTGGCAGTCGAGTCCCTGCGCGCCGAGCGTGAGCGTTGCGGCGACGCCCAAGCCGCTGCCCGGCGTCGCCTCGGTGGTGAGCGTGCCACCGCTTGCGACCTGCACGCCTATCCCAGCGCCGGTGCCCTGCGTGATGCTGCCGGTGATGGTGGCGGTGACGCCGGAGTCGATGATGACGAGATCGTTGGCGTCGAGCGTGCCTCCGCCGCCGGTGCAGGTCTTGGTCCCCGAGTACGTCGCAGCGGCCGACCAGCTCCCAGAGGCGGTGAAGTGGCAGGTGTCGTCAACTGCCCCGGCCGCCCCCGCCGCCATCGCCACCAGCGCGGCGCAGAGAATCGTGAGTCTTCGCATCGGGAGCCTCCTAGTGGCACGAGATCATGAGACGGCACTGCTTCGAGCCCGCGTTCGCCGTCGGCGCCCAGTAGATCCACGTCGCCGTCTGGTACTGCTGGCCCTGCCTGCCGATCGTGACGCCGTCGAGCGTCACGTCGTCAGGCACGCCATCGAAGTCGGTGTCCAAGCTCACATGCCTGCACGTGTTCGCCGAGTAGGTCGACGAGTTACACCGCCAGAGGTAGCCCTCGCAGCCCGCGCCAGCGGATTGCATGTCGGGGTCCAGCGTCGCGTCGAAGTACCGGCACTCGTTGACCTTGAGCACGTCCGATGCCGTGGTCCCCGTCGTGTCGTGGCAGAAGTTCGAGCCAGGGCGAAATGGCTGACCGGTCGCATCGGCGGCAGACCCGAACGGCCCGCAGTCGTTCCACGCGCGGGCCGGCAGCGCCACGAGCGCCAGCGCGGCCATGAGAATCCATCGCCCTCTCATCACGCCACCTCCACGGCCCGAAGGTCCACGACCCCGGCGCCGAATTGTCGCGTCACCTCGATCGCGCGCGCCTTGAGCGTGCCCGCGCGCCACGGCGGCGAGAGATCGATGAGGTCTCCCACCTCGATGTCGGCCGCCTCCCACCACGCGGCGCCGCGCACGAGGAAGGTTCCGGCGTCGCGCCCGGCCTCCGTCGCGTAGTAGCCCGCCACGTCCTTCGCAGACGCCTCGTCCCGGTGCGCAAGCAGGACCGCCGTATCCGCGTCGCGGCGGCCGTACTTCTGCTCGCGCGTCGCGAGCGATGCCGCCGAGACGGTCGGGAGGTCCGACACCGTCGGGCTCGCGCGTAGCAGGCCGTCGTATGCCGAGAGATCGGCTCCGCGGCTCGGGTCGCGGTCGTAGAGGAACTGGAACCGCGTCGCAATCTCGCGGCCGTCGCGGCCCACCTCGGAGAGCGCCTCGTACTGCGTGAGCAAGCGGCCCGACGACGCCGGCCACGAGTAGTCCGCCTCGGCGCACAGCGGGCGGTACGTGCTCGAGCTGGCGGCCTCCGCGCGCAGCACGTTCGCGCGGCCCTCGTAGCCGAGCCGCGCGAGCAGCTCAGGCAGCGTCTCGCCAAGTGCGCGCAGGTCCGCAGAGAGTCGCACGTCGGGAGCGTTCGTTGCCCACGCGGCGAAGCCCGCGTCATCGACATATCCGCTCGCGAGGCCGCAGCGTGCCGTGAGCAGATGGCGCGCAACGTCGGCAGGGTGCTCGAGCAGATCTCCCACCGGCACCGAGTACGGATTCGCGTCGTCATCGCGTCGCGAGAGCGCGTCGACGCGCAGCACGGGAGGAGCAAGAAGCGTCTGCGTCGGCGAGGCCGGGAGCGCGAGCGAGATGCCGACCGTCTCGACATCCGTGACGCTCGGCGAGCCGACGTCGGTGGCCGTCACCTCCTGCGTCGCGAACGCTCCGTCACCGATCAGCGACGGGTCGAGCGCGATCTCTCGTCGCGCCGCGGGCGGCGTCGTGCCGCTGCCGGCCGTGTTCGACACGTAGAGCTTGCTCCCGCTCGCGAACGCCTCGCGCTGGTCCGCGTGCGTCGCTAGCCGGTAGCCGAGCGCGTCCGCCGTGAGGTCCACCGTGCCTGCCGTCGTGTTGCGCTGCGCGATGGCAGTCTTCGGCAGGAGCCTCAGGCTGTCGACGCGCATTTCGAGCAGCGCCGGCGTCGCCGTCGGCGGCTGGAGGACGAAGCCGTAGCCTCGCACGTTCGCGAGATCGAGCGTGCCGGCCGAGTAGTAGAGCCCGGTGTACGTCGCCGGATCGAAGCAGATCGTGACCCAGCTCGCGCCAAGACCGGCGCTGAGTCCGAAGGTCCACTCCATGATGTCAGTTGCGTAGGTCGCGCTGCTCGTCACGCTAAGACGCACACCGAGCGTGTTCGTGAGCGCTCCGCTCGAGCTCCACGTCGCTGCGTCGGTGAGGCGCACGTCGAACGCGATCATCTTGCCCGTCCAGTCCGCGGGCGAGAGCCCCTCGCGCCACGCGAACGACGAGAGATAGGGCGTCGTCGCAACGAGCTTCATGCTGGCCGTGCCGCGCGTCTTCTCCCCGCTGTCGTTGGTCGCCGTGCAGCGCGTCGCGCTCCACGAGCCTGCGCCACTGTCGCACGATTCGACCTCGGTCTCGTCGATCGCGAGCTTGATCGACTGCGTGCCCTCGGTCTTGCTCGCCGTGTCGGCCGAGACGGTGCAGCCGCTCGCGCTCCAGCCGCTCGACTCCTCGAATCCGTAGCCCGCGATGTAGGTCGGCGGCGCAGCCGGGCCGTCGACGTCGGCGTAGAAGTCGAGGCCGAAGCCGACGCTCGCCGCAGTGATTGCGACATCCACGACGCGCACGCTCTGCGACGACGTGTCTAGGTACTCGTAGCGGAGCCTCATGTTCGACAGGCCGATATACTGCGCTGAGGTCTGGCCCGACGCATAGCCGCTAGCACGCGGACTCACGAAGAACGATGCGCCGTCGTTCGCTGCGGCGTTTCCGTACCAGCCCCACTTGGGGCCAGCAATGGGAACGCTTCCGATCCCGCGCGTCGGAATCCACACCGAGAACGGCGAGAAGCCGGACACGTCGTAGTTCGAGAACTCGAATCCAATCTCACTATACGGCGGGCTAGACCATCCTGTAGTGTTGAAGTTGAGCGTTGCGAGGAACTGAAACGAGATCGCGCTAACGCCAGGGAATGACGAGATCGTGAGCTTCCACTTGTAATAGCGGTAGTTTCCGCTGTCCCAATGAAACTCTGGTGATGACGCGCTACCGCTGAATGCACACAGGTAGGATCCTGCAGTGGCGCCGAATGGGCCGTTGATGACGTTCGGAACCGCGTCGGCAGTTGCGACGTTTCCAGCCGCGACGAACTCAGGCTGCTGCGAGACGTTCGCGGACACGCTGCATGCGTCGAGCAGCGCGATGAGATCGGCCTGCGTGAACGTCACCGTCGTGAGCGTCCGCCCCGAGACTGCCGAGGTGTTCGCGGTATCAGCATTCGGCGCCCCTGGTGCAGCGAACAGCTCACGATTGTACGGATTTCTCACGTACATCTGCGGCACAGCGGAGCTTTCGCCTTCGGCCACTGCGAGCACAATGGTCTCGGGCAGCTCCAGCATCGCCGCGCCAGCGGCGTGATAGGCGAGTGGCGTGCTGCCCACTGCACGAGCAGACACGAGCAGCGCGTCTGAGGATGACGCACGTGATGCGATCGTCACGCGCTCGCCGTCGATCTGCACCGTAAACGCAGTCACCGGAAATCCCGTGACGTCGGTAGCCAGCACTGCAATGCCCGTCGCATCATCCATTTGGAGCGCAGCCGAGAGCGTCGTCGTCCACCCAACCTGCCAGTTGACGCACGGCACTCGCTTCGCGTGCCCGTACACCACTGGAAGCCGCGTGCCAAGATCCTTCGGATCCGTGATCGTCGCGTCGTCCGCGCGCACCCACGGCACCGTCACCTCAGGCGTCGCGACGCGAAGCTGGAAGCTCTCCGCGTCGATGCCCTCGGCCATCTGCACCTCGGCGCGCAGCTCGACGATATGCTCGTCACCCGTGTACGCACGCAGGTCGTACCAGCCCGAGGCCGAGTCGAGCGGGCCGTAGACGGTCGCGATCTCGACGGTGGCGAACTCGAGGTTGTGCGCGCGCAGCTCGCGCACGAAAGCGTTCCCGCCGCGGTAGGGCAGATTCGAGAGCGTGATGCGCGCCTCGGCCTCGAGCCCGGCCGGCGTCGTGCCAGGAACGTGCGGGATCGACGTCGTCAGGTCCGAGACCGCGAGCACGAGCGCCTCGAACTGCCGCACCGTCCCCGTGTTGCCGTAGTCGTAGAGCACGGGACGGTCCGACAGGTAGTAGACCGTATCCACCGTGCCGAGCGCGCGGTCGCTGTACGTCGTCAGCACGACGAGCAGGATCGGCTGCACCGTCGCCGATGCCGCGAGCGCGCGCTGCTGCGCGGTGAATGACCTCACCCGAGCGCCTCCGTAAGCTCGAGCTGCACGGTGTACGTGGGCCCGGTCGCCTGCGGAACGCTGCTGTCCTGCTCCCACGCCGACACCGCTGCGAGCCACATGAGCGTGGTCGGCACCGCGTCGTCGGGCCCCGCGACCCAGAGCGGCGCCTTCGCGCCGCCGCACGCTGCGATCATGTCCTCGACGAGCGTCGCGTCAGCGCCAGACACCCAGCGCAGCGTCATGACGAGCGTGCGCTGATCGGGCCCGAGCAGCACGCTTCCCTGCACGCCGCTCGGGAAGCGCTGCACACTGACGTTCGCGAGCGGCGGTCGCTTCCACGCCGGGTCACACACGACGGCGGCAGACGGCGTGCGCTGCCTACCCAGCCACACCTCGCCGTACTCCCACTGCCCGGTGCCGCCGAAGCCGACGCGCAGGTATCGCGCCGTGCTCGACGTCACCGCCTGCTCGACGAGGCCGGCCGCGCTCGTGAAGCTCGCGAGCGTCGTCTCCTCGCCCGCGAACGCACCCGTAGCGCTTGCCTTCACCGTCACCGTCTGAGCGCCAAGATTGTGGCCTGCCGGGAGGAGCAGCCGATCCACGGCCTCGAGCGTTCCGGCGCCGCGGTCCACCTGCCAGTAGGCTGACGCGCTCGAGCTGCCGTGCTGCGCGAGCGACTGCCCGAATCCGTCGAGGCTCCGGTACTTCGGCATGCTCGCCGACGCCGCCGGGCTCATCGTGACGCTCGCGTCGCCGGCTGCGCGGCCCGCGTGCGACCACACGAAGTACGGCATTCGCGCCGCCACCTAGACCTCCGAATCGGCAGAGCCGGAGAGCGCATCGCTCCACTCGAGCCGCACGACTGCCGCAGCCGGCGAGCCCGTTGCGAGCAGCTCGACGTAGACACGCATGCGCGGCGTGAGAAGCACGCGCTCCCAGCCATCAGGCGGAAACAAGATCGCCTGCTCCGTCAGCACGTACGACCGCGAGGCTACCGCCGAGTCCGGCGTCGGCTCGTCCCACACCGTGAAGTACGCCTCGCTCGCCGCGTCCCACGCTTCGAGGTGCAGCTTCACCTCGCGCGTGTTCTCGGGCTCGGCGATCAACGCAAGATGCGCGCGCGCGGTCGTCGGATACACAGCGGCGCTGTGGAACGACGCCGTGTAAGCCTCGCGCTCCGCGATCTGTGCGACCGTCTGCACCGCTCTCACACTCCTGCGTAGATGGAGTTCACCCGGTTGAAGCCCGCCGTGAGAGTCACGCTCCCTGTGCCGCCGATTTCGAGATCGAGCCGCATGTATGGCGTCAAGTAGACCTGCGACGCCTGCTTGATGACGCCCGACGCCGTCGGCACGAAGCCGTTGTCCACGAACACGTACGCGTAGACCGCTGCTCCCGTCGGCGACTGCGCGGACGACGCGGCCCACATCTCGAAAAAGGCGTTGCTCGCGCGATCGTACGCGAGAAGGTGCGGCTTCACCGTCGGCGAGCTCGTCACCGCAGAGACCGTCACCACGAGATACGCCTTCGCGTCGCTCCAGTACGGCGAGCCGTCGGAAGTGGCAGGGAACACGAACGGATACGTCGCTCCCACCGGAAGCACGTTCGTCGGTACGACGATGAGATCGGTTTCCTGCCGTGCCATGCGCTCCCCCTACCCGAGCTGCTCGATGCGGCCGGACTGCGGGTTGTAGATGTAGGTCCGGCTCGTCGCGTCACTGACGCGCTGCTGCGAGCCGTACGTTCCGCCGGTGCCGATCAGGCGCGAGCCGCCGCCCACCAGCTCGGCGCGCGTGCCGCCCATGGAGATGCTCGCGACGTTCGCGATGAGGTTCCCGCTGCGGTCGTAGACGCTCTGAAGCGTTGCCGCCGTCTCGCTCGCCGCCTGCTTGAGACGCGCGAGCGCGGGAATGGCCGACGTCTCTACGGACTCGGCGAGCGCCTCGAATCCAGCGCCGCCGCTCTGCGCTGCGGTGCCAGCAGCGGCCGTCGCTTCGGCCGCAAGCTGCGCCGCCGTGCGGTACGTCGTGAATGCCGGTCCTGCACGCTCGGTGGCGTCCGCGAGATCCCCGACGCCACGAGCGAGAGACTGCACCGACGGAGCTGCGCTGGCCCCTGCGGAGCCGAAGTCCTGAAGGCCAAGCGCCGCCTTGCCGAGATCGCCCGCCAGCTTCGCGGCCTTCTGCTGGAACGGATCGATCGCGTCGTCCATCTCGCGCAGCGAGTCTGAGACTCCCTGCATCGCGCCGCTCACTCCGGGAATGAGAGACGCGAGGTACACGATGCCGCGTCCCAGCTTGATGACGCCCTCGGCGGCAAGGCTCATCGTGAGCGCGAAGCTCGTTGCGACGGCGCCGAGAAGCTCGAGCCCCTTCGTCGCCGCCGGTGCTGCCGACAGTCCGAGATCGACGATCGTCTTCGCGAACTCTCCGACGCGCGGGGCCGCGTCGAAGAGCGCGCGCGTCATGCGCTGGAAGCTCTCGATGATGCCGTCGTTCTTGACGACGGCGTTCCCGATCGCCTCGAGCACTTCTCCCCACGCGTGCCCGAGCTGAGAGAGCGCTCCGCTGTACGTCTTTGCGTCGGCCTGCGCGCGGCCACCGAATCGGTCCGCGATGAGCCGCTGCACCGCGGCGAGCTTCTCTCCCTTCGGGATCGCCTCGTCGAGGACGAGCCCATAGCGCGAGAGCGTCGCCGTGTTGCCTTGGCTCGCCTTCGTGAGCAGCTCGAACGCCGTCTGCAAGTCGATGCCGAGCCCGGCGGCGAGATCTACCGCCGATTGCGTGACGGACTTGAGCGCGTCGCCGTTCTTGATGAAAGCTGCTGCGAATGCCTGCCCTGCATTGATCGCATCGTCGCTGTAGCGCGTAGTGCGCTGAAGAGCATCCGCCTGCTCACTTAGCGCCTCGCTTACGTGCGCGGCAGAAGGTCCAAGGTCCTGGAGCGCATTGGATAGACGTTTGAGCGCGTCCTCTTGCTCAATGGCCGCCGGGATCGCGCTCCGTAGAGCAACCGCAAGGCTCGCAAGTGCTCCCGTCGCAACGCCAACGGCTGCGATTAGGCCCGTCTTGATCGTGTTGCCGACGCCCGCGATGACGCCGCTCGCCTTGTCCTCGGCGGCCAGCTCGATCTTGAGCGTAGAGACGTCCCGCGCCATGCCGCGCCTCCTAGAGCAGCCGGAACGTGAACTCGGTCCCCGCCGACGCGATGCAGTTGCCCTCGAGGTCAGACTCCCATCCGAGGTAGTCGCCGAGCTTGCGCATCTTCGTCTTGCGCACCGTCATGTTGTTGAGGTTGAAGGCGTAGCTGTTCGCGACCCCAGCAGCGGACGTCGCGCTCCCGACCTGGAAAGTGGCGTCCGTCGTAGGCGCGCTCGTAGAGATGAGCGTGTCACGCTCGGCATCGGCGTCGGCCGTCGCGGCGTAGATCATGCCCTTCACGTCGACATCGAACGCCGTCTGACGCGACCGCTTCCCGTTGGCCGCGTTGCTGTCCGGCGACTCCTCCGTCGTCGGCGCGAGCGCCACCTCCAGCGACTCGAACGGCCGCGTGTTGCCGTAGGCGAAGCCGACGCCCTGCACCACGGGGCACGCCGTCGCCTGATTGCCCTGCGTGATCGTCGCGAGCGACTGCGCCGCGAAGCCGTACACGCTCGGCGTCACGAACTCCGCCTCGACCGTGCCGATCTCTCCCGGCGGCGTCTTGAACGTGAGCTTGGAGACGAGCACGTCGAGATACGTGATCTTGAACCCGCCGGCCCAGATACACACGGTCGCGTAGGTGACGCCGCCGCTCGCGACGTAGTCCCAGCCCGCGCCTCCGGTCCACCCCGCGCCGGTGAGCCCGGTGGCCTTCAGGATCGCGTCGAAGCCCGGAAACACTGCCGACTGCGACAGATCGAAATCGGCGTCGACCGTCGGATTGCTCGCCGTGTTCCGAGCGCCACCCAGCGGAAACGTGATCTTGAGACCGCTCGCTGACTCGCGAATGAACGTGTCGGCCTGCCGCCCCTTCCCGATTCGCGCCAGCGCGAGCCCCTCTCGCGTGTGCTCCGGCAGCTCGATTCCGCTGTTCCCCTCTCCGGTCGTGCCAACGCCGAGAACGAGCCCCTGCGCCGTGTTCACGCTCGTCGTGAGGCCGGCGATCGTCGCGTTGATCGTCCCCTGCGCAGTCTGCGGCAGGATGGCGAGCGCGATGTTCCCGAAGCTGTGATCGGCCATGGCTCCCCTCTACGGTGTCACGCAGACGACTGCGAGCGTGACCGTGTACGAGATGACGTTGCGGTCCGTGTCGCGCACGAGATCGGAGAGCGACGTCTCCGCGGCGAGCGCGATGTCGTGGACGCCCGAGATCGCGCGCCACCACTGCGGATCGACGAGCGACTGCTGGTGCGTGAGGCGCGCACCCTCGGTGTAGGTGCGCTCGGCCTCGCCCGCGGACAGGCGTCGATGGACCGATACGGAGATCCCGAGACGCGGGCGCGAATCGTTCGAGTTGCGCGCGATGGCCGAGACGATGCTCTTGATCTGGAACCGCAGCCCGCCGGCGGGAATCGCCTTGTCGGTGCTCGCGAGATCGCTCCACAGACGCGATCCGCCGGTGAGCGTTGCGATCGCCGAGGAGATGCTCGTGAGCACGGTTGCCGGCGACGGCATCAGATCGCCCTGTCGTAGCGGGTGGCGAGCTCGAGCGAGAGCTGGATGATTCCGCCCGCGTCGTCGGCGTCCGAGTAGCTCGAGGAGACCGACTCCGTCTCCTCGAGCGCGAGGAGCGCGTCCGTGATCGCCTCCTCGGCGGGCAACACGCGATCCTCCACGATGTCGGCAACGCTCCCCGACACGCGGAACAGCACCGAGACGCGCCACTTCCGGGCCGTGTCAATGAAGCTGCTGCCGATGAACTCGACCTGAGGATCCGTGGAAACAGGAATGACCTGGAACAGGCCGTCCGCCGACGCCTCGGGGACCTCCCGGAAGGACAGCGTGGTCCGCCACTGGTCGTATCCGAGCGCCACCAGCGCAGCAACGATGTGCGCGTAGATGGTGGCGGCCGTCATCGGGCTCCCTGCGCCGGCGCGAGGAGGAGCCTTGCCCCTCCCTGGCCGTCCGGATGGATGGAGCGCACCACGTAGGACGCGCTGCCGACCGTCGCGGCGTCTCCTCGAGCGGGAGGCGCTGCGAAATCGGAGAGGCGCACCCCGAGCACGGGCCCCACGGCATCGATCTCGACGTCTCCGGCCAGCGTCACGAGCTGGTAGTCGGAATCGAAGATGGCCGTCAGCGTCGCGGGAGAGCCGCCCGAGGGCGTGTAGGTGATGGCCTGGCCGAACTCACGCAGCGCGGCCGCAAGGACCAGCCCCGCGCGATCCGACCAGGCCACCTCTCGCCCCCGTGCGAGTCGAGGCTAGGCCGCGACCGAGGTGCGAACGGCCGGGATCAGGTAGACCTCGACCGTGGCCGACGGATTCGCAGCGTCCGAGATCGCCCAGCCGACCTCGCGCTGCGCCGAGCTCGTCTTGTTGACGACCTTGTTCGTGTCGTCCCAGTAGAGAGCATCGCCGACGCTGATCGCGAGCGCGCTCGTCTTCGCGAGCGTCACCTTCCCCTGCACGCGCAGACTCACGAGATCGCCGCTCACGCAGCTCGTCTCGGGCACGCCGAAGATCGAGGTTCCGACGAGCGTTCCGGTGCCTGCTGTGTAGGTGCCAGCTGCCGTGACCTGGATGAACTCCGGTCCACCGATTTCCGTCTTCATGCTGTCTCCCAAAAGCAGCGAGGGCGCCCCCACTCGGGAGCGCCCTCGCGCTTGTCAGTTGCGTTGCCTTGCTGGCCGAAGCTCTACGCTCCGGCGTTGCGGTACGCGCCGCGGAAGTCGACGAACGCGAAGCCGAAGTGCTCGACCGCGCGCATCTGGACGCCGAGGACGTTGAACCCCTCCTGCGTCATCACCTGCGGCCCCGGCTGGCCCGACATGTAGCCGTACACGGAGACCGAAGCGCCCGGGCGCGCGGGGTCCGCGAACAGATACCAGGGGTTCGCCGAGGTGAGGTTCGCGTCCGTGAGGGGCTCCAGAAGGCCCGCCCAGGGGTTCACGCTCGATGCTGCCAGGCCCGTCCCGAGCACCGTCGTGTACTGCCGAGCCACAGTCTCCTTTTCCGGTGACGCGAGCAGATACCGCGGCACGAGGTTGAGCTTGATGCCGTCTCCGAGCCCCGTCGTGCCGACCGAGGTCTGCTTGCGCATGAGGGCGCGCCCCACGCCGATCGAGTCGACGCTGATCGCCGTTCCGCTCGCCGTCAGGTTCGCGTGCCCGCCCGCGGTCGTCACGGCCGTCGCGTTGAACAGCGCGCCGGCGTCGCCGAGCGTCGGGCCTGCGCCAGAAGCGCTGATGAGGCTCGTGAACCACAGGCTGTTCTCCTTGTCGGAGAAGCGCGCCGCGACGCCGTTCATCACCCGCTGGAAGCCCGAGAGGTCGTCGTTCGCGAGCGCCTGGAACGAGATCGAGATGATCCGGGCGTAGGTCGCGAGCGCGAAGGTGTCCTTCGCCTCCGCGAAGTAGCCGAGCTTCACCTCGCCCGACTCCGCCACAGGGAGCGGCTCCGGGAAGTCGCCGACCTTGATGACCGAGGCCGTCTTGAAGTCCGGCAGGTCGATCCGCTCCGCGAGCTTCCGGTAGGTCGGATCCTGCGCCTCGTAGGCCGGTCGCAGCATCTTGTTGGCGGCATTCGCCAGCAGGTTCGGGTAATCGCTCGTCGTGAGCGCGAGCTCGACGATCCGCGAGGCGTCGCGGCGGCAGTCGAGCCCGCCCGACATCCGGTGGAACTTCAGCACCTCGAGCGCCGCGTCGACGAACCCGTACCGCGCGAACTGACGCGCCGTCTCGGGAATCTCGCGCCCGCCGCCCTGTGCCGCGATCGCGATCGCCATCTGCTCCTTGCGCCACGGCAGCGACTCGTGATCGGTCCCGATCGTGATCGAGGGATCGATGATCGGCGCCTGCTTCGCGCGCTGCTCGGTCGCATCCGTGATGACCTGCTCGATCGTGTGGCTGGCCTTGATGTGCCGCTGCGCCCACACGTCGTCGAGGTTGAAGTGCGCCTGCAGCCGGCGGATCTCCGTCGTCCGCTTCTTGTCAGCCTCGAGCGCCTCGTCGACCGCGAGGCGCTCCTTCAGATCCCGCGAGTGGAGCTTCTCGTCGAAGTCCGACTCCTCGATCTCCGCGATCTCGCTGTTCGCGAGCAACCGAACCTTGATCTTCATGATGTTCCTCTCTGTCGGAGCCTTCGCTCCAGTCAGAAGCTGGCAGGGGAACCGTTCCGCCTGCGCGAGAGCCTGTGCCCCCGGATCCGCCGGGACCGGGACGATCGAGAGCTCATGCGGCTCCCAGTCGATCGCGAGAAGTCTCCGCTGCGCGTCGCCCTTCTCGGTGATGTCCTTCACCTGATGCAGGACGGCGCCCATCGAGAAGTTGCGCAGGATGCCGTCCTTGATCCGAGCGAGGATGTCCGGCCGATCCGCTGCGATCTTGACGATCGCGTGACCGCCATCCTCCGCGAGCCAGGCCCTCTCGACGACGCCGAGGACGGCCTGGCTGAGCGGCAGGTCGTCGCGGTGATTGTCCACGAGCGGCGCCCCGGAGTTGAAGCGACCGAGCCTCACGGCCTTCGAGTCCATTGAGAAGCTCAGCTCGTAGGGATCATCGAAGATCGGGTAGCGCTGCACGGCGGCGCCCGAGTAGAAGATCGCCTCGACCGTGCGCGCGCCTTCGTCGAGCGAGTCCGGCGCAATCGCCGCCTGGGCGCGCAGCTTCGGCAGCAAGAGATCATGCCGCTTCATTGGCCTGTGCCTCCGGTGGCGTCGGCTAGCTCGTGGGCGCAGCCGGCGCGGACAGGGTGGGAATGCTGGAGAGCGAGAGCCCGCGCTCGCGAACGTGCGTCTGGAACGCCTCGATCTCCTCGAGCTTCGCCATCGGGTCGTAGCCCTCGCGCCGCACGACGTTCTGGTACGAGTCGATGCCGCTCTGGATCGACTGGACGAGGGCCGGGATCTCCTTCGCGGGATCGAGCAGTCCAAAGCGCGGCGGCGTAAAGACCGCCGGCGTGTCCGGGCTGATAGCGCCGTCGAAAATGGCAGCCTCCCGCAGGAAGCGGCTCCAGATCGGCTGGCAGATCTGCGGAATCACGAGCTGCCACTGGTCGGCCTCGACCATGCCGCGGAACTGCACGAGCCCGCCGCGATGGCTCGTGTACGTGACCTCGGACAGATCCCCCGTGAGCAGCTCGTACGGGAGGCCGAGCCCGGCAGCGATCGCGTGGAGCTGTACCTTGTTGAATGACCCGTAATCTGCAGAGGGCTTCGGATCGTTCATCACGACGTTCTCGCCCGGCTTGAGGTATCCCACCATGCCCGGGTACAGCGTCTCGACCTGCCCCTTCGCGTCGGTTGTCACCGCGGCGAGGCTCGAGCCGGGAAGGCCGCCCGGCGTCGTCACGAATGCCGCGAGGCACGCGGCCACCTTCTTGCGCATGACCTCGGCATCGTCGTAGTCGTCGAGCGCGCGCAGACGCAGGATGACGGGTGCGAAGTCCGTGATCCCCCGCCGCTGTCCCGCGCGCAGCGGCTTGTAGTAGTGGAGCACCTCGCTGGCCAGAACGCGCGAGCTAGTCAGCGATGATCGCCGGCCAGCGATGCCGTCGTCGCCCGGATGAACGTCAAATAGCCAGTAGGCCACAGGCACGCCGCGTACGTACTCGATCCCGCGGAGGATCACCGAGCCATCATCCAGCGCGCGATGCTGCGCGCTGTCGAGCATGTCGGGCTCAAGTACCTGGAGCCGCAGCGGGAAGTCGCCCTTCTTGCGTGCCGGGACATTCACGAATCGGATCAGGGCCTCACCCGCCTCAGCCCGCGTTCGCTCGGCCAGGGACTGGATCCCGTAGAGGTCAAGACGTCCCGTAAGATCGCAGGTATCAATCCACCGCGTCCAGAGGTCGGTGATCGTCTTGAGGAGTCGCTGGTT
>JABLTH010012142.1_pt1 | contig 16518 bp, 18 predicted proteins | sample 7875711 | NCBI WGS metagenome assembly JABLTH01 (sample SAMN14941262, study PRJNA633318) | bioreactor metagenome | isolation source: bioreactor | place: China | collected 2019-03-05 | reverse complement strand
CCGATCACGAGCGACTGCATGCGCTCCATGTCGACGCTGCGCACCAGGAGCATCACGTCGTGCTCCCCGGTCATCACCATCGCGGACTCGACGTCGGGCATCTCCCCGATCGCCTGCAGGAACGAGGTCCACGACTGCGGCTGGATGGTGCAGAACACCAGGGCGCTCACGCCGAGCCCCAGCCGGGTGGTGTCGACCTCCGCGGTGTAGCCCGTGATGATGCCGGCGCGCGTCAGCGACTCCACGCGCGAGTAGGCGCTGGCCCGCGAGATCCCGACCTCCTGGGCGAGCGCCGCGATCGAGATCCGTCCGTTGCGACGCAGCGCGCGGAGGATGTCGTACGCGATTTCGTCGATCGCGGGCGCGGATCGTCCAGACGCGGAGGGCTGATCTTCGGTCATGCTGGACATATTGCCGTAGTGATGGAAGCGTGACAATGGATTGCTCGAAATCGTCGCGAACGGTCGGATATAGTGCCGGGAAACCCGATCCGGTCGTCTGACCTGTCCATTTTTCAATGAGGAGGAAAGCCGTGGCCCGTTCCTATCGCCACGTCGCCGCAGCGCTCATCGCCGCGGCCGCCATCGCGCTCGCCGGCTGCTCCGGCGGCAACTCCGCGAGCAACAACTCCAGCGGTTCCTCCTCGGGCGGCACGCTCGTGGTCGACACCGCGTTCTCCCTCGAGACGGGCGACCCCGGTCGCAACTACGTGCCGACCGGGAACATGGTGCTGCATGCCGTCTACGACACCCTGCTCACGTTCCAGGGAGCCGACTCGACGACCCCGAAGCCCGACCTCGCGACCATGAAGCAGAACGCGGACGCCACCGAGTTCACCTTCACGATCCAGGACGGCCGCACCTTCTCCGACGGCACCCCGGTGACCGCGGACGACGTCGTCTTCTCGCTCGACCGGGTTGCGGGCATCACCGACTCCAAGGCGAACTTCCTCATGGCCGGCATCACGGTCGCCAAGGTCGACGACAAGACCGTGAAGCTGTCGACCAAGACGCCGTCGCTGCAGCTGCCCGCGATCGTCACCAACCCGTCGCTCGCGATCCTCAACTCGAAGGTCGTCAAGAAGAACGGCGGCACCACCGACGACAAGGACGGCGCGAAGAGCTGGCTCGACGCCAACTCGGCCGGATCCGGCCCCTACAAGCTGCAGTCGCTCGACCTCACCACTCAGGTGGTGCTCGTCAAGAACGACAAGTACGACGGCGCCGACAAGCCCGCCTACGACAAGATCGTGGTGCGCAACATCTCGCAGTCCTCCACGCAGCTCACCAACCTCAAGGGCGGCGACTCGAACGTGGCGGTCGACCTCTCCGGCGACCAGGTGAAGAACCTCGGCGACGGCTTCACCGTCGACTCCGCGCCCTCCGCCGAGACGCTGTTCCTGCTGATCAACCAGGACAAGAACGTGGGCGGCGTGACCGCCAACCCCAAGTTCGCGGAGGCCGTGCGCTACGCGCTGGACTACGACAAGCTGCTCGAGCTCGCCGGATCCGGATCCGCGCAGGCCACCGGCGTCATCCCGCCCATGTTCCCCGGCGCGTACAAGTCGGGTGCGAAGCAGGACCTGGACAAGGCCAAGGCCGCCCTCGCCGCCTCCGGCTACACCGGCCAGGAGGTCAAGCTGCAGTTCCCGAACGACAACCCGGTCGGCGGTGTGGAGTTCACGCCGGTCGCCGAGCGCGTGCAGGAGCAGCTGAAGGCCGTCGGCATCAACGTGACCCTCGCCCCCGCGCCGTTCGCGACTGAGGTGCAGCCCTACGTCAAGGCCCAGGAGGCGTTCTCGCTCTGGTACTGGGGCCCCGACTACGCCGACACCTCGTCGTTCCTGCCGTTCGGCCCGGGCCAGAAGGTCGGCCTCCGCGCCGGCTGGCCCGCCGAGGCCGACACCGCGATCGCGGACCTCGTGACCAAGGCGCAGAACGCGACGACGGTCGACGCCCGCAACGCGGCGTTCAGCGACTACGCGAAGGCGATGCAGGAGTCCGGCCCGTTCGTGCCGCTGATCGTGCCCGGCATCAACCTCGCCAGCTCCACCAAGGTCGCCGGTCTCGAGTACAACGTGACCTGGACGCTGGACCTGCGGACGCTGCACCCCGCCCAGTGAGCCCTGCGGGGGCCGGAACCGCATCCGGCCCCCGCAGCACCAACGCCGACACAGACCCGCAGACCCGGAAGCGCCGATCTTGTCCGAGACCCGAGCCATCGCCACCCGAAGGACGAGGCAGTCGCAGCACACCCTGCTGCGGTTCCTCGCCCGCAGGGCCGTGACGAGCGTCATCCTGCTGTTCGGGATCGTGCTGGTCACCTTCTCCCTCACCGTGATCGTGCCCGGCGACCCGGTGCGCGCCGCCCTCGGCGAGGGCGCGTCGTCGAACCCGGCGACGGTCGCGGCGTTCCGCGAGAAGTACGGCCTCGACCAGCCCGTCTGGATCCGGTTCTTCCGCTACGTCGGCAATCTGCTGCAGGGCGACCTCGGCACCTCGATGACGACCGGACGCCCGGTCTCGGCCGACCTCGCCAAGGCCGTGCCGGCGACCGGCGAGATCGCGTTCTACGCGATCATCGTCAGCCTCGCCGTCGCGATCGTCCTCGGCACGCTCGCCGCGTACCGCCGGGGCAAGGCCACCGATCAGGTGGTGCGCGTGGTCACCCTGATCGGTCTGAGCATCCCGACCTTCTGGATGGCGATCCTCTGCTACCAACTGTTCTTCATGAACCTGCACTGGGTGTCGGGATCCGGCCGGATCTCGCCCACGATCACACCGCCGCCCCGGATCACGGGGTTCTACACGATCGACTACCTGCTCAACGGCGACTCGGTCGGCTTCTTCGACGCCACCAGCCACCTGGCTCTGCCGGTGCTCGTGCTCAGCCTCTTCACCATCGCGACGCTCACCCGCTTCGTGCGCACCTCGGTGCTCGAGGTGCTCGACATGGACTACGCGCGCGCGGCGCGGGCGAAGGGCCTGAGCGGTCGCCGCGTCGTCATCGGCTATGTCCTGCGCGGCGCGGCGCTTCCGATCCTCACCCTCGTCGGCATCGCGTTCGGCAGTCTGCTCTCCGGAACGGTGCTGGTGGAGGCCGTGTTCGCCTGGCCCGGCCTGGGCACCTACGCGTACAACGCGTCGAAGAACCTGGACCTGCTCGCCGTCACCGGCGTCGGTCTCGTGGTCGGCGTGATCTACCTCGTCATCAACCTCGTCGTCGACGTGCTCTACGGCGTCCTGGACCCGCGAGTGAGGCTGTCGTGAACCTCGTCATCCCCGAGAAGCTCGCGCCGAAGCGCCGGCGCTCCTGGCTGCCGCGCGCGTGGCGCACCCCGCTCGCGCTCGTCGGCACCGTGATCGCGCTCGTCTGGATCCTCGTCGCGATCCTCGCTCCGTGGATCGCGCCGCACGACCCGCTCGCGCAGGACCTGCCCCGGCTCGCCGCCCCGAGCGGCGACGCGATCATGGGCACCGACGTGAACGGCCGCGATGTCTTCTCCCGCCTGCTGCTCGGCGCCCAGACCACGATCCCGCTCGCGCTCATGCTCGTCGTGTGCGCCATGGTCGTCGGCACCATCGTGGGCGCGGTCGCCGGCTACCTCGGCGGCTGGGTGGACGAGGTGCTGATGCGCATCACCGACATGGTGATGGCGTTCCCCACCGTCATCCTCGCCATGGTGATCGCGGCTTCGCTGGGCCCGTCGATCATGAACGCCGTGATCGCCGGAATCATCGTCGCCTGGCCTCCGTATGCCCGCATCACGCGGTCGCTCGTGCTGGGACTGCGCACCCAGAACTACGTGGTCGCCGGCCGCCTGCTCGGCTCCTCGCCGCTGCGCTCGCTGGCGCGCGACGTGCTGCCGAACATCGCGGGTCCGGTACTCGTGCTCGCCTCGCTCGACATCGGCACGGCGATCCTGCTGCTCTCCGGCCTCTCCTTCCTGGGCCTCGGTGCGCAGCCGCCCACGCCGGAGTGGGGGACGATGATCGCCGCGGCGATGCAGAACACCTCGGCCTGGTGGCTCGGACTGTTCCCCGGCCTCGCCATCCTCAGCATCGTGATGGCGTTCAACTTCATCGGCGACTCGCTGCGCGACGCCCTCGACCCGCTCGCCGCGCGCGAGCGGGAGGCGGAGGCTCCCACCGCGGTGTCGGCCGCCGCGGCGACGGGGCAGGCGGCATGAGCGCGCATGCACCGAGCGACCGAAAGGGAGTCGAAGTGAGCACCGCACTCGCGATCCGCGATCTGCGCGTCGAGCTCGGCCAGAGCAGACGCAACCGCACCGAGGTCGTCAAGGGCATCTCGCTCGACCTCGTGCCGGGTCGCATCCAGGGTCTCGCCGGAGAGTCCGGATCCGGCAAGAGCATGACCGCCATGGCGATCCTCGGTCTGCTGCCCGCAGGCGGCACCGCGTCGGGATCGATCGTGCTCGGTGCGGACACCGAGCTCGTCGGGATGACGGGCAGGGCCTATCGCACGGTGCGCGGGAAGCGGATCGGCACGGTCTTCCAGGATCCTTCGGCGAGCCTGCACCCGCAGATCACCGTCGGCTCCCAGCTGGCCGACGGCATGCGCGCGCATCTGGGGCTCTCCCGCGCCGAGGCGCGCAGGCGCGCCGCCGAGCTCCTCGCCCTGGTCCGGGTGCCGAACCCCGAGGAAGCCCTGCAGAAGTATCCGCACCAGTTCTCCGGCGGGCAGCGTCAGCGCATCGCGATCGCGATCGCCCTGGCCTGCGAGCCCGAGGTGCTGCTCGCCGACGAGCCGACCACGGCGCTCGACGTCACCGTGCAGGCCGGCATCCTGCACCTGCTGCGCGACCTCGCCACCGAGCGCGACCTGGCCGTGCTGCTCGTCACCCACGATCTCGGCGTGATGAGCGCGATCGCCGACGAGGTGGCGGTCATGCGCGGCGGGCTCATCGTCGAATCAGGGTCCCGGACGCAGATCTTCCAGGATCCGCAGCATCCCTACACGCGTGAGCTGCTGGCGGCCATGCCCGATGCGCAGGACTCGCTCGTCGACGGTCCTGTCGGCGGCGCCGACGTGCACGACGCCGATGCGGAGGAGAACCGATGAGCGATCAGAAGCCGGTATTGCACGTGGACTCCCTCGTCGTCGAGTACGGCGGGCGCACGGCGTTCCGCGCCGTCGACGGCGTCTCGTTCGACATCGCCGCCGGCGAGGTGCTCGCTCTGGTCGGCGAGAGCGGCTGCGGCAAGTCGTCGACCGCGCGAGCGGTGATCGGCATGGAGCGCCCCGCCGGGGGCACGGTGCTGTACCGCGAGCGTCCCGTGCAGCCGCTGGGTCTTCGCACCCGGCCCAAGGAGCTCACGGCGATCCAGATGGTGTTCCAGGATCCGAACTCCTCGCTGAACCCGCGCATCCGCGTGGCGCAGCAGATCGCCGAGGGGTCGCGTGCCGCCCGCGCCCGCGGCGTCGACACCGAGGCGCCCTCGCACTGGCTCGAGGCCGTCGGCCTGTCCCCCGCCCTCGAGAACCGCTACCCGTACCAGCTCTCCGGAGGTCAGCGCCAGCGCGTCGCGATCGCCCGAGCGCTCGCCGCCAAGCCCGACCTCATCGTCGCCGACGAGCCGATCTCGGCGCTCGACGCATCGGCGCAGGCCTCGGTCGCCGCGATGATGCGCGAACTCTGCGTCGCCTCGGGCGCGGCGATGCTCTTCATCTCGCACGACCTCTCGGTGGTGCGCCTGATGGCCGACCGCGTCGCCGTGATGTACCGCGGGCGCATCGTCGAGTCGGGGGCCACTCCGGTGGTGTGGGCGAACCCCGTGCACCCGTACACGGAAGCGCTGCTGGATGCGATCCCGCACCCCGACGGCGAGGGCGTGCTTCCCGCGGCCCCCGCCTCCGAGGCGCCGTCGTCCTGGCGCGTGGAGATCCCCGAGGCTCTCGACCGCGTGCGCTGAGGCGCGACACACAGACTTCCCGGCGCGGGCCTGCCCCCCTGCGCCCGCGCCGGGAGATCCAACGGCGCGGGCGCAGCGGGGGCGTCAGGAACCCGCGTTCGTCAACTCGTGCGGGGTGGTGTTGAGGTTCGTGCAGCCGTCGGCGGTGACGACGACGATGTCCTCGATGCGGGAGCCCCACTCGCCGGGGAAGTAGATCCCCGGCTCGATGCTGAACGCCATCCCCTCGCGCAGCGGCAGCGCATTGCCGGGCGCGATGTACGGCTCCTCGTGCGTCGTGACGCCGATGCCGTGGCCGGTGCGGTGCAGGAACGCGTCGGCCAGCCCCTCGGCGGCGAGCACGTCGCGGGCGGCGGCGTCGACCTGCTCCGCGCTGACGCCGGGGCGCACCGCGTCGACGGCGGCCTGCTGGGCGCGCACCAGCACGGCGATGCGTCGCGCGACCTCGGGATCCGGCGTGCCGACGGCATACGTCCGCGTGCTGTCGGAGTTGTAGCCGCTCGGCACCGCGCCGCCGATGTCCACGACCACCACGTCTCCGTCCTGGATCACGCGATCCGACACCTCGTGATGCGGATCCGCGCCGTTCGGACCCGAGGCGACGATCACGAACTCGACCGTGCGATGCCCCTCCTCGACGAGCGCCGCGGCGATCTCGGCGGCGACCTCGCGCTCGGTGCGGCCCGCCCGTAGCAGCCCGGGCACCCGGCGGTGCACGGCGTCGATGGCATCGCCGGCACGTCGCAGCTCGGCGACCTCGGCCGCGTCCTTGATCATGCGGCTCTCGCGCAGCACCGGCGTCGCGAGCTCGGGCCGCACGTCCAGGCGCACGGTGAGCGGCACGACGTGCAGGGCAGGGAGCGCGTCGGCGACGCCGAAGCGCGCGGCGGATCCGCCCATCGCGGCGGTGACCAGGGCGTACGGATCCTCGCCGTCGACCCAGTCTGACACGGCGAGCCCGAGCGAGCCCACCGCGGTGTCGCGCACCTTGGCGAGCTCCATGCGCGGAACGACGACGGTCGGCTCGCCGCTCGCCGGGATCACCAGCGCGGTGAGCCGCTCGATGGTGTCGCCCTCGACGCCGACGAGATACGCGAGGTCCGGGCCGGGGCCGACCACGATGGCGTCGAGACCCGCGTCGGCGGTCAGCGCACGAGCGCGATCGAGGCGGGCGGCATACACGGAGGCGGGGAACGGGGTGCTCACCCCTCCACGCTACGTCGCCGCGCCGGGGCCGCACCAGCGTGCCGGGAGAACATATTCCGAGAACAGGATGAACTGTCCCGGACCACGCAGTTCGGGGCGGAAACGTCTGTCCTGCCGCCCTCTGACCGCCTTCGGGACAGACATTCCCGTCACACGGCGGCGCCTGCGACACGCCGGACGGACGCGCTCAGGTCAGCGTGAATCCGGACTGCTCGAGGCGGGCGCGCACGCGCTCCACGTCGTCGTCTCCGGGCAGCTCTCCGAGCACCTTCATCATCAGCACCTGTGCGTCGACGAGAGAGATCTCGGGATCCGCGCCGCTCTGCGCCGCCACGGCCGCGCAGACCTCCTGCACCTCGTCGTCGGTGAGCCTGCGTCGCAGCAGCGCGAGGATCGGCACGCGGTCCTGGGCGGGGATCCCGTCGGGGTAGCCGGCGCCGAGCCAGCGCAGCGCCTGTGCGATGGGGCTCAGGTCGGCAGCGCCCGATCCATCCGAGACCTCGCCGCGGGAGGCGCCCGGTCCGCCCGCCTCCGCGGCGGCCTCCGCGAGGATCGCACGATCGCCGACGATGCGCTGCGCCTTGGTGCTCAGCGGAACGCCGCGTTCGGCCAGGTGGGCGGCCACGCGGCGCACCTCGTCCTCGCCGGGCGTCGCGGCCGTGATCTCGGTGATCGCCGCGCGGATCTGCGAGACACGCACGGGATCGGTCTCCTGCTGCGCGAGCGCGCCGACGACCGCCGTGAGCTCCTCGGCGGTCAGGGTGCGCTGGAGCAGGGCGAGCAGCGGCGAGTAGTCCTTGGGCGGAACGCCCTCGGGGTAGCCGGCGCGCAGCCAGTCCAGCACGCGCGCCAGGACGCCGCCGTTCACTTGCCCACTCCGAACAGGGAGATCCCGAAGTAGTGGTAGATGCTCAGCCGCGTGATGAACAGCACGCCGGCGAGCACCGCCGCGATCACGAGGGCGAACAGGATCCATCCGGCGACGGTGAGCAGGGGCCGGCGTGTGCCTGGTGCCTCGCCGTCGACCTCCCCGGTGCCGGCGGACTGGAGCCGCATCCCGATCGCGAACAGGGCCGGCAGGCCGGCGCCGAAAAGCAGGCCGACCAGCAGCACACGGCCGGCCGAGAGCGCCATCTGCGCGATGTCGAAGTTCATCTCATCCGTCCTTCGGTTCAGGCCGTCGCGCCCTGCGAGGCGGCGTCGGGGACGACCTTGCCGTCCCATTCTGCGTTGACGTTGCGGTGGTCGACCTTCTGACGGCGGCTGCGCACGTAGAGAAGCGCCGCCGCGGCGATCAGCAGCACGAACACGGTGAGCGCTCCGGCGAGGCCGCCGATCCCGTGTGCGAGGAAGTAGCAGAGCGCGCCGACCACGCCGGCGGCGGGCATCGTGATCAGCCATGCGGTGACCATGCGGCCCGCGATGCCCCAGCGCACCTGGGCGCCCGGACGTCCGACGCCGGATCCGAGGATCGAGCCCGTGGCGACGTGCGTCGTGGACAGGGCCATGCCCATCGAGCTGGAGGTCAGGATGATCGCCGCCGACGAGGCCTCAGCCGCGAGGCCCTGCGGCGACTCGATCTCGACCAGGCCCTTGCCGAGGGTGCGGATGATCCGCCAGCCGCCGAGGTAGGTGCCCAGGGCGATGGCGGCGCCGCAGGTCACGATGATCCAGATCGGCAGGCCGTCGCTCAGGATCTGCTCGCCGGTCAGGGTGCCGTGCGCGATGAGGGCCAGCGCGATCACGCCCATGGTCTTCTGCGCATCCCCGGTGCCGTGCGCGAGGGAGACGAGGGATGCGGTGCCGATCTGACCCCATCGGAAGCCGGCCTCGCGGTGCTTGGCGTGCACCGTGCGCGTGAGGCGGTACACGAGCCAGGTGCCGACGGCGGCGACCACGCCGGCGATGACCGGCGAGAGCACGGCGGGGACGATGATCTTGCCCACGATGCCCGCCCAGTTGACGGTCGCGGCGCCCGCGATGCCGGCGCCGATGAGGCCGCCGAACAGGGCGTGCGACGAGCTCGAGGGCAGACCCAGCAGCCAGGTGAGCAGGTTCCACAGGATGCCGCCGACGAGACCCGCGAAGATGATGATCATGGCCGACTCCGGGGAGAGCCCCGGGACGAGGTCTCCGTTCGGACCCTGGATCGTCAGCACGTCCTTGGTGATGGTCGCGGCGACCTCGACCGAGAGGAAGGCGCCGACGAGGTTCAGGATCGCGGACAGAGCGACGGCGACCTTGGGCTTCAAAGCGCCGGTGGCGATGGACGTGGCCATCGCGTTGCCGGTGTCGTGGAAGCCGTTGGTGAAGTCGAAGCCGAGGGCGGTCACGACCACCAGGACGAGGATCAGCACTTCGGCGCTCATGATCGTCAGCATCCCGCGCGACGGCCGCCGCGACAGGGGTCTTCGCGCACTCGACCGCGAGAGTTCACCCCGCGTTAAGACGCTCTCGGACCGGATCCCATCCTCTGCATAGCCACCGGGCGTAACGTCGCGGCGGCCGCACCAGCAGATCGGATCCCGCCACGCCCTCCCTCCCCGTCTTCCTCAGCACCTGGAGCCTGGATCCCACCGCGCTCGCGGTGCTCGTCGTCGCGGCCGCGCTCTATCTCGGCGGCGTGGAGGTGCTGCGGCGCCGTGGGCACCGCTGGCCGCTGCGGCTGACGCTCATGTATCTGCTGCTGGGCCTCGGCTCCTACGCCGTGGTGTCGTTCGGGTTCCTCGGAACGTGGAGCCCCGCGCTGCGCTGGGCGTTCTCGACCCGGATCGCCCTGCTGCTCTTCGTCGTCCCGGTGCTGGTCACCCTCGGCCGGCCGGTGTCCCTCGCCCGCGCGGTGCTCTCGACGCGGCCCCGTGCGCGGGTCGACGGCTTCCTGCGCTCGTGGCTCGCGAAGTTCTTCGGCAACGCGATCATGGCGCCGGTGTTCACGTGCCTCGTGTTCTCGGTGCTCTTCACGCCGTTGTCGGCCGTGCTCCGCATCGATCCGATCGCCGAGGGCGTGGCGTCGGTGCTCGTGCCCGTGCTGGGACTGCTCATGGTGCTGCCGATCGCCGCGCACACCGTCGCACGCACGAGCCTGTTCATCGTGGCCGAGTTCATGTTCGCGTTCGTGGAGCTCGTGCTCGACGCGATCCCGGGCGTGCTGCTGCGGCTGGGGACCGTCGTCTTCGACCACGCCGGAACCTGGCCCGGTGCGCTGCCGCTGTGGTTCCCGAACCCGCTGCGCGATCAGCAGCTCTCCGGTGACTTCCTGTGGTTCATCGCCGAGATCGTCGACGTGCCGATCCTCGTGATCCTGATGATGCGGTGGATCCGCTCCGACCGGCGCGAGTCGCGACAGCTGGACGAGCTCAGCGACGAGGAGATGGCCGCGCTCACGGCCGCGCACCTGCGCGGAGAGTGAGCGCCGTGCCGCAGCTCGTGCGCCCAGCGCCCGGGTTCTGGAGCGGAGTCACTCCGCGGGCGCGGCGGTGCGGATGCGCTCGCCGAGGAAGGCGAGGTCCGCGGGCGTCAGCGCGGTCACGGCGTACGACACGGGCCACACCGTGCCGTCGTCGAGCTGCGCCGGCCACTCGAACTCGAACGTCGCGTAGCGCACCTTGAACTTCGCCTTGGGCTTGAAGAAGCAGACCACCTTGCCTGCGGCGTTCGCCCAGGCCGGCATGCCGTAGTAGGTCTTGGGGACGAGGTGCGGCGCGTTCTCCGCGACCAGTCGATGCAGAGCGGTGGCAAGGGATCCGTCTTCTTCGTCCATCTCCGCGATCTTGGCCTGTACGTCGGCCTCTCCCGCGGCGCGCAGCTCCTCCGGGCTCGCCTTCTTGCGTGCGACGCGCGTGCGGCTCTCCTTCGCGGCCTCCTTGACGGCGGCGCGTTCGAAGTCGGTCAGCACGGGGGCGGTGTTCTCGGTCATGGCATCCTCCTGTCGGCGGCCCGGGTATCGGGACGCTCCTCAGCCTAGGAACGCCGCGGAGACCGCGCTTCTTCAGAACTGATCGATCCGCTCGGGGCCCTGACCCAGCACGCCGCAGTATCCGCCCCGGCGGGGAACCTGCCACGATGGCCGCATGACGACGCTGTTCACGGGCCGGTTCCGGCCGCTCTCCGATGCCGCTCCCGATCTCGTCGAGGCGCTGCTCGTCGGCGATGACGGGCGGATCATCGCTCTCGGTGCGATCGACGACCTCGCCGCGCAGGATCCGTCCGCCGAGCGCATCCCGCTGGACGGCTGGGCCATGCCGGGACTCATCGAGCCGCACGGACACCCGGGGACCGCCGCAGTGCTGCTCTCGGATCGCGTGCTCGACCTCCGGCCGGTCGTCATCCCGGACGCGGAAGGGGTGATGGCGGCGCTGCGCACCGCGCTCGCCGCCTCCGAGGGCGCCCCTGTGTACGCGAACGGCTGGGACGCGCTGCTGCAGCGCGGACTCCCGGATCCGGATCTGCGCCTGCTCGACGAGCTCGCCGGAACCACGCCGCTCGTGATCGTGCACAACTCGGGCCACTCCGCGTACTTCAACTCCGCGGCGGCTCGGCGTGCGGGACTGGACCGCACGACGCCCGATCCGGTGGGGGCCTCGTTCGGCCGCGCCGCCGATGGGGAGCTGAACGGGGTGGCCCTCGAGGCAGGTGCGGTCGAGCGCGTCGCCGCGCCTCTGCTGCAGGCCGCGCAGGCCGACATCGTCGAGCTGCTCGCGGCCCACTTCGCCGATCTCTCCCGCCGCGGGATCACCACCGTCTCCGACCTCAGCTGGAACCCGGCGCTGTCTCCCGCGGTCGACGCGCTCCGCGCGAGCGGGCGCATGCCGCTCCGCCTGCGCTGGTACGAGATGTCGCGTCCGGGCGGCACGCCGGCGCCGCGCGGGCAGGGCGATGCGATGATGCGCCAGGTCGGCGTGAAGACCTGGACCGACGGATCCCCGTGGATCGGGAACATCGCCACGAGCTTCCCCTATCTCGACACCGCGGCCACCCGCGGCCTCGGGCTCGAGCCGGGGCACCGCGGCACGGCGAACTACACGGCCGCGCAGCTCCACGGGATCGCCGAGCCCTACGCCGCCGCCGGGTGGCAGCTCGCCTGCCATGCGCACGGAGACCTCGCGATCGATGAGACGCTCGACGTCTACGAGCGGCTGATCCGCACGCACGCGCTCACCGATCACCGCTTCCGCCTGGAGCACGTCGGCGCGATGACGCCCGCCCAGTTCGCGCGCGCCCGGGAGCTCGGCGTCACCGTGAGCCTCTTCGTCGATCACATCACCTACTGGGGAGAGGTGCTCGTGGACGACCTCTTCGGATCCGAGCACGGCGGAGCGTGGGCGGACGCCGGCGCCGCGTTCGCCGCAGGCCACCGTGCGACGTTCCACAACGACGGCTGGGTGACGCCCGCCGAGCCGCTGCGCAACATGGCCGTCGCAGAGACCCGGCGCACCCGTGCCGGCCGGGTGATGCCCGCGGGCACTCCTGTCGCACGGGCGCAGGCGCTCGCCGCGCACACCGGCAACGCGGCCTGGCAGCTCTTCAGCGAGCACGAGATCGGATCCCTCGCCCCCGGACTGTTCGCCGACCTGGTCGTGCTGGATCGGGATCCGCTCACCGTCCCGGCTGAGGAGCTCGTCACGGCCGAGGTGCGCGAGGTGCGTCTCGGCGGACGAAGGACGACCTGACGGCGCCATACCGGCCCGCACCGCCTAGGGTGTGACTCATGGACATGCGGGTCGCGGCATACGCCGTCATCGTCGACGATGCGGACCGCGTGCTGCTGGCCCGGTGGACGGAGGGCCGGCGCGTGTCCTGGACCATGCCCGGCGGCGGGCTGGAGCCGGGCGAGGATCCGCAGGTCGCCGCCCGTCGCGAGGTGCACGAGGAGACCGGCTACAAGGTGGTCATCGAGGATCTGCTGGGCATCCACTCCCGCGTGATCCCGCCGCGACGGCGGGTGACGCCGGGGGCCACCGACCCGCTGCACACGCTGCGCATCGTGTACCGGGCGCGCATCACGGGCGGGCGGCTGAGGTTCGAGAAGAGCGGATCCACCGACATGGCCGCCTGGTACCGGCTGGACGAGATCGGCGGCCTGCAGCGCGTGCGGCTCGTCGACATCGCCCTGGGGATGGCCGGCCTGCTCGGCTGACTTCAGCGCAGCACCTCGACCAGCGCGATCCAGGAGATGACGATCGCCACCACGATCGCGAGCAGCGAGCCCGCCGCGGCGAGGACGAGGCCCGAAGACAGCCCGGACAGCAGCAGCGCACCCGCCACCGCGTAGGCGACCAGTGGCAGGAACCCGAGACCCGCCCGGGCGGCGACGCTGCCGTGCCCGCGATCCTTCCGGAGGGCCCGTGCCGCGTGCACCTGGAACGCCGCCGCGATCACGGTGACGATCAGCACGAGAGCGCCGAACCAGGCGGAGGAGAGGCCGGGGATGAGCGCGATGCCCGAGGTGACGATCGCCAGCACGAGTCCGGCGATCGCGGCGGCCAGACGCGCGGTCAGCGACCTGGCGAGCACGATCTTGTCGATGTTCACGCTCGCGGCGACGATGACGAGCCCAGCGAGGGCCGCCGTGGCCCCGAGCATCGCGACGTGGAACTCCCGCCACGTCTCCAGCGCATCCGTCATGTCCGGATGCTACTCCGGCACCGGGCTCAGGCGAGGGGGATGCGGATCACTCGGGTTCGGAGATGTCGGCGACCGTCGCGTCGTACGCGCGGATGAGCTCGTCGGCATCGACGAACAGGCTGTAGCCGTGCGCTCCGGCGCCCATCGCGATGCGGCGGCCCCGGATCGTCTCGTCGGCGAACACGGGCCATGCGGTCGTGCTGCCGATGGGCACGATGGTGCCGCGCTCGTAGCCGGTCGCGGCGAGGGCCACGTCGGGATCCGGGAGCTTCAGCCGGTTCACGCCGACCAGCGCCCGCAGCTTCGGCCAGGAGATCTTGCGACCGCCGGGGATCAGCGCGAACAGGAACGTGTCGTCGGATCTCTTGACCACGAGGGTCTTCACGATGCCGGACGGATCCAGTCCGAGCAGCGCCGCGGCTTCGTGCAGGCTCTTCGCCGCAGGGCGCGGGCGGATCTCGATGTCGAGGTCGCGCGCCGCAGCGGCGTCGCGCACGCGGGCGTGCGTCTACTCCCCGGGCTCGGGGGCGGTGGTGCTCACGCCTCGGGGGCGTTCAGCGGGTCGTCCGCGACCCAGAGCTCGTCATCGGCGCGCAGCGCCTGCCACGCGGCGACCAGCACGCCCACCGCGGCGGCGGCGCCCAGGATGATCGCGATCACGGAACCGATGCCGGGGCCGCGCTTCGGCTCGGCGACGGTCACGAGGGCGCGGGGCGCGGGGCGCGGGGAGCCGGTGCGCTTGGCGTTGGCGATGTCCCAGGCGGTGAGAGCGGATCCGACCACGCCGCCGATCGCGGGGACGACCTTGTGGTCGACGACGTCGCGGGACATCTTGAGGCCCTTGTCGACGACGGGGACCACGCGGTGCTCGTAGACGTCCTGCACCGCGGGCAGCACCTGCTCGCGACGGAAGTTGTCGAGCTGGCGACCGGCTTCGCGGGCGACGTTCGCCGCATCGCCGGCGACGACCTGCTGGGCGGCCCACAGCTTGGCGGCCTCGCTCTGCAGCTGGCGGAGTTCCTTCTGACGCTTGCGGCTCAGGCTCACGATGCCCTCCCAATCGAAACGGGGTTCGGACTCCCCATCTTGCCAGAGATGCTCCTGTGCAACGCGTGTGCATGTGGGAAGTTCACAGGGGAATCGGAAGGTCCCGGGGATCCGATGCGAGAATGGATCCATGCCTCACGCCACTCACGTCGCCACCCTGCACACCAACCACGGAGACATCGTCGTCAACCTGTACGGCGACCACGCTCCCCGCACGGTGAAGAACTTCGTCGAACTGTCCGACGGCACGGGATCCTGGACCCACCCGGCCACCGGCAAGCCGGGCGAGGGCCCGCTGTACAAGGACGTCATCTTCCACCGCATCATCCCGAACTTCATGATCCAGGGCGGCGACCCGCTCGGTCAGGGCGTCGGCGGCCCCGGCTACACCTTCAACGACGAGATCCACGGCGAGCTGAACTTCAACGAGCCCTACGTGCTCGCCATGGCCAACGCGGGTCTCCGTCGCAACGCCATCACCGGACAGGTCGAGGGCACCAACGGCTCGCAGTTCTTCATCACGACCGACCCGACGCCCTGGCTGCAGGGCAAGCACACGATCTTCGGCGAGGTCGCCGACGACGCGTCGAAGGCCGTCGTCGACGAGATCGCCGCCGTGCGCACGGGCGCCGGCGACCGTCCCGTCGAGGACGTCGTGCTGCAGTCCGTCGACATCGTCGCGAACTGATCGCCTCTCCGCGAGTGGACTCCGGAGCGCACCGATGACGAACCCGGAGTTCCACGCGAATCCCGACAACTTCTGCTACCGGCACCCCGGGCGGCAGAGTTTCGTGCTGTGCCAGCGCTGCATGCGCACGATCTGCCCGGAGTGTCAGACGCAGGCGCCCGTGGGCGTGATCTGCCCCGAGTGCATGCAGGACCAGCGCCGGAGCCAGACCCCCGCCCAGCGTCGCGCCCACCGGCGCTGGGGCGCACGATCGATGACGGCGGTCGGCGGGCGTCCGCTCGCGACGTACTGGATCCTCGCGATCACCTCGGCCGTGAGCATCCTGGCCGAGCTCCCGGGAGTCGGGGCCGTGATCAAGAACGTGCTGTTGTTCGCGGGCGCCTATCTCTATCCGTCGCTGTCGGGGCTGCCGTTCGAGCCCTGGCGACTGCTGACTGCACTGCTCGTGCACGGCGGTTTCATCCATCTCGGCCTCAACATGCTGGCGCTGTGGATGGTGGGACAGCAGCTCGAGCCGCTGCTGGGCCGTGCGAGGTTCCTGACGCTGTATCTCGTGAGCGGTCTCGGCGGGTCCGTCGCGATGGCGCTGATCGATCCGGCCCAGCCCACGGTCGGGGCGTCCGGTGCGATCTTCGGCCTGTTCGTGGCTCTGATCGTGATCGGCCGGCACCTGGGCGGCAACATCGTCGGGGCGCTGGTCGTGCTGGCGATCAACTTCGTGTACGGCTTCATCGTGCCCGGGATCGCCTGGGAGGCGCACGTCGGCGGTGCCGTCGTGGGAGCGCTGGTGGCGCTCGTCTACGTCCGGACCAGCGGGCGTCGCAACGCGAAGTTCTGGTGGATCGGGCTGGTCGCGGCGCTCGTGCTCGTGCTGCTCGTCGTGGTCGCGGTCGTCCCTCCCCTGCTGATCACCGCCGGGCGCTGAACCCCGTGACGAAAGCCCCCGCCTTCGGGCGGGGGCTTTCGTCGTCCTCGGGAGACATGTGAATAACACCCGTGTAATTCTCCCCAGGTGGGGAT
>JABLTH010043010.1_pt1 | contig 16545 bp, 15 predicted proteins | sample 7875711 | NCBI WGS metagenome assembly JABLTH01 (sample SAMN14941262, study PRJNA633318) | bioreactor metagenome | isolation source: bioreactor | place: China | collected 2019-03-05 | reverse complement strand
TCGAAGAAGAGCTACTACCTCGACATGGCGATCGATGCCTGCCGTGCAGACGGGGGAGCGGTGTCTGGGCACGCCACACTGACATCGACGCTCACCCAGGACAAGGCGAACGAACTGCCCAACTACATCAAGGGACCGTACTTCGCTGCGGAGGACATCAGCAGCTACGTCGTGGTGTACGGGCCCGTCGGCAGTGAGCTCACGGGCATCACGATCGACGGCAACCCTGCGTCGCCGTTGAGCCAGGGCGAGCATCTCGGCCGCCCCGCCGTGAAAGTCGAGGTCGTGAACCACCTGACCGACACGCACACGATCGCATTCTCGTTCAAGACGGCGAAGGCCGAAGGCCCGCTCGCGATCTGGACGACGCCGATGTCGCGTGCGACCCCGGCGAAGGTCGACCCCACCTGTCAGTGATCACCGCGGCAGGGCCGCGCGCCTGCGCATGAGGATGACCGCGAAAGCCCCCACCGCGGTCCCCACCGTGTTGGCGACGACGTCGGACAACGTCGCATAGCGGGACGGGATACCGAGCTGCACGATCTCGATCAGCGTGCTGAACAGCATCCCCGCGGCGACGATCCAACCGCTGTGGAGGGATGGCCAGCCGCCGGCGAGGCACAGGCCTAGAGGGATGAACAGGGCGACATTGGCAACGAACTCGAGCACCGGGTAACCGATCGTCACGGGCACGCCGGCGTGGGTCAGCAGCTTCGCCGCGGCGTTCACGATCCCCGTCACCTTGCCGGCGTCCTCCGCCGGCAGCCAGGTCAGCAGGAGGATTCCCGCCACGACGAACGGCAGCAGCGACCGTGCTCCGAACATCGCAACGCGATCGGGAGACGGGCGCGAGCGCGCGGCGGGATCCTTCGGAAGCTCCTCGAACATGGCCTTCCGACTCTACGGGGTCACCTCGGACCACAGCGGCAGCAGGACAGGCGGCGCCGAACACTCAGACCTGAACGAACCTCTGCAGCTCACGAGCAAAACGTTCCGGCCCGAACCGCTCGCTCAGGATCCGCGAATCGAACCGGGCGAGGCGCAGGGCGGCTTCGATACCGGTGGCCAGATCAGCGGGGTCCGTGGATGCCGCGATCACTCCGGAGACACCGGGAACGATCGTCTCTACCTGTCCGCCGATCGGACCCGTGACGACGGGAGTGCCCGTCGCCTGCGCTTCGACCGGAACGATCCCGAAGTCCTCGATAGGAGGGAAGACGAACACGGCACTGAGCTGCATCAGGGCGTACATCAGCGCATCCGAGGGCGCGATAACGAAGCTGACCGGGACTCCCGCCTCCGCCGCTCGAGCGCGGAGACGCCTCTCGTCCGGTCCGCGACCCGCGATGACGACGGGCAGCCCGACACGATCAGCGGCCGCGATCACGAGATCCAACGCCTTGTACGGGGTGAATCGTGATGCCCCCATGACGAATGTCTCCGGCAGTCCGTCGAGAATGCGCCGCTCGTCGGGATCGAGCACATGAGCGCGCCAGTCGGACTTCTCGCCGATCGCCTCCACGGCGACGGGCGGGTGGATCACCGTGGCGTCGCGCTGCCACGCCCGCGCGATCCTGTCCCGGACGAATCGACTGTTCGCCGCGATCCTCGTGGCTTCCTGCGCCCGACGGCGATCGATGCAGCGGAAGGTGGGAGCGGCAGCACGAACAAGCGCGGACCGTCCCCGATCGTCGGACTCCGGATCCCACAGGTAGCGCGCGGGGGTGTGTGCATAGACGAACTTCGGCACCGACGGATCAGGGACCTTCACGTGATGGGCGAAGACATACGAACTTGCGAGGACCCATTCGTGATCGTCTCGGACGGGCGCCCGGCGCCATACGGCATCGAGCAGCGGCAGTGAAGCAGCCTTGTGTTTGCGGAACGGCGTCCGTGACAGCCAGGACTCGGCGACGCGTCCGTTCGGGAACCGCTCTGGTGCGTCGTTCCACAGGCAGTAGATCTCCGAGTCGGGAAAGATCTCGCCCATGGAGTCCAGGACCCGCTCGGCGCCACCGGAGCGTTCGATCCACTCAGTGACGATCAACCCCGACATGGCGCCCGCCTCCGACATCAGTACGCGCCGGCGCCGTTGAGCACGACGCGAAGCGTGCGCCAGAGGATGATGAGGTCGCCGGTGAGGGACCAGTTCTCGACGTAGAAGAGATCGAGGCGCACGCTGTCGTCCCAGGAGAGGTTCGACCGGCCGTTGACCTGCCAGAGCCCGGTGATGCCCGGGCGCACCAGGAAGCGGCGCTGCATGCGGGAGTCGTAGTGCTCGACCTCGGTGTTGAGCGGCGGACGGGGCCCCACGAGCGACATGTTGCCGCGCAGCACGTTGATGAGCTGCGGGAGCTCGTCGAGGCTGTGCCGGCGCAGAGCCCGCCCCACCGGTGTCACCCGCGGGTCGTTCTTCATCTTGAACAGCACGCCGTTGCCGTCGCTCTGATCGAGCAGACCGGGCAGGCGATCCTCCGCGTCGACGACCATGGTGCGGAACTTGAGCATCTCGAAGCGCCGGCCGTCGGCGCCGATGCGCTGCTGACGGAACAGCGCGCGCCCGCCGTCCCGGCGCACGAGGAGGGCGAGCGCCGCGAAGATCGGGCTCAGCACCACCAGGGCGATCACGGATCCCACGATGTCGAACGTGCGCTTGGCGACGTACTTCGTGCCCTCGAACGTCGGGTAGTCCACCTGGATCAGAGGCAGGCCAGGGGTCGGGATGGAGTGCAGGCGAGGACCGGCGATCCCCGTGAGCGCCGGCGCCACCAGCAGCTCGATCTTCGCGGCCTCGAGCTCCCAGCCGAGCTCCTGCAGCGCCTCGGGGGAGAGGCGGTCGGAGCCGCTGTACACCACCGTGTCGGCGCCGCTGGCCAGCAGCACCTCGAGCGCGTTCTCGAAGCCCGCCAGCACCGGCACGCCGGGGAGGAGATCCCGATCCGTGCCGCCGAACTCGGTCACGGCGCCGAGCAGCTCCACGCCGAGCCCTGGCTCGCGGAGGATCGAGGCTCCGACGTGGCGAGACTTCTCGCGCTCGCCGAGCAGCACGGCGTGGTGCGTGAACCTTCCGAAGGCACGCTGGCGCTGCAGCCACCGCCGCCAGCGCCACCTGCCGAAGAACAGCATGCCCAGCCCGATCGGGAAGGCGATGAGCACATATCCGCGTGCGATCTGCAGCTGGAAGCCGAACGCGAGGATCGCGAGCACTCCGAACAGCCGGATCGTCGCGTCGGCGACGCGTTTGTACTCGAGCGTGCCGCCCCCGACGAGCTTGGCGTTGCGCGAGCCGGACAGGCGCAGCGCGAGCAGCCAGACGAGTGCGAGCGCGACCGAGAAGATCGAGTACTCGACCTCTGCGTCGAGGACGCTGAACCCGGCGACGCGAGAGTCGCCGAAGCCGAATCTTCCGACCTGAGCGAACGCGACCGCGGCGAACACGATGAGCATATCCGTGACGGCGAGGCGTCGAACATACGCCTGCCGCCACAGCGCGACGTTGTGTGCCGTCGCGACAAAGTCGACTTTCCCAGACAATTCCCCAGTACCCGTTCCCACAACGGTGGATGGTGCGACCATCCTGCTTCCCCGCGGTCTCGGCCTTCCCAGGGCCGGGATTCGCGGGCGTCCGCGCCTCCCAAAGACGTGGACGAGTACATGCTAACTCTCGATCAGCGAGGAATCCAGAGCCTGGAATATCGCACGCGCGTCAGGCGCCGTCGGCGTGTGCGATCCGGCGTGAACGACGGCGGGAGGCGTCCGAGAACTCGACGATGAGAAGTCCGATCGCGGCGCCGGCCGTGTTCGCGATGATGTCGAGCACCGAGTCGCTGCGCGACATCAGGAAGAGACCTTGCACGGTTTCGATCACGACGGTCGTGACGAATCCCAGCGGAAGCACGAGATACCGGCGCCGGGGGAGGAACACGGAGAGGAAGATGCCGAAGGGCACGAACATCGCGATGTTCGCGAGGAACTCGGCGCGGACCAGCGTGAGCCCCGGGATGACTCTGCCCAGGGTGCGGATCGCGGGATCGAAGGCGGAGAGGAAGGGATAGGGCGAGAACACGATGATCGCGACGACGACGGCGTAGATCAGCGCCCACGTGGTCAGCCGGCGCCAGAACGAGGCCGAGCTCGGCGGGATCCCGCTCACGTCGTCACCCCCAATATGGTCGCGCGGCAGAACGATCATTGTGACAGAGCGGCCGCACAGGAATCCTGTGCGGCCGCTCAATCAGAGGCTGTCAGAGGGCGAGTCGCTCACGGACGACCTCGGCGAGCTGGTGCGCGTACTCGTGGGCGGACGCCTCGTCGGCGGCCTCCACCATCACGCGGACGAGCTGCTCGGTGCCTGAGGGGCGCAGCAGCACGCGGCCGGTGTCGCCGAGCTCGGCCTCCACCGCGCGCACGGCCTTCTGCAGGTGCTCGTCGTCGGTCTTGGTGCGGTCGACGCCCTTGACGTTCACGAGCTTCTGCGGGTACACGGTCATGATCGAGGCGAGCTCCGCGAGCGTCTTCTTCTGGCGCGCCATCTCGGCGACCAGGTGCAGACCGGTCAGCACGCCGTCGCCCGTGGTGGCGAAGTCGCTCATGATCACGTGGCCGGACTGCTCGCCGCCCAGCGAGTAGCCGCCGGCGTTCATGTCCTCGAGCACATAGCGATCGCCCACGGCGGTCTGCCGCACGGTGATGCCGTTCTCGCGCATCGCCACGTGCAGGCCGAGGTTGCTCATGACGGTCGCGACGAGCGTGTCCTGTGCGAGCCGACCGCGCTGCTTCATGGCGACCGCGAGGATCGCCATGATCTGGTCGCCGTCGACGATGTTGCCGTCGGCGTCGACCGCGAGGCAGCGATCGGCGTCGCCGTCGTGGGCGATGCCCACATCGGCGCCGACGCGCACGACCTCGGCGGCGAGCTTGTCGAGATGCGTGGATCCGACGCCGTCGTTGATGTTGACGCCATCAGGATCCGCACCGATCACGGTCACCTTGGCGCCCGCGTTGCGGAACGCCTCGGGGGAGGCGCCGCTGGCCGCGCCGTGGGCGCAGTCGAGCACGACGTGGATCCCGTCGAGGCGATGCGGCAGCGACGCCAGCAGGTGGATGACGTAGCGGTCCTCGGCATCCGAGAAGCGGCTGACCCGTCCCACGTCAGCGCCGGTCGGGCGCAGCTTCTCGCCTGCCATCGCCTCTTCGATCCGCTGCTCGACGACGTCGGGCAGCTTCACTCCGCCGCGGGCGAAGATCTTGATGCCGTTGTCGGGCGCGGGGTTGTGGGATGCCGAGATCATCACGCCGAAGTCGGCGTCGATGTCGGCGATCAGGAACGCCGCAGCGGGCGTCGGCAGCGTCCCCGCGTCGAGCACGTCCACGCCGGAGGAGGCGAGCCCCGCCTCCACGGCAGCGCTGAGGAAGTGTCCCGAGATGCGCGGGTCGCGGGCGACCACGGCCGTGAGGCGCTTGCCTGCGGCCTTGCGGGCCTCGGCAATACGGCCCTGGCCCAGGACGACGGCAGTCGCCTGGGCCAGGGTGAGCGCGATATCGGCGGTGAGGGGGCCGTTGGCCAGCCCCCGCACCCCGTCGGTACCGAACAGAGCCATAGAAGGGACTGTAGGGTTTAGCGCTTCGAGTACTGAGGAGCCTTGCGGGCCTTCTTGAGACCAGCCTTCTTGCGCTCCTTCACGCGAGCGTCGCGCGAGAGGAAGCCGGCCTTCTTCAAGGTCGGACGGTTGTTCTCGGCGTCGATCTCGTTCAGCGCGCGGGCGATGCCCAGGCGCAGGGCGCCGGCCTGGCCCGAGGGGCCACCGCCGGAGATGCGGGCGATCACGTCGTAGGCCCCGGCGAGGTTGAGCACCGTGAACGGGTCGTTGATCAGCTGCTGGTGCAGCTTGTTCGGGAAGTAGTCCTCGATCGTGCGGCCGTTCACCGTGATGGTGCCGGCACCCGGGACGAGGCGCACGCGGGCGATGGCCTGCTTGCGGCGACCCACGGCAGCGCCGGGGACGTTGAGAACGGGACGCGGAGCGGTCTCGACGGCGGCGGCCTCAGGGGTCTCGGTCGAGAAGTTCTGCGGGAATTCGGTGGTGTCGATGTCAGCCACGAGTATGTCCTTATTCGTAACGGCGCTTACTGGGCGACCTGGTCGAGGGTGTACGTCTTGGGCTGCTGAGCGGCGTGCGGGTGCTCGGAGCCGGTGTAGACCTTGAGCTTGGCCAGCTGCTGGCGGCCCAGGCTGTTCTTCGGGAGCATGCCGCGGATCGCCTTCTCGACGGCGCGGACCGGGTTCTTCTCGAGCAGCTCGGAGTAGGCGACGGCCTTGAGCCCGCCCGGGTGACCCGAGTGGCGGTAGGCGATCTTCTTCTGGAGCTTCTGACCCGTGAGCGCGACCTTGTCGGCGTTCACGATGATGACGAAGTCACCCGAGTCGATGTGGTTGGCGAAGGTCGCCTTGTGCTTGCCGCGCAGAAGCGCTGCGGCGTGCGAGGCGAGGCGACCGAGAACGACGTCGGTGGCGTCGATGACGACCCAGTCACGCTGGACCTGCCCGGCCTTGGGGGTGTAAGTGCGCGTCACAATAGTGCTGCTTTCTTGATCGAACGGAGAGGTTCGTGAATCCCACTCCGGGGTGGTTCCCTCCCGAGGGAGAGGAACACGCCAGTGGAGGGCTCACGTTCGTGCGTGCGACCAGCAGTGATCGCACACCAAAGAGAGAGCTTACGGCATCACGGCGCCGAACCGCGAATCGGGCTGCCGTACCCCTTCCGGCGGGATGCCGGGTGACGTAGTCTGCCCCTAGCGGTCCGTGGGAGACCGTGGCGCCTGTGGGAGGCGCCTGAGAGTGCCACTGGGGAGGCACGGGTGAGCGACGCTGCCCGGCCGTTGCGCGCGGTCGAACCATTGCACGCGATCGATGATCGCGACGTCGAGGACGCGTGGAAGTCCGGACTCTTCGGCCGCGCCGAGCATGCCCTCGCGGCCGGCGGCTGGCAGGCGGGATCCTCCGGCGGGTTCCCCCGCGTCTACGTCGTCGCCGATCACGCCGGCCTCGGCGGCAGCGAGGTGATGCTGCTGCGCATCGCCTCCGTGCTGCGCGAGCTCGGCGTCGACGTGACCGCGGTCGTGCCGGATCCGTCTCCGGTGCTCGTCGCCGCCGTGAGGGAGGGGCTCTCGGTGATCGCGCTCCCCGCGCGCCATCCGGTCACCTGGCCCTGGGCGCTGCGGCGGTGGGACCGCACGCGCCCGCCCGGTCTGCTCTGGTGCAACGGGCTGATGCCCTCTGCCGCCACGATCGGGCGCCGCGATCGGCTGGTGCATCTGCACCGGAGTCCGAGCGGAGTGCGCGGCCTCGTGGCGAGGCTCGCGCGGCGCGGCGCGGTCGCCACGCTCGTGCCCTCCTGCGCGATGCTCGAGGCGGTGCCCGGCGCCGTCGTGCTCCCGAACTGGACCGACCGGATGCGGCGCGCGGATCCGCATCCGGACGAGGACGGGCGGATCCGGATCGGGTTCCTGGGCCCGCTCGGACTCGACAGCGGGGTGCATGTGCTCGCGGAAGCCGTCGAGTGGCTCGAGGACTGCATGCCGGGTCGCTACCGCCTGGTGCTGGCCGGGGAGCCGGTCGGGGTGCCGGAGGAGGATCTCGCGCTCATGGAGGAGGCCCTCGGCCCCGTCGCCCACCTCACGCACCGCACCGGATGGGTCGACACGGCGGCCCTCTTCGACGGCATCGACCTGCTCGTGGTCCCGTCAGTCGTGGACGAGGCGTTCGGCCTGGTCGCCACCGAGGCGATGGCCGCACGCGTGCCCCTCATCGTGAGCGATGCCGGCGCCCTTCCCGAGGTGGTGGGCCCGCGCGGCGAGATCGTTCCCGCCGCTGACCCGATCGCGCTCGCAGAGCGGATCGCCGAGCTGACCGCCGGATCCGCCACCGCCAAGCGCGGGCCGCTGTTCGAGCGATGGTTCGCGGAGTACTCCCCGGGCGCGGGAGCTGCGCGGATGCAAGCCCTGGTCGACGCCCTGGGCGTGCGCACCAGAGACCCGATGCGGTCCGTGCCACGGCCCCAGTGAGGACGTCAGGTCCCGATTCCTGACATCCCGCGCGGCCGGACCGCACCGTGGGGAACGCTGACGACGGGGAGGATATCTCAGCGTCCCCCTGTCGAAGGAGCACGCGTCGCCGTAGAAGTGACGCAGGACGGCCGGTCGGTGCGCGTGAGCGCCGGCACGGTCGCGCCTGCCGCACATCACGAAACGCGGCCGTTCGACTCCTTCTCTGCAGGGGCGTGATGCCGTGCGCCCGGACCCTGGGGAGGGAATCTGATGACCGAGGTGCAGAACACGACGGTGAAGAACGCGCTGGACCGCTTGGCCGCGCTGGACGAGGAGGGGTTCCTCGACGCGTTCTCGCCGAGCGGCTTCGTGGACGACTGGGGGTCGATCTACCGGGGCCGTGCGGAGATCGACGCATGGAGCAGCCGCGAGCTCATCGGCGCGCGCGGAGTGCTCGCGATCACGCGCGTCGACGAGGGCGCCACGGCACCGGAGTCGGGCCAGGAGCTCGTCGTCGTCACCGGCGACTGGCGCTCGTCCTTCGCGAACGGCCCGAGCCGGTTCGAGTTCCTCGTCGTGGACGGGGTCATCTCCTCGATGACGATCCGCGCCGCATGAGCGGGCCGTCCGCAGGTCGCGGAGCTCGGGCGTCGACGCCGCCGCGCTTCGGTCTCGTGCGGATGCGCCCGCGCGACGTGGGGGAGCGGGACCGCGGCGTCAGCAACCTCGAGCTGCTCTTCGATCTCGTGTTCGCCGCCGCGGTCGGCATCTCGTCCGGGGCGATGCACGAGCTCACCGCGCACGGAGACCTCTTCGGCGGAGTCGGCGCCTATCTGATGGTGTTCTTCGCGATCTGGTGGGCGTGGATGAACGTGACGTGGTTCGGCACGAGCTTCGACACCGACGACTGGCTCTACCGCGTGCTCGTCATCGCCCAGATGGGCGGCGCGATCACGATCGCCGCGGGGGCGCGGAGCGGGATCCTGCACGGCGACTTCACCTGGGTGGTCATCGGCTATGTCGTGCTGCGTCTGTGCTCGGTCGCGCAGTGGATCCGCGTCGCGTCGGCCAGCCTGGAGTACCGGGCGACCGCTCTGCGCTACGCGGTGTCGATCACGCTCGTCCAGGCGCTCTGGATCCTGCGGCAGCCGCTCGTGCCGGCCGCGCTGCAGGTCCCGAGCCTCCTGGCGATGGTGGCGCTCGAGATGCTCGTTCCGGTCTTCGCCGAGCGCGCGCGGTCGACGCCGTGGCACCCCCACCACGTCTCCGAGCGATTCGGTGCGTTCACCCTGATCCTGCTGGGCGAATCGGTGGTCGGATCCACCGCCGCGATGCTCGCCGCGATCGAGCATCACGGCGCGCTCGTTTTCATCGGCGTGGCGGCGACGGCCCTGACGGTGCTCGCGGGGATGTGGTGGTGCTACTTCGCGCTGCCCCGCGACGAGCTGGTCGGCGGCCTCCGCGCCACCATGGGTTTCGGCTACGGGCACTTCGTCGTCTTCGCCGCCGCCGGCGCCTTCTCGGTCGGCATCGAGAACGTCCTCGCGGCGCTCGAGGAAGGTCACGGCGTGCAGAGCACCGCGCTCGCCGGAACGCTCACCGTGCCGGTGGCCGCGTTCTTCGCGGCGACCTGGGCGCTGATCCTGCGCCGCACGCTGCCGAGGTGGGCGTCCGTGCTCTTCCTCGTGCTCGTCGCCCTGGTGCTGCTGTGCACCGTCACGCCCTGGTTCTGGCTCCTCACAGCCGCACTGGTCATCGGGATCACCGCGGTCGTCGAGGTCGTGCGGGTGCGGCAGAGGGCCTGACCACGCGGCGGAGCGGGGCCCACCCCGCTGCCGTCACTATTCGGGCCGGACCGACCCGTTCTCCTGTGTGGGGATGAATCTGGGGGCTCGGCACCGGCACGTGACTTCGGTTCGGGAAACACGCGGTGATCGTCGTTGAGCGGTTCTCTGGAGATGCGCGCTGTCGGTTCTGTGACCGTTGCCGTGCATCGGCACGCGCGCCGGTCGGTCCGTTCTCTCGCCGTCGGGCGGGGCCGTGTGGCGTTCGTCGCGAGTCATGACGGCGTCGTCGATGTGTCCCTCGAGGGGCGCCGGATCTCCGCTCGCGGCGGGCAGGGCGTCGTGGTGACCGGCCCGTCGTTGGCGAGGATCTCAGCGGCGCACGGTGCGCAGAGCGCGGTGATCGACGCTCCGAGCGTGGCCCTGGCGGCAGCGCCGATTCCGCATCGGTCGTTGCTGCTCGTCGAGAGCTCCGCTGTCGCTCGACCGTCGAGCGACTTCGTGCTCGCTCTGCTCGCGAGCGGCCACGGTGTTCCTGACCGTACTCTTGCGCATTTCGAGTCCGCGTTGATGGCGCTGATGGATGCGGCCATCACCTCGGGCGCGGTCGAGAAGGTCGCCCCCTCTTCATCGCTGGACCGGGCGATGTCCCTCATCGAGAAGCGGTACGCCGACCACGCGCTGTCGGCCCAGGCGATCGCTGACGACGTGAACGTCTCGTTGCGTCAGCTCGAACGCGATTTCGCGGCGCTCGGCCGGACGATCCGGCAGGAGATCCGGCGCATGAGAGTGCTCAAGGCGGTGGCCCTGCTGCGGGATCCGTCGACGGCTCGCATGAGCATCACGTGCCTCGCCCAGCAGGTCGGCCTCAGCAACGGGTCGAGCCTTGCGCGAGCGATGGCCGCAGAGGGCCTCGCCTCCCCCCGGCAGCATCGTGCCGCAGCAAGCGGCGTGGAACCCGAGGCGAATACCCGGCACGACTCGATCTCACACCGCAATCGCCAGAATCGCTCGCTTCGTCGATCGTCATCGCCGGAGTCGCTTTACATGGCTGAGGCCGCGTTGCCGCCCACGTACCGGGCGTCCAGATCCGCGGCCTCCCCGAAACTAAGGCATCAGGAAGAGCGAAGACAATGACGCAGAGCAGTTTCACCCGACATGTACCACGGCGCACGATCATCAAGGGCGCGGCATGGTCCCTGCCCGTCATCGCCGCCGCAGCCGCAGTGCCTGCCCACGCGGCGTCGACCGGCCCCGCCTCGCAGGCGCATCTGTCCGCTCAGGTCGGCGGGTCGATCACCGCGGACGACAATGCCAAGACGGCGACCGGGACGCTCAACGGCGGTGTCGTGATCACGAACGTCAAGAACGGCCCGTGGGAGACCGGTGCGCTGACCGGGAAGTACATCGGCTCCGGCCAGTGGACGAGCTTCGCGATCACGAAGCCGAACGGCCAGCCGTTCGTCAGCGGGGAGACGATCGTGGCCGGGGGCGTGACATGGACCGTCACGCAGGTCGTGACCGACGCGGACGGCACCTGGGAGATCGACTTCGCGGGCCCCTCGCAGTCGGTCAGCGCCGACACGATCTTCTCCCTGCCCGCGGCGGTCTTCTCCGGTGCCTGGACGGGCACCCCGACGACGAGGAACCCTGTCGCAGGCACCGTCTCGGTCGCCGCCGCCAACATCAACAACGGCGTGAGCGTCAGCGGAGCAGTCAGCCACCCCTGACATCGTGAGCACCCGCAGCCTCAGCACTCACCAGCGCAGGGGCTGCGGGGGCCTTCTACGCCTGTCTCGCGGCAGGCGGTGCCCGTCGTCTACGGGACCACGAACCGGTAGGTCATATCCGCCGGGTCCGGGCCCATCGGGTCATATGGCGCCACGGGGTCGTAGACGTCGAGGTTGTGCTCCCAGAGGGGTCCCCAGTAGCCGTCCTTGTCGATGTAGCGCATGGTGAACCAGTACCAGCCGTACGAGTCGACGAGCATGCGGCGCTGGGCATAGCCGTTGGCGTCGAGCGCGACGAACGCGGTGTTGCCCTCCATGGTCGAGACGTAGATGGTTCCGTTCGCCGGCCCGCGGAACTCGACGACGAGGCCGGTGGTCTTGGCCTGCGTCACGGTGAGGTCTTCGAAGCCCGTGACGTTCTCGAATCCGCGCACCTCGATCGGCAGGATGGTGAACATGCCCTCGGTCGCCGGAGACGAGGCCGAGTCGGTGAACGTCCATGCCTGGTACGTGTAGTCGCCGGCCGGGAGCTCGAGGCCGCGCGGGTCGAAGGTCCAGGATCCGTCCGCTCCGACCGTCGGCGTGTACCGCGACGAGTCGAGCTGCACGGCGACCTTGTTGCCCGGCGTCGTCTTCCCGGTGATCACCGGGGCGAGGTATCCGCTGCTCGCAGGGCTGACGACGCCGGGTGAGGATCCGGGGGTGCCCGGCGCCGGGGTGGACGTTCCCGTCGGGTCGGGGGTCGACTGCCCAGGAGCGGGGCCTGGGTCAGGCACGCCCGTCGCCGGGTCGGGGCGTGGTTGGTATTCGAGCGTGTAGCGTTCGGCGATGCCTTGGTCGGCGGGATCGACCTGCCCAGGGGCGCCCACAGGCACGATCGGCGACGAGGGGGCCAGCGGATCACGGGTCACGGGGGGACCGATGGGCTCCGGTGCGACCGGCGCCGTCTGCACCAGGGTCGGCTCCGGCGCCGCCAGCGCCGGGCCGACGGTGAAGAACGGCGCGATGATGAGACCTCCGGCGGTGACCGCGGCCATCCCCCCGCCGATCAGCCAGGCGACAGCGCCTGTGCCGGCGACGACGGCAAGGGCGGTCGCCGTCGTCGCGGATGACAGCGACGCCGTGGCCGCACCGATACCCGCCGAGCCCAGAAGAACACCCAGCGTGGCGCCCTGAAGCCGTGCTGCGCCACCACGGAGGCTGCCCAGCAGCACCCGGCACTCTGCGCATTCCGCGACATGCGGATCGACCTCCGCGATCAGGGTCGCGTTGCGCGGTTCCGTGAGGTACTGCGGGAAGAGGCGGGCGACATGGCTCGTGTCGTCGCGCAGCGCACCGGGAATCTGTCGGCTCAGCCACTGGAACTTCAGTCCCGTCCGAGCCCGGCGCTGCAGAGCGGACACCGCATTGGGCTTGATCTTCAGCTCCCGAGCGATCTCCGGGCGCCCCGCCTCCACGACCTCGGCGAGCCACAGGACCCGTTGCCAGCGTTCCGGCAGCGCCTGCAACGCCTCGAGAACGTCGCCCGCTTCGCTGTCGGTCTCGGCGAGGCTCAGTGCATCGCGCTCGTCGACCGCGTCGATCTCGTCCGTGAAGGTGAGCTGGTCGGCATCCTTGGACCAACGGATCGCCGTGTTGCGCATCACCGCCTTCAGGTAGGACCGGAACGCGAACTGCGGACCGGCTTCGGTCGTCGTCACCTGCTGGTAGATCGCGAGGAAGGACTCCGAGACGAGATCGTCCGCCCGCGCCGGCGAGAGGCGCAGCGCGTACCGCTGCGCCGCCGGAGCGTGACGCTCCCAGAGCGCCGCGTACGCATGCTTGTCCCCGCCGCGGAGTGCGGCGAGGAGTTCGGCATCGGTGCGACCGTCCACTGTTCCCTCCCCAGGAACGAGGTCTGCCGGTCCTCCTGTCCCGGGAGGGCCGGTCGGCGGCGTGTCGCGTCGGGTGCGCGCACGTCTGCTGAATATATCGGAGTTCGTCGGATACCCTCCGACGGACCCGGAGCGCGCGAATAGACGCGTGCTCGCACGAGCGCGGCGCCGCCTCGGAGGATGACTCCGGGACGGCGCCGTCGTACGGCCGTGCGATGGGATCAGGCCGGGACGACCAGGATCTGGCTCTGCGCGTGGCTGCCGCCCGTCGGAGTGCCGCAGACCGTCGTGGCCTCGGACGTGATCAGGCCGGTGCTGCCGCTCTGCGTGCCGCGCATACCGGCGTTGATCTGACCGATGAGGTACCAGTACGCCGCCGCGCTGTTGGGAGTCTGGAAGTTCCAGTTCGCGTCGAACGTCAGGTCGGTATAGCGCCAGATCGCGTACTGGGTCGCCTCGATCGCGTCGTTCGCGCTGAGCGGCGCGGTGAACGGGCGACCCGCTGCGGCCGCATCCGCGGCGACCGCGGCCGAGAACGCGCTCAGCGTGATGCCCGGGTAGCTGTTCTGGATGATCCACAGCACCTTGCTGTAGATGTCGGAGCTGCCGGTGAGGTAGTTGCTGCCGAGGAAGCTGCCGAGGCCCCCGGCGGTCGCCGCCAGGTTCGACTTCGCCGAGACATTGTGCTCGACGCAGTACGAGAAGTAGTCGGGCGCTCCCGGGTTGCTGGGGTCGGCGGGCGTGCTGTTGTAGACCCCGTGGATCCCCGTGCCGCCGTAGCCCTGCTGCAGTGCTCCCATCCAGACCCCTGAGACCATGACCTGGATGCTCGACGTCGCCCCGTTCGGGGAGATCTGACCGAGCACGGTGTACGTCCCGGGGGTCGAGCTGGTGATGATGTGGCTCGTGAGATCCACGACGCCGTTCGCGTCCGAGACGAACGTCTTCGGTGCGGTGGTGTTGTCGTCCCAGTGGAACGACGACTGCCCGGCGGGGGCCGCCGACGGAAGCGTCACGATGATCGCCTGGTTAGCGACCGGCGTCCCGTTGTTGGTGATCGTGAAGGCGATGCTGCCGACGGGCGTGCAGACGCCCGTGGGCGCCGGCTGGCTGCCGGGGGCGATCACGACGCCGTTCGAGGCCGCGTACGCCGGCACGGCCGACGCCGCCGCGATGACGGGCAGCGACCATGCCGCCCCCTTGACGATCGTGCGTCGCGTGAGGGCCTTCTTCGGCCCGTGCTCGTTGTCGAGCTGTTCCATGTTGCTACTCCCCAATTCGAGTGGTGGCCGGGTGCCACCGTCCCCACGAGAGAAGGAGTGCGCGCGACAGGGAAAGTGACGCGGCGGATCCGGTGCAGCCCGGGTCCGTGTCCCGTCAGAGCTGCCGCGCCTTCGCATCGACCGCTCCGCCACGACGGGCTGCACCGGTGAGACGGCCGGGGCCGGGGAGGACCTCGGCCGTCTCACCACATAAGGAGCGCGGACCAGGGCGAGAAGTGACGCGCCGTGAGAGAGTCAGTGCCGCTCCTCCTCGTCCCGCAGGGCGGGCGGGATCTGGCCGGACAGCCACTGGATCCTCAACCCGGCCCTGGCTCGCCGCTGCAGCTGCGAGACGGCGTTCGGCTTGATGCCGAGCTGCCGAGCGATCTCCGGCCGGCTCACCTCCGCGACCTCCGCGAGCCACAGCACCTGCTGCCAGCGCTCGGGCAGCGCCTGCAGCGCGGTCAGGACGGCGGTGGCGTCGCCGTCCCTCTCGGCGATGCTGAGCGCATCGCGCTCGTCGATCTGCTCGACCTCGCCGAGCTGCACGAGCTGCTCCGCCTCCTTGCGCCACCGGATCGCGAGATTGCGCACGACCGACGTGAGATATGACCGGAACGCGAACTGCGGGCCCGCCTCGGTCGTCGTGACCTGCTGGAACACGGCGAGGAACGCCTCGGAGACCAGATCTTCCGCGCGTGACGCCAGAAGCCGGTGCGCATAGCGCAGGGCGGCCTTCGAATGCCGCAGCCAGAGGGCGTCGTACGCCCGCACGTCTCCCGCGCGCAGAGCGCGCAGAAGCTCGGCATCGGTGCGTGGATCCACCGAGATCCTCCCCAATGAATGAGGCTCATCCGGCTCTCCTCCCCAAGAGGCCGGAAGTGGATCTGCACGACGGGTGCACGCAGTTGAACGGTCCGACGATAGCGGATCCGACCCCTGCTCCCGGTGTGCCGGACGGGGTGCCGTCGCGTGCCGCCCGCCGTTGCCCGCGAGCACAGAAAATAGCTCATACCGAAGGAGTGCGGAAGTGCCGAAAAGTGACGAATCGACTTTTTCGACGGCACGCGTGCCGGGGCCGTGGCCCGGTATTCCGCCCCCCGCGCGGAATACCGGCGTGGGATAATGGCGCCTGGGACGAAGGACCGGGGACATGGGCAGAGTCGCAGGTGTCGTATCGCGCCTTCGTGACGCCCTCCCCACGGCCTGGGCGGCCACCTGGCAATGGGCGGTCATCGCCGTCGGCGTCGCGCTCGCCGCCTACCTCGTGCTGGAGCACGCGACCACCTCCTCCGTGCTGGCCGCCGCCGCGCTCGCCGCCCTCCTCGTCGGTGCCGTGCTCACCTGGTCGGTGCCCCTGGCGATCGCGCTCATGGCGACGCCGGTCGTGTTCGTCACGGAGCGCCTCGCGGTCGGCGGAGCGGATCTGACGGTGTCGGACGCCGCGCTGGCCGCAGGCTTCGGCACCGTGGTGCTGCTGGGCAGCCGCCGGCTCAGCCCACCGATGCGGGCGATGCTGTGGCTGAACGCGATCTACCAGTTCAGCACCGTCTTCACGGTGATCGCGAACCCGTTCCCGCAGAACACCGTCGAGTGGTTCCACGCCTGGCTGCTGATCTCGGGAGCGCTTGTGCTCGGATGGGGGCTGGGGCGCGCAGGCTACGCGCGGCTGAGCATGCTCCTGCTGCTGGGCATGCTGGGACTGATCGCGGCGGGGACCTTCGCGACGGCGGCGCTCAACGCCCTCCAGGGGCACGGCCTCGATGCCGTGTACCCCCTGTGGCCGTGGGCGATGCACAAGAACGCCGCCGGCGGAGCCCTGGCGCTCGGCGTCTTCCTGGTCTACGCG
>JABLTH010120291.1_pt1 | contig 16558 bp, 13 predicted proteins | sample 7875711 | NCBI WGS metagenome assembly JABLTH01 (sample SAMN14941262, study PRJNA633318) | bioreactor metagenome | isolation source: bioreactor | place: China | collected 2019-03-05 | reverse complement strand
GACGCGCGGCCGTGGTCCGGCGCCGTGCTCGCGCTCGCGGCGCTCACGCGTCCCGAGGGCGTGCTCGTCGCGGGGCTCGTGTTCCTCGCCGACGTGGCCGGCGGAGGATGGACTCCGGCGCGGCGCGGGCGCACGGCGTGGCGCTGGACGCTGTGTGCGGTGCCGGTCGCCGCGCACCTCCTGTTCCGGTTCGCGTACTACGGGGACCTCGTCCCCAACACGTTCCACGCCAAGGTCGGCGGCGGCGGGTCCGCGATCCTCGCGCGCGGCGCCCTTTACGCCGGCACGTGGGCGCTCGCGGCGGCGCCGCTCCTCGTGCTCGCGCTGGCGGGCGTACGGCTCGCGCTGTCCCGCGCGCGGCGCGCCCCGGCGGCCTGGCTCGTCGTGGCGGTTCCGCTCGTGTACGTCCTCTACGTGATCAAGGTCGGCGGCGACTACAAGCCGACGTTCCGCTTCTTCGCGCTGCCGTTCGTGTGCCTCGCCGCACTCGCCGGCATCGCGTGGACCCGGCGCGCCGCGTGGGTGGTCGCGGTGCTCGCGGTGGCCGCGGGGCTGATCGGGCTGGGCGGGGAGGGCCGCGCGTTCGCGAAGCAGCGCGCGTGGGAGGTGCCCGCGCACCTCGCCGCGGGCCGCTGGCTCGCCGCGAACGTTCCCGCGGGAACGTGGATCGCGACGGCGAACGCGGGCGCGATCCCGTACGCCTCCGGGCTGCCGACGATCGACATGCTCGGACTGTGCGACGCGCACATCGCGCGCCGCGCGGTGCAGGGCATGGGCACCGGCGTCGCGGGACACGAGAAGGGCGACGGCGCCTACGTGCTCGAACGCCGGCCGCGGATCATCCTGTTCCAGCTGACGCGCTTCACCGAGCGGCCGCTCGACGCGCGCGCGGCGCTCCAGCCGGTGTGGCTCGGCGAACGCGAGCTGATCGCCGACCCGCGCTTCGCCGCGTCGTACGGTCTGCGCTCGACGCAGCTCCCCGGCTTCTACTTCAACTACTTCGAGAGGAGCGAGCCGTGACGCACGCGCTGCGCCGGGTCGCGCTGTTCGCCGCCGTGCTCGTGCTGTGTGCGACGGGCTGCCGGCGGCCGCCGCCCTCGGTGCTCCTGATCTCGATCGACTCGCTGCGGTACGACGACGCGTTCGGCGACGTGGCCGGCAAGCCGGTGATGCCGCGGCTGCGCGCGTTCGCGCGGCAGTCCGTGACGTGGGAGCGCGCCTACGCGTCCGCCCCGTGGACCACGCCGTCGATGATGGCCGTCATGACCGGGCTTCCCGCGCCCGCGCACGGCGTCGAAGAGCACGACCGCGCGCTCGCGAGCACGGTGAGTACGCTGGCCGAGCGGTTCCGCGCCCGCGGCTACGCGACCGCGGCGTTCGTGCCCGAGGTGACGCTGCGGCCCGAGTTCGGTTTCGGCCGCGGCTTCGACCAGTACGTGCTCGACCACTTCGGCCACGCGCAGGTGTGCTCGCCGACGCAGGCCGGCCGCGTGCAGAACGCCCTCGCGTCGTTCGCGCGCGGCGGGCAGCCGTTCTTCGTGTGGGTGCACCTGTGGGACCCGCACTACAACTACCTCCCGCCGCCGCCGTACGACGTCGCGTTCCCGGCCGGCCGCAGGCCCGCGAGCGAGGACCTGCAGTGCCTCAAGTGGGGGTTCAATGCGGTGGCGCCGGACGAGGCCGCGTACCTGCGCGGGAAGTACCGCGGCGAGCTGCAGTTCACCGACCGCTGGCTCGGCGAGATCCTCGACGGCCTCGCGCCCCTGGGCCTCGAGGACCGCACGGTGGTCGCCGTGATCGGCGATCACGGCGAGGCGTTCCAGGAGCACGGCTGGCTGACGCACACCAACCGCGTCGACGAGGAGGTGATCCACGTCCCGCTCGCCGTGCGCGCGCCCGGTGGTGCGCTCGCGCCCGCCACCGTGCAGGCGACGGTGGGCACGGCGCAGCTCGGCGCGACGCTGCTCGGCCTCGCCGGCGGGGACGCGACGGGGTTCGGGCGCCTCGCGCCGCTGCCGCTGTCCGGCACGCGCGAGAACGTCAAGGAGACCGCCGGCGGGCCCGCGGTACTGTCGGAGACGATCCGGCAGGGCTGCTTCACCGCGCTCGTCAGCGGCACGTCGAAGTACGTGCTGGACCACCGCACGTGCGCCGAGAGCGTGTCCGACGTCGCCGCCGACCCGCGCGAGCAGCACGACCTCGCGCCCGGGAACCCGTCCGCCACCGCGGCCCTGCGCGGCCGGCTCGCCGCCGCGCTCGCCGACATCCGGGCCGCGCGCATCCCGCGCGCCGCGATGCCGGCCGCGGTGGTCGAGGAGGCGCAGGCGGCGCTGCGGTCGCTCGGCTACGTGGGCGGGGGCACGCCGGGCAAGGCCGGCTACGGGTGCGCGCTCGCGCCGGCGGGGCAACACGACACCTTCGGGGATGCGGCCGCGTCCGCGTGTCCGCAGGACGGGGCCGCGGCGTGTCTCGCGCGCCTCAGCGGGACGGCGCCGCGGTCGCCTTCAGCTTCGCGGTGACGGGGTCCACGGGGAACGCGCCGGTGACCCGCACGGCATCGAGTCCGACGACGGCGCCGTCGCCGCCCAGGGCCATGCGGCCGAGCAGGTGGCCCTCGGAGCCGACCCACAGGACGGGGACGCCGGCCATCATCTCCGGCTCGAGGCGCGCGTACGCGCCCGAGCTCGCGAGCACCACGTCGACGCCCTGCAGCTTCCCGAGCAGCGTGCGGAGATCCTCGTAGTCGAGGGACGAGAGCAGCGCGAGCGTCTTCACGCGCGGGCGCAGCGCCGCGATCGCCTCCTGCACGTCGGCGAGCGGCGGCTCCGAGATCACCGAGCCGTCGGGCGCCACGCTCCAGATGCGCTGCGCGTCGTGCGCGGTCACGCCGATCACGCCGAGGACGCCGCCGGTCACCGGGATCTCCGCGGTGGGCTCGAGGAGCCGCAGGCCGGTCTCGTGCACGCGCACGTTGGCCGAGAGCAGCGGGAACGGCACGGTGCGCGCCATGTCGGCCAGCCGCGCGCCGCGCTCGCCGAGATCCCAGCGGCCGATGCCGACCGCTCGGTACGGCACGCGCGAGAGGCTCGTGTACACGCGGTCGAGCGGCTGCGCGATGCCGTCGTCCTCGACGCGGGCGAGGTTTCCGGTCGCGACCCAGAAGTGGTCGAGCCCCGGGTGGGTGCGCGTGAACCACTCCTCGAAGACCGGCCGGTAGGCGCCGCCGCCGAGGCGGCCCTGGCAGTGCTTGGGTTCGACGTACCCGAGGTCCGACCCGGTCACCAGCACGACGGTCCGCGTCCCGTCCGGGAGCGCGGTCCACTCGCCGTCCGCGGCGGCCCGGGCCGGACCCGCGGACAACGCCAGGCCGCACAGGACCGCCAGGAAGGCCAGCCGGGACGCCGCGTTGCGGAGCATGCGGGCAACATACCAGACCGCGCCGGGGGCGACCACGAGTTCTGCTAGGCTGGTCGGCGGCAGGCTCGGGGAGGACGTCGTTGGCGCGCAGGATCGGCGGTCAGGGCGGGGACGTGCGGGAGAACGGCATCGAGGCCGCGCTCGGCTACCGGTTCGCCGATGCCGCCTTGCTGCGACAGGCCCTCGTCCACCGCTCGTTCGCGCACGAGGCCGACGAGCCGCTGCACAACGAGCCGCTCGAGTTCCTCGGCGATGCCGTCCTCGGCTTCCTCGTGGCCGAGCGCATCGTGCGCCGCCGGCCGGACCTCGACGAGGGCGCGATGACCCGCCTGCGTTCGAGCCTCGTCAACACGCTGAGCCTCGCGGACGAGGCGCGGCGGATCGGGCTCGGGGACGCGCTCCTGCTCGGCAAGGGCGAGGAGAAGGGCGGCGGACGGGCCAAGCCCACGCTGCTCGCCGACGGGTTCGAGGCGGTGGTCGGCGCGATGTTCCTCGACGGGGGCATCCGCCCGGTGCGCACGCTCGTCACGCGGCTGTTCGGCACGCAGATCGCGCGCGTCCCCGCGCGCGGCGAGCGCCGCAGCGACCCCAAGACGGAACTGCAGGAGAAGGTGCAGGGGAAGGGGCTGCCGCTGCCGCGCTACCGCCTCGTCGAGCAGCGCGGCCCGGACCACGCCCGCGAGTTCGTGATCGACGTCGTCGTCGACGGCGAGGTCGCCGGCGTCGGCGTCGGCACCTCGAAGAAGCGCGCGGAGCAGGCCGCCGCGCAGGCGGCCCTCGAAACGCTCTGATCAGTCGCGCTCTTCTTCGGCCTTCTGGTCGAGCCGCGAGAGGAAGTCCGAGTCCACCAGGACCTGCCGCGGACGCGAGCCGTCCGCCGGCCCGATCACCTCGTCCTGCTCCATCTGGTCGATGATCCGCGCGGCGCGCGAGTAGCCGAGCCGCATGCGGCGCTGCAGGAACGACGTCGAGGCCTGGCCGGTCGCGACGACGAGGCGCACCGCCTTCTCGTACATCGGGTCGTTGGAGGCGAAATCGCTGCCGCCCTCGTCGTCCGCGGCCGCCGGATCGGGCGGGTCCTCGAGGATCGACTTGTCGTACTCGGCCTTGGCCTGGCCCTTCAGCCACTGCACGACGCGCAGGTTCTCGTCCTCGGACACGTACGCGCCGTGCACGCGCTGCAGCCGCGCGCTGCCGGGCTGGCGGTAGAGCATGTCGCCGGCCCCGAGCAGCCGCTCGGCGCCGGAGGCGTCGAGGATCGTGCGCGAGTCGATCTTCGAGGCCACGCGGTAGGCGATGCGCGCGGGGAAGTTGGCCTTGATCGAGCCGGTGAGCACGTCGACCGAGGGACGCTGCGTCGCGAGCACGAGGTGGATGCCGACGGCGCGCGCCTTCTGCGCCAGGCGCGCGATCGCCTCCTCGGTCTCCTGGCCGGTCGTCATCAGCATGTCGGCCAGCTCGTCGACGACGATGATCACGTAGGGCAGCGTCTTCGCCTCGTACTTCTCGCCCTCGCCGCGCGCCGGGATCGTCTGGATCGCCTTCTCGACCGTCGACGGGCTGTTCTCGGCGATCTTGTTGAACGCGTCGAGGTGCCGCGTGTTGCACGCGGCGAGCAGCCGGTAGCGGCGCTCCATTTCGCGCACCGCCCACTTGAGCGCGTTGCCGGCCTGCTTCATGTCGGTCACGACCGGCACGAGCAGGTGCGGGATGCCCTCGTAGAGGCCGAGCTCGAGCATCTTCGGATCGATCAGGATGAACTTCACCTGGTCGGGCCGCGCACGGTAGAGGATCGACGTGATGATCCCGTTGAGGCCCACGCTCTTTCCCGAGCCGGTCGCGCCGGCCACGAGGAGGTGCGGCATCTTGGCGAGGGACCCCACCGAAATGTCGCCTTCCTGGGTCTTGCCGAGCGCGACGGTGAGGATGTCGCCCGAGCGGCGGAAGGCGTCGGCCTCGAGGATCTCGCGCAGGGCGATGCGCTCGCGCTGCTTGTTCGGCACCTCGATCCCGACCGACGAGCGGCCCGGGATGCGGTCGAGGCGGACCGTCTCGGCCTCGAGCCCGAGCGCGAGGTCGTCGGCCAGCGCGGTGATGCGCGCGAGCTTGATCCCCGCGTTGGGCCGGAACTCGAACGTCGTCACGACCGGCCCGGGGTGGAACTCGGTGACCTGGCCGTCGACGGCGAACTCCGCGCAGCGGCTCTCGATCGCCCGCGCGATCGCGACGAGCTCCTTGCGGTCGGGCGGCGTGCGGGGCGGGGAGGGCGCGAGCAGCTCGATCGGCGGGAGCTTGGCCGAGGCGGGGAGGATCTCGACGGGCAGCTTGCCCTGGCGCGGGACGAGCTTGGGGACCGGCTTGCGCGCACGGCGCGTGCGCGGGGCCGGCTCCTCGGCCTCTTCGGCCTCGTCCTCGTCCTCCTCGTCCTCCTCGTCCTCCTCCTCGTCGACCTCCTCCTCCTCGTCCTCCTCCTCCTCGCCGTCCTCGACGAGGTCGTCGGCCAGCGGCAGCCCGGCCTCGTCGGCGAGTTCCTCGTCCTCCTCGTCGTCGTCGTCGCGCCGCGGCACGAGGCGTCCCTTGAGCCGTGCGAGCGCCTTGTCGCCGCGCCCGCCGCGCGCGGTCTCCGCGGCGGCCTCCGCGTCCGCGGGGACGGCGGCCCGGCGCTTGAGGAACGCCGGCCAGCGCGGCCGGAGCGCCGCGAGGGCGGAGCGGAGCGCCGCGAACGCACCGCGGATCCGGCTGCCCGACGGGCGCGGGACCTTCTTCGCGGTGCGGCGGCCGACGTCGATCGCGGTCCCCGTGGCGTCGGCCAGCGAGGAGCGTGCGGCCAGGGTCAGGCCGACGAGCAGCGTGGTGCCGGCCACGAGCAGCGAGCCGACGTCGGACAGCGCGGACTTCAGGGCCGCGCCGAGCAGGTAGCCGAGGAGGCCCCCGGCCGGCAGCGCCGCGCCGCGGTAGTCGATGTTGCGGGCGATCAGCGCGAGCAGCACCGCGGTCGAGTTCGCGACGATCACGAGCCCGATCACCGCCGAGCGGCGCAGCGCTCCCTGCCCGGGCCGGAAGCGCCGCAGCGCGGCCGCGACCATGGTCAGCGGCAGGAACCACGCCGCGAGCCCGAAGGCCGCGAAGAGGGCGGCGGAGACCTGGGCGCCGAACGGCCCGATCCAGTTCGAGGGGTGACCGCCCCCGGAGACCAGGAGCGACGGGTCGTCCGGGGAGTAGGACGCGAGGGCGATCGTGATCAGGAGCGCCCCGCAGGCGATCACGATGCCCCAGGCTTCACGCGCCCGGGTTCCTTCGGTGAGCACACGGATCATGTCAACCGTACCTCGCCGCGCAGTCCCGCGCGGATGCGTACGGTCATCCTAAACCCGAAGTCACGTCACGGGAACAGTTACATGAACCGCAACACCGCCAGCGCGAGCACGATCCGGTACACGCCGAAGGGCACGAGCCCGTGCTTCACGAGCCAGGCCACGAACCCCTTGACCGCCAGCGCCGCGCTGACCCCGGCCACGACCAGGCCCACCGCCGCGGCGAGGGGACCGACCCCCAGGGCCAGCTCGTGGTGGTGCTTGGCCAGCTCGTAGACGGTGGCCGCGCCGAGCGTCGGCAGGGCGAGCAGGAACGAGAACTCCGCCGCGGCCAGCGGCGTGAGGCCGACGGCCAGCGCGCCGAGGATCGTGACCAGCGAACGCGACGTGCCCGGCCACAGCGCGAGGCACTGGCACAGCCCGATGACCAGCGCCCCCGGCAGGCCCAGCGCCTCGAGCGGGCGGCCGTTCCGCTCGCGCCGCGGCCGCAGCAGCAGGTCGAGCACGATCATCACGACGCCCCCCACGGCGAGGGCCGCGGCCACCGGCCGCGGGAAGAAGAGCAGGGCCTTGATCTTCTTCTCGAACAGGAGCCCGACCACGGCCGAGGGCAGGAAGGCGACGAACAGGTTGAGGAGCAGCGTGAGCCCGTTCCCGTCCCGCCCGACCAGCCCGCGCGCCATCTGCGCGACGCGGTTCCGGTACAGGCCCAGCACGGCGAGGACCGCGCCGGCCTGGATCACGACGTCGAAGTCCTTGACCGCGTCGCCCTCGAGACCGAGGAGCCGGCCGGCGAGGATCAGGTGCCCGGTCGACGACACGGGCAGGTATTCGGTGATGCCCTCGACCAGGCCGAGGATGGCCGCCTCGAGCGGGCTGACCACGGCGAGCATGTCGTCTCCGATCGGACGCGTTCAGTCCAGGAAGACCACGACGCGCGGGCGGTAGCGTCCGCCGCGCCGCAGGAGGTTGCCGACCCTTCGCGCCAGCTCGGCCTCGAGCTCGGCGACGGGGGTATACGACGGCGACGTGCGCAGCGCGTCGGACACCGCGCGGCGGGCCTCGGGGGCGACCGCGTCCCAGCCCGGGATCCCGAGCGCCTCGATGCGCAGCGCGTCCTCGTCGAGGTCGCCGCCCGCCGTGCGGCGCACCTGCACGAGGGCGACCCCGGTCGACGCGAGCTGCTGGCGCTCGCGCAGCACGCCCGGCGGCACCACGAGGCCCGCGTCGTCGAGATAGTTCGTGTAGACCGTCAGCCGCTCGGCCACCGTCGCGCCGAACGAGCCGACCTCGAGCCGGTCGCCCTTCTCGACGAGCAGCACCTGCCGCGGCGGCGGGTCGGCGTTCTCGGCCAGCTCCGCCGCGGCCTCGAGGTGCGCGCGGTCGCCGTGCACGGGGACGACGATGTCGGGCTGCAGCACGCGCAGGAGCTGCACGATCTCGTCGCGCGAGCCGTGCCCCGAGACGTGCAGCTCCGGGTCCTGCCCCGCGTGGCGGACCACCGCGCCGAAGCGGAGGAAGCGGTCGATCATGCGCGAGACCGGCATCTCGTTGCCGGGCACGATGCTCGACGAGAGGATCACGGTGTCGCCGCGGCCGACCTCGGCGCGCGTGTCGCTCTCGGTCGACAGCCGGGCGAGCGAGGACTGCGGCTCGCCCTGGCAGCCGCCGGCGAGCCACATCCGCCGCTCGGGCCGCTCGTCGGCCAGCGCCTCCGGCGAGACGAGCACGCCCGCGGGCGCGTCGAACAGGTTCAGGTCGAGGCCGTGCCGGACCGTGCGCGTCATCCGCTGCCCGAGCAGCGCGGCCTTGCGGCCGGTCCGGCGCGCGGCGCCGAGCGCGGTCTGGATCCGGTGCAGGTGGCTCGCGAAGGTCGACACGACGACCTGGCCCGTCGCCGCCGCGACCGCGGACTCGAGCGGGGCGACGACCGACGACTCGGAGCGGGTCCGCCCGGGGCGCAGCGCGCCGGTGCTGTCGAGCAGCAGCAGCCGCACGCCGCGCCGTCCGAACGCGGCCAGCCGGTCGAGGTCGGTGAGCGGGGGACGCACCGGGTCGAGGTCGAACTTGAAGTCTCCCGTGTGCACGACGGTGCCCGCCGCGGTCTCGATCGCGAGCATCGCGGCGTCGGGGATCGAGTGCGTCACCGGGACGAACGTCACCTTGAACGGGCCGATCGCCGCGGTGTCCCCGAGCGGGACCGGGACCATCCGCGGGCGCGGCACGCGCGCGTCGTCGAGCCGGTCGGCCGCGCCGGCCAGCGCGAGGCCCGGGCCGTAGACCGGCGCGCCGCTCCAGGCGCGCGGCAGGTACGGCAGCCCGGCCGCGTGGTCGTCGTGGCCGTGGGTCAGGACGATGCCCGCGAGTTCGGGCACGCGCTCGGCGACCGGGGTCGCGTCCGCGACGGTGAGGGACACGCCGGGCAGCGGCGTGCGCGGGAACCCGATGCCGAAGTCGAGCAGGAGGCCGCGCCGCTCGCACACGAGGAGCGCGGCGTTCATGCCGAACCCGCCGCAGCCCCCGAGCGAGTAGACCTCGAGCGTCGTGCCCATCGCCGGATTATAGGACCCGGGTCCCGAGCGCACGCGCGAGGTCGAGCCAGTCGCGGGCGGGCACGGCCTCCGCACGCGCGTCCGGCGGCAGCCCGCGCGCGACGAGGAACTCCTGCACCGGCCCGCGGTGTTCGGCGAGGTTGTTCGCGAGCGTCTTGCGGCGCTGGGCGAACCCGCGGTGCAGCCACGCCTCCACGGCGTCGATCTCGTGCGCGGGCAGGGGCGGCGCGGCGAGCCGTTCGAGCCGCAGCGCGCAGCTCGTCACCTTGGGCGGCGGGCGGAAGCAGCCCGGCGCGAGGAGGCGCAGCTTCTCGCGCCGCGTGCGCAGCGCCGCGATCACGCTCAGCGGGCCGAACGCCTTGGTGCCGGGACCCGCGAGGAGCCGCTCGGCGACCTCGAGCTGCAGCACGAACTGCATGTCGTGCACGACGTCGGTCGCGAGCAGCCGGCGCACGATCGCGGTGCCGACGTTGTAGGGCAGGTTGGCGATCACGCGCAGCGGCGGGCCGCCGAGCTCGGCGGCGAGCGCGGGCCAGTACGCGTCGAGCGCGTCGGCGAGGCGCACGCCGGCGCCGGGGTGCGGCGCGAGCAGCGCCTCGAGCGCGGGCACGAGCCGCACGTCGATCTCGAGCGCCACGTAGCGCGCGCAGCGCCCGGCGAGGTGCCGGGTGAGCGCCCCCTCGCCGGGACCGATCTCGACGATGCGGTCGGCGGGCTGCGGCGCGAACAGGGCGACGAGCGACCCCGCGAGGCGCGGGTCGGCGATGAAGTTCTGGCCGAAGCGGCGGACCGGCCGCGGCCGCTCGGACGTCACGGCCGCGCCGCGAGCGGCAGCCACAGCGTGGCGCGGAACGAGCGGCCCGGCGTGGCCTCGAGCGTGAGCCGGCCGCCCGCGGCGCCCAGCGCGTGGCGCACGGTGTCGAGCCCGACGCCGCGGCCCGCGAGCAGCGCCGCCGCGGGCGTCGTCCCGCGCGCGGCCGGCGGTCCGCCGCACCCGTCGTCCTCGACCTCGACCGCGAGCCCGTGCGGGGTGCGCCACGCGCCGACGCGCACGGTGCCGGCCTCCGGCTTGCCCGCGGCGCGCCGCGCCTCCGGCGCCTCGATGCCGTGGACCGCCGCGTTGCGCAGGAGGTGGCCGAGCGCGTCGAGCAGCGTCTCGAGCACCGGCCGCGGCACCCGCAGGCCGTCGTCGGTCCACGCCAGGCGGACCGTGTGCCCCGCGGTCTCGCCCCAGCGCGCGACCGCCGCCGTGAGCGCGGGCTCGAGCCAGCCGAGGCGGGCGTCGAGCGCGGGGTCCGGCGCGGCGGCCCGCGATGCCGCCCCGCGCCCGGCCCGGCCGAGGTCCTCGCAGAGCCGCGCGACCGCGGCGTGCGCGGCCTCGCGCACGGCCCAGCCGTCGGTGACCTCCCCGCGGCGCAGCCCGTCCGCGACGTCCTCCGCGGCGTGCGCCGCGGCCGCGAGGTGTTCGAGCCCCGCCGTGGTCAGCATGCCCTTGGCCGAGTGCAGCGCGCGGAACAGCTCGCGGAGCAGCTCGTCGTCGAGCGTGTCGCCCGGCGCGGTGCGCTCGAGCGGCTCGAGCAGCGTGCGGGCCCGCGCCGCGTGCCGTTCCGCCTCGTCGATCAGGAGTTCGTGCAATTCGGGCGCGATCACCCGCCCATTGTGCGTGATTACAATGGCCCGTGTCCCTCGGCGTCTACATCCACGTCCCGTTTTGCGGCGCGCGCTGCGCGTACTGTGACTTCGCGATCGTCACGGGGCAGGACGCGCGCATGCCCGCCTACGTCGAGGCCCTGGCCGCCGAGCTGCGCCGCTGGCGCACGGTGCGCGGGCGCGTCGCGGCCGATACCGTGCACCTCGGCGGCGGCACGCCGTCGCGCCTGCCGCCCGTGGCGCTCTCCCGGATCCTCGGCGCGGTGGGGGAGACGTTCGACGTGGCGGAGGGCGCCGAGATCGGGCTCGAGGCCAACCCGGAGGACGTAAGCGACGGCAACGTCGCGGGTTGGCTCGAGGCGGGCGTCACCCGCGTGACCGTCGGGGTGCAGTCCCTCGACCCGCGCGGCCTGCCGGCCCTCGGCCGCCCGGGGGACGCGCTCGACGCGCGGCGGGCGCTGGCCACCGCGGCGGCGTGCGGGGTGCCGTCCCTCGGTGCGGACCTGATCTTCGGCTGGCCGGGGCAGGCGCTCGAGGACTGGGCGTCCGAGCTCGAGGACGTCGTCGCCCTGCCCGTGCACCACCTGTCGCTCTACGCCCTCGAGACCGACGGACGCACCCCGCTGGTGCGCGACATCGAGCGCGGCGCGGCGGCCCGGCCGGATCCCGACGTCGCCGCCGCGATGTACGACGCGGCGCTGCCGGCGCTCGCCGCGCGGGGCTTCGAGCGCTACGAGATCTCCAACTTCGCGCGCCCCGGGCACGCCAGCCGCCACAACCGAAAATACTGGGAGGACGAGCCTTACGCCGGCTTCGGGCAGGCCGCCGCGTCGTACGTCGAGGGGGCGCGGTGGACCAACCCGCGGCGCTGGTCCGACTACATGGGGATGGTCGCGGGCACCGTCGCCCCGCCGCCCGTCGAGCCGTACGACGCGGACCGGCGGGCCGGGGAAGCGCTCGTGTTCGGGTTGCGCCTCGCCGCGGGCGTGGACCTCGGGCGGCTCGCGGCGCGCCACGGTCCGGAGCCGTTCGAGCGCCGCGCCGCGGTGCTCGACGCGGCGGTCGCGCAGGGCTGGCTGGTCCGCGAGGGCCCGCGGGTGCGGCTCGCCCCGGAGGCCGTGCTGGTCGCGCACGAGATCTTCGTCGACCTCCTGTAAGCGGGCGGCGGGCGCGGGGACTCCCCCGCACAAGCGGTTAGAATCAGCGGTTCCGGCCCACGGTGGGGCGATGGGGGTGTGCGTGGACTTCTTGCTGAACGACGACCAGGAACTGATCCGCAGGAGCGCCGCCGAGTTCGCGGCCAAGGAACTCACCCCCCACGTGCGCCAGTGGGACCGCGAGGCCCACTTTCCCGCGGACGTGATGCACCACGCCGGCGAACTCGGCTTCCTCGGCGTCCTGGTGCCCGAGGAGTACGGCGGCGCGGGCCTCGGCTACGTCGAGTACGTCTCGATCATCGAGGAGATCTCGAAGGTCGACCCGGCGATCGGCCTCGGCGTCGCCGCGCACAACAGCCTCGGCACGGGACCCATCCTGCAGTTCGGGAACGCGGCGCAGAAGCGCGCCTACCTGCCGAAGCTCGCGCGCGGCGAGTGGTTCGGCGCGTGGGGCCTCACCGAGCCGACGGCCGGCTCGGACGCGGGCGGCACGCGCACGACCGCCGTGCGCGACGGCGACTTCTGGGTCCTGAACGGCGCGAAGACGTTCACGACGCACGCCTCGGTCGGGCACTGCGCCGTGCTGATGGCCTCGACCGACCCGTCGAAGAAGCACGACGGGATCTCGGCCTTCATCGTCGACCGCAACACGCCCGGGTTCTCGGTCGGCAAGCACGAGGACAAGATGGGCATGCGCGCCTCGGACACCTGCGAGGTCGTGCTGCAGGACTGCCGGATCCCGGCGGGCAACCTCCTCGGCACCGCGGGCGAGGGCTTCAAGCAGGCGATGAAGGTCCTCGACGGCGGCCGCATCTCGATCGCCGCGCTGGCCGTCGGCATCGCCGCGGGCGCGCTCCAGCACGCCGTCGCGTACGCGCGCGAGCGCGAGCAGTTCGGCAAGCCCATCGGCGCGTTCCAGCTGATCCAGGCCAAGATCGCGGACATGGGCGTGCAGGTCGACGCGGCGCGCCTCCTGACGCAGCGCGCGGCGGCGCTCAAGGACGCGGGCCGCAAGACGACGCTCGAGTCCTCGATGGCCAAGCTGTACGCGAGCGAGGTGGCGGTGCGCGTGGCCGACGAGGCGATCCAGGTCTTCGGCGGCTACGGCTACACGAAGGACTACCCGGTCGAGAAGTTCGCCCGCGACGCGAAGCTGTGCACGATCGGCGAGGGCACCTCGGAGATCCAGCGGCTCGTCATCGCGCGCGAGATCCTCGGCCGCTTCGAGAAGAAGGGGACGGCGGCGTGATCCCTGCGGAACTCGCCCCCCGGATCGTCGACGGCGACCGCCGCGCGCTCGCGCGCGCGATCACGATCGTCGAGTCCGGGAGCGACGGCGCGGCCCCGCTGCTCCGCGCGCTGTACCCGCGCGCGGGGCGCGCGGTCACGATCGGGGTCACCGGGTTTCCGGGGGCGGGGAAGAGCAGCCTCGTCGACCGGCTGATCGAGGTCTACCGCGCGCGCGAGAAGAGCGTCGCGGTGATCGCGGTCGACCCGTCGAGTGCCTTCTCGGGCGGCGCGATCCTCGGCGACCGCGTGCGCATGATGCGCCACGCGGGCGACCCGCGGGTCTTCATCCGCTCGATGGCGACGCGCGGGCACCTCGGCGGGCTCGCGCGCGCCGCGGGCGAGGTGCAGGACCTGATGGACGCGGCGGGCTACGACGTCGTGATCGTCGAGACCGTCGGGGTCGGGCAGTCGGAGGTCGACATCACGCGCCTCGCCGACGCGACGCTGGTCGTGCTCGTGCCGGGCATGGGCGACGACATCCAGGCGATCAAGGCGGGGATCCTCGAGATCGCCGACCTGTTCGTGATCAACAAGGCCGATCGCGACGGCGCCGACAAGCTCGTCTCCGAGCTGCAGCAGATGATGGCGCTGGGCGGCGACGACCGGGAACGCACGCCGATCCTCAAGACCGTCGCCACCCGCGGCGAGGGGATCGGCCCGCTGACCCTCGGCATCGAGCAGCACCTCGCGCGGCCGGAGGCCGCGGACGCGCGGCGGCGCCGCAGGCTGCTGCGCGCACGCGTGCGCCTGACCGACATCCTCGGGCGCACGCTGTTCGAGCGCGTGGTCGCGCAGGGCATCGGCCTGTCGCGCTGGGACCGCATCGTGGAACGGCTCGCGGCGCGGGAAACCGACCCGTACACCGCGGTCGAGGACATCCTCTCCGCTGGAGAACGCACATGAACGGCAACGTGCTCGGCCTCGATCACCTCGGCGTGGCCTGCAAGGACCCCAAGGAACGCTGCACGCTGTGGGCCGACCTGCTCGGACTGCCGCTCGAGCGGATCGAGGACGTGAAGAGCGAGGGCGTGCGCACCTGGTTCCTCGACATGGGCGGCGGCCACATCGAGCTGCTCGAGCCCACCAGCGCCGAGTCGCCGATCGCCAAGCACATCGAGAAGCGCGGCGAGGGCATCGCGCACATGGCGCTGCGCGTCGACGACCTCGACGCGATCCTCGCGCGCCTCGCGCGGCGCGGCATCGAGCCCCTGCCGCCGGGCGTGCGCCCGGGCGCGGGCGGCACGAAGGTCGCGTTCCTGCACCCCAAGGCGACCGGCGGCGTGCTGCTCGAGCTGTGCGAGCACGGCGCCGGCGGCGCGCACGGCACGCTCGAGGAGGTCGAGCACTGGGGCGGCGACGACGAGGACGACGGCTACGAGATCGAGGAGCCGTTCGGCGCCGGTACGATCGCGGTCCTGTACCTGCGCGAGCCGCGCAGCCAGGTCTTCGGCGTGCTGCGCCAGCTCGACCCGGTGGGCGTCGGCATCGAGGGCGTCGACCTCGAGTCGTGGGACTCGTGGGTCAGCCAGTGGGCGCGCGGCGAGGAAGGTCCGCTCACGCCGTCGCTCGCGTTCTACCCGCTCGCGCGCGTCGAGAAGGTCGTCGCCGACAGCGACACGCCGGACCTCCCGTCGTTCACGCGACGCTTCGAGGAACGCACCGGCCGTCCGCTCGCCGAGGCCTTCGGCATGTCGCTCGAGGAGCCGAACGAGTGAGCGCGGGCCGCGGCTGCGAGCGCTGCGGCGGGGCGCTCGACGCCGGCGGGCGCTGCCCGTCCTGCGAGCCCTCGCGCAGCGAGACCGTGATGGTCCCCGTGCAGCCCGCGCCGGGCGCGCGCGCGGGGAGCGCCGTGGCCGCGGGAGACGATCTCGGCCGCGTGCCGCTCCCGGAGGGCTGGGAGATCTCGCTCGACGTGACCGACGGCCCCGCGAAGGGCCAGACGTTCCGGATCGTGCGCTCGCGGGTGCTCATCGGCCGTGGCCAGGTCGAGGTCCTCGTGGACGACCCGCGCATCTCGCGCAAGCACGCCAGCCTCGAGGTGTACGGCGCGGCGTGCGTCCTGCTCAAGGACCTCGGGTCCACCAACGGCACCTTCGTGAACGGCCGCCGCGTCACCGCGTGCGAGCTGCAGGACGCGGACGAGATCCGGATCGGCAACACCGTCTTCAACGTAACGATCGGCACCCCTCCGTAACACGGGCTCATCGACCGGACCGGTTCGCCACGACGACGACACATCAACGGAGGAACACATGCGCCGCTACCCGATCGGCCGCGCCGCGCTCGTCGCGGCCGTCCTTCTGACCTCGCTCGCCGCGCGCGCCCAGGACCAGCGCCCCGCCGAACCGGCGGCGCCGCCCGCGCCGGCCCCGTCCACCGCGCAGGCGGGGGCGGACGAGATCGACTGGCGCGACTTCTCGCCGGCCGTCATCCGCCGCGCGCTGGCCGAGGACCGCCTGATCCTGCTCGTGCTCGAGCAGCCGTGGAGCGCGCTGTGCGCGAAGGCCCGCGCCGAGGTGTGGAACAACCCCGACGTCGTGCGCGCCGTGAAGGCGGCCTACGTGCCCGTACGCGTGCGCGCCGACCTGCGGCCCGACCTCCTCGCGCGCTACCCGGCCGAGAACTGGCCCGCGGTGAGCGTGCTGCTCTGGGACGGCACGCCGCTGTGGGTGCAGCCGAAGGAGGACGCCGAGCCCGTCCGCGTCAGCCGCGGGTTCCTGCCCGCCGCGGAGATGGCGCGGCTCCTGGTCAGCTCGGCGGGGTACTACCGCACGGACCGCGACAAGGCGCTGGCCCTCGCCGGCAAGCGCGCCAAGGAGATGGACAAGAGCGTCGTCCCCGAGAAGGACCAGGTCGACGCGACCGCGGTGTGGAGCGTGGCGCTGAAGCTGCGCCAGAGCTTCGACCCCGAGCGGCGCTACTTCGGCGGCCCGCCGCGCCTGCCGCGCTTCGAGATGATCGACATGATGCTGCGCCTCGCCGGCGAGACCGAGGACCCGTGGCGGCCGATCGGGCTCGCGGCGCTCGACACGCTCGGCGCGAAGCTCGTCGATCCCGCCGACGGCGGACTGCGCCGCATGGCGCTCGGTCTCGACTGGGAGGACGTGCAGCCCGAGAAGCTCCTCGACCGCAACGCGCGCTACGCCGACGCCCTGACGCTGGCCTGGCGGCTGACCGG
>JABLTH010094866.1_pt1 | contig 16561 bp, 14 predicted proteins | sample 7875711 | NCBI WGS metagenome assembly JABLTH01 (sample SAMN14941262, study PRJNA633318) | bioreactor metagenome | isolation source: bioreactor | place: China | collected 2019-03-05 | reverse complement strand
CGAGCAGTTCGTGGTCAGCCGGATCCGGCAGCGCTCGGACAGCCAGCGGCTCGAGATCGCCGCGCGCTACGGCGTGCACAACCGCAAGCTGATCCAGGTGATCGGCACGATGCAGCGGCACATGGAAAACCCGCTCGGCTCCGATGCGCTCGCGCAGGAGGTGTCGATCACGCGGCGCCAGCTCGAACGCCTGTTCAGCGCGACGCTGAACGACACTCCGACGCATTTCTACCTGAACCTGCGGCTCGATCGCGCGCGTGAACTGCTGCAGCAGACCGACATGAGCATCACGTCGGTGTGCGTCGCGTGCGGGTTCGAATCGCCGTCGCATTTCTCGCGCACGTATCGCGCGCGATTCGGCCTGAGCCCGCGCAGCGACCGTCGCGCGACGCGCTGATCGTCGCGGGTTTCAAGCACAATCCCGCGCGGAATTGCGCGTTCCGGCAGCGTTTCCCGCCGCTCGCTGAACAATGCCGACGATTGATCGACGGACTGAAGAGGTCATCGAAAATAAACTGGAATGTCGTTGAAAATATTCTGTAACATACCAAAAAAAGTTAGATAGGCAGCCTAACGACTTGCATGCCGCATCGCGGCAGGCTGCCACCGATATCGATTCGATCCGAGGGGTATGACATGACGATGCTCGATTCGCCGTCGCCGCACCTGCCTGCCGTTCGATTCTTCGTTCGCCGCTTCGCGCGCGCGTCCTCCTGCTTCTCGCCGTCCAATCCCGCCAGTTTCTTTTCGACCTGACATTTAGGTTTCCTTAGTCAGTCGACGCTCCCCACACCGCTTCGCCGCACCGGCTCGATCGAGCCGGCGCGCGGGCCGTGTCGTGCCTGCGCGCCACGAACGCGCGGGCGTGTCCAACCGTTGAGATGAGGATCACGTATGCAGACATCACGCAAAGCACTGCCGCTCGCCCTGGGTCTCGCGCTCGGTTTCGGCATCATCGGCGGCACCGCGGCCGATACGAAAGTCTCGAATCCGCAAGCAACGAGCCTGCGCGAAAGCCTGACACGCGGCGTCGCGCCGCCGGCCGCCAAGGCGGACACGGCCGCCGGGCAGTTCCGCGCGGACGGCGTGGCGGTCACGCTGTACAACCCCGCCTATCGCGCGAAGAAGGCCGCCGCGACGCCCGCCGCCACCGCGCGCGACTTCGTCGCGTCGCAGGCCGCGCAACTCGGGCTCGACGCGACCGCGCTCGCGAGCCTCGTCGTCACGTCGGAGCGCAGCGACGCCGAGTTCACCGTCGTGCGCCTGCAGCAGCAGGCAGCCGGATTGCCCGTGTACGGCAGCGATATCGCGGTGACGATCGCGAAGGACGGCCGCATCCTGTACGTCGCGAGCAACACGATCAACGGCGTGGTCGCGAAGTCGGGCAAGGCGCAGGCCGTCGACCAGCAGCAGGCGCTCGACCGCGCACGCGCGTATCTCGGCGTGAGCGGCTTCACGAACCAGGATGCGCAGCTCGTCGCCTTCGTCGACAAGGCCGGCACGCATACCGCGTGGAAAGTGCGCGGCCGCCCGAACGACGGCCCAAAAGGCGACTGGGAACTGCTGATCGACTCGGGCAGCGGCGAAGTGCTGCGCGCCGAGGACAAGGCGTTCTACGCAACCGACGGCACGGGTTTCGTGTTCCGGCCCGACCCGCTGTCGCCGACCAAAAGCAGCTATGGCAGCGCGGGCTACAAGGACAGCAACGACGCCGATTCGTCGCAACTCACCGCCGCGCGCGTGCGCGTGACGCTGAAGGATCTCGCGCAGTCGGGTGCGCGTTATTCATTGTCGGGCCCGTATGCGGCATGCGTCGATTTCGACGCGCCGCGCGACAACGCGTGTCCCGTGCAGTCGACCCCCGCATTCGAATTCACGCGCGGCAACCTGTATTTCGAGGCGGTGAACGCGTACTACCACATCGACACGTTCCTGCGTTACGTGAACCAGACGCTCGGCATCAAGGCGCTGCCGTACCAGTACACGGGCGGCGTGCAGTACGACCCGCACGGCGAATCGGGCGACGACAACTCGTCGTACTCGTCGAGCAGCGGCCGGCTGACCTTCGGGCAAGGCGGCGTCGACGACGCGGAGGATGCGGACGTCGTGATCCACGAACTCGGCCACGGCATCCATGACTGGGTGACGAACGGCGGCCTTTCGCAGCAGGAAGGGTTGTCGGAAGGCACCGGCGACTATCTCGCCGCCGCGTACAGCCGCGACTTCAACCAGTGGAGCCCGTCGGATGCGCAGTACCACTGGGTCTACAACTGGGACGGCCACAACGAGTTCTGGGGCGGCCGCGTGACCAACTGGAACGTCGGGCGCACCTACGCGCAGGCACGCGGCGCGGAGATCCATACGGCCGGCCAGTACTGGGCCTCGTGCAACCTCGTCGCGCGCGACGCGATCGGCGCGCAGGCGATGGACAAGGCGTTCCTGAAGGGGCTGTCGATGACCAACAGCTCGACCAACCAGAAGGCCGCCGCGCAGGCGGTGCTGACGGCGGCGTCCGCGCTCGGCTACAGCAACGCGCAGCTCACCGCGATCGGCAATGCGTACAACCAGAGTTGCACGTACGGCGTGACCGTACCGAAGAAGTCGTAATTCCGCAGCAGGCGGGGGCGCATCGCACGACCTGCGGCGCGCTCCCTTCATCGACATCGCCATCCTCACGAGATCGAACATGCCTACTCTGAAACTCACCCGCCTGAGCGCCGCGCTGGGCGGGATGCTGCTGACCGTCGCCGCGCACGCGACGCCGGTGTGGATCACGCTCGGCGACGCGGCGTTCCGCCAGTTGCAACGCATCGACGCGAGCGCCACCGCGCAATACAGCACGACGCTCGACGCCGGCAAGGCGGCCGACGGGGCGGCGCGCCGCGAGACCGTGCACGTCGTCGAGATCGACGATTCGCGGCTCGGCGAGCTGGCCCACGCCGTCCACCATACGCGCGGCCACGGGCCCGGCTACGTCGTGCACGACTCGTTCGACGACGCGCGCCAGGCACTGCAGCCGTTGCCGACGCCGCTCGCGAAGCAGGCCGCGGCTTCCACGTACCAGGTTTCGAACGCGCCTCAGATCGGCACGTGGATCCAGCAGTTGCAGGCCAGCAACATCGTCGGCACGATCACGTCGCTGTCCGGCTTCACGAACCGCTACTACACGACGTCGCACGGCGTCGCCGCGTCAGACTGGCTCGCGCTGCAGTGGAAGCAGCTGGCCGGCTCGCGCGCCGACATCACCGTCGAGCAGTTCACGCACACGGGCTTTCCGCAGAAATCCGTGATCCTGACGATCCGCGGCAGCGATCCGGCCGCGGGCACCGTCGTGCTGGGCGGCCACCTCGATTCGACGGTCGGGCGCACGACGGAAAACACGCGCTCGCCCGGCGCGGACGACGATGCGTCGGGCATCGCCAGCCTCACCGAAGCGCTGCGCGTGCTGCTGGCGAACAACTACCGGCCGAAGCGGACGATCAAGTTCGTCGGATACGCGGCCGAGGAAGCCGGCCTGCTCGGCTCGAAGGCGATCGCGAAGCAGTTTCGTGCGCAAAACGTGAACGTGGTCGGCGTGCTGCAGCTCGACATGACGAACTACAAGGGCGACCCGAAGGACATCTACCTGATCACCGACTACACGAACGCGTCGCAGAACACCTACCTGACGAATCTGGCGAAGGCCTACCTTCCGGAACTCGCGATCGGCACGTCGCAGTGCGGGTATGCGTGCTCGGATCATGCGTCGTGGAATGCGCAAGGGTATCCGGCGTCGTTCCCGTTCGAGGCCGATCAGAACGACAGTCCGTATATCCATACCGTGAACGACACGCTGGAGAATTCGGATCGGCAGGCGAACCATGCATTGAAGTTCGGCAAGCTGGCGCTGGCTTATGCGGTCGATCTCGGCGGCAACGGCAGTGCGACCGTGAAGCGCTGACGGCGTGCGGCCGGGCCGTTCGTCCGGAAATGACGGAAGCGTATGCTCGCGGTTTGCATACGCTTGCGTCGCGAAGCGTTCTCCGCGGTCGCGGCGCCGACCCGCCGTCGAACCCGGTACGCCGCGTCGTCCGGATAGAATCCCCGTTCGACCACTTCGCTACACGCTTCCCGCCATGACCGATTTCTCCCGCTCCATCGACGACCTGTCGCCCGCCCGTGTCACGACCGCGTTCGACCTGCCCGGCCACACGACCGTTCGCTCGCTCGGCGTCGTCCAGGGCATCGTCGTGCGCTCGCGCTCGATCGTCGGTTCGTTCGGCGCATCGCTGCAGACGATCTTCGGCGGCAACATCACGCTGTACACGTCGCTGTGCGAAAAAGCCCGCCAGCAGGCCTTCGACAAGATGCTCGCCGACGCGGGCAAGCTCGGCGCGAACGCGATCGTCGCGATGCGCTACGACTCGACCGAGATCGGCGCGGGTGTCACGGAAGTCATCTGCTACGGCACGGCCGTGCGCGTGACGCAGGACGCGTGACGCCCGTCACGCGTCGCGCTCGAGCGACTTCATCGTCGTGAGCTGCGGGAACAGCCGCATCCACGTGAGCGCAACGGCGATCGTCGCCGCGCCGCCGACGACGATCGCAGCCGGCGCGCCCCACCATGCAGCCGTCACACCCGATTCGAATTCGCCGAGTTGATTCGACGTGCCGATGAACAGCGAGTTGACGGCACTCACACGGCCGAGCATGTCGTCGGGCGTGCGCAGCTGCACGAGCGACAGGCGCACGACGACGCTCACCACGTCCGATGCGCCGAGCGCCGCCAGCGCGACGAGCGACAACACGAAATGCCTCGACAGCCCGAACACGATCGTCGCGATGCCGAACGCGATCACGCCGCCGAACATCGCGCGGCCGGGCCGCCCCTTGAGCGGAAAGCGCGTGAGCCACAGCGTGCCCGCGAGCGCGCCGACCGCCGGCGCCGCGCGCAACGCGCCGAGCCCCCACGGGCCGACCTGCAGGATGTCGCGTGCGTAGATCGGCAGCAGCGCGGTCGCGCCGCCGAACAGCACCGCGAACAGGTCGAGCGACAGCGCGCCGAGGATCGCCGGTTCGCGCCGGATGAATGCGAAGCCTGAAAACACCGAACGGAGCGTCACCGGTTCGCGCGCGGGCGGCGCGCCGCGCAGCGGAATCGTACCGCTCAACACCGCCGCGACCGCGAACGCGACGACGCTCGTGCCGAACGCGACGGGCGCGCCGACGCCATACAGCAGCCCGCCGAACGCGGGCCCGAGAATCTGCGCGGCCTGGTTCGCCGAGGTCGACAACGCGGTCGCGCGCGGCAGGTCGCTGCGCGGCACGACGGCCGGCAGCAGCGACGACACCGACGGCGACTCGAACGCGCGAGCCGTGCCGACGATCGCCGCGAGCGCATACACGGCCGGCGCGGCCAGCCATCCTTGCACGGCACCGAGCAGGAACACGCCGGCGGCCAGCGCCTCGACGGCCTGGCAGATCGTCGCGATGCGCCGGCGGTCGTAGCGGTCGGCCACCTGCCCGACGACGAGCGTCAGCGCGAACATCGGCACGAACTGCGCGAGGCCCACGAGACCGAGTGCGAACGCGCTGTGCGTGAGCGCGTAGACGTACCACCCGATTGCAACCGACAGGATCTGGAAAGCCAGGGAAGACATCACGCGCGTGCCCCAGAAGCGCTGGAACGGTGCGTGACGGAACAGGTTGGCGGGCAACGGGGATAAGGGACTGGGATCGGGCACGGAGTCGGTCATCGAGGTCTCGGCGGTCGGCGCGGCACGCCGGCACCGTTCGGGAAAGCGACGGCGCACGCCGACGCATGCGCGCGACAACGGTACGGACGCGGCGAAATCGCGATGATATGCCAAGCACGCAAAACGGGCCGGGGACGTGGCCGGCAACGTCGAGCGGACGCAGGGGGCAACGCATCCGGCGGCCGCGTCGATCGCGGCCCCCGGATGGCGGCCCGGGCACGGGATCTTCCGATGCAGGCGGCCGCGGGCTTCACCGGGGCGGAACGCTCTCATCGGCCGCGCCGCCGGCGATGCCGAACAGGCGTTGACCGTCCGGGGTGTCCTCGACTCGCCAACCCTGCGCGCCCAACGCTTCCCGTATCCGGTCGGCCTGCACCCAGTCCTTGTCCGCTCTCGCGCGCTCGCGTTCGGCGAGCAGCCCGCGAACGTGTTCCGGAAAGTCGGGTGCAACCGGCCTCCATGCGCGCAAACCGAGGCCCAGCACGGTGTCGAAGCTGTCCACGGTCGCTTTCAGCGTCGCGGGGGGCAGGTTGCTCCTGACCAGATCCCAGAGCACCGCGAGCGCCCTGGGCAGATTCAGGTCCTCGTTCACTTCGGCGTCGAATCGCGCGGCGAAATCCGCATCGACGCGCCCTCCGTCCGGCCAGCGGGCATACAGGTGCCGAAGCCGGTTCAGCGCGGTGTGCGCGGCATCGAGCGACGCCCACGTGAAATGCAGCTTGCTCCGGTAATGGGCCGTCAGGCACAGGTAACGGTACGCGAGCGGGTCGATATTCCGGCTCTGCAAGGTCTGCAGACGAACGAAATCGCCGCTCGACTTCGACATCTTCGCATCGGCATCGAGCGTCAGGAAGTGCCCGTGCATCCAGTAATTCGCGAGGTTCGTGCCGTGGGCCGCCCGCGTCTGCGCGATCTCGTTGCTGTGGTGCACGGCGATATGATCCTCGCCGCCGCAATGGATATCGAACAACGTCCCGAGATACTTCGCCGACATCGCCGAGCATTCGATATGCCAGCCCGGAAAGCCGCGCCCCCACGGGCTGTCCCATTCCATCTGCCGCTTGACGCCGGCCGGGCTGAACTTCCACAACGCAAAATCCGTGATGCTCCGCTTGTCGCCCAGCGCGACCCGCTTGCCCGCCTGCAACCCCGCGCGGTCGAGCCGCGCGAGATACCCGTAGTCGTCCTGCCGACTGGTGTCGAAGTAGAGGCCGTCGTCCGTGCGATAGACGTAGCCGCCCCGGTCGAGCGTATCGATGAACGCGATCTGTTCGGCGATGTGATCCGTGGCGCGGCACCAGACCGTCGGCTCGAGCAGGTGGAGCGCGCGCCAGTCCCGCACGAAAGCGTCGGTGTAGCGCCGGGCGATGGCCCACGCCGATTCGCCGGTGCGGCGGCTGCCCTTTTCCATCTTGTCTTCGCCTTCGTCCGCATCCGAAGTCAGGTGGCCGACGTCGGTGATGTTGACGACGTGCCGCACCTCGTATCCGTTGCGCACCAGTACGCGGCGCAGGAGATCCTCGAACACGTAGGTTCTCAGGTTGCCGATGTGGGCGTCGTCGTAGACCGTGGGGCCGCAGCAGTACATGCCGACCTGCCCGGCCCGGATTGGCGTGAACGGGCGTACGGTACGCGACCAGGTGTCATACAGCGCAAGCGGCATCGAGTTTCTCCGTCCGAAGGTGTCGGCCCAAAAACAAAAAGGCCGCCTGTCTTGCATCACAGGCGGCCGGAAGGCGATTGCTTGAATGTTCAGCGAGTTCGCTGGACGCAACTTCCCCCTGGCACGTTCTGACAACATGCGCGGAGCAGCGACGAGAGGAAATGGGCGCGATCAAGCATGGGGACGATGCTAGCGTCTATAGACGGCACCGGTCAATACCGTCGGGCAGTCGCCCGGCGACGATCCCGGTGCGGCGGCCCGGCAGCGGGCCTTGACCGGACGGCTCTCGTGCCCGCTCAACCCCGTCAGGCAAAAAAAAGCGCGAACCTCGGTTCGCGCCAAAGAGAGACCTCGCTGAAGACGTCACAACCTCACACCACCCCGCTCAGAACGAATGCCGCATCCCGATCCGCACGTCGGCCTGCGTCTGCGTCGTCGACGGCGTGAAGCTGTAGCCGACCACCGCATCGACGCCTTGCGACGCGCGCAGGTAATCGCCGGAGATATACACGTCGGTACGCTTCGACAGCAGGTAATGCAGGCCGGCCGTGCCCTGGTTCCAGTGATGGCCTTCGAAGCGCGTGTGCTGGTAGCCCGCGATCAGGCTCAGCGCCGGCGTGAACTGATACAGGCCGCCGCCTTCATACACCTGCATGTGCGACGACTGGCCGAAACCCTTGATCGTCGTGTACGAGAAGTTGGCGTCGAGCGTCAGCTTGCCGATCGTGTAGCTCGAGCCGATGCCGAACGTGCCCTGGCTGTCGACGTCCATCGGCGTGTTCGCGAACAGGTCGGTGCGTGCGCCGGTCGCCGGATCGACGGTCACCGTCTGCTGGCCGAGGAACGTGTGCGTGCCGATCATCGCGTACGGGTCGAACGCATAGATGCCGTTCGGGTTGTTCAGGCGCGTGTACGCGGCGCCGATCGAGAAGTCGCCCTTCGTGAAGCTCGCGCCCGCGCTCCATGCGCTGTTGCGGTGGAAGTTGCCGGCGACGTTGCCGAACGAGTACATCGCGCCGAACTTGAAGCCGCTGAGGTCGTTCGACAGGAACTTCACCGAATTCGGCAGGCGGTCGCCGTTGAAGCGGTCGAAGTCGCCCTGGTGGATCGCATAACCGCTGCCCCACGCGGAGATGTTGTAGATCGACACGAGTTCGTTCGTGATGTCGAGCTGGTTGCCGAACGACAGCGTGCCCCAGTCGTTCTGCAGGCCGACATACGCCTGCCGGCCGAATTCGGCGCCGCCGAAGCCGAGCTGCCCGGTGCCGAGGCGGAAGCCGCTCTCGAGGGTGAACACGGCCTTCAGGCCGCCGCCGAGGTCTTCCGTGCCCTTCAGGCCGAAACGGTTCCCGTACGCGACGCCGTCGTCGAACTTGACCACGTGCGAGCCGCCCGTGTTGTTCACGTACGTGATGCCTGCGTCGAGAATCCCGTACAGCGTCACACTGCTCTGCGCATGCCCGATGGCGGGCACGCAGGCCGCGCATGCAAGCGCGGCGGCTACGGCAACTTTGGTGTGCTTCATTGTCGACCACCCTCCCTGAACCGTTCGATGGAAAGAATCTCGTCCCGGCGCGTACCGCGATGCGCCGGTGGATTCGAATTCGGTACGCCCGCTGGCTTCGGCATTTCGTTTTCCGCAATAACGCAGCCATTGGCGAAAAATACAAACCCATATTTCGCGTCACCCGTCTGAAGGCGACACCAAATGGTCACGATGCGACCCGCTCGGGAAAACACGTAGACGGGCGGCCCGGTAAAAACCGGCCGCCCGGAAGGAGGGAATCAGCGCCCGTCGAGGGCCGCGCGCACGGCCGGCAGGCCCGGTGCGCCGGCCGCCGTCGTCACGCCGTCCAGCCAGCCGGCAACCAGCGCCGGGTCGGATTTCAGCGCACGCTGCGCCGCGAGCGCTGGCGACGTCTTGTGGTCGAGCATGTCGGCGATCATCCGGTTCTCGACGTCGACGGAGAACGTCATCTGCCGGAACAGCCGCGCCAGGTTCGCGCACTGGCCGGCGAACCCGGCGCGCGTAACGGTATTGACGGTCGCGCCGCCGTAGTTCGGGCCGAAATACGCATCGCCGCCCGACAGGTAGGTCAGGTGGAACTTCGTGTTCATCAGATGCGGCTCCCAGGCCAGGAACACGATCCACCGCTTGTCGCGCACCGCGCGCTCGACCTGCGTGAGCATGCCCGTCTCGCTCGATTCGACGAGCGACCAGTTTGCCGCGCCGAGCGCATGGTCGGCGAGCATCCGCTTGATGTTCTGGTTCGCGGGCGCGCCAGGCTCGATCCCGTAGATCTTGCCGCCGAAGCGGTCGGCGTAGCGCGCGAGATCGGCGAACGTATGCACGCCGGCGGCGGCCACGTAGTCGGGCACCGCAAGCGTGAACTTCGCGCCGCTCAGGTTCGCGTGCAGCACGTCGATCGATTTCTCGTCGACGAACGGCTTCACGAGCGGCGCCTGCGCGGGCATCCAGTTGCCGAGGAACACGTCGACCTGCCCTTTCTTGAGCCCCTGGTACGTGATCGGCACCGACAGGTTCGCCACGTCCTGCCGATAGCCGAGCGCCTTCAGCACGACGCCCGCCATCGCATTCGTCGCATCGATGTCGGTCCAGCCGGGCGCCGCCATCTTCACGTCGCCGCACGTCTGCGGGTCGGCCGCGTGCGCAGGCTGCGTCGCCGCCACGCACGCGGCGGCGGCGAGCGCCGCGCCTATCCTTCGGATTGCTGTATTGCGTTGCCGTTTCATGGTTCGCTTCCTCCGTCGTTCTTCAATGATCGCGATGCGGGGCGCTCAACGCCCGATGCGCGGAAAGCGCGCCATCGCCTCGAGCGTGTCGAGTTCGATGTGATTTCGCATGTAGCGCTGGCTCGCGTCGGTGAACGGCTGCCAGTCCCACGCGTGGATGCGGCCCTGCGTCGTCGCCGCGTAATGGAAACGCCGGCGCCGCTGGCTCGCACGCACCTGCCGGTCCAGTTCGGGCAGGTTCCAGCGCTGCGCGGCTTGCGCACGGAACGCGGCCAGCACGTCCGCGGCTTCCGGCGTGCCGGCGAGGTTCGTCAGCTCGCGCGGGTCGTCGCCGAGGTGATAGAGCTGGTCGGGATCGGCCGGGCAATGCACGTACTTCCAGTCGCCGCTGCGGATCATCACGACCGGCGCGACCGCACCTTCCGCGAGGTATTCGCCGAGCGCAACATCGTGCGCCGGCGTGCCGTTCAGGTGCGGCACGAGGCTTGCCCCGTCGACGGGGTCCGGCCAGCCGCCGGCGGGGGCGGCGCCGGCCAGGTCGACGAGCGTCGGCAGCAGGTCGACGTGCGACACCGGCCCGCGCACGCGCGCGGCGCCGAAGCGCCCGGGCGCGTGCACGATCAGCGGCACGCGGCAGCCGCCCTCGAAGAACGTCATCTTGTACCAGAGCCCGCGTTCGCCGAGCATGTCGCCGTGGTCGGACGTGACGATCACGATCGTGTCGTCGGCGAATCCGCACTGCTCGAGCGCGGCCAGTACGCTGCCGAACTGCGTGTCGACGTACGAGGTTGCACCGTAGTACGCGCGACGTGCGGCGCGGATCTGTGCGTCGGTGGGCGGCGTCCGGTCGTTCTCGCAGACGAAGCGCAGCCGCTGCGAATGCGGATCGCTTTCCGCCGCGTCGAGGCGCACGGCCGGCAGGTCGATCTCGTCGTCGCGATAGAGATCCCAGTATTCGCGCGTGATCGCATACGGGTCGTGCGGATGGGTCAGCGACACGACCATGCAGAACGGCCGCGCATCGTGCCCGGCCGCCCGCTCGCGCGCGACGTCGTACAGCTTCTGCTTCGCGGCGAACGTGACCTCGTCGTCGAAATCGAGCTGGTTCGTGCGCACGCACGGGCCCGCGTCGAGCACCGAACTCATGTTGTGATACCAGCTCGGCCGCTCCGCCGGGCTGTCCCAGTCGGGCACCCAGCCGAAATCGGCCGGATAGATGTCGGTCGTGAGCCGCTCCTCGAAGCCGTGCAACTGGTCGGGCCCGCAGAAGTGCATCTTGCCGGACAGCATCGTCCGGTAGCCGCCCGCGCGCAGGTAGTGCGCGAACGTCAGCGTTTGCGCCGGCAATTCGGCGGCGTTATCGTAGGCGCCGATCCCCGACGGCAGCTTGCCGGTCAGCAGCGAAAAACGCGACGGCGCGCACAGCGGGCTCGCGCAGTAGGCGGCGTCGAACACCACGCCTTGCGCGGCGAGACGGTCCAGCGTCGGCGTGCGCGCGACGCGGTTGCCGTAGGCCGGCAGCGCGAACGGCGTGAGCTGGTCGGCCATCAGGATCAGGATGTTGGGTGTCGGGTTCGTCATCGGCAGTCGTGGGGAAAACGGTGTTCGAATGGAACGGCGCGCCGCTCGCGCAGCGAGACGTCCGGCATGACGGAAGCGGCTCGACGAAAGTGCCGCGCGGGCACGCCGCGCTGGCTAGAATCGCGGAATGCGTTGCGTGCCACCCGTGGCGCGGAATGCGAAGCGGGGCGTGAAGCAGCCCGTGAAGCAGCCTGTAAAGCACGTGTGCCGCACCGTCCGATGCACTATCGCCTGCCCGAATTCGCGCGGGAAGGCGTCCGGCCCTTATGGGGCCATTAGAGGGACTTATGTCGAAATCCGAACCGTTACCGTCGATGCAGGCGCTGCGCGCGTTCGAATCGGCGGCCCGGCTCGCGAGCTTCACGGCCGCCGCGCGCGAGCTCGGCTCCACCCAGCCGGCCGTGAGCCAGCAGGTGTTCCAGCTCGAGGCCGAACTGGGCGTGCCGCTGTTCGAGCGCAGCCCGCGCGGTGTCACGCTGACGGCCGACGGCGAGTGCCTGTACGAAGCGGTGCGGCTGAGCCTCGACACGCTGCGCGGCGCCACCGCGACCCTGCGGGCGCGCCGCGAGCACGGCGCGCTCACGATCGTCACCGACTTCGGCTTCGCCACCTACTGGTTGATGCCGCGCCTGGCCGGGCTGAAGCGCGTGATGCCGGATGTCGACGTGCGGGTCGTCACGTCGCAGGATTACGACGCGCAGCGCGACCACGGCGACATCGCGATCCTGTTCGGCGACGGCCACTGGCCGTCGTGCACGGCCGCGCGGCTCTTTCCGGAATCGGTCACGCCCGTGTGCTCGCCCGCGTTCCGCGACGCGCACCCGCACGTCGCCCGGGCCGATCACCTGCTCGCGTTGCCGCTGCTGCACGTGCAGCCGACGCGCCCCGAGCGCTGGCTGTCGTGGTCCGGCTGGTTCGACGCGCACGGCCTCGATACGGCAGCCGCCGCGCGCGGCGTGACCTTCAACAGCTATGCGCTCGTGATCCATGCGGCGCTGCTCGGCGAAGGCGTTGCGCTCGGCTGGGCGCCGCTCGTCGATGAACTCGTCGCGTCCGGGCAACTCGTGAAGCTCGTCGACGCGCCGGTCGTCACGCCGCGCGGCTACTTCCTTGTGCGGCCGCCGCAGCGGCCCGAGCCGGACGCGACCCACGTGTTCCGGCGCTGGCTGCTCGACGCGTGCGCACCGGCCTGAGCGGCCGTCCGTCCGGCCGGCGGCTACGGGCCTGATGCACGCCTGACGCCCGCTGGACCGGCCGCGCCCGCCCCGCCTGACGCCTCCCCCGGCGCCCGCCTGAAGCCCCGCCGCCGCCTGGCCGCCACCCCGCCGCCGCCCGGCCGCGCTGGCGTGCCGATACCAGCCACACGGCGGGTTGGTTCTATCCGCGCCCCAATCGTCCTGATTTACTTGAGCCTCCCGCTACCCGCGTAGCGTGGCGCCCCGTCGCGCCGCCGCGCGGGTTGCGTTCCATGACATCCGAGGAATCTCATGACCGCCGACTCACGCCCCGATCAATTCGTCCTGACGCTGTCGTGCCCGAGCGCGGCCGGCCAGGTCGCCGCCGTCGTCGGCTTTCTCGAGCGCCATCGCTGCTACGTCGATGCGCTGAACGTGTTCGACGACGATCTCAGCAATCGCTTCTTCGTGCGCTGCGTGTTTCATCCGACCGATGAAACGCTGCAGATCGACGCGCTGCGCCAGGAATTCGGGCCGATCGCGACCGCGCTCGGCGGCGGCGGAGAAGGCGACACGCAATGGGCGATTCACGACGTGAATGCACGGCCGAAGGTGCTGATCATGGTGTCGAAGCTCGAGCACTGCCTCGCGGACCTGCTGTTCCGCTGGCGGATGGGCGAGCTGAAGATGGACATCGTCGGCATCGTGTCGAACCATCCCGACTTCGAGCCGCTCGCCGCGCAACACGGCCTGCCGTTCCGCCATTTCCCGATCACGGCCGATACGAAGGCGCAACAGGAAGCGCAATGGCTCGACTTCTTCGAGTCGAGCGGCGCCGAACTCGTGATCCTCGCGCGCTACATGCAGGTGCTGTCGCAAGAGACGAGCGCGAAGCTCGCGAACCGTGCAATCAACATCCATCATTCGTTCCTGCCCGGCTTCAAGGGCGCGAAGCCGTATCACCAGGCGCATGCGCGCGGCGTGAAGCTGATCGGCGCGACCGCGCACTTCGTCACCGACGATCTCGACGAAGGCCCGATCATCGAGCAGGTCGTCGAGCGCGTCGATCATGCGCTGCGTCCGGAGCAGTTGCTCGCGGTGGGGCGCGACGTCGAATGCATCACGCTCGCGCGTGCGGTGAAGGCGTTCATCGAGCGCAGGGTGTTCCTGAACGGCGACCGGACGGTGGTGTTTTCGTAAGCGGGCGGGCTTCGCCGTCCGTCACGCGGAAGCCGACGGCACGCGCGCACGCGTCGTGCCTATTCGTCGTGCCCGGCGTCGCAGATACAGGTTGTTGAGGATCAGCGCCACGCCCGTCAGCGCGGCGCCCAGGATCTGCGCGCGGTTGGGCACGACGCCCGTGACCGCGGATACGATGAATGCCGTGATCGGCACGATGTCCATGAACAGCACACCGTTCATCGGCCCGAGGTTCCGGTTGCCCGTCATCCACAGCAGGATCGCGCCGAAGCCGGCCACCGGCCCCATGTATGCGAGATGCGGCAGCACCGCATGCACCGCAGCGAGTGACGGTGCCGCGATCCGGTGCGTCGCGATCAGCACCAGGTTGACTGCGACGATCGTGGTCAGTCCAAGCCACGTCGTGAAGGTCGTGTATTTCAGTGCCGACCATTTCGTGAACCGCGCTGCGCCGAACGTATAGACGACCCAGCACAACGCGCCGACGACGATCAGCGCGTTGGCCGCGTAGTGCTGCGGTTCGTGCAGTGCGGCGATCACGTCGCCGCGCGTGATGACGAGCGCGACGCCGGTAAAGGACAGGACGACGAACAGCACCGACACCGGCGCGGGCGCGACGCGCCGCACCAGCGCATTGAGCAGCAGCCCCATCATCGGCTGCGTGGCCATCATGATCGATGCGGTCAGCGCGCCCTCGTCGCCGGCCAGTTGCTGGCCCAGGAACACGAACGACCCGAATCCGCAGAAGCCGACCGATCCGAGCAGCCATGCGAGCGCTACGGGTTCTCCGGCGGAACGAAACGCACCGGGCCCTTCGATGACCCGCAGTAACACGAGGAAGCACATCCCGGCGATCAGGTAGCGCAGCGACGTGAACGTAAAGGGATCGATGTACCGCAACGCATCGGTCATCACCGGAAACATCACGCCCATCAGGATCGTTGCGGTCACACATGCGACGACGCCTTTCCCGTACGCGTTCGCGGCAGGCATTGCGAGTGTTGCGTCATTCATGACTGATCATTCCCAAATTGATTGAAAAACGATGCCGGTACGGTTGCGCGCAGCGGCAGTGTCGTATCGCGTTCGTTACCCTGTTTGCCTGCCCTTCACGGTCTCGATGCGGGGCCTCGGTATGCCTCGCATTTGAAACCATTCATTCTCAAAATAACCAAAAAAATCAGGTCAGTGCCCGCATCGCGATTTCGACGATCGATGCGAGCTCCGCCTCCGATGCACTCGACTTGCCCAACACGCGCATGCCCTGGATCAGGCACAACAGGAACCGGCCAACCTCCTCCGGATCGAGATGCCGGTCGAAATCGCCCGACTGCTGGCCGCGCGCGACGGCCAGGCTGAATTGCGAGCCAATGCGCAGCAGGGTCGATTCGATGTACGGGCGCAGCGCGTCGTCGCCGGGCAGGAGTTCGACGGCCGAATTCGTGATGAAGCAGCCGCGACGTTCCGACAGGCGTGCGCCGATCTCCGTGTAGTACAGGAGCGCCGCCTTGAGTGCCTGCCGTGGCGGCAGATCCGCCGCGAGACGCTCCTTGAGCCGTGCGATCGCACCTTCCGCATAGCGGTCGAACGCGGCGACCAGCAACCCGTGCTTGTCGCCGAAGGTGCGGTACAGGCTGCCGCGAAAGACACCGGTCGCCTCGCACAACGCGTCGATCGACGTCGCGTGATACCCCTGCTCCCAGAACACGCGTGCCGCCGCGTCGATCACCTCGTCGGTGTCGAATTCGCGTGGGCGGCCCCTGTCACGGGAGCTGGGAGAGGTCGGGCTCATGAGTCCGGATATTAGAACCGATCATTCCCAAAATCAAGCTCGAACACCGAAAGTCGTCGACGACCAGCTCACCGCGCAGCAGAACTCCCTCTTGTCACAGCTCGCGGCAGAGCAGGCATCGTTACAGCAAATACAGTCTCAAGGAGCAAATCCGTTCGACGACTCGCACCCGGACAACTGGTTGCCGGTATACGTTCATGCCAAACTGATGACGGTCGACGACGCATTCATGACGCTGGGCTCGGCGAACGTGAACATCCGAAGCATGAACGTCGATAGCGAGCTCAATATCTGTCACGAGAACAGCGATGTCACGAAACCGTTGCGAAGGAAGCTTTGGGGGCTTCACACCAAAAACCAGGGCGCCCAGGATGATGTCACGAGCGCTTTCACTGGCTGGACCATGGTTCTCGGCCAGAACAAGATCAACGAAGACAAAGGGCTTGCTCCGTTTGCATCGCTTGTCAAATTCGCGAGAGCTTCTGACAGTCGCACCTACGACGATTGATCGATGAAAAAATACATACTGCTTATTTCATTTGCCGTACTCGTCTGTGCCTGCTCGAAAAAGGATACTCCCGTGCCCCAATCGACCCAGCTACCCGATCTGAACACCGTGCACGCCAATCTCGCATTCAACTGCGCGCATGAGGCTGATCAT
>JABLTH010105935.1_pt1 | contig 16562 bp, 17 predicted proteins | sample 7875711 | NCBI WGS metagenome assembly JABLTH01 (sample SAMN14941262, study PRJNA633318) | bioreactor metagenome | isolation source: bioreactor | place: China | collected 2019-03-05 | reverse complement strand
CGACAGTTCGGCCGCGTGCGCGTTGCCGCCGACCGCGTAGACATGCCGGCCGAAGATGGTGCTGCGGGTCACGAAGGAATACAGGATGATCAGGACGCCGAGGATGATGCCGGAGACCGGGAACGACGTGCCGACGCGGCCGCCGCCGAACAACAGCGTCGCGTAGATGACCACGGCGTCGAGCACGATGACCTTGAAGACGCTCACCCAGAGCGGGGCCTTCTCTGCACCCGTCGCGGTCTGGTTGCGACGCGCGCGGACCTCCAGCAGGGCGATAGCGACCGCGACCACCGACCCGAGCAGCAGGGTCGAGTTGTTGTAGCCCGTGTCCGGACCCCACTCCGGCAGGAAGCCGCCGCCGATGAAGGTGAACTCCTCGGGGACCGGGATGGTGTTGGCGTTGCCGATCAGCTGGTTGAGCCCACGGAAGATCAGCATGCCGGCCAACGTGACGATGAACGCAGGCACGCCGACGTAGGCGACCCACCACCCCTGCCAGGCGCCGATGACGACACCGACGAGCAGGCCCAGCAGGATGGCCAGGGGCCAGGGCAGCTGCCATTCGGTCATCGAGGTGGCGACGATGATGCCCACGACGGCGGCGACCGATCCGACCGAGAGGTCGATGTGGCCGGCGATGATCACCATCACCATGCCGATGGCCAGGATCAGCACGTAGGCGTTCTGGTTGACCAGGTTGATCAGATTGACCGGGTCGAGCGTCTTACCGCCGGTGAGGACCTGGAACAGCAGGACGATGACGACGAGGGCGCCGAGGATGCCGAACTGCCGCCCCTTCGACTGGCTGCCGCCGAACATCATTCCGAGGTCGCGGATCCCGCCGGAACGCGTGGTGGCGGGATTCTGTGTCGTCGCGGGTGTCGGTGTCGTCATTGGCTCGCTGCCTTCTTCTCGGCGGATGTCATGCTTTTCAGGAGGATCTCGGGGGTGGCCTCCGCGATGGGGAACTCGTTGGTGATCTGGCCCTCGAAGATCGTGTAGATGCGATCGGAGATCCCCAACAGCTCCGGCAGCTCCGAGGAGATGACGATGACGCCCTTCCCCTGGGCGGCCAGCTGTTGGATGATGCCGTAGATCTCGTACTTGGCGCCAACGTCGATGCCACGGGTCGGTTCGTCGAGGATCAGGATGTCGGGATCGGTGAACATCCACTTGGCCAGCACGACCTTCTGCTGATTGCCACCGGATAGCGTGCTGACACCGCGGTCCACATCGGGGCTCTTGATCCGCAGGCTCGTGCGGTACTCCTCGGCGACCGAGTACTCTGCGCGATCGTCGACGATCCCGCGCGCGGCGATCTTCTTCAGCTTCGCTGCGACGATCGACTGCTTGATGTCGTCGAGGAGGTTCAGCCCGAGCACCTTGCGGTCCTCGCTCACGTAAGCCAGGCCGTTGTCGATCGCCTCGGAGACGGTCCGTACCCGGATCCGGCGTCCGTCTTTGTACAGCTCTCCGGAGATGAACGTGCCGTAGGACCGGCCGAACACGCTCATCGCGAGCTCCGTGCGCCCGGCGCCCATCAGCCCCGCGAACCCGACGATCTCGCCGCGTCGCACGGTGAAGCTCGAGTTCTTGACCACGAGCCGGTCAGGGATCTGCGGGTGCTGGACGACCCAGTCGCGCACCTCGAAGAAGACCTCGCCGATGTTCGAGGTGTACTCGGGGAACCGGCTCTCGAGGGTGCGGCCGACCATCCCGCGGATGATCCGGTCCTCGTCGACGCCGTCGCCCTCGACGTTGAGCGTCTCGATGGACCGGCCGTCGCGGATGATCGTGATCTCGTCGGCCACGCGTTCGATCTCGTTGAGCTTGTGGCTGATGATGATGGAGCTGACGCCCTTGTGCTTCAGGCCGACGATCAAGTCGAGCAGATGCTCGGACTCCGCCTCATTCAGCGCAGCCGTCGGTTCGTCGAGGATCAGCAACTTGACGTCCTTGTTCAGGGCTTTCGCGATCTCCACCAGCTGCTGCTTGCCCACGCCGATGTTCTTGATCTGAGTGTCGGGGTCGTCGGCGAGCCCCACGCGGGCGAGGAGTTCCGTCGCGCGCCTCTTCGCCGCGTTCCAGTCGATCACGCCGCCGCGGCCGGGCTCGTTGCCGAGGAAGATGTTCTCGGTGATCGAGAGCTCGGGGATCAACGCCAGTTCTTGGTGGATGATGACGATGCCGCGCTGCTCCGAGGATTTGATGTCCTTGAAGCGCATGACCTCGCCCTGGTACACGATGTCGCCCGAGTACGAGCCGAAGGGGTAGACCCCGGACAGGACCTTCATCAAGGTCGACTTGCCCGCGCCGTTCTCACCGCAGATCGCGTGGATCTCGTTCGTGCGCACGGTGAGAGCGACATCCTCGAGCGCCTTCACCCCGGGGAACTCCTTGGTGATGGCGCGCATCTGCAGGATGACTGCGTTCGACGGCATCGTCGCTCCTTGATCGTGGTCGGGCCGGATGCGGGTGTGCGTGATCGCGCCGTGCGGGCGGATGCAATGTCAATGTTACCGCCAAATATCGATGCTTACATATCGACCGGACGAGCGTCGGCGAAGACCGCCGGCCACCGATGGCGGTCGTCGTCGGCTGATGCCGGGGCGAGACCGGCCGGAGTGGGCCCTACTCGTTGCCGGCGAGCGCGCCCTGGATGACCAGGGCCGCCGCACCGAGCGATTCCGCGCGGTCGCCGAGAGACGAGATGCGAACGGCCGTCGTGTCGGCGATGACGGGGATGGCATTGTGCTGGATTCCGCGCCGGATCGGATCCAGGAGCGCGTCTCCGAGCCCGACCAGCGGTCCGCCGATCAGCACCAGTTCGGGGTTGATGACGTTGGCGATGTTGCCGATCGCCTGGCCGATCGCGATGCCGGCATCGCTCACCACACGAAGGACCGCGGGGTCGCGGTCCCGGCCGCGCTGGAGGATGTCCGCTGTGCTCACCGGTGCGTTCACCCCGTGTCCGAGCGTCTCGATCATCACGGTGGTCGACGCGATCGTCTCCAGGCAGCCACGGTTGCCGCAGCGGCAGATCACGCCCTGGTCGGTGACGGGGGTGTGACCGAGTTCGCCCGTGATTCCGAGGAAGCCGTAGTACGGCTGACCGTTGAGGATCAGCCCGGCGCCGATGCCGGTGCCGATCTTGACGAAGATCAGATTGCGCACCCCGCGATTCGCACCCCACGTCACCTCTGCGAGCGCGCCGAGGTTCGCGTCGTTGTCGACGACGACCGGGAACCGGAACTCCTCCTCGAGGTCGCGGAGCCGCACACCGACCCATTCCGGGAGGATGGCGCCCTGGAGCACCGTCCCGGTGCGCCGGTCGATGGGACCGGGTATGCCGATCCCGACGGCGAGCACCGACTGCCGGTCGTGGTCTCCCGCGACGAGCATTCGATCGAGAAGCTCCGCAGCCTCCCCGACCGCCCCGGAGACGTCGTAGCCCAGTGGCAACGGCACCTCCTCCTCGGCGATCACTTCGTAGCCGAGGGTGCAGAGCACGATCCGCACGTGCCGGCGCCCGAAGTCCACACCGACGGCGATGTCCCCGGTGTCCGTCAGCTGCACCAACAGCGCGCGCCGGCCGCTGGACGTCACCGGCGAGGTCGCGACCACGCCCTTCACCGCCATGTCGCGGACGATGTTGGAGACGGTGGCGGTGGACAGCCCCGTCCCGCGCGCCAGCTCTGCCTGGGTCGACGGGCCGTTGGCGAGCAGGAACTCGACGAGCCGCTCCTGATTCAGGTGCCTGAGCGCGCCCTGAGACCCGGGATTGCGTGCGCCACGTAGGGGAAGACCCGATGTGGCGGTCATAGCGATAAGCGTGAATGATCGCTGAGTTGTAGTCAAGTTGTGAACGTAACGGTTCGGCGTGCGTTGCTTCGAGTGCGTTCAGGGTCACCCCGCCCACCGTCCTCGCCCGCTGTCACAATGGACGCATGCCCATCCTGAACAAAGACATGCAGGTCTGCATCTCCCTCTCCGGCCGACCCAGCAACCTCGGGACGCGGTTCCACAACTTCCTCTACGACGAACTCGGGCTGAACTTCGTCTACAAGGCGTTCACGACGGACGACCTGGAGGGCGCGGTGCGCGGCATCCGGGCGCTCGGCCTTCGTGGGTGCTCGGTGTCGATGCCGTTCAAGGAGGCGATCATCCCGCTCGTCGACAACCTCGAGCCGTCGGCCCTGGCAATCGAGTCCGTCAACACCGTGGTGAACGAGGACGGCCTGCTCACGGCCTCCAACACCGACTACGAAGCGGTGGCCCAGCTGCTCGACGAACACGCGGTCGACCCGACGTCCCGCGTGATCGTCCGCGGATCCGGCGGCATGGCGAAGGCCGTGGTCGCGGCCTTCCGCGGGGCGGGATTCGATGGCGTGACGGTGCTCGCGCGCAACGAGCGGGCCGGCTCGGCCCTGGCCGAGAAGTACGGCTACGCGTGGGCCGCACATGATCCGGAGCCCGATTTCGACGTGATCGTGAACGTGACACCGCTCGGCATGCGTGGTGCCGAGGAGGATGCCCTCGCGTTCGACGAGGCCTTCGTGAGGCGCGCCTCCGTGGTCTTCGACGTGGTGGCCTTCCCGGCGGAGACGCCGCTGATCGCGGCCGGGCGGGCGGCGGGCAAGCGACTCATCACGGGCGCCGAGGTCGTCGCACTCCAGGCTGCACGCCAGTTCGAGCGGTACACGGGCGTCGCGCTGACTCCCGAGCAGATCGCCAGGGCGTCGGCGTTCTCGCGCGCGGAATAGAGCGCCTGTATCGGATTCCTTGACCCTGCCCTCCGGGTCAGGGTTTACGCTGGCGGCGGAGCAGCATGATCGTGCCGCTATGGAGGTTCGTCCGATGCAGATCAGCGAGCTGGCCGATCGGGCCGGCGTGACGGTGAAGGCCGTGCGCTACTACGAGCGCCTCGGACTGCTCGCACCGCATCGCCTGGCCAACGGATACCGGGACTACGACGACGGCCAGCTGCGTGCCGCGCGGGAGATCCGCGAACTCGCCGCGGTCGGAATCCCGCCGAGCAAGGCAGCACCCTTCATCGCGTGTCTCGGATCCGGCCATGCGCGCAGTGACGAATGCCCCGCCTCCGTGATCGCGTACTCCGACGGCATCGCCGAGCTGGATGCCGCGATCGCCGCACTCGAAGCGCGCCGCGAGCAGCTCTCACGCCGACTCGCGTCGGCGACCGACGCGGTGCCGCCGTCGCCCGACCAAGGCACGGGCTGCACCGTGATCGATTCGCTCCTCGCGTACTGAGTCCCCCCGAGGTCCCCCCTCGCCCGGCGGCGGTGTCATCCCTGGGGATGACCAGGTCCCGCCCACCGGCCGATGTCCCGGCCCCGCATCCCGGCTTGACTGGATGTCGTGGCCCAGGGGAAGGCCACAGAGGGGAACGAGATGACCACGCTGGAGCACCGCCACCACGGGGAACTGGCACGAGCGCGGGGGGCGCTCGCGTCGGTGGCGGAGAACGCCTATCTCAGGCTGTTCGCGACACTGGTCGTCCTCGCGGCCGGCGCCGCAGTCCTCGCCCTTGCGATCGGCTTCACGTTCGACATCGTCGTGCCGCTGATCTTCGGCGACGAGCTGCGTGCGCTGGCTGCGCTCCTCCCCCACTAGGCAGGCCCGCTCCACCCCTGTTCCCACGACCCGCCGAGGCCTAGAGTCGCGGCATGTCTCTCGTGTTCTCCGCGATCGCTTCGCTGGACGGCTACACTGCCGACACCACCGGCTCCTTCGACTGGGCGGCGCCCGACGAGGAGGTCCACTCCGCCGTCAACGCCCGCGAACGCGGCGTCTCCACCTATCTCTACGGCCGTCGGATGTTCGAGACGATGCGCGTCTGGCAGGACATCGGTGCGGGCGACGAGCCGGCGGTGATGCGCGAGTACGCGGACATCTGGCGTGCCGCCGACAAAGTCGTGTTCTCGTCGACGTTGACCGGCGTGACGACTCCGCGCACGCGCGTGGAGTCGGGCTTCGACCCGGTGGCGGTGCGTGCTCTGGTCGACTCCGCTCCGGGGGATGTCTCCATCGGCGGCCCGACTCTGGCAGCGGAGGCGTTCCGCGCCGGACTGATCGACGAGGTCACGCTGCTCCTCGTCCCGGTCTCCGTCGGCGGCGGCACGCCTGCCCTGCCGACCGACCTGATGCTGCGGCTGGAGCTGCGCGAGGAGCACGCCTTCGCCTCCGGCGTGGTGATGGTGCACTACCGCGTCATCGCACCCGGAGCGTGACACTCGGGCGGTCGAGCGCGACCTCCAGGTCGTGCAGCGTGACGCCGTGCTCGGCGAGGAGCGCGACCGGATAGAAGAAGGGGTCGAGACCGGTTCCGGTGTCGGGGAGGTCGATGCCGTCGGCTTCGAACGGCAGCGGATGACCGGAGGTACGTGCGACCAGGTCGCCGTCGTCACCCAACTCGACCGAGACGGACCGGGTCGGAACGCCGCGTTCGAGGAAGGCCCAGCTCATCGCCGGAAGCCGCACGTCGATCGTGGCGCGGTAGACGTCACGCTGCTCGCTGAGCAGTCCCGCCGCCCAGCCGACCGTCTCGCTCGCGCCGTGCAGCAGCATCCAGCCGTTCATCGCGGCCGTGAGGATCAGCAGCCCGGCACCTTCACCGAGGTGCGGGTTCTCGCACCACGAGAATTGTTCGTCGAGGATCTCGGCCTCGAGCTCGGTCGCGAGTCCCCGCGCGGGAGCGGCGGGCAGGAAGGCCCAGCTCCCGCTCGCGAACACGTCGACGAGCGAATCGCTCAGCACCGGGACGTCCTCGGACACGCGAAGATTCTACGGCGCAGGGCTGTCCAGACGCTCCCGGAGGCGGCGAGCGAGCAGGACGGCGGCCTCCAGCTCGCGCGCGTCGGCGACGGCTGCTGTCTGCTCGGCCCAGGCCCTGCGGCGCGGGCGGATCCCGTCGAGGACCTCCCTGCCGCGCTCGGTGAGCGCGACCAGTGGAGCGCGCGCGTCGGCGGGATCCGGCCGGCGGACGACCAGCCCGGAGGCCTCCAGCTGCCCGACGGCCTCCGCCGCCGACTGCCTCCGCATGCCCCGGCGACGCGCGATCGCCGCCACGCTCAGGGGACCGTGCGCCACCGCGCCGAGCGTGAGCCAGCGGGAGGCCGTCAACCCGTCCCCCGCTACGATGGCGTCGCCCGCGCGCGTGAAGGCGTCGGCGAGGCGGAAGACTTCGTCGACCAGCTCGGTGAGCCGCTCGCCGGCACTCACGCGCGCTCGCTGAGGCAGACGATGTGACCGTCGCCGTCGCGGACGACGGCCATGCGCTCGCCCCACGGCTGCGCCTGCGGTGCGTCGACCACGGAACCTCCCGCGCGGGTCCAGGCGTCGACGACGGCGTCCAGCCGGTCGACGGCGAAGCCGATCGCCACAGCGGTGTCGGAGGGCAGGGCCTCCCGTTCGTGGAGCATCAGCGCGACGCCGTCGGCGCTCGTGAGCCACGCGAACCCCTGCGCCTCGCGGTCGAGCCGCAGGCCGAGGGCGTCACGGTACAGGGCGAGGGCGTCGGCGATGCGGGAGGAGGACACGATGAGGCGCTGGATGGTCGCGGTCATCACCCCATGCTCGATGATTGACAGGCTCCTGTCAATCCTTATGCCCGGTCGCAAGCTGGTCCACGCGGCGAAGCGACCGGTCGACGAGCGTGATCATGAGGAAGACCACTGCCGCGCCCAGCATGAACCACGCCAGTTCGTGGAGCCCGGCGGTGTTCGCGGTCGTGTGGAAGAAGGCGCCGGTCGCCGCGGAGGCGAGCATCGCCCCCAGGTACATGAAGGTGCGCAGGAGCCCGGAGGTGGCGCCCATCCTCGTCGGGTCGGCCTGGTGGTAGAGCGTGTTCTGGATCGCCAGGTTGACGATGCCCTGAGGAACACCGACCACGACGGCGATCAGGAGGAGCGCCCAGAGCGCTGCCTCGGGGCCGACGAAGAGCAGCAGCACCGCCATCACGACCTGCCCGAGCGCCCCGACGATGAGCTTCCAGCGGATCTCGGGACGACGCCCGAAGACCGCTGCCACGACGATGCCGACGCCGAACGTCGGCAGCAGCACGAGCCCGGCGAGAGCCGGCGAGAGGCCTCGTCCGCCCTCCAGCCACTGCGTGAAGCCGTAGAGGTAGCAGTAGCTGACGGTCGCGGCGAGCACCGCCCGGGCATAGGTCACGAGAAGAGGCACATTGCCGGCGAACACCCGAACGTCGATGAAGGGGTCGTCTCGGTGCAGCTCCCACAGCGCGAACCCCGCACCGAAGACCGCCGCCAGCCCGAGTAGCCACAGCTGCGCCAGGTGGATGTTCATGAGGAAGAGCAGCAGGCACACCAACGTCGCGGCGAAGAGGGCGATGCCGAGGAAGTCGAGACGCCCCCGCGCCGGGCGAGTGGCGTCGAGAGCGGTGTGGCGCGGCAGGAAGAGCAATGTGAGCACGAGCGACGCGAGCGCCAGGGGGATGTTGACGGCGAAAGTCGCCCTCCACCCGCCGACCTGGATCAGGAGGCCGCCGAGGGTCGGCCCGATCACCGCGATCGTCTGCGTCGTCACGGAGAGCGCCGTCAGCACGCCGGCCGGGCTGCGCATCCCGGTACGGGTCGCCTCGCTCCGGATCAGATACATCGCCGCGGGATAACCGGCGCAGGTGCCGAAGCCGAGGATCACGCGCGCGATCACGAGCACGGCGATGTTCGGGGCGAAGACGCCGATCACGCCGGCCAGCCCGGTGAGGATCGCGCCGGCGATGGAGAGCCGACGCGGCCCGAACATGTCGACCAGCCGACCGACGAGCGGTTGGCCGATGGAGGTCGCGAGGTAGAGGGAGGACACGAGCCAGGCCGTCTCGGACGCCGGCGCTCCGAGCGCCGTCGCGATCGGCACGAGGGCGACGGCGATGATCGACGAGTTGACCGGGTTGAGCACCGCGCCGATCATCATGGGCGCCAGCAGCCGACGGTCGAACCGGTCGGCCGGCCCCGGCTTGGCGGTGATCAGATCGATCACGCGCGCACCAGCTTGTCGATGAGCGCGGTCGCCGTGAGGATCGTCTGTCGTTCCTGCTCGGTCAGGCGCTCCTCCATCGCGTGCGCGAGCCACTCCCTGCGGGCGTCGAGATTGCCGCTCTCCGCACTGCGGCCCGCCTCCGTGAGCGCCACGAGCTGCCGCCTGCCGTCGGTCGGGTCGGGTGTCCGCGTGACGAGGCCGAGTTCCTCGAGGGATGCGATCGTCGTCGCCATCGACTGCGGACGCACACCCTCCAGCTCGGCGAGCCGTGACGCCGTGCTGCCCTCCCCCTTGCCGATGCGCGCCAGGGCGGACGACTGCTGCGCACTGAGCCCGGCGGATTCGGTCGCGACCTCTCTCAACCGCCGGCGAAGCCGCGCGAAAGCGACCCGGAGGTCGAGAGCGGCACGAACGGAGGACGACGACGGATCGGTCATATCTACAGCCTAACTGTTCAGTCTGGACTGCGCAGTTCCGACTGACTAATTCGCGTAACCCTCCGTCGCTATGCTTGCGCCCGTGACCGGCTCCCCCACACCGACCCCGGGTTCGCTCGCGCGACGACTGAACCTCGGCGATGCCGTCGTCATCGGCCTCGGCTCCATGATCGGCGCGGGGATCTTCGCCTCGTTCACGCCCGCGGCGGCGGCCGCAGGAGCAGGCCTGCTCATCGGTCTCGTCATCGCCGGATTCATCGCCTACTGCAACGCGACCTCCTCGGCGCAACTCGCCGCGCAGTACCCGACCTCGGGCGGCACCTACGTCTACGGGAGGGAGCGTCTCGGCGAATGGCCGGGCTTCCTCGCCGGCTGGTCCTTCGTCGTCGGCAAGACCGCCAGCTCGGCGGCCATGGCCATCACTTTCGCGACCTACGCAGTGCCCGCCGCCTGGCTGAAGCCTGTGGCCATCCTCGCCGTCGTCGCCCTCACCATCGTGAACACGCTCGGCATCACTCGGACCGCGCTCCTCACGCGCATCCTCGTCGCCATCTCGCTGATCGCCCTGACAGTCGCGATCATCATCGGCTTCACGCACACCTCGGCGAGCGCCGCGCAGCCGGGCACCACCGTGACCGTCTACGGCGTCCTCCAGGCGGCGGGCTTCCTCTTCTTCGCCTTCGCCGGCTACGCGCGGGTCGCGACCATGGGCGAGGAGGTCGTCGACCCCGCCCGCACGATCCCCCGCGCCATCACCATCGCACTCACCGTCACCCTGGTGGTCTACGCCCTGGTAGCCGTCTCGGCCCTCCACGCGCTCGGCGCCGCCGGCCTCGCCTCTGCGGCGGCTCCGCTCAGCGACGTCGCCGCCACCACCGGAGCCGACTGGCCGGGGGTGGTCGTCAGGGTCGGCGCCGCCGCCGCCGCACTGGGAGCGCTGCTGGCGATGATCGCCGGCATCGGCAGGACGAGCCTCGCGATGGCGCGCAACCGCGACCTCCCCTCGTGGTTCGCCGCCGTACACCCTCGCTTCCGCGTGCCGTACCGCGCGGAGCTCGCGCTCGGGCTGCTCGTCTGCGTGCTCATCGCGGTGACCGACCTGCGCGGCGCGATCGGCTTCTCATCCTTCGGCGTCCTCCTCTACTACTTCGTCGCGAACCTGTCGGCCTGGACCCAGCACCGCGCGGATCGGCGGTATCCGCGTGCGCTGGCAGTGGCCGGCGCGATCGGATGCCTGGTGCTCGTGGTCACCTTGCCGGTCGGGGCGATCGTGGCGGGAGTCGTTGTACTGGCGGTGGGGGTCGGGTACCGGGTGATCCGGTTGCGGTTCGCCCGGTGAGACATGAGGCGCCCCACCCACAAATGAGAAGGGCCGGAACGAAATAGATCCGGCCCATCTCGTCCGTGCGCGAGGGGGGACTTGAACCCCCACGCCCTTGCGGGCACTGGCACCTGAAGCCAGCGCGTCTGCCAATTCCGCCACTCGCGCGAACCAAGGAAGAGTAACACGAGCGCGTCGCCGCCGACGAATCGGCCGGCGGCGCCCATCCCCGATCTTCATCGCCTGGCCAGCGGCCCAGGGGTGTCTTCCAGGGCGTTCCGACTAACATGCATGTAGCTGGCAAGCCGGGAGCGGGAGACTAGTGGGCATTCTGGACAACTTCGAGCGGGGGCTCGAGCGCGCGGTCAATGGCGCGTTCGCGAAGACCTTCCGGTCTGGGCTTCAGCCTGTCGAGCTCACCAGCGCCATCCGCAAAGAGATGGACACGCGGGCGGCCGTGGTCGCTCGCGACCGGGTTCTCGCCCCCAACCGATTCATCCTGCGCATGTCGACCGCCGACTACAAGCGCATGCGTTCCATGGGCGCCGCGCTCACCGACGAGCTCGTCTCGTTCGCGCAGAAGCACGCGACCAGCCAGCACTACCAGTTCGCCGGCGGCCTCTCCATCGAACTGGTGGAGGACGAAGCCATCAGCGTCGGAATGCTGCAGATCGACTCCGAGAATGTGAAGGGCGATGTCGCCTGGACCCCCGTCCTCGACATCGACGGACACCACTATCCCCTCACGGGCGGACGTACGGTCGTCGGTCGAGGCGGCGACGCCGACATCACCGTCGACGACACGGGCATCTCTCGCCGGCACGTCATGATCACCTGGGACGGCCACCGCGCACAGGTGGAGGACCTGGGCTCCACGAACGGCTCGAAGCTGAACGGGCAGCCGGTGAAGAAGGCGATCCTCGAACCCGACTCCGTCGTCACCATCGGCCGCACCCGTATCGTGTTCCGGGTGCTCCCCCAGGCTGCGCCGTCTCCGCACTCCGCGCAGGGCGACAACTTCTGGAGCACCTCGTGAACCCGAGCGAACTCACGCTCCTTGTGCTGCGGTTCGGGTTCCTCCTGCTCCTCTGGCTCTTCGTCTTCGGCATCGTGTACGCGCTCCGCACCGACCTGTTCGGCCAGCGCGTCCGCAAGCTCCCCGAGTCGCAGGCAGCGCAGGCGCCGCCGTCGCCGGTCCCGGCGGCGGCCCCCGCTCCCGTCCCCGCCGGAGCGCCCGCCGGCGTCGCGGGGCCCACCGAGCCGGTCATGAAGCACGCCCCGGTGTCCAACCTCCCCGCCGGTGCGAACACGGCGGGCGGCGGCACGAACGCCAGCCTTCAGACGGCGCATCGGCTCGTCATCACGTCAGGGCCGCGCTCGGGCACCGAGCTCGCCCTCGGGCGTGACCCCATCACGATCGGGCGCTCGAGCGAATCCGGCCTCGTCATCCGCGACGACTACACGTCCACCCACCACGCGCGCCTCCTGCTCTGGAACGACGAGTGGATGATCCAGGACCTCGATTCCACCAACGGAACCTTCCTCGACGGTCGACGCGTCACCGTCCCGACCCAGGTACCGCTCGACACCCCGATCAAGATCGGGACGACCACTTTCGAGCTGCGACGGTAACCGGTGGCAGCGAACCGGGCAGCCGCGGTCTCCCACACCGGAAAGATCCGCTCGAACAACCAGGACTCCGGCTACGCCGGGCGTGAGTTGTTCGTGGTGGCCGACGGCATGGGCGGCCACGCCGGCGGAGACGTCGCCAGCGCCATCGCCGTCAACCGCATCCGCGAGGCGGACGGCGACTACGACACGGCCTCGGAGGCCGAGTTCGCGCTGCAGTCCGCCTTGATCGCGGCGAACTCGCTGCTCGCCGAGACGGTCTTCGAGCATCCGGAGCTCACGGGCATGGGCACCACGGTCAGCGCGCTCCTGCGCGTGGGCGACGAGGTCGCGATCGCGCACATCGGCGACTCGCGCATCTACCTCTTCCGCGAGGGCGAGCTCAGCCAGGTCTCCGTCGACCACACGTTCGTCCAGCGGCTGGTGGACAGCGGCAGGATCACGGAGGAGGAGGCTATGGTCCACCCCCGCCGTTCCGTTCTCATGCGCGTGCTCGGCGATGTCGACGCCTCCCCCGAGATCGACACTCTCATCCTCGCCACCCGGCCGGGCGACCGCTGGCTGATCTGCTCCGACGGCCTCAGCGGCGTCGTCAAGAACGACGATCTCCTCGCCGCCCTCGCGTCGAAGGACGCACCCAAGCAGGTCGCCGACCGACTGGTCAAGCAGAGCCTCGACGCCGGCGCGCCCGACAACGTGACCGTGGTGATCCTCGACATCGGCGACGTGAGCCGCGGCGACGTGGTCAAGGACCCGGTGACGGTGGGGTCGGCCTCCGCGCCGCTCCAGTTCGGAGAACCGAAGCCCACCACCCGCGCAGCCCGCCTCCCCACCCTGCGCCTCCACCCGGTGCGACCGGCCACCGGGCCGACCCACTTCGAGCCCGAATCGGACGACTACCTCGACGAGCTGATCGAAGAGGACGAACGACGGGCGCGGCGGCGGCGCCTCACCTGGATGATCGGATTGGCGGTGCTGGTCATCGCGATCGTCCTCGCCGTGCTCTTCGGCTACCAGTGGACTCAGTCGCGCTTCTTCGTCGGCGCCTCCCCCGCGGGCAAAGTCGCGATCTACCAGGGCGTGCAGCAGAACCTCGGACCGATCGTCCTCTCACATGTCTACGAAGAGAGCGACGTGCCGGTCAAGAGCCTCCCGCAGTACGACAAGCAGCTCGTGCAGCAGACCATCAACGCAGACGACCTGGCGGCCGCCAGAGCGATCGTGGACCAGTTGACCGATGCCGCCAAGTGACGTGAGGGAACGCAAGCAGGCCAGGCCGGCCACCGGCCCGGTCAAGCGGTTGCGCCTGCCCGCGAAGCTGCGGAACCTCGAACTGCTGCTGCTGCTCATCGCGTGCGGGATAAATGCGGCGGCGGTCGTCCTGGTGCAGCTCGGTGCGCTCGGGCACGTCGATCTGACGCTGGTCTACCTCGGCGCCGGACTGTCCGTCCTCGTCATCGGCATGCACATCGCGCTCCGGTTCGTCGCGCCTCAGGCCGACCCGTTCCTGTTGCCGATCGCCACCGTGCTCACCGGCATCGGCATCGCGGAGATCTACCGGATCGACATCCACTACAAGGATTCGGGCTGGGACAGCGCAGGCGTCAAGCAGATCGTCTGGGCAGCGCTGGCGATCGCGTGCGCCATCGCCGTCGTGATGATCATCCGGAACCACCGCGTGCTTCAGCGCTACACCTACCTCTTCGGGCTGGCCGCGCTCGTGCTGCTGCTGCTTCCGATGCTCCCCGGCATCGGCCGCGAGATCTACGGTGCGCGCGTGTGGATCGGCATCGGCCCGTTCAGCTTCCAGCCCGGCGAGATCGCGAAGCTGTGCCTCGCGATCTTCTTCGCCGGCTACCTCGTGCAGGCGCGGGACTCGCTCTCGATGGTGGGCAAGAAGTTCCTCGGCATCCGCTTCCCTCGGGCCCGCGACCTCGGGCCGCTGCTGATCGTCTGGCTGATGTCGATGGCCGTCATCGTCTTCCAACGCGACCTGGGCACCGGCCTCCTCATCTTCGGGCTCTTCCTGGTCATGGTCTACGTCGCGACGGCGCGGATCAGCTGGGTAATCCTCGGTCTCCTCCTGATCGTCGGAGGCGCCGTCGTCGCCAGCCAGCTCCTCCCGTACGTCAACGACCGCTTCGCGAACTGGCTCGACCCGTTCGCGCAGAAGGTCTACGACGCGCAGGGCGGGAGCTTCCAGCTCGTCCAGGGTCTCTTCGGGCTGGCACACGGAGGCTTGATCGGCACCGGCCTCGGCCAGGGCCAGCCCTGGGTCACCCCTGTCTCGCAGAGCGACTACATCATCGCGAGCCTGGGCGAAGAGCTCGGGCTGGCCGGTCTGTTCGCGATCTTCGCCCTGTACCTCGTCTTCGTGGCGCGCGGTCTGCGGATCGGTTTCGCCGGACAGGACGACTTCGGAAAGCTGCTCGCGGTCGGCCTCTCCTTCACGCTCGCGCTCCAGTGCTTCATCGTCATCGGAGGCGTCACCCGCGTCATCCCGCTCACGGGACTCACAACACCGTTCCTCGCGGCCGGCGGTTCGTCGCTGGTGGCCAACTGGATCATCGTCGCGCTCCTCCTGCGCCTCTCCGACACCGTCCGCAATCAACCCCGTCTGGTGGTGAGCTGAGCGATGAACCGCGAGATCAAGAGGGTGAGCACGATCGTGCTCGCCATGTTCCTCGCCCTGCTGGTGTCGACCTCTATCCTGCAGGTCGTGCAGGCGGACAACCTGGCCGAGGACTCGCGCAACACCCGTGCCCGCAACGACAGCTACTCCGCCCAGCGTGGCGCGATCCTGGTGGCCGGGCAGCCGGTCGCCCAGTCCGTGCCGTCGAGCGACGTCTACAAATGGCAGCGCGTGTACAGCAACGGTCCGCTGTACTCCGCCGTCACCGGCTTCTATCCGATCAACGGCGAGGCGACCGGCCTGGAGGGCGCGCTCGACGACAAGCTCGCCGGCACGTCCAACTCGCAGTTCTTCGACCGCATCAACGCGATCCTCACCGGCAAGAACCCCCAGGGCGCCAGCGTGGAGACGACGATCGATCCGAAGGCGCAGCAGGCGGCGTGGGATGCGCTCGGCGATTACCAGGGCGCTGTCGTGCTCCTCGAGCCCAAGACCGGCCGGATCCTCGCGATGGTGTCCAAGCCCACGTACGACCCGAACGTTCTGGCGTCCCACGACACGGCGGCCGTCAACACGACGTATCAGCAGCTGCTCGACACGGCGGGCGACCCCCTCATCAACCGCACCATCGGCGGCAATCTCAACCCTCCGGGGTCGACCTTCAAGCCGGTGATGAGCGCTTCGGCCTTCGGAACGGGCGAGTACACGAAGGACAGCCAGCTCCCGAACCCTGCGTCGCTCCCGCTCCCCGGTTCGCCGACCATCGTGAAGAACGACTCGCTCACCACCTGTGGCCCCGGCGAGACGGTCTCGATCGCGACCGCTCAGATCCTCTCCTGCAACATCCCGTTCGCCGAACTCGGGATGCAGCTCAAGCCGCAGGTGATCAAAGACCAGGCGGACAAGTTCGGCTTCAACCAGTCGTTCAAGATCCCGATCCCCGTCGAGAAGAGCGTCTACCCGCTGTACACCGACCCCGCGGAGCGGGCGCTGGGATCGTTCGGCCAGAAGGACGACCGTGCGACCCCTCTGCAGATGGCCATGGTGTCGGCGGCCGTCGCCAACGGCGGCAAGCTCATGACGCCGAACCTGGTCGACGCGATCCGATCGTCGGACCTGCAGACCATCGATAGCTTCACACCCACGCAGTTCTCCCAGCCGATGAGCCAGGAGAACGCCGACACCATCAAGCAGATGATGGTCGACGGCGTCGATCACGGCGTGGCGAGCAATGCAAGAATAGACGGGGTTCAGGTCGGTGGTAAGACGGGGACGGCGCAGAACGGGGAGAACGACCCGTACACGCTGTGGTTCACGGGGTTCGCGCCGGCCAACGATCCTCAGTTCGCTGTAGCGGTTGTCGTTGAAAATGGCGGTGGACGCGGTCAGAGCGGCACGGGTAACTCCATCGCCGCCCCGATCGCGAAAAAAGTACTAGAGGCGGTGCTGAATAAATGAGACCCACAGCAGGGCTCACCTTCGGAGGACGTTACGAGCTGCAGTCGCGCATCGCGATCGGCGG
>JABLTH010114983.1_pt1 | contig 16573 bp, 17 predicted proteins | sample 7875711 | NCBI WGS metagenome assembly JABLTH01 (sample SAMN14941262, study PRJNA633318) | bioreactor metagenome | isolation source: bioreactor | place: China | collected 2019-03-05 | reverse complement strand
TGGGCCGCTGGTACAAGAAGTGGGTGGTGTGGGTAGCCATCGGTGCCCTGATCCTGGACGTCATCCTGCTGGTGTTCATTTCACGGCAGTCGGTCTGGTTCCTGGCAGCCACCGCGGGCGTAGCCGGCGCGCTCCTATTCCTCAAGGAGATTTTCGCGACGCTTGCTCGTTCGGAGAACCTCAACTCTAAGAAACTTGAGGACCGGGCCGCGATCACCTCACTCTTCGCCGCCGTCTTCGGAGCTCCCGCCATAGTGGCGGCGATCATCACCACGGTGAATCTGCACTAGGTCTTAGACACGCGGACCGAGCCGGCCGTGAGGTCGGCTCGGTCCATGCTCGCTGCACGTGCCACACCGCAGGTGAGTCGATAGTCGCTATGCGCGATCGTCCGTCCCGGGCTCAGGAAAACTGGGGGCGGCATACTCACCGGTTACCAGGCGATGAAGTTCATCGTCCATTTCCGCTTCCAGGCGGTGATACTCGCGGATCGCTCGAAACAGATCCTGCTCGAACGTCCCACGGTCATCGTCCGGGAACGTCATCTCGTCGTCATCCCGGTCACTCATGGGGCAATGGTGCCACTCGAGGCGCGATTGCTCCTGATCCGATGGGCGATCCGCGCGTAGCGGGAGTAATTAGCGGCCCGACGGATCGCCTCGGCCACGTAGACTCCGCCATGTGAGCTGGTGGACACATTTCTGGGCTGCGGTAGCTGCGCCCGGGTGGTGGGCACAGTTCCTTCAAACAGTGATCGCGGCAGGCCTCGCGTTCGGGGCAGCGGCGATTGTGTTGCGCCGGCAGCTTCGCCATGACCGCCAACTCGCTCGCAATCAGCGTCTGCAAGATATCGCGCAAGCCGCGGCTGACCGTACAGCTGCCCGGGCTGATCTGATCGGAAGGCGGATTCTCGCTGCGCTCCGAGCGATGGACGACCTCGCCCCAGTCGAATTCGTGGCGACCGTACGGCGGTATCCCGGATATTCGCTCTCTTCTGGTGCGATGCCTGGGATTCGCGATCTTTACCAGATCGAAGACGAGCTGCGACTCGTCGCAAACCCGGGGGTTTTCTATCCCTTCCAATCCCTATGGTCGATACGCGGCGATGTCTGGGAGCTCGCACATCAGGTGCTCGGGGAGCTGGATGAAAGTAAGGCGTTTGGGGACACGAGCGATGAGCGTTTTTCACTCCCATTTATGGTGGCCGTCGACAACGCTCTTTACCCCAGTGCCGAGAATCTACGTCGTTTCGCGACGGAGTTGGTGCGCTGGGACGGTCAAGGCGACTGGCCAGCGCCCTCTACGCACGGCGAGGCGGGAGAACTCGTCGGCCGTCGAAAGACAGCGGAGCAAGCGGCATGGGCGCATGAAGTGCGCTCAGAGATCTATGACCATCTCTCGGCCCACGTTGGTAAGGACTAGCCCCGTTGAGTTCCGCTTCGACGCATGTCCGGAAATAGGCCATCTTCCGGCGCCTCGTACGGCAGCGGCTCGCCGCGCTTGTTCTGATCGTCGGAGGCCGCGAACGGCCCGGAGGGGCTGAGAAGTACCGGCATGTGGTGGTCGGCGTGGTCGCGCCACCACACACTCATCCCGGTCGCGGGGTCGAGGCGCAGGTGCTCCCACGCGCGCCAGAGCGCGTCGAGATGGCTGAGGGCTTCCGGGTACTCCCAGTAGCGGGCCGCCCACCTCGAGCCGTTCTGTGCGCCCACAGGGCGGCGGTAGACCTTGATCAGGTACTCGCGCACGAACTCGTCGACCGAGCCGTAGAACAGATCAGGCTCGGCCCCATCGGGGTCGTGATCGAGTGCGGTTCCCTGCTCGTCGAACTCGTCCTCCTCGTCGCGCATCTCGTCCTCGAAGCTCACGGCTGGTCCTCCTGCCGATGCGCGGCGTCGAGCCACGCTTGAGCCGACGTCGACGGCGTAGCCACCGCCACTCCCCCGCGACTGGCGGGGTCATGAGCTGCGATCGACGCGCGAACGGCGTCCGCCTGGTCGCCGCGCATCCACGGCACCGTCTCGACCAGGCTTGCTGGGGCGCCGGAGGCGAACACGACGGCGCGGCCGCGCGGGAGGGCGGCCAGGTCCGCGACATCCATCGTCCGCTCACGTCGGACGGAGCTCGAGGTGGAGCGTCCGCCGCGGCCGACGCTGACCGAGGCGATGCGCTTGTCGTGGTCCCCGATGAGCTGGGACATTTCGGACAGGAACTCGGTTTCGGCCACGCCGCCGCCGTAGACCTTCACGTTCGAGGCCGACCACAGCTTGCGCATGCCGTTGCGGCCCCACACCTCAACGCCCTGAGACCAGGACTGCAGGATCGTCATTAGGACGATGCCGCGCGAGCCGTAGTGCGTGTAGAGGTCCGGCAGGGCCTCCCACCGGCACACGTTCGCAGCCTCATCCAGCACACCGAGCATCGGAGTCGCCAGCCGGCCCCCGGCTTGCGTGGTCGCCAGCTGCTCGGCAGCTTCGATCGTCGCTGCGGTCAGCGCGGTCACGAGCGGGCCCGCGGTGCCCTTGCCCTCCTTGGAGAGGCTGTAGAGGGTGTCGGAGCTGCGCACGAACAGGTGCGGGTCGAAGTGCGGCCGCCGGTCGCCGGCGAAGTTACCGCCGGTCGGGGTGACCCAGGCGGCGATCTTCCGGCTCTTCAAGCAGGAGGCCATCAGCTGCGCCGTGCCGAACACGCCGGAGCGCTGATCGGGGGCCGCGAACACGTAGCCGGCAGATCCTCCAATGCGGCCGCCAACAGCAGACCGGCAAGGAGATCCTGCCCCGCAGGGTCGAAGTACGCATCCGCGCGGGCATCACCCGCGCGGGAGCCGGATGCGAAGTGGTTGGCCAGCTTCGCGGCCTGTTCCTCGTCGGTGACGTAGGACAGCGGGTTCCACCACCAGGTCGGTGCTTCCAGGGCGATCCCCTGCGGATCGAACGCCCACACCGTTCCCTTCTGCGCCCGCACGTCCCGGGTGGCATCCAGCACGTCCCGCTTGTTGGAGGTCACGATCACCGCGCCCGGGGCGCTGAGGATCGCCGGTATGGCGCGAGAGGTGGTCTTACCGGTTCGCGGCCCCCACACATCCACGTGCATGTCTTCGGGCGAGCCGTAAAGCCAGCGTTGACCGGCGACGGTGATGCCGATCGGGGCGCCAGTCCGGCCAGACGGGACGGTCCGCAGGTCTGAGCGTTCTCCAAAGGAGCACGAACGAGAATAGGGAACCGGGGAACACGAATGAAGAAATCGAGGCGAGACCCAAGAAGGAACGAACACAAAGCGGAAGCTCGACCAACGCCGACAAAGAAGAGACGAAGCAAATAGACGAAAGCAAATGCACGCAGGCACTTAAGTGGGACGTCCGTGTTATGTCTCAGGACATAGGTGACGAATCTGCCTCAGGACATCGGTGACACTTCGGCCCTGTTTGGTGGTGACACTTCTCCTCGATCTTTGAGGAATGAGCCGTGTCGAACCCGTTGATCCCCGTGTCCGTCTCGCGATCACCCAGTGGCCACCGGATGCTCCTCGCGGGTCGGTGACCACGTTCTGCGCCGAGCACGGCATCTCCCGAAAGACCTTCTACGCGATCCGGAAACGCGCCATGGAAGACGGTCCCGCCGCAGCGCTCGAACCCCGATCGAGGCGTCCTCGAGCCAACACCGGGAAGATCACCGAGGAGATCAAACAGCAGGCCATCCAAGTCCGGGCGGCGCTGGAACAGTCCGGCCTGGACCACGGCCCGATCAGCGTCCACGACCGGATGCAGCTCCTCCGAATCACACCCGTTCCGGCGGTATCGTCCCTGGCCCGGATCTTCCGCGACGCCGGCGTCGCCCGCCTCGAACCCCGGAAGCGACCCCGCGCCTCCTACCGCCGGTTCGTCTATCCGGCACCGAACGCCTGCTGGCAGATCGACGCCACCGAATACGTCCTCACCGAGGGACGCAAGTGCGTCATCTTCCAGCTCATCGACGACCACTCCCGCCTCGCCGTCGCCTCCCACGTCGCCTGGACCGAGAGCTCCCAAGACGCCATCACCGTCGTCGCTAAAGCCATCCGCCTCCACGGTGTTCCCCAACGACTGCTCTCGGACAACGGCATGGCCCTCAACCCCTCCCGCCGCGGGTTCGCCGGCCAACTGACCACCTACCTCGCTCGCTATGGTGTCGAGGCGATCACCGGCAAACCCTTCAAACCGACCACCCAGGGCAAGAACGAACGCTTCCACCAGACCCTGTTCCGCTACCTCGACAAGCAACCCATCGCCGCCAGCCTCGCCCAGCTGCAGGAACAGGTCGATGCGTTCGACATCATCTACAACACCCAACGACCCCACCAAGCCCTCCCCGGACGGATCACCCCGCACCAGGCCTGGCAGGCCACCCCGAAAGCCGAATCACCCAGACCGCCCGCGCACGACTCCCGACTCGGCCGCCGCGACGACGGCATCCGCGTCAAACTCGTCGACCGCGGCGGCAGCGTCGAGTTCCACGGCATCCGCTTCGGCATCAGCCGCGACTACAGCAAGAAACGAATCGCGATCCTCGACACCGGCCCCACCATCATGTTCTTCGACCTCGACGGCACCCTCATCATCGAACAACCCTGGCCCTCACCCGGCGTCAAATACGCCAGCAACGGCCGACCCCGCGGCCGCCGACCCAACCCCCGACCAGACGAACTGTCACCGATGTCCTGAGACACCAACCGCTACCGATGTCCTGAGACACTTCCGCTTCCGATGTCCTGAGACAAGACATAAGTGGGACGTCCGGCGACGGCCCGGTATTGAAGGGGTTCCATGTCTAATTGGTTGCAGCGATCACGGGCATCTGCCCGCGGCGTGAAGCCCTCGCCGGACATCCGCCCATTGACTCTGTGCGCGACCTAGGTTGCAGAACCGTTTAGCCCAGGGCTCTGGTCGAGGACGCCGCACACGGCGCTGCCCTGCTGGAGTTTGAGGGCCTTTCCGCCGCCCGATCGTAGCTCGCTCCCGGTGCTCCGTGCCGGGCTTTCGCGGCGTATCCTCCGCCGCTTCGCTCCCCCGGTACTCCACGGTCCCGGCACTGCGCACCTCCCTCTCGCTCTCGATCACGCGGCGGAAAGGCACTCAAAACGATCGACGTTGGAAGGGCGTGGGATTCGGGTATTCATCATCGACGCCAGCAACATGGCGCCCGAACTGCAAGGCGGACTCCTCGGAGTGGAAGGGTCCTCCAACCCGACTCCCGCGGAGAAGCAGGAGTGCGTGGAGACCGTGAGCCAATACGTGATGGATGGGCGGGCGATCGTCGCCGACCCGACAACCCCCATCGGACGGCTTGCTACGCTCACCGCGGAGACAGCATGCGTGCCCTCGTCAACCTGACCAGGCTGGCCGCGGCTGCACGGGCCGAAAGAGAACCGGCTTAGCCCTCGGCATCATCCGGTGGGAGTCTTTGGCTGGGGCGGGATCCAACGAATTTCGGTTTTGCGCGTCAAAACCGACTTGGAAACACAACGTGTAGGTATGAGGACATTCGTTTCAGACGCAGCACCGCAGGGCAACTCGGCTGCCTGGTCGCTGGCGTGCCGGATGCGGCCGGTTGTCGCCGTTCCCGGAGGGCGCGGATTCGAGGAAAAGCAGCAGCGCGCGCCAAATGCGCGCCAAAACACCCGGCGAACCGGAAGTAGTAAGTAGAGGAAGTTTCCGAACCAAGGACGAGACTGTCCAGTTTTCGGAAGCCGGTGCAGGTGCGAGGGAGGTGAGTGCGGGTGCGAGGTGGAGTAGCCAGATGGAAGCGGGGACAGCAGTCTCACGGGGTCAAGCAAGCGGTCAACTATGCCTTCAGCGGGGTCTGTGACGCCACCCTCACCGCCAAAACCGCCGACGGTGCGATCGCCGCCGCCGGATACGCGGACGCCGTGATGACCCGGTACATCGTCGAGAACGGGAGCATCCGAGACGACCTCCTCACCCGCGACCAACTCAAGGACTGGGTCGACGGACTCGACCCGCTCACCGGCGAACGCCGCGGCCGAGACCTCGAGTCCCCCGTCGCGGACCTGATCCTGGATGCGACGATCAACGCTCCGAAGTCGTTCTCGATCGCCGCCATGCTCGACCCCGACCTGGCCGCCGCCTACGAAGACCTCCAAGACCGACTCCGCGACCGCATCATCAAACTGTGGCAGTCCGAGCTCAACGCCCGCCGCGGGAAAGGCGGCGCCATCCGCGAAAACCTGGCCCGGATCGAGGTCGTCGAACTCCGGCACGAACGCTCCCGGTCGTTGGACCCGCACAAGCACCGCCACCTCTGGCTCAACGTCAAAGTCCAAGGCGTCGACGGCAAATGGTCCAACATCGACACGAGGGTGGCGTTGCGGTTCCAGAACGTCATCAACGCTGAAGGTGACCTCGCCTCCCGCACCGACCCAGCATGGATCCAAGCTCTCGCCGCCAAGGGGTTCACCCTCAACGAGGACGGGGAGATCGCGCAGCTGCAGCACCTCGTGCGGCCCCTGTCGAAGCGGTCCGCGCAGATTGAAGCCAACAAGATCGCACGGACAGTCTGGTGGAAGCAGCAGCACCCCGGGCAGGAGCCCTCACATGATGTGTTGAACCAGATCGACCGCTGGGCATGGGCCGTTGGCCGACCCAACAAGCCAGACGAACTGGACCAGGACGACTGGGCCGCGCTGATCAAGCAGGAGCTGCTGACAGCGGACCCCGCCCTCCAGAAGGGGTACTCCCCGATCGAAATCGCCTCGGCACCCCTCGCGAACCTCGACCTTGAGTTGCTCGCCGCGAAAGCGATCGTCGATGCCGACGCGCGATCGACGGGGACCGGTGGACGATTCAGCATGATGGACCTGCAGGCAGGAGTCATCCGCGCCATCGCGGCGACCGGCGTAATCGTCGAGCGCACAGGATTGGCAACGATCGCCGATCAGGTCCTGGCCTCCACTCGGGCGCTCACCGTCACCTTGGTGGACGACCCGGATGTACCAGCACACATCAAGTCCCGAATGGCCACCTCCACCGCGGCACTGAAGGCCACGATTGCCAACCGGATCGAAGCGCTCTCGACTCCCGGTGCAGCTGCACCTATGGAGGAGATCACCGCGATCGCCCACGCCCTCGACCCCGGTCGCGTCCTAGACAATGACCAAACCGACGGCGCCTCCGCAATTGCAGGTTCCGCTTCAGTGGTAGCCATCACGGGCGCTGCGGGAGCTGGTAAGACCACGATGCTCAAGGTCGCGGGCGCCACGCTACGCCGCCATGGTCGAAACATGATCATCGTCGCGCCGACCAAGAAGGCCTCTACTGTCGCGGGGCGCGAAACCGACAGTGCGGCGTCCAGCCTCCATCAGCTCCTGTATGACTTCGGCTGGCGGTGGAACACCGGCGCGGCCGGCAACGCCGAATGGTCTCTCCTTAACCCTGGCGACACTGACCTCAATACGGGACAGCGATATTGGGGTCCGCGCACACGCGTTCGCCCGGGCGATCGTATCGTCGTCGACGAAGCCGGCATGCTCGACCTCCAAGCCGCCCATGCCCTCATTGAGGTCATCCACCGCACCGGTGCGACCGTCGCGGTCGTGGGGGACGATTACCAAGCGCTTCCCGTCGGGCACTCCGGCGCAATGGCTCTATTCCGCCGGTCCGCGTTCGAGAAGATCGAGCTCACCGAGATCCACCGCTTCAGTGACCCGGAATGGGCGGACCTTTCCGCACGTCTGCGCGACTCACGTGGTTCGGCTGAGTCTCTGCAAATAGCGGACCAAATCGAACGCACAGGGCACCTAGTGCACGTGACCACCGAAGCTGAGGCCCGTGAAGTGATGGTAGCCGCGTGGCTCGAGTCGTCACGGAACGCGAAGACGATCGCACTTGTCACATCAACACACGCCGAGGCCCAACAAATCAACGAAGCGATCCAGACCCGACGCATCGAGGCTGGCGCGCTAGACACACGCCGCTCGGCGGTGGGGCAGTCCGAGCAGCTCCTCTTCGTCGGAGATGTGGTTCAGACGCGAAGGAACGACAACTCATCCGGTGTCGAGAACCGGCAGATCTGGATCGTCAGAAACATCTCGGACGAGCACCTCACCCTAGTGTCCACTTCCGACTCGACCACCTTGCGACGGATCACGCGCGATTACGCGAGCTCGAACGTTCACCTCGGGTACGCCAGCACTGTCTACGGCGTTCAAGGCGAGACCACCGAATGCGCCATCGTGGGGCCCGGCGTAGACGCTGCTGGCCTCTACGTAGGGCTTACTCGCGGGCGAACGCGAAACGATGCCGTTGTCATCGCGTCTACGGTCGAGGCCGCGAAGTCGGAGCTGGCTGCCACGATGCAGCGACAGCACGGGGAAGAAACAATCGAGAAGTCCCGCATCGCCGCGCGGGAAGAACTCGCCCGGGCCGCGAGAAACGACGCTGCAAGGCCGGTAGCGACCATCGAAGCATCGTCGCCCACATTGGCTTGGTGACCCGGCAGTCCCGATTATTGCCCCGCCAACCCCGTCGCGATGATCTCCCGCCCGAGGCGGCTTCTACCGTCGAGTCCACGGTCCCGTTCCCGATAGTTGAGGAGCGCTACCCCAAGAACGTCGGCGCGCTCTTGCGCTACGGGGCGCACGCCGCCGCGCAAGAAGATGAGCGGCTTCCGTCCATCTGCTGTGGCAAGTGCCGCGGCTGTCTCCACAGCGGCGACATCGAGGTTCCCCCGGCTGTTATCGACCCAGACCAGGTAGCGAGAGCTATACAGATCGCAAGAATCTCGTGCGACCCCACTGGACACGACCGAGTCAGCCGCACCGAGATAGACCATCCACTCTCTGCACAACTCGACTGCTTCTTCGTCCGACACTCCAAACGGCCTGGGTGCCGGCGGTTCCCGTTCCACCTCGCCAGTCTGCCGGACACCACCGGTAATGTCTGGCACCGCATTCTCGCAGTCCAGTGAGGTGACTGTTAGACCGACCATCTTTAGGCGACGGCCACGGTAACGCCGGCTGTGCGTATCGGTCGGCATTCCACGAACAGCGGACCGAACGCTTTCCTCTGCCAACCGAACACTTCTTCTATCTCTAGGTCATCGCATCGAGCACGGAGAAGCGCCCGGACGCACGCGCCCGGGCGCTTCTACTGAGGTCAGACCCGGACGGTCTTCCCGCAGTTGCCGCAGCGCATCAGGCCATGCCGAGTAACAGTCAGTCCGTAGAAGGTGTGTCGGCAGTAGGGGCAGGTGAGGGTGGGGATGGAGGGTGACATCTTCGCTTATCCCTTCGTCCGACGCGGGTCGTTCGCGGGTGCGATCGTGTTCTTGTCACGGATCTGCCCATCCACCCCGTGAACGCTGATCTCGCCGCCACCGTTACGGGCCATGATGTCCCGCGTCTGCCGGTACGCGTCCGCCTGGGTGTTAGCGCGCACCGAAGCGCGGGACGAGTCATCCCGCTTTCCGGCCCACCCGTTGGCGTCTCTGTAGACGCTGTAGTTGTTTCCCAATGTCGTTCTCCTTAGAACGGTTTGGGTCACCTGGACGCGCCGGGGAAGCATTTGCTCCACCTTGTCCGAAGAACTAGTCTCGGAAAACAATCCCCACAGGATTTGCTCCGATCCAGGTTTCCCGTTGTCAAGACCGCTTGTGCTGTCTCGGCCTCATCTGGTGGAGCTTCGAGCCCCGCCGCGCTGGTACCGCGGTGGGGCTTTCTGCTTTCACCAATAGTGTTGGCTCGACCACTTTATCTAGGGGGTCCGACATTTCCATCCCCCCATATCTAGTGGGCGTGTCGTCCACAGGTGTGGATAACTAATGCACAGATTCCACAGGTAGCGCGATGTTGGTCGGGCCCAATCCGGCGACAGTCCGGCCAGCTGCTCGCCCCACCCGTGCAACGTTGGGACGGGCCCAATCCGACCGACGGTCAGCAACTAGAAGCGGGGAAGACGACGTCCTCTTGAGGAGTGCCCCGACAGACCAAATCTCAAAGCGGTGAGTAAACGGTGAGTTTGGCCAAAAACCATTGAGCGGGTAGTCTGGGCGGCAGTCGTATTCCCCAGTGTTTTACTGGGATTCCGGGTCGCGCGAGTGTAGTTCAATGGTAGAACCTCAGCTTCCGAAGCGGCCCGCGAGCTGGCTCTGATTGGGCGGTCTCACCGTGACGCGGAGGCGTCGCCCTAGTCCCCGAAGAGTTCCTTCGCGATCGTCATCGCCGACATGGCCTTCGGCCAGCCCGCGTAGAACGCCAGGTGGGTGATCGCCTCGATCAGCTCCTGCTGGGTGACGCCGTTCTGCACGGCGAAGGGGAGGTGGAAGCGAAGCTGGTCGACGTTACCCCCGACCACGAGTGCGGTCACGGTCACAAGGCTCCGGTCGCGCTTCGTGAGGCCGGGGCGCTCCCAGACCTCGTCGAAGAGCACCCGGTCGGTGTAGTGGACGAGTCCAGGGGCGAAGTCGCCGAAGGCGCGCTGCCCTCCGGTCCAGCCGTCGCGGGTGTTGTCGGTCATGCGTTTCGTCCTTCGTAGTCGGCGTCGGTGATGTGCTCTTTCCATGTCGTGGTGTCCGCGGGGTCGTCAGCGGACTCCAACATGGCGATGTGCTCCATGAAGCAGCCGGGGGCCGCGGCGTGCCAGTGGTCCTGGCCGGGAGGCGTGTAGAGCGTCTGCCCCGGGTGCACCTCGATGATGTTGCCGTCGCGGTCGCCGAATCGGGCGACCCCGGCGGTGACCCGGAGGTACTGCCCGCGCGCGTGGCTATGCCAGGCGGTGCGGGCGCCGGGAGCGAAGCGCACCAGTGCAGCCGTCATCCGCTGGTCGGTGTCGTGAGGCGTGACGATCGGGTCGACCCAGACGTCGCCGGCGAACTGCTCCGGCGGGTTCTTGAGGGTCGGGGTGGTGGGTTCGATGTTCATGCGTTCTCCGTCTCCAGCAGCACCTTGATGGCGCGTCGCTCATCCATTGCCCGGTAGCCCTCTGCTGCGTCGGCGAGGGGCAGCGTGAGGTCGAACACTGCTCCGGCGTCCAGCTCATCCCTCATGATCGACTCGACCAGCTCGGGGAGGAAGCGGCGGACGGGCGCCGGTCCGCCGTGCAGGTGCACGCCGGAGAAGAACAGCTCCTCGCCGGGCAGTTCGACGCCGTGGGAGACGCCGACGTAGCCGACGTGCCCTCCGGGGCGAGTGGCGCGGATCGCCTGCATCATCGACTCCTGTGTCCCGACGGCTTCGATGACGGAGTGCGCGCCGAGCCCGTCGGTGAGGTCTTTGATGGCGGCGACCCCGGCATCGCCGCGCTCCTCGACGATGTCGGTCGCACCGTAGCGGCTGGCGAGCGCCTGCCGGTCGGCGTGGCGGCTCATCGCGATGATCCGCTCGGCGCCGAGCTGCTTGGCGGCGAGCATTCCGAGCAGTCCGACCGCGCCGTCGCCGACGACCGCGACGGTCTTGCCCGGGCCGGCCTCGGCCGCGACGGCGGCGAACCACCCGGTGCCGAGCACATCGGACGCAGCGAGGAGGCTGCGCACCTGTGCCGGGGTGGGGGTGCCGGGCACGACGACGAGGGTGCCGTCGGCCAGCGGGACGCGCAGCTTCTCGGCCTGGGTGCCGATCGCGCCCATCGGGAATGCGTGCACGCAGCGCGACTGGTAGCCCGCCCGACAGATCTCGCACGCGTTGTCGGAGGCGAAGAAGGAGCCGACCACGTAGTCGCCGATCTTGATGTTCGTGACGTCCTCGCCGACCTGCTCGACGACACCGACATACTCGTGGCCCATCGGCGTGGGCGCGCTGACGGCGTCCGTCCCGCGGTACGGCCAGAGGTCCGAGCCGCAGATGCACGCTGCGGTGACGCGGATGACGGCGTCGGTGGGCTCCTGGACGACCGGGTCGGCGCGCTCCTCGACGCGCACATCCCGGGGTGCGTACATGACTACTCCACGCATGTGAGGGTTCCTTCCGTTGCGGAGTGGGTGGTGCCGGCGGGGGCGGTGGCCCGGGCCGGACGTCGAAGAAGAAGAGCGGCAGTGACCGCGGCGGCCGCGACGGCGACCGTGGTCACAACGCCCAAGGGGAGGATGCTGAGGGCGCCCGCGACGCCGACCAGCGGCGCTGCGATGCCTCCGAAGGCGAAACGTGCGGCGCCCAGCAGCGAGGATGCCGTGCCCGCGATCTGCGGGTAGTCGGCCAGCGCGAGCGTCGTCGAGGGCGGACTGGTGACGGCCGTCCCGGCGGCGAGGAGGAAGAGCGCAACGATGACGACGGCCAGCGGAACGGACGCGAGCCCCGCGATCAGTAGGCCGACGGCACCGAGTGCGGCGATCACAAGACCGACGATCAAGGTGCCGACCACGCTCCACTTCTCGCTGGAACGTCCAGAGAGGTAACCGAACACCATGAAGCCGGCGGAGTTGAGCCCGAAGGCGAGTGCATAGGCCTGAGGTGAGAGGCCGTAGACGCCCTGCAGCACGTAGGTCGCACCGCTGAGATAGGCGAAGAGCGCGGCATAGACGAAGCCCTGCGCGACCACCGCGCCGACGAAGAGACGGTCGGACAGCAGCATCCGCATGTCCCGTCGGATCACAATGAAGCCGGCGGCCGTGCGGTCGCCCGGAGGCAGTGTCTCGGGAAGACCGAGAGCCACCCACGCCGGTATGAGCGCACCGATAACCGCGAGCACGAGGAACAGCCCACGCCAGTCCAGGATCGCCGTGAGCGCGCCGCCGACAAGCGGGCCGACGACCGCCGCCAGCCCGCCGACGACGGTGAGGCGCCCATAGAAGCGGATGAGCCTCCCGCCCTCGTACACGTCGCGGCCGGCCGCCTGGGCGATGACGATGCCGACCCCTCCGGCCAGCCCCTGCACCAGGCGCGCCGCGATGAGCAGCTCCACGGTCGGACTCGCCGCGCACAACACCGAGACGAGCACATACGCGGTTACACCGATCAGAGCAGGACCCCGCCGCCCGAACCGGTCGGACAGCGGCCCGGCGATTAGCTGCCCGGCCGCGAGACCGATCAGGCAGGCGGTCACGGTCAGCTGCGCCGTCGAGGTCGCGGCGCCCAGCTCGGTCGTCAGAGCGGGGAGCGCAGGCAGGTACAGATCCATCGAGATCGGGCCGAACACGGTCAGCACGAGTAGCAGTGTCGCCAGAGGACGGCTGGCGCGCACGCGGGTTCCGGGAGTGAGGGATGCTGTCACGTCATCCAGGACACCGCGTGCGGACGCCCCGAGGGAGTCCCTGATGAGAGGTGTACTGGCAGGGCATCCCTCGGGAACGCCACCCGGCCTAGCCTGTGAGGCATGGACAATCGAGCCGACGTCCGCGAGTTCCTCATGTCGCGCCGCGCCAAGCTCACCCCGGAGATGGCGGGGCTGCCCGCGGGAACCGGGCGCCGGGTGGCCGGGCTGCGCCGCTCCGAGGTCGCCATGCTCGCCGACGTCAGCGTCGAGTACTACGCCAAGCTCGAGCGCGGCGCGATCGCTGGCGTCTCAGCCGGCGTGCTGGATGCCGTGGCACGGGCGCTGCAGCTCGACGACACCGAGCGCGCCCACCTCTTCGACCTCGCGCGCGCCGCCGACGGCATCCCCATCTCCGGTCGGGCGCGAGGCCGAGCGACCCGCAGCCCCGCCGCGAGACCGAGCCTCCACTGGGCGCTGGAGGCGTTCACCGAGGGCGTCGCCGTCGTCCGCAACGCGCAGTCGGATGTGATTGCGTTCAACGCGCTCGGCCGCGCCTTCTACTCGCCGCTGATCGGCGACGGCGGCCGGACGCCCAACTTCGCTCGGTTCCAGTTCCTCGATCCGGCCTCACGCGACTTCTACCCCGACTGGGACCTGTTCGCCGACATGTGCGTGGCGATGATGCGCGCCGAGGCCGGGCGCGACCCGCACAACCGCGCGCTGCAGGACCTCGTCGGCGAGCTGTCCACCCGGAGCGACACGTTCCGACGGCTGTGGGGAGCCCACGATGTGCGCACGCACGGGGCGGGGACGAAGCGCTTCCAGCATCCTGTCGTCGGCGAGCTGACGCTCGCGTACGAGGAGTTCGCGATCACCGCTGAACCCGGCCACGTCATGCTCGTCTACACCGCCGAGCCCGGATCGCCATCGGCTGAGCGGCTGCGGCTGCTCGCCTCCTGGGCCGCCGACCGGCCCGCACCACGTCAGACCATCGCGGAGGACTCATGACCGTTTGGACCACCGACGAACTGCACGCCATCGCCTCGACCGACGACTTCCACATCGCGCCGTTCCGGGCGGACGGCACAACCCTCGGCACACTGACCTGGATCTGGTCGGTCGTCGTCGACGACAACGTGTACGTGCGCGCCTACAACGGCACGGCCTCCCGCTGGTACCAGTCGGCACGCTCCCAGCGTGCCGGCCGCATCACGGCCGGTGGCCTGGAGAAGGACGTGTGCTTCAGCTTCGTCGCCGACGCGGAGCTCAACAACCGCATCGACGCCGCCTACGAGGCGAAGTACGGCAGCAGTCCGTACTACCCGCCGATGGTTACCCCGAAAACGCGGGCGGCGACGGTGCGGGTGGAGCCACGGTGACAGCGTTCCGCTCAACGAACCACTCGTGTGCCCACCCAACATGGCGGGTGTTGCCTGCGAGAAGCGCCCGCCGGCGTGACTACATTTTGACTACAAACGCCTGATATCGAACTGCATCCAACGTGATCTCAGAGCATCATTTTCCTCGGAAAATCAACGATCTGTCACTATACGACGGGCCATGTCATGCCCAGGATTTCGACTGAAAATCGAAAGGTCACCGGATCGATGCCGGTCGGAGCCACCGAGAAAACCCCCGGATTCCTTGCGGAGTCCGGGGGTTTTTGTTCGCCCAGCATGGTCGCCGATACATCTCGGCTTCCCGGAACGCTCGGCTTTCAGCTCGGCTTGACGCTCTGCCGCGCCGGCAGAAGGAGCGCGGCGACGCAGCCGACCAGCACGACGACGGGGAGCAGCCAGAGTGCTGCCTGGAAGTCGGCGATGGTCGGCGATTGCGGCAGGAGGGCGGATGGGATGGACGTCAACAGACCTCCGATGATGAAACACACCCCGTTGACGATCGCGGATGCGCTGCCGATGAGGCTGCCCTCGACGGCCTCGCCGGCGACGGTGAAGCCGAGCATGTGGCCTCCGGCGAAGAACCCGATCGCGAACATGAAGGCCAGCGCGGCCCCGTTGGCCACGTTCGGCAGGTAGATCACCAGCGCGATGGCGGCCGCCTGGAAGAGGAGTGCCCAGAACGCCGGCCACTTGCGGCTGTGCCAGCGGTCGGAGACGACATTGACGATCGGAGCGCCGACGGCGAGCCCGAGCCAGGCCAGCGCGGTGAGGACCGTGGCGAAGTTCGTGTCGGCACCGTGCGCCTCCATGATGCGCGGCCCCCACAGCGTGCCGACGGCCAGCATCGCGCCGAACGACGCACCGGCCAGGATCGACGAGAGGACGACGCGGTAGTTCGCGAAGCTGTGCCCGAGGTCGCGGAAGATCTCGCCGAAGACGTTCCCCCGGCGTTCGACCGGGGCGGGAGCCGCCGGATCGGGAGCGGGATTGCGGACGAACGCGATGAAGAGCACGACCAGCAGCACACCGAAGCAGCCGAACGCCACCAGTAGCTGCTGCCAGGTGAGCGCTGAGAGCGAGGCCTGGATGAGCGGCTGGCCGATCGCCGATCCGAGCGAAGCGACCGTCTGCACGAGACCGAACATCAGGCCGTACTTGGCGGCGTCGAACCACTTGCCGCCCACGTACCCTGCGCCGACGAAGCCGAACGACGAGCCGATAGCGAGCACCGCCTGGGCGATCACCAGCGTCCCGAAGTTCGTCGTGCCCGCGTACAGGAAGGCACCGACGGTGACGAAGCCCACGGCGATCGCCATCAGCGGGCGGGTGCCGAACCGGTCCAGGAGCGCTCCGGAGAAGAACTGCACCACCGCGAACACCCACGTGTACGTGGAGGCCGCGAGGCCGACCTGGGCGATGGTGAGGCCTGCGGTCTTCTGGATGTCTGGCGACACCACCGCGTAGCCGGTCTGGATCGCGAAGAGCCAGACGACGAAGACGGTGGCGAGCACCCAGATCAGCCAGGCCTCCGGGCCGCCGATGGTGCGGTGGCCTTCGAACCAGCGGTGCGAGCCGTGGTAGTAGGCGGCGTGTCCGGTCGATGACATGGGTCCCCTCCCCGTCGTCCGCTAGGCCGAGTGGCCGTCGCGGGAGTATGCGAGCTCGCCGCCCACGTAGGTGGCGGCGACCGTGCGGTCGTCGCCCATCGTGGCGAGCACGAACAACTGCTCCTCCAACGACTCGACCCGGGCGCTGCGGAACGCCAGCAGGTCGGTCGCCTGCGGGTCGAGGACGATGACGTCGCCCTCCTTGCCGACCTCCAGCGACCCGATCTTGTCCTGGATGCCGAGCGCCTGCGCCCCGCCGAGAGTGCCGAGGTACAGCATCTTGATCGAGTCGAGCGGGTACTGGGTCAGCTGGGCGACCTTGTACGCCTCGTTCATCGTTGCGAGCAATGAGAAGCTCGTCCCAGCACCAATGTCGGTTCCGAGTCCCG
>JABLTH010034533.1_pt1 | contig 16587 bp, 20 predicted proteins | sample 7875711 | NCBI WGS metagenome assembly JABLTH01 (sample SAMN14941262, study PRJNA633318) | bioreactor metagenome | isolation source: bioreactor | place: China | collected 2019-03-05 | reverse complement strand
CGGCCCTCCAGCCCCACGGCCGCCAGCAGGCTGCCCGCGCGGGCCTCGATGCGGGGCCGGTCCCAGGCCAGGAGGTGGAGGGGCAGCTCCACGTTCTCCCGGGCCGTGAGGGTGGGGATGAGGTGGAAGAACTGGAACACGGTGCCGTAGCGCTCCCGCCGCACCTGGGCGAGGCGCGCCGGGGCCATGCGCTCGAGGGCCTCGCCCTGGAGCCGCACGGTGCCCTCGTCCGGCAGGTCCAGGCCGCCCAGGAGGTTCAGCAGGGTGGTCTTGCCGCAGCCCGAGGGCCCCAGCAGGGCCACCCGCTCGCCGGGACGGACGGCCATGTCCAGCCCCTGCAGCACGGCCCGGCCGCCGTAGCGCCGCGTGACGCCCCTCGCCTCCAGCAGCGGCTCCATGGGCCCTCCCGGTCCAGCCTAGCGGAGGCGGGGGCCGCCGCCGGGGATGTCCAGGTCAGTGGACGGTCTCCTCGTCCTCCAGGATCGTGGGGTGGGGCGGCTCGATGCCCCGCCAGCCCAGCTTCCAGGCCAGGTTCAGCAGGATCCCGGCGCTGATGAAGAAGGCCAGGAAGCCGAGGAGGAACCATTCCCGGAAGATCACGAAGAGGCTCAGGAGCAGCACCATCGCCACCAGCATCCAGTAGCGGGCGGAGCGGGAGGCGGGCTTCTTCTTGAAGCTGGGGAAGCGCACCGTGCTCACCATCAGCATCCCGACGAGGAAGAGCCCGGCGGCGAAGGCATAGGCGAAGCGGGGATCCTTCGGCGGATGGGGGCAGCAGAGGATGACCGTGGCCACGCAGGCCGCGCCCGCGGGGATGGGCAGGCCCACGAAGAATCGCGCGTCCACGGAGCCCACCTGCACGTTGAATCGCGCCAGGCGCAGGGCGCCGCAGGCGATGAAGAAAAAGCTGGCGGCCCAGCCCACGGCGCGGAGCTGGTGGTCCGCGGCGCCCAGGGTGAAGAAGCCGTAGCGGTAGGCGAGGATGGCGGGCGCCATGCCGAAGCTCACCACGTCCGCCAGGCTGTCCAGCTGGACGCCGAACTCGGTGGCCGTGTTCATGGCCCGGGCCACGCGCCCGTCCATGCCGTCGAAGAAGCCCGCGGCCACCAGGAGGGCCGCCGCCCAGAGGAAGTGGCCCGAGGGGTTCTCACCGGCGGCGTTGATGGACATGACCACGGAGCTGAAGCCGCAGAACACCGAGAGCATGGTGATGCCCGAGGGGAGGGCGAACTTGGAGCGCTGCACCGCGACGCGGCGCAGTTCCCGGCGCCGTTCGCGGCGCTCCTCGGGGCTGAGGCGGGGCTTCATGGGCTCCAGTGTTCCACAAAATCCGGGCCGGGGCGGATGGCCGCCCCCCGCTAGACTGGAAGGCTCGGAGGACAGGGGATTGAAGCACCTGGTGGTGATCGGCGGCGGCCACGCCGGCATCGAGGCGGCGCACATCGCGGCCCGCCTGGGCGTGGCCGCCACCCTGCTCACCATGAACCTGGACCAGATCGGCCAGATGAGCTGCAACCCCAGCATCGGGGGCGTCGGCAAGGGCCACATGGTGCGGGAGCTGGACGCCCTGGGGGGCGCCATGGGACGGCTGATCGACGCCACGGGCATCCACTTCCGCATCCTGAACGAGAGCCGCGGCGTGGCGGTGCGGGGCCCCCGGGCCCAGGCGGACAAGGTGAAGTACCGCCTCGCCGCGCGGCGCCTGCTGGAGCGCACCCCGGGCCTGCGCCTCCTCCAGGGCACGGCCGCGGGCCTGCGCTGGTCCTCAGGCACCCGGGGGCTCCTCGGCGTGGAGCTCCTGGACGGCTCCTTCCTGCCCTGCGACGCCGTGGTCCTCACCAGCGGCACCTTCCTCACCGGCCGCATCCTCATCGGCGAGCGGCGCCTCGAGGCCGGACGGGCCGGCGAGCCCGCCAGCACCCACCTCTCCGACCAGCTCAAGGCCCTCGGCCTCCGCGCCCGCCGCCTGAAGACCGGCACCAGCCCGCGGCTGGCGAAGGGCACCATCGACTTCGGCAGGCTCCAGGTCCAGCCCGGCGACGACCCGCCCCGGCCCTTCAGCTTCTTCTCCGAGAGCATCCCCCTGCCCCAGGTGCCCTGCCACATCGTGCACACGACGCCCCGCACGGAGGCCCTCGTGCGGGAGAACCTCTCCCGCAGCGCCCTGTACGGCGGCCACGTCGAGGGCGTCGGCCCGCGCTACTGCCCCAGCATCGAGGACAAGTTCGTCAAGTTCCCGGACCGGGGCCGCCACCAGATCTTCGTGGAGCCCGAGAGCCTGGAGCTGGACGAGATCTACCTCGCGGGCCTCAGCACCTCCATGCCGCCGGACGTGCAGCTCGCCATGGTGCGCAGCCTCCCCGGCTTCGAGGCCGCCGAGATCGTGCGCGCGGGCTACGCCATCGAGTACGACAGCTTCGATCCCCTCCAGCTCCGGCGCGACCTCTCCGTGGACGGCTTCGAGGGCCTCTGGTTCGCGGGGCAGATCAACGGCACCACGGGCTACGAGGAGGCGGCGGGCCAGGGGCTCCTCGCCGGGATCAACGCCGCCCGGTGGATCCAGGGCCGCGATCCTGTGATCCTCGGCCGCGACCAGGCCTATCTCGGCGTGATGGTGGACGACCTGGTCACCAAGGGCACCGACGAGCCCTACCGCATGCTCACCGCCCGGGCCGAGCATCGCCTGGGCCTGGCCTGCGACCTGGCGGACGTGCGGCTCCTGGACGTGGCCCGGGATGTCGGCGCCCTGGACGCGGCCGCCCTGGGCCGGATCGAGGCCAAGATCGCCCGCCGGGCGCGGCTCCGCGCCCAGTGCGACGAGGCCTGGGTCGCCCCGACCTCCCCCTTCGGCCCGGTGGCCGCGGACGCGGGGCTCCAGCTCCAGGCCGGCCTGACCCTCGCGGAGCTGCTGAAGCGCCAGCAGGTCAGCCCGGACCTCGCCGACCGGGCCCTGGGCATGCTGGAGGGATGGGCCGAGCCCCAGGCGGGCTGGGACCGGGCCTGGGAGCGGGACCTGCTGCTCTTCGAGCTCCGCTACAGCGGCTACCGGGAGCGCGAGGCCCGCCTGCTGCAGCACCACCGGGACTGGGATGCGGTCCGCATCCCCGAGGACTTCCCGGCGGAGGCCCTGGCCTCCCTCAGCCACGAGGTGCGCGAGAAGCTCCGCCGCCACCGCCCGGAGACCCTCGGCCAGGCCTCCCGCATCCCCGGGGTGACCCCGGCGGCGGTGACCCTGCTGCACCTGCTCATCGAGAAGCGGCGGTCGGCGTGACGGAAGGGTCCGCCTCGCGGCCCTGGGCCCGCGAGGCGAAGCAGCGCCGGAGCGCCTGAGGCGGCAGGGAGGCCTTCAGCGGCCCTTCACGGGGGCGTGGTGGGGGATCCGCTCGCCGTTGAGCAGGCCCCAGGCGGTGGCGGCCATGACCTGGGCCCCCTGGACGAAGTCCTCCTTCACCACGTGGTCCAGGGTGTCCACCTGGCTGTGGTGCGTGTGGGTGTGGTAGTCCAGGGCCTCCTGGCTCGCGGCGGTCGCCGGGACGCCGGCCTGGTGGAAGGGCCAGTGGTCCGTGCCGCCGCCCATGATGGACGCCGGGATCTCAGTGGCGCCCAGGCCGTTGGCCGGCACCATCGCCGCGGCCAGGGGCGCGCGCAGGGCTTCGACGCCCATGTCCGGGAAGCCCTTGATGCGGCCCGAGCCCATGTCGTCGATGAGCACGGCCTGGATGTTCGGAAGCTCGGCCTCGTGGGCCTTCACGTAGGCCTTGCTGCCCAGCAGCCCCTGCTCCTCGCCGGAGAAGAGCACCACGCGGAGGGTGCGCTTCGGCTGGAGCTTGAGGGCGGCGATGGCCCGCAGCACCTCCATGGCCGCCACGGTCCCCGTGCCGTTGTCCGTGGCGCCGGTGGCCAGGTCCCAGGAATCCTGGTGGCCTCCGACGATCACCACCTCGTCGGGCTTCTCGCTGCCGCGGATCTCCGCCACGACGTTGTAGGCCTGGACGGGCTTGTCGCCCCGCGCGCCGGTGAGCTCGATCTCGATCTCGGGCCGCTGGCCCCGGGCGATGAGGCGCTTGAGGAGGTTGGCGTGCTCGGAGGCGATGACCGCGGCGGGCGCGGGGCTGCTGCGCCAGGACGCGTCGGGGCTGCCGCTCATGTTGAGGAGGTCGCTCTTCTTGCCCGCGTCCCGGAGATGCACGAGGAACTTCGCCTCCTTCATCACCTCCATGTAGGCCTTGTAGTAGGCCTCCATGTCCTTCCTCTGCTCGGGGGTGGGCCGGGGCTGGGACACGTTGAGGACGATCTTCCCTGCGAGGCGGGGCAGCTCGGCCTTCATCTCGTCGAGGGTCTTGACGTCCAGCAGCACCACCTCGCCCCGGACGGGGCCGGGCACCATGTCCGCCGAGCCCTTCTTCTTCGGCACGAGGGTCGGATCCGTCCAGGCCCACTGGGCGACATGGAGCTCCTGGCCGTTGGCGTTGAGCAGGCGGGCGCGGGCCGTGCCCCGGGTCCAGGGCACGCCGAAGTCGTAGGCCTCCTCGTGGACGTTCACCGCGCCGTAGCCGCTGAGCTTCTCCATGGCCCAGCGCTGGGCCGCGCGCAGCTTCTCGGACCCCGTGAGGCGGGGCCCGATGCCGTCGCACATCTCCTCGAGGTTCTTCATCACCTCCGAGCGGGCGCCCACCTCCTCGATGAGCCTGGCCACGTCGCTGGTGTAGGGCTTCGCCGGCTGGAACATCCCGTCCGCGGCGCGGGCGGGGCGCGGCGCGCCGGCCGCCGGGGGCGCGGGAGCCTGGGCCAGGAGGGACGCGGACGCGGCGAGGACGAGCAGGAGCCTGGGCATGATGCCTCCGGAACGGGTCAAGCATCATCTAACGAGGAAAACAGGGCTGGCAAGCCTTTCCTCCGCCGGAAGCAGAAAGCCCCCCGAAGGGGGCTCTCCATGGGGCGTGCGCAGCCTCAGGCGCCGAAGCGCTTGGAGACCTCGCTCCACTTGATGTTCTCGACGAAGGCCTCGAGGACCTTCGCCCGGGCGATGCCGAAATCGATCATGAGGGGCCCGCCTCTGTGAGCGGGAGGCGAACAGGAGGACAGCGCGGCGCGCTGTCCGATAGGCGGGAGCGTGCGACCGCTTGAAAAAAAGACGGCCCCCGCGAGGGGGCCATCCTCGGGCACGCGCAGCCTCAGGCGCCGAAGCGCTTGGAGACCTCGCTCCACTTGATGTTCTCGACGAAGGCCTCGAGGTACTTCGCCCGGGCGATGCCGAAGTCGATCATGAACGCGTGCTCCCAGCTGTCGAGCACCACCAGCAGGTCCTGCTCGATGGGCAGGCCCAGGTGGTGCTCGGCGAAGACGTAGGTGTGCAGCTTGTTGTCGCGGCGGTTGCGGGTGAGCACGGCCCAGCCGGGACCGCACATGGCGGCGGCCTTCAGGTCGGCCACCACCTTGTCCTTGCCGCCGGCGGCGTCCAGGGCCGCCTGGAGACCGGCGCTGATGGAGGCGTCCGCGCCGAGGTTCTCGAAGTACAGCTCGTGGAGGAAGGAGCCGTTGAAGGCTACGGCCTCGCGGCGCTTCAGCTCGCTGTACTCGTTGAAGGAGTAGTTGGCCTTGCTGTTGTCGATGGAGGCCAGCTTCTCCTCGATCTCGTTCAGCTTCGTGATGTAGCCCTTGTAGAGGGTGAAGTGGGCGTCCAGCTGGGCGTCGCTCAGGCCCTTCACGGCCCCGCCCTTCAAGTGGTCGTAGTTCTTGGCTTCATGGGCCATGGTGCGTCTCCTGGGGATGGCGCCGGGGTGGCGCGGAGGGATAGTTTACCGCCGGAGTCGGTTATTCCGGGAGGGCGGGTCCTGGGGGTCCGGCCTCAGCCCGCCATCTCCCTCAGGAACCAGGCCTCCTTCTGGTGGACCTGGACGAATCTCGTGAGCATGTCCGCGGTGCCGGGATCGTTGTGGTGCCCCGCCAGGTCGATCCCCTCGTGGCAGAGGATGATGGCCCGCTCCTCGGCGGCCAGGGCCTCGGCCAGCATGGCCTTGGCGTCCAGCTTGGCGTGGGGGGCGCTGGGCTCCACGGCGCTCTGGGCCTCCATCTGCGCGGGCGTGTGGATGGGCACGCCCCCCAGCATCCGGATGCGTTCGGCCAGTTCGTCCACGGTGGCGTCCACGGCGGCGTGGAGCTCGTCGAAGCGCAGGTGGTAGTCCCGGAAGTGCGGTCCCGAGACCGTCCAGTGGTAGCGCTTGGCGTTGAAGCCGATGATCCACGCGGTGGCGAGCTGCTGGTTCAGGTGGTCGACGACGGCGGGGTTCATGGGCGCTCCTTCGGGGATGGGGTGCGGTTGGAGGATAGTCCTTGTCCCCGGCGCTGCGGGGCTCAATTCCAGCCCTTCCAGGAGTCCGGCGCCGGCCACGATCCCGGGGCCGCCGGATGGCCTGAGACCAGGGCCACGGGCTCGAGGCCCCCGGGCAGGACGTAGCGGAGGGCGAGGACCGCCGGGAGGCGCTCCCCCAGGCCGGCGCCGCCGTCCACCGCGGGCTCGGCGACCGAACCATCGGAGAGGCGCAGGTGGAGAGACTCAGGAAAGGCCGCCAGGGCCGCGAACCGCGCCTCCCGTTCGGGGTCGGGGAAGCCCAGCAGGAGCGTGGCGGCCACGGAGCGGCCTCCGGGCTCGCGGCGGGGCGTAAGCACCGCGAAGGAGCCGCGTACCTCGGCCTCCAGCTCGGGGCCTGCGCCTTCCAGGGTCAGGCCCTCGGCCCAGAGGGTCTCCCGCACTTGGTCCTCCACGCTCTCGGAGGTTTCCGGCTGGAAGGCGATTCCCGGGGCGAGGTCCAGGCGCATGGCCCAGTGGCGCTGGAGGAGGAGGCTGCGTTCCGTGAATCGGCGGGACTCCTCCTGGAGGTCGAAGACGGGGGCGGCGGGGGCGGAACCCATCTCAGGCCTCCGCCGTCGCCGCGGTCTTCTCGAGCTTCTCCAGGGCCTCCTGGAAGCGCCCGGCGTGGAAGCGCTCCACCTTCGCGAGGGTCTCGAACCAGGCGGCGATGTCGGTGTAGCCCTCCTCCCGGGCGGTGCGCGCGAAATCGGGGTACATGTCCGTGTACTCGTAGGTCTCGCCGGCCACGGCGGACTTCAGGTTCGTGAGCGTGTCGCCCAGGGGCAGGCCCGTGGCGGGATCCCCGGCCTTGGCGGCCAGGAACATGAGGTGCTTGAGGGCGTGGCCCGTCTCGCCGTCGGCGCTGTGGCGGAAGAGGTCCGCCACCTCGGGCAGCCCCTCCTTCTCCGCCACCTGGGCCATCCAGGTGTAGCGGCGGTTCGCCTGGCTCTCGCCGGCGAAGGCGGCCTTGAGGTTCAGGTGGGTCTTGGACTGGGGGAAGCTCATGGGGTCGGTCTCCGGATTCCGCAGCGTGCGGATGACAAAGAACAGCCAAGGGCATGCCAATTTACTAAATACTTAATTAACAATTGTTTATCGATTTTTGATTTTCGATAATTCGAGATTTTCACTTTCGGCCGTTGACGAATCTATCGAAATATCGAGATTCTGGCTCCGGAGGTCGCCATGCTCCCCACCCCGCCCGAACCCCTCGAGGCCGCCCTCAGCGGCGCCCGCATGATCGACGAGGTCGGCGCCCTGCTGACCCTGGGCGACGATCCGCACCGCCTCGTGGCCCACGCCTTCGAACGCCTGGGCCAGCTGGTGCCCTTCGACCTGGCCACGGTGCTGGTCCGGGACGGCGAGGTCCTGGAGGTCCGCCACGCCGTCGGCCCCCTGGTCACGCCCACCCTGGTGGGCTCCCGCATCCCCATCCACGGCAACGCGCGGCTGGTGTCCGCCCTGGGGAGCCGCCACGCCCACAGCTTCGACGAGCACGAGGAGGGCGAGGACACCTTCCACGGGATCCTCGACTTCCCCGACGGCCACAGCTGCCTGGTGGCCCCCCTGCGCAGCGGCGGGGAGGCTTTCGGGCTCATGACCCTGGACGCCCTGGTGTGCCGCCAGTACCCGGAGAGCGTCGAGCGCCACGTGAGCACCTTCGCCAGCCTGCTGGCCCTGGCCCTGAAGCAGGCGGAGCACCTCCAGCTCCTGGCCGAGCGCGAGCGCCGCCTGGCTGACGAGGTGACCTTCTTCCGGGCCGAGACCCTCCGGGAGGTGATGTCCGAGCCCCTCAAGGCCGAGAGTCCCGCCATGCGCGCGGTGGTGGACCAGCTCCGGCAGGTGGCGCCCACCCGCACCACGGTCCTGATCACCGGCGAGACCGGGACCGGCAAGGAGAAGGTGGCCCAGACCCTCCACCACCTCTCGCCCCGCCGCGACAAGCCCTTCATCAAGGTGAACTGCGGGGCCCTGCCCGCCTCCCTCATCGAGAGCGAGCTCTTCGGCCACGTGAAGGGGGCCTTCACGGGGGCCACCGCGGCCCGGAAGGGGCGCTTCGAGTTGGCGGACGGCGGCACCCTCTTCCTGGACGAGGTGGGCGAGCTGCCCCTGGACCTCCAGCCCCGGCTCCTGCGGGCCCTCCAGGAGGGCGAGATCGACCCCGTGGGGTCGGAGCGGCCGCGGCGGGTGGACGTCCGGCTGCTGGCGGCCACCAACCGGGACTTGGCCGAGGAGGTGGAGGCCGGCCGCTTCCGGAAGGACCTCTACTACCGCCTGAACGTCTTCCCCGTCCACCTCGCGCCCCTCCGCGAGCGGCCCCAGGACATCCGCTCCCTGGCGGAGGCCTTCCTCGAGCGCTTCGGCCGCCAGAACCGGCGGCCGCCCCTCCGGCTCACGAAGGAGGTCCTCGAGCGCCTGGAGGGCTACGCCTGGCCGGGCAACGCCCGGGAGCTCTTCAACGTCCTGGAGCGTGCGGCCATTCTCTCGACGGGCCGCGACCTTTCCCTGGACGGCGCCCTGGGAGCGGCTCCCCGGAGCTCCCGCACCCCCGGAACCTGGGAGGCCTGCGAGCGGGCCTACCTGTCCGGGCTCATGCAGGCCTGCCGGGGCAAGGTGACCGGGGAGGGTGGCGCCGCCGCGATCGCGGACCTCGCCCCGAGCACCCTCATCTCGCGGCTGGAGAAGCTGGGCATGAAGCCAGCGGACTTCCGCGCCTAGGCCTGCTTCCGGCGGGTGTAGGCGATCCCCATCAGGCGGCTCCAGCCCTTGGGGCCCTTCACGAACATCTCCATGGTCCGGTGGTCGGGGTCCGGCTGGCGGAAGACCTCGCGGTACAGGGCGGGCTTCCCGTCCGGCCCGTAGCCCCGGAAGGTGGACGTCAGGGCGCGGCATCCGTCGCTGCAGGCGCCGGAGGTGACGGCCTGCCAGGTCCCGGAGTTGTCCACCCAGGTCCCCACGTGCTTCTTCGCCTGGGTGTCATAGCCGAAGAGCCCGCGGCCCTCGAAGGGCATGCCCCCGAGGTCGGCCTTGAACTCCGAGGCCAGCCAGAGCCCCCCCAGCACCACGGTGTTGACCTCCACGCCCTTGGCCTCCATGGGCGGCTTCCCGGGGCCGGTCTCCATGGTCACGACGGCGTCCCAGGTGCCCGCCTGGGCCTTCAGGGCCTCGTGGTGGGGCGTGGGCCTGGGCATCTCCTGGGCGGTGAGGCCGGTGGCGCAGAGCAGGGCCAGGGCGGATCGCAGCATGGTTCCTCCGGGAAAGGGTCCCCCATGCTGGGACCGCGGCCCGGACGGCGCAAGGCCGGGCTCAGGTGACCGGGATCCTCCCGGCGTTCGCCTGCAGCCACTGGGCGAAGGTCTGGAGCTGGGGGTTCAGGGCGCGGCTGGCGGCCACGTCCCGCTGGCCGCAGAAGGCCTCGTTGAAGTCGTGCTTGAACTGGAACATGTTCCCCAGGTCCTCGGCGCCGGGGAAGCCGAAGCCCCGGTACAGGTCGAAGGGGATGGCCTGGTAGGCCACAGGCCGTCCCAGGGCCTGGCCCAGGGCCGCGGCCATCTCGGCCCCGGTGAGGTGCTCGCCGGCGATGCCCACCGTCTTGCCATGGAAGGCCGCCCCGCCCTTGAAGATGCCGTAGGCGCAGCGGCCGATGTCCTCGGCGGCGATGCCCGGGAGCTTGCGGTCCCCCATGGGCAGGGGGAAGCCCAGCTGGCCGTCGGCGCCGGTCTTGGGGCCCATGCCGAAGGCGATGAGGTTGTCCCAGTAGAAGGAGGTGCGCAGGAGGGTGGCCGGCACGCCGGACCCGGTGAAGAAGGCGTCGGATTCGCCCTTCGCGTCGAAGTGGGGGACCTTGTACTTCCCCATCAGCGTGGGCATGCGGCCGTCCTCCAGGGGGACCCACTGGCGCGTGTCCTCGAGGGTGGACCAGACCACGTGCTGGACCCCGGCGGCCTGGGCCGCCTCGGCCATGGCCCGGGCCTGGGCCTGCTCCTTCTCGGGGCTGAAGTGGTCCCAGAAGAAGGTCACGCAGAAGGCGCCATGGGCCCCCTCGAAGGCCCGGCGCAGGCTCTCGGGGTCGTCCACGTCCGCGGCCACCACCTCGGCGCCGAGGGCCGCGAGCGCCCTGGCCTTCTCGGAGTTCGGGTCCCGCGTGAGGGCCCGGGCCTTGAAGCCGCCGGAGGGGTCGGCGCAGATGGCGCGCACCAGCCCGCCGCCCTGGGCGCCGGTGGCGCCCACCACCGCGATGATCTTGGGGTCGCTCATGGAGCCTCCTGGATGGGAAGACGATGATGCCCCGGGCCTGGGCCCGGATGCTCTGAAAATCGCGTTGTCCGGATCCTGGATTGGTCCCCCCGGGCCCTTGGAATCGCCGTCACACCGCCCCGGCGCCGCGCCATGACAGACTGGACCGGCCCCGGGCAGGGGGCAGGAGGAGAAGCCGTGGACCGCAACCTTGGAATCGGGCTGGCCGTGGGAATCGCCCTCGGGACCATCCTCGGCTACTACCTTGGAAACCGCGCCGCGACGCCTGCAGCGCCGGCGGAGCTGGCCCACGGAACCGGCCCCGCGGGCCTCCCCGCGGGCTTCCCCGGAACCCCCGGCGCCCCCCAGGCCCTCCCGCCGGGCCTGCCGCCTCCGGGCGCCGCCCCGGCCCAGGGCCTTCCCCCCGGCGCCCTGCCCAGCCCCCAGCTCCTCGCCCGCATCGACCAGCTCGAGAAGACCGTCGCCGCGGAGCCGAAGAACCTCCAGGCCTGGATCGAGCTGGGCAACCATTACTTCGACACCCACCAGGCCGCCAAGTCCATCGAGGCCTACGGCAAGGCCCTGGCCCTCAACCCGAAGAACCCCGACGTCCTGACGGACCAGGGCGTGATGTACCGGCAGGCCGGAGAGCCGAAGAAGGCCCTCGCCAACTTCGAGAAGGCCGCCCAGCTGGATCCCAGGCACGCCCAGAGCCGCTTCAACCTCGGCATCGTGTACGCCCAGGACCTGGGGCAGCCCGAGAAGGCCGCCGAGGTCTGGACGAAGCTCATCGAGACCAACCCGGGCTCGCCCCAGGCGGAGAACGCCCGGCGCGCCCTCGAGGGCCTCAAGGGCGGCCACAACCACTGACCCCGGCGCGGCCGAGGCTGGACCCGGTGCGGGATTGGCGGCACAGTCCAAGGTGCCTTCCCTTCTGGAGACTCCCATGCCGCGTGCCCGCTTCGCGCTTCCGGTCCTTGCGGGCTCCTCCTGGCCGCCCCCGCCCTCAAGGCCCAGGCCTTCTGCGACTGCATCGACCAGGCCGACATCAAGAAGCGCATCAAGCTCGCCACCGCCGCCATGAACGGCTACGCGGCCGAGATGCAGAAGTGGATCATCTCCCCCTACACGGCCAAGGACCGGGACGTCCTCCAGGCCCGGGTGGAGGCCTACATGGTGGCCCACGGCGGCGTGAAGGGCCTGCACCCGGCCGCCAGCGGCGGGACCAACAACCTCTGCTTCGTCACCATCAAGGCGCCCACCAAGTGCCTGGAGGAGGCCATCCGCCGCCACGAGAACGTGCACCAGCAGGCCTGCGAGAAGGTGCGGACCCGGGCCCTGAAGAAGATCCTCGCGGGCGAGGCCTCGGACCGCTTCGAGGCGGTGGGCGCGACGATGATGGACTACATCAACGAGGAGATCGCCGGCTACATGGCCGAGGTCGAGTTCCTCCAGTCGGAGCTGCGCCGCCTCCAGGCCGAGTGCAACACGCCGCCGCCCCCGCCGCCGGGGGGCCGCGACTACAGCGCCCAGCCCCGCACGGGCGGCGGTACGCCCCCGCCTCCCCCGCCGAACCAGCCGAAGCTGAAGCCCTACGGCGCCCCGCCCCTGCCCAAGCCCAAGCCCTACGGGCAGTGAGCCCCTTCCACCCGGGACGGTGAGGTCCAGGCTCCCCTTCCTCCTGCTCGCCGCGGCGGCGCTGCTGGCCTTCGGCCCTGGGCTGGGGGGCGCCTGGCAGTTCGACGACTTCAACGTCATCGTGGACAATCCCGCCGTGCACGGCCTGGGCGCCTGGGCCTCCCGCCCCGGCCGCATCCGCCCCCTGCTGGCCCTGAGCTATGCCGCGAACTGGAGCCTCGCTCCCCGGCCCCTGGGCTTCCTGGCGGTGAACCTGGGCCTGCACGTCCTGAACGCGGGCCTCGCCTTCGCCCTCCTGCGCGATGTGGCGCGGAGCACCGGAATGGAAAGCCGCGAGGCCGGGACCCTCGCCTTCGCGGCCGCCCTGCTCTGGTCCCTCCACCCGGCCCACACCGAGGCCGTCACCTACGTCTGCGGGCGCAGCGTCTCCCTCGCCTCCGCCCTGGTGCTCGCCAGCCTCCTGGCCTTCCTGCGGAGCCGGGAGGAGGGCGCCCCCGCCCCGTGGCGCGGGGCCTCCTGGGTGGCCTTCGCCGCGGCGTTCCTGGTGAAGGAGACGGCCCTCGTCCTGCCCCTGGCGGTCCTGCTCCTGGCCGCGGTCGCCGCGCCGGAGGCGGGGTGGCGCGCCTGGGCGCGGGCCGCCCTGCCCCACGGCCTCCTGGCCCTCGCCCTGGGCGCCGGGCTCCTGCTCCACGCCGGCCACCGGGACCTCCTCGCCGCCAGCCTCGCCCACCGCGGCCCCGCCTCGAACCTGATGGCCCAGACCGCGGCCTGGGCCTACCTGGCCCGGGTGTGGGCCTGGCCGGCGGTGCTGAACCTCGACCCCGGCCTGGCTGCGCCCCCGGCCTGGGGCTGGCCCGGCGCGCTGACCTTCGCCGGGGCCCTGGCCGCCGTGCTGACAGGCCTGGGCGCCCTCCGGCGCCGCCCCCTCCTGGCCTTCGGCCTCCTCTGGACCGCCCTGTTCCTGCTGCCCACCAACACCCTGCTCGCCCGGCTGGACCTGGTGAACGAGCGCCAGCTCTACCTCCCCGGCCTGGGCCTCGCCCTCCTGGGATCCCTGGCGGCCTTCCGGGCCGGCGCCGCCCTGCGCGCCGGTCCCGGAACGGTGCTGGCCTTCCTCCTGGTCCCCGCCCTCCTGCTGGGGCTGCGGACCGCCCGGCGCACCCTGGACTACCGGAGCGAGACGGCCCTGTGGTCCAGTTCCGTGGCGGCCAATCCGTGGAATGCCCGGGCCCACAACAACCTGGGCTGGGCGCGGTGGCTCGCGGGGGACCGGGCCGGCGCCGAGGCCGCCTTCCGGGAGGCCCTGCGCCTGGATCCGGGCTACGCCAAGGCCCGGGCGAACCTCGAGGCGCTCCTGGCGGACTGAGGGCCGGTCAGGACGGGTCCGGAGGCCAGGCGTGCCCGGCCCACTGGAGCCGGCTGGTGCCGCCGTCACGATGCCAGCGGAGCCCCTTCGCCTCCACGTCCACCATCCCTTCGAAGTGCGGCGAGCCCGCGGCATAGACGAAGCCGAAGACCAGGGCGCCCCCCCGGAGCTGGAATTCCCAGGTCTCGCGGCAGAGGGGGCAGGTCCCGAGGAAGGAATGGGTTTCGGACGCGTACCCTTCCACGGCCGCCAGGAAGGCCTCCGCGGACAGGTCCCTCCTGCAGCAGGGCGTCACGAGGCTGGGCATGGGAGGAGCATGGGCCCCCGCGCGGGTCTGTCCAGCCTCAGCGACCCGCGAAGGCCCAGGCGTAGAGGGCCGTGTTGGCCCCCAGGAAGAGGAGTCCCACCGCCACCTCCAGGCGGCGGCGGGTCCATCCGGGGCCCAGGCGGGGCAGCGCGTGGTGGGCCAGGAAGCCCGCCTCCAGGCCCGCGCCCGCCTCCCCGGGCCGCAGTCGCCGTTCCGCGGCGGTGAGGGGGCAGTGCCAGTCCAGGAGGTTCACCAGGATGAACCAGAGGGCCACCGGGGCGTGGAGCCAGGCCCAGCGGACATCCCACCGCGCCAGGCCGCCTCCGGCGAGGCCGAAGAGCCCCGCGAGGAGGTGCAGGCCCGCCACCAGCCGGGCGCCGGGGGCGCTCACGGCGCGTCCGGGGGGATGGGCGCCGTGAGGTCCCGCACCCGGCGGGCGCCCCGGGGTCCGGGGGCGTACTCCCCGGCCATGAGCACGTCCCGCCAATCCACCTTCAGCAGCTCGAGCATCCCCTGGAGACCGGCCCGCGTGCCTCCGCCCGCCACCGCGGCGCAGCGCAGCATCTGCCCGGTGGCCTGCCCGCCCGCCGCGGTGGCCGAGGCCAGGGCCTCCAGAGCCCAGGCGCGGTCCTCCGGTCCGTAGGCCCGCAGGACGTACGCCTCGAGGTCCGGCGGCAAAGCCACGACGAACCTAGGGCAGCATGGCCCGCAGCTCCTTCTGGTAGGCCTGGAAGGTGGGCGGGTCGAAGCAGACGACGGTGATGCGCTCGGGCAGGGGGTTGCGGTCCAGGAAGCCCTGGATCGTGTGCAGGGCCACCCGGGCGGCGGCCTCGAGGGGGTACTGGGGCTGGAGGCCGGCCCCGAGGCTCGGGAAGGCGACGTGCTTCAGGCCGTGGGCCTCCGCCAGGGCCAGGGCGCTGCGGTAGCCGTCCGCCAGGAGGCCCATCTCGTCCTGGTCGCCCCCCTGCCACAGGGGCAGCACCACGTGGAGGACGTGCCGGGCGCGCAGGGCGAAGCCCGGCGTCAGGCGCGACTCGCCGGGGGGGCAGGGCGCGAGGCCCCGGCAGGCCTCCTTCAGGGCCGCGCCCGCGGCCCGGTGGACCGCCGCATGGACGGGGCCCCCGGTCACGAGATCCTGGCTGCAGGACGTGGCGATGGCGTCCGCCTCCACCTGGGTGATGTCGCCGAGCTGCAGGGAGAGGCGGGGCATGGGGCGAGTATGACGGAGGGGAGGGCGGCGGGCGATGCCTAGGCTCGGGCCTTCACTCGGCCTTCCCGTCGAAGACGAGGATCACCGGCCGCCAGGTCTCGGGGTCGTTGGCCAGGCGGTGGCGGGGGCTGGAGATCTCCAGGGAGGCGGGGCGGAAGCGGATGAGCACCAGGCCGGGGTCCGCCGCGCCGCCGGGGTAGAAGGGCGCCCAGGCCTTCCGCCAGCGCCGGGCCTTCTCCGCCTCGTCGTCCACCCGTTCCGCCCGGCCCCGCAGGGTCACGGTGGCCATGCCGCCCCGGTCGAACCAGGCCAGGGCGGCGCGACCGTCGGCCCTCAGCTCGCCGACCTTGCGGGTCCGGACGTTCGTGGCGAACCACACGGTGAAGCCTTCGCCCTCCGGCGGCGCGGGGTCCACGATGCGCGCCTGGGGCATGCCCTGGCCGTCCACGGTGACGAAGGTGGCGTAGCGCGCCCGGGCCATCACCTCCCGGGCCGCCCGGAGGACCCGGGCGCGCTCGGGCTGGGCCGTCCGGGCCGGCTCTGGCGCCTGGATCGCGGGCGGGGGGAGGGATAGGGCGGCCATGGCGGGCTCCATCGGGCCTCCACCTCAGCAGGCCAAAAGGCCCCGCGCAACCGTCTCAGTCCTCCGTCCTCCACCGGAAGTGCCCGGTGACCGCGTAGGCGAAGAGGATGTCCTCCTCCTTCACCCCGGCCCCGAGGTTGTGGAGGACCAGGGGCCGCCCGGAGGCGTCCTTCCGGTCCGACACGAGGCCGATGTGGGGCACGCCGCTGGAAAGGCGCCAGGTGACCAGGTCCCCGGGCCGGTAGTCCTCGGGGGCCTGCGTGACCGGCAGGGCCGCGCCCTGGCGTCGCAGGAAAGCCGCGAGGTTGGGGACCCGGCGGTGGTCGATGTTGGGGTCCGGCGCCCTCAGGCCCCAGGCCCTGGGATAGGCCTCCCAGGCCGCCTTCATGTCCTGGTGGACCCTCACCTGCAGGTCGATGCCCAGGGCCCGGTAGGCCCGCACCACCACGTCGGTGCAGACGCCCCGGTCGGCGGGCACGTCGCCCCCGGGATAGGCGAGGCGCGCATAGGCCGGGTCGTAGCGCAGGGTGACGCCCACCTGGGCCCGGGCCGCGGCCACCAGCCGCGCGGGGCCCGCCGGGCCTGTGGAGGCGGATTGGAGGAGCGGGGGCGCGAGGAGGATGGGCAGCATGGCGAAGGAGGGATGCCGCGGCGGGTTCCTGGGTGCCTAGGCCCCGTAGACCGGCGCCTGGTCCCACACCGTGAGGGTGTGCCCCTCCTGCCGGCACCAGGCCGCGAGCTGGTCCAGGAAGGCGGCGCGATGGCCCCGGGCCCAGTCCGGCACCCGGGCCGCCCAGGCGGCCTGGGAGGGCACCAGCACCTCCGTGTGGCCGGGCATGTCCAGGGCGAAGGCGCCGGCCCCGCAGGCGCAGACCAGCTCCTCCCGCCAGCGGAT
>JABLTH010052799.1_pt1 | contig 16588 bp, 13 predicted proteins | sample 7875711 | NCBI WGS metagenome assembly JABLTH01 (sample SAMN14941262, study PRJNA633318) | bioreactor metagenome | isolation source: bioreactor | place: China | collected 2019-03-05 | reverse complement strand
CTCGCCTTCGGCTCGCTGCGCGGGCGCTCCGCGCCCTTGCCGTCAGCGGAACTGCGTCGGATCGATTCCGGTGCGGCGGATGACGTCGTAGAAGTCCTTGCGGTCCTTCTTCGCGAGGCGCGCTGCGCGGCTGATGTTGCCGCCGCAGCGGCGCAGGAGATTCACGACGTAGCGCGTCTCGAAGGCGCGCTTGGCCTCCTTGAACGACGGAATCTCGTCGCCGTCGCTCGCGAGCAGCAGGGCCTCGGCGCTGAGCGCGCCGCCCGACGAGAGCCGAACGGCCTGCCGGATTCGCTGGCGAAGCTCGCGGACGTTTCCCGTCCACGGCTCGGCCAGCAGGAACGCGCGCGCGTCCGCCGTGAAGCCCACCGGCGCGACGCCGATCTCTTCCGCCGAAGCCGCGAGGAAGTGCGCGGCGAGCGGCAGGATGTCCTCCCGGCGCTCGGCGAGCGGAGCGAGCTCGATTGCGTGGTGCGGAAGTCCGCCGAGCAAGTTCGCCGGCGGGCGGCTCTCGCCGGCGAAGATCACGCGCGCCGCGAGCGGGAGCGCCGCATCGTCGCCCGCGCGGCGAAACCGCCGCTCGGCGATCGCACGCGCGAGCAGCTCGAGGACGTCGGCCCGCAGCCGATCGGCCTGCTCGACGAAGAGCGCACCGCCGGACGCGCGCACGAGCGCGCCGTCGCAGGCGTCGGGAAGGAGCGCGCTCGCTCCCGCCGCGCTGCCGAACAGCTCCCGCGCCTGGATCGCCTCCGGCACGGCGTCACAGGCGAGTGTCACGAACGGGCCGTCCGCGCGGCTTCCCCATGCGTGAACGGCGCGTGCGGCGAACTCCTTCCCGGTGCCCGAAGGCCCCAGGACGAGGACGGGAAGATCCGAGCGCGCCGCCGCGCTGATCTGCTCGATCACCCGCTCGGTCGCGCGGCTCGCGCCGATGATGCGGTCCTCGCGCCGCCGTCCGACCGGCCGCGCGGTCCACCCCGTGGTCGCCGCCTTCGCCGAAATCAACTCGTCGTGTCCGAGCGCCATGGCGATTCCCCCCTAACGCATCACGCCGGCGCCGGAAATCTATTGGAGCCTCGCACCGTTTGTCAATCGACCTGCGAGTGCGGCCGCCTCCCCGCGGTCGGGCGTTGACCGCGGGCACCGCAGCGTGATACCCCCGGAGCGGAAGGGGGAGGGATGACGGGAGACGCGGCGCCGGCGCCTCGGAGCGCCGCCCCGGCAAGACCTTCGATCCGCATCCTGCCGGACGCGCTGGTCGACCAGATCGCGGCCGGCGAGGTGGTCGAGCGGCCGGCGTCGGTCGCGAAGGAGCTGGTCGAGAACGCGCTCGACGCCGGGGCGCGACGGGTCCGGATCGAGGTGCGCGGGGGCGGCGCAGAGCTCGTCGCCGTGACGGACGACGGGATCGGGATGACGCACGCCGAGGCGAGGCTCGCGCTGCGGCGCCATGCCACGAGCAAGCTCGCGACGGCGGGCGATCTCACCCGTATCTCGAGCTACGGCTTCCGCGGCGAAGCGCTCCCGGAGATCGCCTCCGTCTCGAGGCTCCGGCTCCGCACGCGCGCACGAGGCTCGGCCGAGGGCGTCGAGCTCGTGCTCGAGGCCGGCGAGATCGTCGATGCGCGCCCGGCCGGAGGCCCGGAGGGCACCCGGATCGAGGTCGCGGACCTCTTCGGGCGAGTTCCGGCGCGCCGCAAGTTCCTGAAGTCGCCGCAAACCGAGTGGGCGCACGTCGCGGACTGGGCGTCGCGAATGGCGCTCGCGCGACCGGGCGTCCACTTCGAGCTGGTGCGGGACGATCGCGCCGCGCTCGTGTGGCCCGCGACGGACGACGCGATGGCGCGGCTCGCGGCCGTGCTCTCGGAAGCCGATGCGGCTGCGATGGTCGAGGCGCGGCGCGCCGAGGGCTCGGCCGAGGCGCACGTGCTGGTCTCGCGACCCGACCGCCACCGGCCGACGGCGGAGGGGCTCTACCTGTTCGTGAACGGCAGGCCCGTGCGCGACCGCCTGCTCCGGCACGCCGTCCTCGAGCCGTATCGCGACGTGCTTCCGCGCGGGCGGTTCCCGGCCGCCGTGGTCTTCGTGCGCATCGCTCCCGAGGCGGTCGACGTGAACGTGCACCCGGCGAAGTGGGAGGTTCGTTTCGCGGATCCGCGCGCTCTACACCATCTCGTGTCGAGCGCCGTCGCGCAGGCGCTCGGCGGCCGCGCCTGGCTCGCAGGCGGGGCCGCGCCGGCAGGGCAGGGCTGGCGCCGCCTCGCAGCCCCCGAACGAGTCGCCGACGGCGGGCCGCCGGACTGGACCCTCGCCGCGCCCGCCGCACCGCTTCGCGGCGAGCGCTCCGGTTTTGCGGAGCCGCTCGCGCCGGCTGCGTTCACGGGCGAGCCGGGCGCCGAGCCTCGAATCCGATTCTCGGAGCTGCGGCTCCTCGGCCAGCTCCAGTGCACGTATCTCCTCGCCGAGTCGCCGGGTGCGCTGCTCCTCGTCGACCAGCACGCGGCGCACGAGCGCGTGCTCTACGAACGCCTTCGTGCGGCGTGGCGCAGCGGCGCGCCCGCGCAGCAGGCGCTCCTGCTGCCCGTCACCGTCGACCTCGCGCCGGCCGCATGCGCGGCGATCCTCGCGGCCGGCGACGCGACCCGCGCGCTCGGCTTCGAGATCGAGCCCTTCGGCGAGACGACGCTCGCCGTGCGCGCCGTCCCAGCGCTCCTCGGCGAGGCGGACCCCGCGGCGGCCGTTGCGGGCCTCGCCGACGAGCTGCTCGCGGCGGAGCGCGACGGCGCCGCGGCCGCGCCGGGGCTTCGCTCGCTTCCGGGGGCGGACCGGCTGATCGCGACGCTCGCGTGTCACTCCGCGCGCCGAAAGGGCGAAGCGCTCGACCCCCGCGAGCAGCGCGCGCTCCTCGCCGCGCTCGACGAGATTCCGTTCGCGCCGTGCTGCCCGCACGGGCGGCCCGTCGCGGTCCCGATCGATCTCGCCGAGATCGAGCGCCGCTTCGGACGCAGGTAGCGCGCCGCTCGCGCTACCGTGCGCGCGTGACGGACTCTCGCCTGGCAGATCGCCCTCCCGTCGTCGTCCTGACGGGGCCGACCGCTTCCGGCAAGAGCGCGGCGGGCCTGCGGCTCGCGGCGCGCTTCGGCGCCGAGATCGTGAGCGCAGACTCGATGCAGGTCTACCGCCATCTCGACATCGGGACGGCGAAGCCTTCGCTCGCCGAGCGCGCCCGGGCGCCGCACCACCTCATCGACGTGGTGACGCCGGACGTCGAATACAATGCCGGACGCTATGCCCGCGAGGCGCGCGCGGCCGTGGCGGGAATCCACGCGCGCGGGCGCCTCGCGCTCGTCGTCGGCGGAACGGGCCTCTACATCCGCGCGCTCCTCGAGGGTCTGCTCGACCAGGGCGGCGCCGACCGAGACCTTCGCGAGCGGCTCGAGCGCGAGCACGCGCAGGCCGTCGCGCAGGCGGATCCGGAGCGGCTGCACCGCCGCCTCGCGGACGTCGACCCCGATGCGGCGGCGCGCATCCATCCCAACGACCTGCGCCGCATCGTCCGCGCGCTCGAGCTCGCGAGCCGGGCCGGCGCTCGCGCCTCGGCGCTGCGCGGTGCGCACGGGTTCGGGGACCGCCCGTACAGCGTCCTTCACCTCGCGCTCGATCCGGGCGTCGACGCGCTCGACGCCCGCACCGACGCGCGCTGCGCCGAGATGATCGAGCGCGGCCTGCTGCGCGAGGTTCGCGACCTGCTCGGCCGCGGCTATTCGCCGAAGCTCCGGTCTCTCCAGGCGATCGGCTACCGCCACGTACTCCCGGTCGCCGAGGGCGCCGATACGCTCACGAACGCGCTCGAAGCGATGCAGCGCGACACGCGCCGCTTTGCGCGGCGCCAGCGCACCTGGATCCGGGGCGTCGAGGGCGCGATCGTTCTCCACCCGGACGACGAGGACGGGCTCGTTCGCCGGGTGGAGGACTTCGCGGCCGGACGCGCCGCCTCCTAGCTCGGTGGCGTCGTGTAGTCGATTCCGACCTTGAAGTGGAAGACCGGCGTGTCCTGGTCGACGTAGGCGTTGCCCTTGTCGGCGGGACCGAACAGCGGCGCCATCTCGACGTCGAACGGGAGCAGCGCGAGCCCGGGCAGAAACTCGAGCGCGCCCGCGACGCCGCGCAGCACGGAGGCGCCGACCTGCACTCCCGTCAGCCACAGGTAGCCGAACGGCGGATAGAAATACCGAACCGCCGTCGAGTCGCCGATGTTCTTGAGGTTGTAGACCATCGTGGTTCCCGCCACGGCCGGCGAGAGCACGAGGTCGATCGGCGCGCACACGATGTTGCTGACGGAGCGCTTGAGGACTTCACCGCCGGCTCGCGCCGGAGACGCAGCCCCGGCTACGAGACCGAGCGCGAGCGCGAGGCTCGCCACGAGGCGCGGAGGCGAGATCACGGAATCTCCTTCCTGGGTCGTCCCAGAACAACGGGCCCACCAACTGCCGGGCCGGCCATACCGGCCGAGCCGCCCGGCGCGCCCGGAGCGGGAGGTGCGCCTTCCGGCGGCGGGCGTTCCGCCCCCATCAGAACGGCCCCGGACACGCGGCGAGCCTACGCGCGCACGCTGCAATTTGTCAAGCAAACCCGCGCCTGCTCGCCCGATTCGAGCGGCGGCCCCGAGCGGGCGGGGGCCCTTGCCCGGCCGCGGCCGGCCACTCATGCTGGGCGCCGCCATGGCCGCGCGCGCTCCGCTCCCCGTCATCGCCATCGTGGGCCGCCCGAACGTCGGGAAGTCCACGCTCTTCAACCGCTACGCGGGACGGCGCCGTTCTCTGGTGCAGGACACGCCCGGTGTGACGCGCGACCGGCTGGTCGAGGAGGTCGCCGTCGGCGGCCGGCGGGTCCTGGTGGTCGACACCGCCGGGCTCGACGCCGACGCCGACCAGGGGCTGCCCGGCGCGGTGCAGGCGCAGGCGCGCGCGGCGCTCGCGGAGGCCGACGCAATCCTGTTCGTGGTCGACGGCAAGCACGGCACGCTCCCCGAGGACGAGGCGATCGCGCGCGCGCTTCGCCGCAGCGCGAAGCCGCTCGTGCTCGCGGTGAACAAGATCGACGTTCCTGCTCACGCGGCGCGCACCGGCGAGTTCCATCGCCTCGGGATCGAGCCGCTGTTCGCCGTCTCCGCCGAGCACGGAACGGGGGCGTTCGAGGCGCTCGAAGCCGCGGTCGCTGCGCTTCCGGCTCTGCACGCGGCGCCGGCTGCGGGGGACGAGGAGGGCGCGCTTCGGATCGCGATCGTCGGCCGGCCGAACGTCGGAAAGAGCTCGCTCGTCAATCGCCTGCTCGGCAGCGAGCGCGTCGTCGTGTCGAACGAGCCCGGGACGACGCGCGACGCCGTCGATACGCTCGTCGTTCGCGGCGACGAGCGCTTCGTGCTCGTCGACACGGCCGGCCTTCGCCGGCCCGGAAAACGCAGTGAAGCGATCGAGCGAGGAAGCGCGCTCATGGCGGTCCGGTCGCTCGAGCGCGCGGACGTCGCGCTCGTGGTGATCGACGCGTCGGAGGGCTTCACGGACGCCGACGCTCGCGTCGCGGCGCTCGCGCGCGAACGCGGCCGCGCTGCGGCGCTGCTCGCGAACAAGTGGGATCTCGTCGAGCGACGCAGCCCGGCCGAGCGCGAGCGCGTACGGCGCGAGATCGAGGACGGAATCCGGTTCATGGCCGATACGCCCGTGGTCGTCGTCTCGGCAAAGACGGGGCTCGGCACCGCGCGCCTGTTCGCACTCGCGCGGCGGCTCCGCGCCGCCGCGAATCGGACGATCCCGACGGGAGCGCTCAATCGCTGGCTTCAGGCAACCGTCGCGAAGCACGAGCCCGGGATGGCCCAGCGCGGCCAGCGAAGGCGCGCCGTGAAGTTCTTCTACGCCACGCAGACGGCGCAGGCGCCGCCGACGTTCGTTCTGTTCTGCACCGAGCCGGCGGCCGTCGCGCAGTCGTACCGGCGTTTCCTCGAAAACCGCCTGCGCGAGAGCTTCGATCTCGCGGGGACTCCGATTCGGCTGCGGCTGCGCGCTCGGGAGCGCGCCGGCGGCGGCGGCTGACCTTCGTGCGCGGTCGCGGGTACACTGCGCGCCCGCGAGCACCCGAATCCGGACGCCATGCGGCGTCCGAGGAGCGAACGTGGCCCGACGACATCCGCACGAAGCCGGCGAGACCCTCATCGAGATCCAGTCGTTCGCGGATCACTTCGCCGAGTGGCTCCGGGTCCACTGGAAGATTCCGGCCGCCGTCCTCGCGGCCGCCATCGTGATCGCCGGCGCGGCTGCCGGCCTGCAGGCCTGGCGCGATCACCGCGAGCTCGCGGCCGCGGGCGCCGTCGCTGCGGCCGACCGCGAGTTTCTCGCCGCGATGGGCGCGCAGCCCGGCACGTCGACCTTCGAGGAGCCCGCGAACCCCGAGACCGGAAAGAAGGCGCGGCGCGAGGCAGCCGATCGGCTCCTCGAGGTCGCGCGAGAGCACGCAGGGACCGGCGCGGCGGTGCAGGCGCGGATCGAGGCGGCGACGCTCCTCGCGCAGGCCGGCGCCGCCGACCAGGCCGTCGACCTCTGGCGCGAGGTGCTCGCGAGCGGCGAGGCCGGTCCGGAGCTGACCGCGCTCGTCCAGGTGCGGATCGCGCAGGCCGACGAGGCCGCGGGTCGCTGGGCCGACGCCGCGAAGGCGTACCAGGAGGCCGGCGAGCAGCGCGCGTATCCGCTCTGGGCGTGGGCGCTCGCCGATGCCGCGCGCTGCCTCGTCGAGGCCGGCGACCGGGACCAGGCGGCGCGCATCGCCGAGCGCCTGCGAACCGACGCGCCGGACGCCGATCTCCCGCCGCATCTCGCGGCGCTGCTCGAGGACCTGCGCAGCGGAGCGCCGCCCGCAACGGCACGCTGACGCGGGGCGAGCCGCGCGCGGCGCGATCGTGCGGCCGTCGCTGCGCATCGCCGGTCACGTCGAGCTGGCGTCGGGTTCGCGGTCGCTCGTACGGAGGCCGCGGTCGTGCGTGTCGAGCGCCGCGCATCCCGTCGCCACCCCGGTCGCGCGCTGGACGGCGCCCGCCAAGCGGAGCCGGCAACGGCTGCGAAGCCGAGCACTCCCAACCAACCAGGAAGACGCGACCTCTGCGTCGGGGCTCGACGGCTCTTACGTCCGATAAGAAAGATTATGTCAAGTTCTGGAACCGTGACGGCTCGCGGGCTTGCGCGTGGCGCAGGCGCCTTCGAGCAGCCCCGGTGCCCTCTCGCGTGTGCCCGGCGCGAGGGCCGTGTGCTATACGGCGGCGCTCCACGCACCGGGTGAGAACGTGACGGCCTCCTGCTCCGACCAGCCCCGGGTCGACGAGCTCCGGCAGCGCTTCGACGCTCGCGGGCAGGCGCACGTCTTTCGCTTCTGGGAAGCCCTCGACGACGGCGCACGGCGCCGACTCGCGGCGCAGCTCGCAACGCTCGACCTCGGCGCCGTCGAGCGAGCCGTCGAGGCTGCACGACGCCGCGGCAGCGCTGCGCCGATGGCGCTCGAGCCCGCGCCGGTCGAGCGGCTTCCGGAGCACGGCGGCGACGCAGCCGCCCGGGACCGCGCGCGAGCCGACGGCGAGGCGCTCCTTTCGGCCGGCCGGGTCGCGGTCCTCGTCGTGGCGGGCGGCCAGGGTACGCGGCTCGGCTTTCCGGGGCCGAAAGGCGCCCTGCCCATCGGCCCCGTCAGCGACCGATCGCTGTTCGGATTGCAGGCGCAGAAGCTCCTGCGGCTTCGGGCGCGCTACGGCGCCGGCGTTCCGTGGTACGTCATGACGAGCCACGCGACTGACGCGCAGACGCGCGCGCTCTTCGCTCGCGAGGAGCACTTCGGCCTTCCTGGAGACGACGTCTTCTTCTTTCGCCAGGCCTCGATGCCTGCCGTCGACTTCGACGGGCGCCTCGTTCTCGACCGGCCCGACCACGTCTTCGAGAGCCCCGATGGCCACGGCGGCGTCATCCCCGCGCTCGCGGCATCCGGCGCTCTCGACGACATCGAAGGACGCGGCTGCACGAACGTGTTCTACTACCAGGTCGACAATCCTCTGGTGCGGATCGCGGACCCGGTGTATGTCGGGCTCCACGCCGGCTCCGGCGCGGAGGTCTCGTGCAAGGTGGTCGCGAAGTGCGATCCGATGGAGAAGGTCGGTCACGTGGCGCGCATCGACGGGCGGGTCGGAATCGTCGAATACACCGAGATCGACGCGGCGCAGCGCGACGCGCGCGATGCGGACGGCGCCCTCGTCCACTGGGCGGGCGCGATCTCGATCTACGTCTGGGACACCGCCCTGCTCCGGCGGCTCTCGCAGGCGGCCGATCGCGTGCTCCCGCTCCACGCTTCGCCGAAGGCGATCCCGGTCGCCGGCGACGACGGGCTCGCGGTCGTGCCGGCCGCACCCAACGGCTGGAAGCTCGAGCGCTTCGTCTTCGACGGCCTCCGCTGCGCGAAGCGCGTCGGCGTGGTAGAGACGGGCCGCGAGGAGTACAGCCCGGTGAAGAACGCCGACGGCGGGGAGTCTCCGGCGACGGCGCGGCGGGATCTCTCGGCGCTCTACCGCGGATGGCTCGCGGAGGCCGGGATCGCCCTGCCGCCCGGCGCCGGGCTCGTCGAGATCGATGAGTCTTCGTTCGGCGGAGCACAGGATTTTCTCGCGCGCGGGATCACCCGCGTTGCCCAGGCCGGCGATGCGATTCGCATCGCGAGCGGAGCGAACCGATGACGCGACCCAAGAAGCCCAAGGCCCCCCGCCGGACCGTCGAGCCCGAGGCCGGCAAGAAGCACAGCGAGCTGCTGCCGCAGGACCGGCAGGCCAGGCTCGGCGCCAAGTACGTGTGCTTCTCGTGCAGCGCGCGCTTCTACGATCTCAACAAGCCCGAGCCGCTGTGCCCGAAGTGCGGGGCGGATCAGCGCAGCAAGCCGAAGACCAGCGACGCCGCGCCGGCCCCGCCCGCACCGAAGAAGGCTGCGCCGCGGCCGATGCCCCTGCTCGACGACGACGAAACCGAGGCCGTTCCCTTCGAGGAGGACATGGGCGATCTCGAGATCGAGGGCCTCGAGGCGGGCGACGAGCTCTTCGAGGAAGGGGAAGGCGAGCCCGTCGAGGGCCAGGAGGACGACGTCGAGGAGTCGTAGCGGGCGGGCGTTCGAGCGCCGTCTGAGGCCTCGCCCGCATCCACCCGTCCGAGCGGCGGTTTCAGATCACGCCGGCGGTGCGACCACGAGCGGCTCGCGCCACGGCGCGGGGTGCTCGGTCGCGAGGAAGGCTCGGAGCTCGCTGCGGGTCGGGAGCCCTCCCTGGGCGCCCACGGCGCGGCAGTTCATCCCAGCCGCGGCGTTCGCGGTGCGAAGGCAGGCGTCGGCCGAAAGGCCCTCGAGCAGCGCCCAGATGAACGCGGCGTGGAAGACGTCCCCTGCCCCGGTCGTGTCGGCGACCGGCACCCGAAACGCCGGGCTTTCGATCTCGCGCGTTCCGAGCCGCGCGAGAGCGCCCACCTCTCCGAGCGTCACCACGGCCAGACGCGCGCCGTAGCCGGCGAGCCCGCGCAGCGCATCGCGCGGGTTCGGCGTCCCGAAGAAGCTCTCGGCGAAGCCCTGCGACACGATCGGGAAGTCGACGTGCGCGAGCAGCTCGGCGGTCCCCGGGCCCGGCGTATCCGCATCGAGGACGACCGGAATCCCGGCCTCGCGCGCGACCTTCGCGGCCCAGATCCCGACCTCGGGATCTCCGCCGTCGAGATGCAGCGCACGCGCGCGCTCGATCGATCCGCGCGAGAGGTCGTGCAGGCGCGGCGCGAGCCGCGGATCCCGGTACCAGAGCACGGTGCGCTCGCCGCTGCTGCGGTCGAGCAGGATCACGGCGAGCTGGCTCGGCGCGCCGGCGACCACGCGCACGCCCGAGACGTCGACGCCCGCGTCTCGAAGCGGCGCGAGCGCCCGCTCGCCGGCGTCGTCGTCGCCGACCGAACCGACGAAGGCCGAACGCAGGCCGAGCCGCGTGCACGCGAGGATCGCGGTTGCGACCTGCCCTCCCGGAAGGCGCGTGTAGTCGAGGATGCGATCCTTGCCCGCGAAGCGCGGAAGTCCCTCGACGAGGCAGACGTGGTCGAGCGAGCTCTGCCCGAGCCCCACGACGTCGACGGGCCGGCCGTCGCTTCGGACGGACCAGAGCGGTCCCGCGTCAGCGCTCATCCGCGTACAGCTCCCGGTAGGCGTGCCGGCTGCGCAGCACGCGCTTGATGTAGTTGCGCGTCTCGTCGTAGGGCACCGTCTCGACCCACTCGTCGTCCGCCTGCGCGGAATGTTCGGCCAGCCAGCGCTCGACCGCCGCAGGCCCCGCGTTGTAGCTCCCGACGGCCGCCGAAGCCCGGCCGCCGAAGCGATCGAAGAGCGTGCCGAGATACGCGGCGCCGAGCCGGATGTTGGTCGCCGGGTCGGTGAGGAGCGCGTCGCGGTAGCCGGCGAATCCGAGCTGGCCGGCGACTCGCGCGGCCGTCTCGGGCATGAGCTGCAGCAGGCCGACGGCGCCCGCCGGCGAGAGGACGGCGGGACGAAAGCTGCTCTCCTCGCGCATGAGCGCCCAGAGCAGCGGTCGATCGACGCGCCCGCCGTCGGTGCTGCCGCGCCGGACGGCGTCGCCGAACGCACGCGGCCACGCCGCGCGCCACAGGCCCTCCTGGCCTTCGGCGACGCCGAGCGGGAGCGCGTCGGCGTGACGCTTCACGACGACACCGAGCGCGCGATCCCACGCGCCGGCCTCCTGGTAGAGGCCTGCGACGAGCAGCGTGTCGGAGACGTCGCCGGCCCGTGCGGCGAGGCGATCGATCTCCTCGGTCGCGACGCCTCCGAGGCCGGCCTGCACGAGGATGTGCGCGCGCGCCGCGTCTCGCGGCCCGAGCGCGGGCTCGCCCGTCGCGATCGGCGAGCGAGCGCCCGAGGGCCGGGGCAGCGCGCCGCGCTTCGCGAGCCACTCGCGCGCGCGCCAGCCGTAGTACGAGAGCGGCGCGTCACGCACCAGCGCGGTGAGATCGCGCTCGGCGTCTCCCTGCCCTCCCCGCTCGCCCGCGCGCGCGGCCCAGTAACGCGCCTGCAGCTTCGCGACGGCGTCCTGTGCGGCGGCGCCCATCTGCTCGAAGCGCCGCCGCGCGTCCGCGAAGCGGCCCGCGCGGTAGTCGGCCCAGCCGAGGCGCCACTGCGCGCCCGCGCGCAGGGCGGGGTCTGCCGCGTCGCGCGCCACCGCGTCGAACAGCGGCCGTGCGCGCGCCGTCTCGTTCTCGCCGTCGAGCAGCAGCGCGGCGTACCAGCGCGCCTGCGCACCGGGAGCCCCCGGACGCTTCTCGGACTGCGCGAGCAGGCTCGCAACGCCGCCCTCGACGTCGCCGCCACGCGCGACGGCGCGCGCGGCGTAGACCTCCGCCTCGGCGTCGTCGCCGAGCGCGGCGAACGCGGCCTGCGCCTGCGCGTAGCGCCGCAGGCCGAACAGCGCCTCGCCGCGCCGGCGCTGCGCGTGAGCGCGCGCCTCGCCCTCGACGCCGCGCGCGAGCGCGAGGTCGTACGCATCGACCGACGCCTCGCGCAGCCCCGCGTCGAAGAGGCGGTCGCCGCGCGTGCGGGCGTCGTCCGCAGAGAACGGCGCGCGCCCGAGGCCGCGCGCCAGCGTCTCGAGCTTCTCGCCGGATCCGCGCGCCGCGGCCTGCGCGGGCAAATCGCGCCAGAGGCGGAGCCAGTGCGCTGCCGCGGCCTCCGGGTCGCCCGCCTCGGCTTCGAGCTCTGCGAGTGAGCGCAGGAGCGGCGCCGTCCGGCCGGGATCTTCGGCCGCGTCGAGCGCGCGCAGAAACGACGCGCGAGCGGCCGCAGGGTCGCCCTTGCCGAGCTCGGCCTCGGCCTGCGCGCGCGCGAGGTCGCTCGCGAGCGGCGTCGGGACGCCGCGCGCGAAGAAGCGTTTCACGATCGCGATGCAGTCGTCGAAGCGCGCCGCTTCGAGCTCCGCGCGCGCGGCGAGCAGCGCCGCGTGATCCGACACGATCGGGTGTCGGTCCTCGACGGCGGCGAGCAGCGAAACGCCGCGCTCCCGATCTCCCGCGGCGAGCGCCGCCAGCGCGGCGCGCAGCGACGCGATCGCGGCCGCGTCCCCGAGGTCGGCGGAGCCGGCCCCCGCGGCGCCGGGCGGCGGCGGGGGCGGCTCGGCGAGCGCAGCGGCGGCGAGCACGACGGCGAGAAGCGCGAATGCCGAGGCGACGGCCCGCCTGCCCGAGCGGCCGGCGGCGGCGCAGGCCCGCGGCTCGGAGCGCGCCGCGCTCCCGCTCCGCGCCGAGCCGGCGTCGGTCTCTCGCGCCTGGCGCAAGGCCGCGCCGGCAGCCGTCGCGCCGGCGGCTCGGCCGCGCGTGCGCACACGGCGCGTTCGTCTCCCCATCGCGGGCGAGTGTGCGGGAGCCCTCCTGCCTGTCAACGCGTGGCCGGGCGATCGGCGCCGCACACGCGCGCGCATGGCGCCCGCGAAGCTCTTCCAGGGTGCGGACCCGCGCGTCCACGCGCCGAACGCGCGCGCACGGCGCCGCTCGGGCGCCCGCTGTGCGCGGACCGTGGGCGGAACGGCGGCGCGTGTCTTTCGCGCCGGATGCGCCGGCGCGCCGCCGTCGCGCGTTGTCCTCGGCCTTCGTCTCGGATAGCGTCGCGCCGTCTTGCTCCGCGCTTCGATCGATGCCGGTCTCTGGACGCGTCTTGCGTGCGCCGTCCTGCTCGCTGCGGCGGCCGGCTCGGCCTGCGGAGCGCCCGCGCCTTTGTCGCACGCGCAGCAGGCGTCGCCGCTCGAGGCGGCAGCGACGAGCGTCGCTCGTCTCCCGCGCACGGGCCTCTGGGTGCCGTGCGAAGGCTCGCAGCGAGTCCTCGAGCATCCCGAGCGCACGGCCGCGCTGATCGAGACGGCGCATGCGCTCGGCGCGACGGACCTCTTCGTCCAGGTGTTCCGGGGCGGTCGCGCATGGTTCGATTCGTCGCTCGCCGACGCGGCGCCGTACCGCGAGCAGGCCGCACGCGGCGCCGACCCGCTCCGGGCGCTCGTCGCCGCCGCGCACGGCGCCGGACTCCGGGTCCACGCGTGGGTGAACGTCCTCTCGCTCGGCGCGCGCCGGGACGGCCCCCTGCTTGCGGCGCTCGGCCCCGGCGCCGTGCAGGCCGACCGAGACGGGCGCTCCCTCCTCGAGTATCCCGACCTGCAGGTGCCCGAGTCCGAGCGGCGCTGGGCCCGGATCGGGACGCCGTCGATCTGGATCGACCCGGGCGCCCCGGACGTCGCTCCGCGTCTTGCCGCGGTGTTCGCCGAGCTCGCCGCGCGGTATCCGGAGCTCGACGGCCTGCACCTCGATTACATCCGCTACCCGGACGTCCTGCCGTTCACGCCCGGCGCCCGTTTCGACGTGGGACTCGACTTCGGCTTCGGCGCGCCGACGCGCGCGCGCTTCGCGGAGCAGACGGGCCTCGCGGCGCCGCTCGCGCGGGACTCGCGCAACGCGGCGGCGTTCGACGACTGGCGGCGGGCGCAGGTGACGGCGCTCGTGCGCGAGATCGGGCTCGCCGCGCGCGCCGCCCGGCCCGGTCTCGCGCTCTCGGCCGCCGTCTGGGCGTACCCCGAGCGCGCGTACCTCTCGCTCATGCAGGACTGGGGCCGATGGCTCGACGAAGGCCTTCTCGACTTCGCCGTCGCGATGGCGTACGCGCGCGATCCGCGTCTGTTCACGCTGCAGGCGCGCGCGAGCGCGGCGGCCGGGGGGCCGCGAACCTGGATCGGTCTTGGCGCGTGGCTCTTCTCCGAAGCGCCGCAAGGCGCCGCGCGCCAGCTCGGCGAGGCCCGCGCGCTCGCGACCGACGGCGTCGCCTTCTTCTCCTACGACGCGCTCGCCGAATCGCCGCAGCTCTCCGCTGCGCTCTCCACGAGGCCCGCGCCGTGAGCGGCGGCGGCGAGCGTCTCGGTGCGGGCCTCGGCGCGAGCGGCGCCGGCCGGCGCGCGGACACGAGCGACGCCGGCGATCCGCTCGCCGCGTTCGACTACGCGCTCGAACCCGCGCGCATTGCGCAGCACCCTGCTCCCGAGCGAGACGGCGCGCGGCTGCTCGTCCTGGATCGAGCGAGCGGAGCGCTCTCGCATCGCACGATCCGCGACCTTCCGGAGCTCCTCGCACCGGGAGATCTCCTCGTCGTGAACGCGACGCGCGTTCTGCCCGCGCGGCTTCGCGGGCGCGCGCCGAGCGGCGGCGCGCGCGAGGCGCTCCTGCTCGGCGAGCTCGAGGCCGCGCCGGACGGCGGCCGCCTCTTTCGCGCGCTGGTGCGCGGCCGCGTCCGAACGGGCGACAAGCTCGTCTTCGAGCGCGGCGCCGAGCGGCTCGAGGCGCAGGTCGCCGCAAAGGCCGAGGATGGCGAGATCGAGCTGCGTTTTGCTCGGGACGCGCAGCCGTACGCGCTCGGCGAGACGCCGCTTCCGCCGTACATCCGGCGCGCGGCGCCCGAGGCCGGCGACGCCGAGCGCTACCAGACCGTGTTCGCCCGCGTCCCGGGCTCGGTCGCGGCCCCGACGGCCGGCCTGCATCTGAGCGAGTCGCTGCTCGCGGCGCTCGCGCGCCGCGGCGTCGAGCGCGCCGAGGTCGTCCTGCACGTGGGCGAAGGCACCTTCCGCCCGCTTCGGGCCGCCGACCTCGCTTCGGACCGGCTGCACGCCGAGGCGTTCGAGCTGCCGGAGAGCACCGCGGCGGCCGTGGCCCGCGCGCGCGAGCGCGGTGGCCGCGTCGTCGCGGTCGGAACGACTGCGACGCGCGTCCTCGAGAGCTGCGCCGCCGAAGGCGGCGCCGTCGCCGCGCGCAGCGGGCAGACCCGGCTCTTCCTGCGGCCCGGCTCCCGCTTTCGCGTGGTCGACGTCCTGCTCACGAACTTTCACCTGCCGCGATCGAGCCTGCTCGTTCTCGCCGCCGCGTTCGCCGGCCGCGAGCGGGTTCTCGCCGCGTACGCCGCGGCGCAGGCCGCGGGATACCGCTTCTACAGCTTCGGCGACGCGATGCTGGTGATCTAGTGCGCGCGGGCTTCGCCTTCACGATCGACGCGCAGGAGGGCAGCGCGCGAACCGGGCGCTTGTTGACACCGCATGGTGTCGTCGAGACGCCCGCCTTCATGCCCGTCGCCACCTTCGGCGCCGTTCGCGGCGTGGCGCCGGCCGAGCTCGAGGCGCTCGGTGCGCAGATCCTCCTCGCGAACACCTACCACCTGCACGAGCGGCCGGGCGAGGACGTGGTGGCACGCGCAGGCGGCCTGCACGGATTCACCGGCTGGGGCAGGCCGTGGCTCACCGATTCGGGCGGGTTCCAGGTGACCTCGCTCGGCGACCGGGTGACGGTCGGGGAGGACGGCGTCGCGTTCGCGTCGCCGCTCGACGGCCGCCGGCGTCTTCTCACCCCCGAGCTCGCCGTCGCCGTGCAGGAGGCGCTCGGCCCGGACCTCGCGGTCGCCCTCGACGAATGCCTGCCGCCGTGCGCGCCGGGCGAGAGCCCGGCGGCGACGGAGATCCGTGTCCGTGCGGCGATGGAGCGAACGCTGCGCTGGGCCGAGCGCTGCCGCCGCGCGCACCGGCGCGAGGACCAGGCGCTCTTCGGGATTCTGCAGGGAGGCGTGAGCGCGGCGCTCCGGCGCGAGAGCGCGCGCGCCACGGCCGCGCTCGGCTTCGACGGCTACTGCCACGGCGGCCTCGGCCTCGGTGAAGAGCCTGCCCTCCGCGACGAGATGGTCGCGGAGGCGAACGCTGCGCTTCCGCCGCGGGCGCCGCGGTACCTCATGGGCCTCGGCCGCCCCGAAGACCTCCTCGCCGGGGTCGCGGGCGGCGTCGACCTGTTCGACTGCGTGCTGCCGACCCGCAACGGCCGTCACGGCGTCCTGTTCACGCGCCGCGGCGTCCTCCACGTTCGCAGCGCTCGCTACCGCGAGGATCCCGCGCCTCCCGACCCCGGCTGCGACTGCCCGGCCTGCACCCGACACTCGCGCGCGTATCTTCGGCACCTGCTCCACGGAGGCGAGGCGCTCGGCGGGCGCCTCGCCTCGATGCACAACCTGCGCTTCTACCTGCGGCTGCTCGAAGATGCGCGGGCGGCGATCCGCAGCGGATCCTTCGGCGCGTTTCGCCGGGAGCGCCTCGCCGAGCTCGCCGCCGGCGCCGAGTAGCCGGGCGGCAACGGCGCTCGCGCGGCGCGGCGGCAGCGCATCTCGCTCGGACCTATCTCGCCCCGGGCAAGGCCTCGAGCCCGGCGCAGATGCCGGCATAGTCGGCGGTCGCGTCGCCGAGCGCTGCACCGACGATCCGCATCCCGCGGGCGAGCGCGGGCCAGGTGCGCGCGCGGACCCGCTCGCGAACGGGGCCGAGGCACAGCGCTTCGCCGGCGGCGCAGGCGATCGTGCCGAGGATCACCGCCTCGGGCGCGAGCGTGAAGGCGAGGCCGACGATCGCTCTCGCGAGGTACTCGTCGAAGCGCTCCATCTCCGCGAGCGCGAATGCGTCGCCCTCGCGCGCGGCGGCAAT
>JABLTH010010626.1_pt1 | contig 16596 bp, 15 predicted proteins | sample 7875711 | NCBI WGS metagenome assembly JABLTH01 (sample SAMN14941262, study PRJNA633318) | bioreactor metagenome | isolation source: bioreactor | place: China | collected 2019-03-05 | reverse complement strand
TGGTCGAAGATCTCCTGGGCGCTGCCGGACTCGACGAGGCGACCGCGCTGCATCACGCCCACGGTGTGCGCGATCTGGCGGACCACGGCGAGGTCGTGGGAGATGAAGAGGTAGCTGACGCCGAACTCGCACTGGATGGTGCCGAGCAGGGTGAGGATCTGGTGCTGGATCGACACGTCGAGGGCGGAGACCGGCTCGTCGAGCACGATGAGCTCGGGCGAGATCGCGAGGGCGCGGGCGATCGCGACGCGCTGCCGCTGCCCGCCGGAGAGCTCCGACGGCCTGCGCTGCAGCACCGAGGACGGGAGCGCGACGACGTCGGTCAGCTCGGCGGCGCGGGCGCGGCGCCGCGTCCGGTCGCCGAGCCGGTAGGCGACGAGCGGGTCGCTGATGATCTGCTCGATCGTCAGCCGCGGGTTCAGCGCGGCATAGGGGTTCTGCTGCACGAGCTGCACCCGGCGGCGCAGCTGTCGCAGCTCCGCGCCGTGGAGGGCGGTGACGTCGGCGCCGTCGAATCGCACGGTGCCGGAGGTCGGGTCGGTGAGGCGCAGCGCCAGCCGGGCGGTGGTCGTCTTGCCCGAGCCCGACTCGCCGACGAGCGCGAGCGTCCGGCCGCGCTCGATCCGGAAGCCGACGCCGTCGACGGCGCGCTGGACGGCGCCGCCCGAACCGGGCAGCGCGAACTCCTTCACCAGCGCGTCGACCTCCAGGACGGGGTCGCCGGGGGCGGGAGGCGCGGCCACGTCGCGGGGAGCGAACGGATCGCCGGGACGCCCGCGCAGCACGATCGGCGACGACGTGTCGGCGACCAGCGGCTCGTGGCGCGCGTTCAGACCGGGCGCGGCCGCGATGAGCTGGCGGGTGTAGGGGTGCTCGGGGGTGAGCAGCACCTGATCCGGCGTGCCCTGCTCGACGATCCGGCCCTGGGACATCACGACGATGCGGTCGGCCCGGTCCGCGGCGACGCCCAGGTCGTGCGTGATGAGCAGGAGGCTCGCGCCGCGTTCGCGCTTGAGCTCGTCGAGATGGTCCAGGATCTGCCGCTGCACGGTCACGTCGAGCGCGCTCGTCGGCTCGTCGGCGATGATCAGCTGCGGATCGGCGGCGATCGCGATCGCGAGGAGGACGCGCTGACGCATCCCGCCGGACAGCTCATGCGGATACTGCCGGGCGCGCAGGGCGGCGTCCGGCAGGCCGGCGCGCTCCAGCGCCTGCACGGCGCGCTGTGCCGCGTCGCGCCGGTCGGCGAGCCCGTGCACGCGCAGCACCTCTGCCACCTGCGTGCCGATCCGCTGCACAGGGTTGAGGCTCACGGTGGGGTCCTGCGGCACGAACCCGATCCGGCGCCCGCGCACCGACCGCAGAGCGGAGGTCGACGCGGTGGCCAGGTCGATCCCGTCGAAGCGGATGGCGCCCGAGGCGATCTGCGCCGCACCCGGCAGCAGCCGGATCACCGCGTGCACGGTCGTCGACTTGCCGGATCCCGATTCGCCGACGATCGCGACGGTCTCGCCGGGCGCGACGGACAGGCTCGCGTCGCGTACCGCGTCCACGCGGCCCCGTGCCGTGCGGTACGCCACGGACAGCGACTCGATCTCCAGCAGAGGCGCCTGCGCGGTCATGAGGCATCCGTCCGTTCGGTGTCGAGCGCCCGGGCGAGCCGGTTCGCGGCAAGCACGGTCAGGGCGATCACGAGCCCCGGGAAGGTGGTGAGCCACCAGGCGTTGCGGAGGAAGTCGCGGCCGCCCGACACCAGGGCGCCCCATTCGGGGGCGGGCGCGGGCGCGCCGTAACCGAGGAAGCTCAGCGCGGAGACGGCGAGGATCGCGCCGCCGAGCTCGAGCACGCCGAGGGCGATGACCGGTCCGGTCGAGTTGGGCAGCACGTGCCGCAGGAGCACCCGGATCCAGCTGGTCCCCGAGGCGCGCGCGGCCTCGACGTAGGCGGAGCTGCGCACCTTGATGACCTCGGCGCGCATGATGCGCGACACGGAGGCGACGCTGGCGGTGCCGACGGCGATCGCGACGTTCACGGTGCCGAAGCCCAGGGCGGTGATGACGGCGAGCGAGAGCAGCAGGCTCGGGATCGCCAGGAGCACGTCGGCGATCCGCATCAGGACGGCGTCGGTCCGCCCGCCGGCGAATCCGCTCAGCAGGCCGATCGCGGAACCCGCGATCACGCCCACGGCCACGGCCAGCGAGGCGGCGCTGATCGTCAGCGAGGTGCCGTGCACGATCCTCGTGTAGAGGTCGCGCCCGATCTGGTCGGTGCCGAACCAGTGCGCGGCGGAGGGCCCCTGCAGGTGCTCGGCGGGCACGCCCGCGAGCGGGTCGCCGGGAGCGAGCAGGGTCGGGGCGAGCGCGGCGACGATCACGACGACGAGCCAGATCAGGGAGACGGCGGCCGCCGGCCGTCGTGCGAGCCAGGTCACCGCGCGGGGAGCGGGGGCGTCGCGCTCGCGACGCGACGCCCGCTCGGCGACGGCGTCGTCGAAGCGGTTCGCGGCGGTCCCGCCGAAGCCGTCCGCGGGATGCTGCGTGCCGTCGGGCAGCAGGGCGATCGTGTCGCTCATCGGGCATCCTCCAGGACGGCATCGATCACGGGCGGGGTGTCCGCGTGCGCCGGGACCGCCGTACGGTCCACAGAGCGCGGGCGACGTGAGGGCCGCGGGGGCCGCGGTGTCGCGGTCAGATCGATCCGCGGGTCCAGGAGCGGATAGACGAGATCCACGGCGAGGTTGACGACGACGAAGACGAGGGCGGCGAAGAGCACGACCCCCTGGACCACGGGGATGTCCTGCTGCTGCACGGCCGTGGCCGTGACGCGGCCGATCCCCGGACGGGAGAAGACCGTCTCGGTGACGACCGTGCCGCTGAGCAGCTGGCCGACGATGAGCCCGGTCACCGTCAGGGCGGGCAGGGCGGCGTTGCGCAGCGCGTGGCGCAGGTGGATCCGGACGCGGCCCGCACCCTTGGCGAGAGCGGTGTCGATGTAGGGCTCGCGCAGCGCGGCGGCGAGGCTCTTCGACAGCAGCTGGGCGATCATCGCCCCGGTCGGCAGCGCCAGGGCGACGGCGGGGAGGACGAGCGATGGGAACCCGCGGTCGCCCATCGCGGGGAACAGCGGCAGCTGGAACGAGAGCAGCTGGATGAGGATCAGCCCGAACCAGAAGGAGGGGATCGCCGCGCCGAGCGGTGGGAGCCCGAGCAGGAAGGTCGAGAGCGCGCGGCTGCGCAGGTACGTCGCGACGACCGCGAGCGCGGTGCCGGTGAGCACCGCGATCAGGAGGCCGAGGCCCGCGAGCAGGAGCGTCGGGGGGATCGCCTCGCCGATCACCTGCGACACCGGGCGCCCGGTGTCGATCGACGTGCCGAGATCGCCGGTGAGCACGCCGCCCAGGCGCAGGACGTACTGCACGAGGAGGGGCTGGTCCAGGCCGTACTTCGCCTTCAGGACGGCGAGCTGCTCCGGGGTGACGTCGCTGGCATCGCCGCCGGTCTTGAGGGCCACCGGATCGCTGGGCAGCGCGTAGAGCACGAGGAACGACACCGTGTACGCGGCCCACAGCACGATCACCGCCTGGCCGAGCCTCGACGCGAGGTAGCGCGCGATGCGGGATCGAGACGCGTCCGTCATCGACATGGGGTGCTCCTTTCGCTCTTCGCGGCACGGATCGGGGGATTCCGCGGTGCCCGAGGGGCTCCGTTCGAGCGATGCTCCCATCGGCGGCGACCGGGATCGCGGGCAGGGGTCATGCGCTGATGCAGACGGTCAAGAAGCGTCGTGCTCCGTCACGTGGCGTCGCACCGTGTCACCGGAGGACACAGTCCGCGCCGCCCCTCGCCCGGAGCGCCGGCGCAGTCCGTAGCGTGAGGTGTCCCGGTCCGCATCCCAGAGAGACGAGAGGGGTTCGCATCATGGCGTCCACATCCCCGACCGACGATGTCCTCGACAACCCGGCGTGGTATGCACTGACCGGCCCGCACGCGTCGTTCGCGCTCGGCGGCGACCTGGTGCGCCGGTATCCGGCCGACGTCGCCCCCTTCGTGGCGGTGCGCACCTGGGACGACCCCGGCGTGTGGCAGGCCCTCGTCGACCTCGTCGGACCCGGGCAGGAGATCGGCCTCTCCGGCGCCGACCCCGACCTCCCGGAGGGATGGGAGGAGCTCGGCCGCGGCGAGGGGGTGCAGCTGGTGCAGACCGATGCGCTGCAGCCCGTGCCGTTCGACGAGGCGATCGAGCTGGGAGCCGCCGACGTGCCCGAGATGCTCGCCCTCGTCGAACGGAACCAGCCGGGGCCCTTCCGGCCGCGCACCGTCGAGCTGGGCCGCTACATCGGGATCCGGCGCGACGGCCGCCTCATCGCGATGGCGGGGGAGCGGCTGCATCCGCAGGGCTGGACCGAGATCAGCGCGGTCTCGACGGATGTCGAGCACCGGGGTCAGGGTCTCGCCTCGCGTCTCGTCCTCGACGTCGCGTTCCACATCCAGCGGCGCGGCGACAGGGCGCTGCTGCACGCGGCGGCGACGAACGTCGGCGCCATCCGCGTCTACGAGCGACTGGGCTTCACGCTGCGCCGGCACACCACATTCCTCGCCGTGCGGACCCCGGCGACCGCGGACGACCGTGTCCTCGTCGGCTGACGATGCGCCGCGGAAGCGGACCCTTCCGCCGATGACCACGTGTGACGGCGACCGTGCACGCGGCCGCAGGCCCGACCTACCATGACGCAACCGACCCGCCCCTCCGGGTGGCGGAACGACTCTCGGAGGGAGATCCCATGACTCGGATCGCAGTGCTGGTGGGGACCCCCCAGCCGGCTTCGCGCACCCGTCTCGTCGCGGAGGAGGTGGCCGCGCAGCTGTGCGCCCGCAGCGGCGCCGACATCGACGCCACGATCGATCTCGCGGACGTGGCGGAGACGCTGTTCCGCTTCCCCGAGCCGCGGCTGGACGAACTGCGGGAGCGGATCGCGAGTGCGGACGTGGCGGTCATCGCGAGCCCCACGTACAAGGCCGCCTACACGGGGCTGCTCAAGGCGTTCCTCGATCGCTACGGATCCGACGGGCTGCGTGGGCTCGTCGCGGTGCCGCTGCTCACGATCGGGGCGCCGACCCACGCGCTCGCCGTGGAGACGACCCTTCGCCCGCTGCTCGTCGAGCTCGGTGCGAGCGTGCCGACCCGCGGGCTGGCGTTCCCCGCCGCGGCCGTGGAGGAGCGTTCGCAGGTCGTCGCGGACTGGCTCGAGGCCGAGTGGCCGCGGATCCGGCACGCGTTCGCCGGCGGGACGCAGCCGGGCCGCTGAGGGTCGGTCTCTCAGCGGCCGACCGTGCGGATGTCTCCCGTGTCGCAATCGCACAGCGCCTCGGCGAGCAGAGCATCGGACCGGGCGATCAGGTTCCTCCGCTGCAGCTCGGGCACGGCCAGCGGGAGCGGTGCCAGGCGCAGCCCGACGTCGATCAGCAGCCCGCGCAGGCGGTGAGGGATCTTCATGGGTGCCTCCTCAGCGGTCGACGTAGCCCATGTGCTGGGCGTTGTAGCGGTCTCCGTGCACGCCGAGGCGACGGACGAGCGCGTCGAGGTCGGCGCGCTCGTCGGCGGAGAGGGCGAGCCGGGTGGCGGCGGCGTTCTCCCGGATCCGGGACGTGCGCCGGGTGCCCGGGATGGGGACGATCCAGGGATGCTGCGCGAGCAGCCAGGCGAGCGCCACCTGCCCCGGCGTCGCCCCCTTCGCCTCGGCGAGAGCTCTCACATGGTCCACCAGCGCCTGATTGGCGGCGAGGTTCTCGGCCTCGAAGCGCGGCACGCGGGCGCGGATGTCGCCCTCTGCGAACGCCGTGCTCGTGTCGACGGTGCCGGTGAGGAAGCCCTTCCCGAGCGGGCTGAACGGCACGAATCCGATGCCGAGCGCCGCGAGGGTCGGCAGCACCTCAGCCTCGGGGTCGCGGGTCCACAGCGAGTACTCGCTCTGCACGGCGGTCACCGGGCAAACGGCGTGGGCGGCGCGGATCGTCGCGGCGGAGGCCTCGGAGAGCCCGAAGTGCCTCACCTTGCCCTCGGCGATCAGCTGGGCCACGGTGCCGGCGACGTCCTCGATCGGCACCGCCGGGTCCACCCGGTGCTGGTAGAACAGGTCGATGGTCTCGGTGCGCAGACGCGTGAGCGAGGCCTCGGCGACACGGCGGATCTGCTCCGGGCGGCTGTCCAGGCCGACGCTCTGCCCGTCGCGGATGTCCCAGCCGAACTTGGTGGCGATGACCACCTGGTCGCGGATCGTCGCGAGCGCCTCCCCGACGAGCTCCTCGTTGACGTACGGACCGTAGACCTCCGCGGTGTCGAAGAACGTGACGCCCTCGTCGAGCGCCGACCGCAGCACCGCGATCATCTCGCCGCGGTCGCCGGGGTTGGGTCCGTAGCTCTGCGACATGCCCATGGCGCCCAGCCCGATCGCCGAGACTTCGAGGCCCTGTCCGAGAGTCCTGGTGTGCATGCTCACTCCTTCGTCGTGGTGGTCTCGCGGCGCACGGCGGTGTGCGGTGGCGTCGCGGTGGTGGCGGCGAGACTGGCGAGCAGATCCAGTCGCTCCTGGCTCGCCGAGCCGGCCTCGGCCGTGTAGATGAGGAACGAGAGGCCTGGTTCGTCTGTCAGCTCGAGCCCCTCGTAGGTGAGGGTCAGCGCGCCGACGTCGTGGTGGTGGAACTGCTTCGTCCCGGATCCGTGACGGCGCACGTCGTGCGCGCCCCAGCGGGTGCGGAACGCGTCGGAACGCGTCGAGAGCTCGCCCACGAGGTCGTGCAGCTGCTTGTCGCGCGGGTCGTGTCCGGCCTCGGCGCGCAGGATCGCCACGGTGATGTCCGCGGCCGTCTCCCAGTCCGGGTAGAACGCCTTCGCGCGCGGGTCGAGGAAGCAGTACCGGGCGAGGTTGCCCTGCCCCGGCCCGTCGAAGACCTCGTCGTAGAACGCCCGGCCGAGGGCGTTGACCGCGAGGACGTCGAGGCGCCCGTTGCGCACGAAGGCCGGCCCGTGCGTGATCGCCTCCAGGGCGCGCACCAGCCCCGCCCGTGGCTCCCACGTCTTCGGCTTGCGGCGGCGCACCGGCCGCACCCCGCCGTTCGCCGTGCGGGCGAGGTCGAACAGGTGCTCGCGTTCGGCGTCATCGAGCTGCAGTGCGCGCGAGATCGTCTCGAGGACCGTGTCCGAGACTCCGACGAGGTTGCCGCGCTCGATCTTCGCGTAGTACTCCGGGCTCACGTCCGCGAGCATCGCCACCTCGCTGCGCCGCAGGCCCTCCACCCGACGGTGGCCGGTGGCGGTGAGCCCCGCCGCTTCCGGGCTGAGGCGTGCGCGACGGGACATGAGGAACTCTCGCGCCTCGGCTCTGGTGTCCATGTCCCCACGGTAGGACGCTCGGCCCCGCACCAGGGAGTCTCCGCTGGTACACCCTTCAGGAGAGACTCCCCGTCCCACCGGCCGTGGCGGCTCAGAGCGGTCACGCGACCGACGGCGCGGCGCCGTCGGCGAAGGCCGGCACGCGCACGGGCTGCCGGTGGGGGATCGGGATCGGCGTGCGGGAGGGGATCCGCGTCGGGCGCCCGGAGTGCAGGCGGATGGCCTGGAGCGCCTCCTGCGGCGACGCCCAGGTGGCGGGGAGCCCGAGGTCCTGCAGCCAGATCGTGTCGTACTCGGATCCGTCGGTCTCGTAGAGGCACGCGACGGTGCGGTACGGATCGCCCGGCCCGCGGCTCGTGTCCACCACGATCCACTCGATCGGGGTCAGCTGCTGCAGCAGATAACGGTCATTCGACATCGGGGCTCCTCGGGGATGGGGGTCTGCCGCGCGACGCGGCGAGGAGGGCAGCCACCCGGCTCGCTCTCGAGGGGGCGCGGACTGCGCGCGGGTGCCGTTCACCGGGAGCACCCGGGATTCGAAGGCGCGGGCGGGGTGGCTGTCACCTCGGCGTCGCACGGCGGGGCCGTGGTGACGGGGTCGCGGAGCGACCGGAGGGGAGCGGGCGAACACCAGCCCGCTGCTCGTCGGGAACGGCTCCCTCGTCTCGGTGCGGGATCGGGGCGCGCGCGGTCGATGATCGCCGCCGGTGGCGCGGCCGTCCGCGGTGGCCGCGCACGTGCTGTCGACGGGCGGCGGGACGGCCCACTCCGCGGCGACGATCTCATCGAACTCGGCCTGCATCAGCTCGTCGTCCGCGCAGATGAGGTCGATGAACTGCTCGTCGACGCGTCGATCGATCCTCGCCCCAGGGGTGGAGGAGAACATCGTCTTCCGTCCCGTCGGCTCAGGCGCTGATGGCGAGGCTGTCCGCCTTGCTCGAGATCTCGACCTTGCGCGGCTTCGCCTCCTCGGCGACGGGGATCTGCAGGGCGAGCACGCCGTCGTCGTAATTCGCGCTGATCCGGCCGGTGTCCAGGTTGTCGCCGAGCACGAGCTGGCGGCTGAAGACGCCGCGCGGGCGCTCGGCCGCGAGCATGTTCGCGTCGCTGGCCCGGATCGGCCGCTCGGCCTTGACGGTCACCACGTTGCGTTCGACGTCCAGGTCGATCGACTCGCGATCGACTCCGGGCAGGTCGAACTCGACGTGGAAGACGTCGCCGTCCCGCCAGGCGTCCATCGGCATGACCGAGGGCTTCGCCAGGGTTCCGTCTGCTCCGAAGATCTGCTGGGTGAGTCGGTCCAGCTCACGGAACGGATCGGTGCGCATCAGCATCATGACCACCTCCATGTCCTCATCGAAGATGCTTCGGGGGCACGGATCCCGTCGTCAGGATCTATGCCCTGCGCTGTAGATTTTTTATAGCACCGCGATCAATTCGATGCAAGTCCCGCCGCATGACGCGACTGTCGCGGGACGGAGGGCGCCAGGATGCTCTCCTGGAGGAGCCGAAGGGCGTCGGCGGAGCTGCTTCCCGGGACGACGGTGTGGGTGAGGAGTCTCTGCCCGTCCGCCTCCGGCAGGTGCAGGGCCTGATAGTGCGTGTCGAGGTCGCCGATCTCGGGGTGGTGGAGCTGCTTGACGCCGCGGGAGCAGAGCTCGACCGTGTGCCGGGACCAGAGCGTCGCGAACGTCGCGCTGCGCATGCTCAGCTCGCCGACGAGTTCGGCCAGCGCCCGGTCGTCGGGATGCTGTGCGGCGACGAACCGCAGCGACGAGACCACGAGGACCGCCTCGGCATCCCAGTTCCGGTAGAGGTCGCGCGTGTGCGGATCCAGGAACATCATGCGGGTGAGGTTCGGGCGCGTGGCGGGGTCGGCAGGAGAGGCGATGTCCAGGTGCCCGGCGAACAGCGCGTGGCCGAGCGGGTTCCAGGCCAGCACGTCGCTGCGGCGGCCCAGGATCACCGCGGGCACGCCCGGCATGGCGTCCAGCAGCGCGAGTCCCCCCGGCGTCGGCTGCTCGGGGCGCGGCGCGCGGCGCCGGCGGCCGGCCTGAGGGCGGGCGAGGGCGAGGAGGTGACTGCGCTCGTCGTCCCGCAGCTGCAGGGCGCGGGCCAGCGCGTCGAGCACGCCGTCGGAGGCCGTGAGCGAGAGCCCCTGCTCCAGGCGCGTGTAGTAGGCGACCGAGACGCCCGCGAGCTGGGCGAGCTCCTCGCGGCGCAGGCCGGGCACCCGGCGCAGGCCGTAGCCGACTACGCCGGCGTCCTCGGGGCGGAAGGCGTCGCGCCGGGAACGGAGGAACTCGCCGAGTTCGCCGGGGCCTCGGGGGCGGCTGGTCGTCGATGCAGAGGACATGAGGCCCATTCTCCGCGCATGCCGTCGATGGTGCCTGACCCTGTCATTGGTAGGAACGCGCGGGATCTGGCTGGCCCCCCGTCGCCGACGGCACCGTGGAGCCCCTCGTCCCTCTCGACCAAGGAGTCCCATGACGACGACCTCCTCCCATCCCGCTGCGCCCCGGGCGGCGTCGACCGCACGCGAGCGCATCGCGCTGCTGATCCTGCTCACCGCCGGATTCACGCTCGCGGTGGACTTCTCGATCCTGACCGTGGCACTGCCGCGCATCGGCCGCGACGTCGGCATCCCCACCGCGAACCTGCAGTGGATCGCGACGAGCTACGCGCTGTGCGCCGCCGGGTTCACCCTGCTCTTCGGCCGGGTGGCGGATCTGGTCGGGCGCAAGCGGATGTTCCTCATCGGCATGGCGCTGCTCGGGGCCGCCTCGCTCGGCGGCGGGCTGGCGGGCGAGCCGATCCTGCTGCTGACCGCACGGGTCGCACAGGGCCTGGCGACCGCCATGGTCACCCCCGCCGCCCTGTCCCTGCTGACGGCGGCGTTCCCGGAGGGGCCGGCGCGCGATCGGGCGCTCGGACTCAACGGGGCGCTCATGGCTGCCGGCTTCACGACCGGTGCGGTCGTCGGCGGAGTCCTCACCGACTCGCTCAGCTGGCGGTGGGCGTTCTTCCTCAACGTCGCGGTGGCGGCGGTGGTGCTCTGCCTCGCGCCGGCGGTGCTGCGCGAGAGTCGCGCCGCGCACCGCCCCCGGCTCGACCTACCGGGTGCGCTCACGGTGACGCTGGGCCTCGTCGCGATCGTCTACGGGGCGACGTCGGCCGGCCGGTACGGCTGGGCGAGCCCGCTCGTGTGGGCCTGCTTCGCGGTCGCCGTGCTGGCGCTCCTCGCGTTCTGGCTCATCGAGCGCCGCGTGCCGAACCCCCTGGTGTCGATGGCGCTGCTGCGGATGCCGAACGTGGCGTGGGGCAACGCCGCGGGCGTCGTCGCCTTCGCGACGGAGACGGCGCTGGTGTTCCCCCTCACCCTCTACCTGCAGGAGGTGCGGGGGATCCCGCCGCTCCTCGCCGGCCTGTCGTTCGGGGTGCTCGGCGTCGGCACCGTGCTCGGCGGGCTGCTCGCGCCGCGGCTGATCGGCCGCGCCGGCGCGAGGAGGGCGATCGCCCTCGGGTTCGCGGTGCAGGCCGTGGCGACGGCGCCGCTGGCGCTCGTCGGCGCCGACTCGGCCTGGATCGTCCCCCTGCTGGCACTCACCTTCCTCGGCGGGGTGGCGAACCTCGTCGCGATCGTCGGGTACGTCGTCGCCTCCACGACCGGGATCCCGGACGGTCAGCAGGGCCTCGCGACCGGGCTGGTCACGCTGAGCCAGCAGATCGGCATCGCTCTGGGGACGCCCGTCCTCGCCGCGATCGTCGCGAGCGGCGCCGCGTCGGGCGCGCACGGCCTGCTCGCCGGGATCCGCGCGGCGGTGCTCGTGGACGCCCTCGCGTGCGCCGTCGCCGCGATCATCGCCGGCATCCTGGGTGCGCTGACGCGGAGCGGCCGCTGACGGCGGCGGACGCGCGACGTTGCACGGCCGACTCGCGCCCGTAATGCCGGCGAAACGTGCGGGTGGAAGGGTCCATGCATGGAAACGTCTTTCGCCGGCTACTGGAGCCGCCGGGCAGCGGCAGCCGGCTCCGGCTCGCCCTGGGACGAGATGTTCGACGCCGCCGACGCGGCCGTCGGGCTCGCGGCCCGGGATCCGTACCGCTCGATCCATCGGGCGCTCAGCGACATGTCCGCCGAGGATCTGCGCGGGAGGGTCGAGGCGCTCGCCGGAGCGTACCTGTCGCAGGGCGTGACCTTCGACTTCGCCGGTGAGGAGCGCCCGTTCCCGCTCGACGTCGTCCCGCGCGTGATCGCCTCCGACGAGTGGCGCGAGGTGGATCTCGGAGTCGCTCAGCGGGTGCGGGCGCTGGAGGCCTTTCTCGCCGACGTCTACGGTGCGCGCCGCTGCGTGGCAGACGGCGTCGTGCCGGCGCCGCTGATCGCCTCGTCGAGCCACTTCCATCGTGAGGCCGCGGGGATCGTGGCGGCGAACGGCGTGCGGATCCAGGTCGCCGGCATCGACGTCATCCGCGACGAATCCGGCGGGTGGCGCGTGCTCGAGGACAACGTGCGCGTGCCGAGCGGCGTGAGCTACGTGCTCGCCAACCGGCGGGCGCTCGCGCAGATGGTGCCGGAGATGTTCGCGGACATGCGGGTGCTCCCGGTGGTCGACTACCCGAACCGGCTGCTCGGCGCGCTGCGCGCTGCAGCGCCGTCGGGCGCCGACGATCCGACGGTCGTGGTGCTCACGCCCGGCGTGTTCAACTCGGCCTACTACGAGCACACCCTCCTGGCGCGGCTGATGGGGGTCGAGCTCGTGGAAGGCCGCGACCTGTTCTGCTCCGCCGGACGAGTCTGGATGCACACCACGACGGGCCCGCGACGCGTCGACGTGATCTACCGTCGCGTGGACGACGAGTACCTCGATCCGCAGCAGTTCCGTCCCGACTCGATGCTCGGTGCGGCGGGGATCCTGAACGCCGCGCGGCTCGGGAACGTGACGATCGCGAACGCCGTGGGCAACGGCGTCGCCGATGACAAGCTCGTGTACACCTACGTGCCGGACCTGATCCGCTACTACCTCGCCGAGGAGCCGATCCTCGCGAACGTCGACACGTGGCGCCTCGAGGACCCCGGGGCTCTCGAGGAGGTGCTGGACCGCCTGGACGAGCTCGTCGTCAAGCCGGTGGACGGCTCCGGCGGGAAGGGCCTGATCATGGGACCCGCGGCGACGCGGGCGGAGCTCGACGCGGCCCGCAAGACGCTGGCCGCGGATCCGCGGGGCTGGATCGCGCAGCCGGTCGTGCAGCTGTCCACGATCCCGACTCTCGTCGACGGCGGCTTCCGTCCGCGGCATGCCGACCTCCGGCCGTTCGCGGTCAACGACGGCGACGGCATCTGGGTGCTGCCCGGCGGGCTCACCCGGGTGGCGCTGCCGGAGGGGCAGCTCGTCGTGAACTCGAGTCAGGGCGGCGGTTCCAAGGACACCTGGGTGCTGGAGGATCCCGCGATGCCGCGGGGATCGTCCACGATCCGCGCGGACAGGGTCGCCGCGCCGTCCGCCGCCGACCTCGCCGGCGCCGACGTCGCGCCGCTGCCCGTGCCGCCGCTCGACGATCCGCAGCGGCAGCAACAGCAACAGCAGCAGCAGCAGGAGGGATCATGCTGAGCCGGATCGCCGAGGCGCTGTTCTGGATCGGACGATACGTGGAGCGCGCCGACGGCACGGCCCGCATCCTCGACGTGCATCTGCAGCTGCTGCTCGAAGACCCCTGGGCCGACGAGGAGTCGGTGTGCCGGGGTGTGCTGGCGGTGATGGGCGTCCCCGACGCCGCCGGCGGGAACCCGCGGCGGGCGGATGCGCTCCGCGCGCTCGCCACAGATCGGACGAGGGCCATCTCGGTCGCGCATTCGCTGTCGTCGGCACGTGAGAACGCGCGGCGGGCCAGGGAGGTCATCTCGCAGGATCTCTGGGAGGTCTTGAACACGACCAACGCGCGGCTGCCGCAGCGCGTCGACTTCGAGAGGTCGCACTCGTTCTTCCGGTGGGTGCGGGAGCGCGCGGCCCTGACCTACGGCGTGGCGGAGACATCGATGAGCCGGGACGAGGCCTGGTACTTCTTCGTGCTGGGGCGAGCCCTCGATGCCGCGGACATGACGGCCCGCCTGCTCGTCTCGGCGGCGCGGGCCGACGGCGGGAGCACCATCAACTGGATGACGCTGCTGCGCAGCTGCGACGCGTACGACGCGCATCTGCGGGTGCACCGCGCCATGCCGACCGGGACCTCGGCCACGGAGTTCCTGCTGGTCGACCGGCACTTCCCCCGGTCGGTCCTGTCGAGCGTGATCCGCGCCGAGGAGAGCCTGCGGCGGATCGGACAGAGCTCGCCCCTGCTGCCGCCGGACGCGGTGGGCCGGGCGATCGGCCGCCTGCGATCGGAGCTGGAGTACCGGCCGGTCGCAGACCTCGTGCTCCTGCTCGAGAGCAGCATGCGGCACGTGCAGGAGAGCGTCTCCGAGATCAGCAACGCCGTGCAGGACCAGTACTTCCCATCGATCGCCGCTCCCGTCTGGACCGAGGAGACGCTATGACCCGGCTCAGGATCGTGCATCGCACGGGCTTCCAGTACGCCTCGCCCGCGACCGCCTCGTACAACGAGGCGCGGATGCTCCCGCGCACGCAGGACCGCCAGCTCGTGCTGCAGGCCCGGGTGGAGACCACCCCCGCGACGCATCCGAGCACCTACAACGACCACTGGGGCACGCCCGTCGCCTCGTTCGAGGTGCTCACACCGCACGACGAGCTCTCAGTGGTCGCGACGAGCGTCGTCGAGACGCGGGCGCTCGCTCCCCGCGGCCGGGAGCTCGGCTGGGAGGAGCTCGCGCACGCCGCCGCGACCTCGCTCGACGTCGCGGAGATGCTGATCCAGACCCACGCGACCGAGCCCGACGCGCAGATGCGCGAGCTCGCGGCGCGGTCCCGCGCCGAGCACGACGGCATCGACGGCGCGGCGCGGGGGATCTGCCGGATCGTCGGCGAGGCGATGACCTACCGGCGCGGCGTGACCGGGGTGAACTCGACGGCGCGCGACGCGTGGCCCGCGCGGGCGGGCGTCTGCCAGGACATCGCCCATGTGACGCTCGGGATGCTCCGCGCGGCCGGGATCCCGGCGCGCTACGTCTCCGGCTACCTGCATCCCGATGCGGATCCGAAGGTGGGGGAGACGGTCACGGGGGAGTCGCACGCCTGGGTGGAGTGGTTCTCCGGTGCGTGGCGCGGCTACGACCCCACCAACCTCGTGGAGATCGGCCCGTCGCACGTGTTCGTCGGCGTCGGCCGCGACTACTCCGACATCGCCCCGCTCCGCGGGGTGTACGCAGGATCCGGCGCCTCGGACATGTTCGTCTCGGTCGACATCACGCGCCTGGAGTGACGGCGGGGCGCACGCGGGCGTGAGCCGTGAGCGATGATGCCTCTGGCAGAGGTATCATCGCTCACGTGGAGAACTTGACGCCGACAGCGCACACGATCCTGGGCTATGTCGCTTCGCACCCGCGAAGCGGGTACGAGATCCGCCAGGCCGCCTCGCGCAATCCGTTCTGGGGCATCAGCGACGGACAGCTGTATCCGCAGCTGCGGCTGCTGGCGGGCGCGGGGCTCATCGAGTCCGACGGCATGGACGGGCCCCGGGGCAAGACGATCTGGCGGATCACGCCGTCGGGGCGGCAGGCCCTGCGAGACTGGCTCGGCGAGGAGACGCCGCCCGTCGTGATCCGGGACGAGAACCTGGTGAAGCTGCTGTTCGCCGCTCCGCTCGACCGCGGGCTCGCCCGGGCGCTGGTGGAGGAGCGCCGGGCGCAGTTCGCGTCGTTCCGGGACCTCATCGCGGCGGTCGCGCCGGGCGCCTCCTGGACGGATGCGGAGCGGAGTGCCGCGGCGACCGTCCCGGCGCTCGTGCGCGACTACGGCCTGGAGTTCGCCGACGACGCCGTGGCCTGGTGCGACCGCGTCCTCGACGCGCTGGACGGCGACGCGTGACCGCGCCGCTGCGTCCCGTGCGGATCACCGTGTCCCGCGTGCTCTACCTCCTGGGCGGAGCGATCGGGATCGTCAACGGCGTCATCGAACTGGGTCCGGATGCACGCCCCTCGGTGCAGGCCGCCGGATGGCCGCTGATCGTGTCGGGAGCGGCCGCGCTCGCGCTGGTCGTCGTGCTCCGTCGACCGCGGCGGTGGCTCCCGATCACGGCCGGTGCGGTCTCCGCGGTCCTGATCGGCGCACGCGCGCTGCAGGCGGTGGTGGTCGGGTCCCCGGCGGTGCTGATCGCCTGCCTCCTCCCCGTGGTGGCTCTCCTCGGGGTGATCGGATCCGAAGGCCGCGCCTGGGCGCGCATGCCGGCTGCGGACTGGGCGGCTCGCCGCGCCGCCCACCGTGAGCGGCGTTCCGGTCACGGGGCCGTGCGCCGCGCCGTCGGGGCCGTCGGCGCGGTCGGGCTCGTCGCGGGCGTGCTCCTCGTCGGCGTCGGCGCGGGGATCGTCGCCGCCGTCGCGCCGTGCTCTCTGCCGGGGCCCGCCGCGCGCAGCGGTCTGGACACAACGGACGGCACGGCGCAGCCGGACGCCGCGCCCACGGGATCCGTACCCGCGACAGACGGGGTCCGCCTCGCCTACTACGCGTTCATCCCCCGGGCTCCACGGGCGAGCCTGGTGTTCTATCACGGCTCCGGGGCGAACAGCGCCGCCGGATACCTCGGCATCGGCCAGGCCCTCCGCGCGCAGGGGATCGCCGTCTACCTCTTCGACATCCGCGGTCACGGCGCCTCGGGCGGGCCCCGTGGCGACACTCCGAGCACGCCTCAACTGGAGCAGGACACGGCATCGGCGGTCTCGTTCGTGCACCATGAGCAGCCCCACGTGCCGGAGTTCGTCGGCGGTCACTCCGCCGGCGCCGGGGTCGTGCTCAACAGCGCGCAGCGGCTGTCGACGCCCATCGCGGGCTACGTGTTCCTCGCCCCCGATTTCGGACTGCACTCGGGCACCGAGCGCGAGGGCGACGCCTCCAACTTCGCGACGATCTGCCAGCGGCCGCTGATCGCCGCGACCCTCACGAACGGCCTGCTGGGCGCGCACACACCGGCGGTCTCGTTCGCCTACACGCCCGCTCAGATCGCCGCGGGCCTGATCCCGCAGTACACCGCCGCCATGGCGATCGCCCAGAACGCCGATGACAGCGCGGCGGTCCTCGCACGGCTCGACCGGCCCGT
>JABLTH010052166.1_pt1 | contig 16599 bp, 15 predicted proteins | sample 7875711 | NCBI WGS metagenome assembly JABLTH01 (sample SAMN14941262, study PRJNA633318) | bioreactor metagenome | isolation source: bioreactor | place: China | collected 2019-03-05 | reverse complement strand
CGACCTGCAATTGCTCAAGCTCGCCGGCAGCGCCGACATCCCGGTCAGCACCAAGGGCCGCGGCGACCTGTACGCGATCCACTCCACCGTGATCGCCACCGAGGACTTCGCCGGCAGGCATCCCGAGGCGCTGACGCGTATCGTCAAGGTGCTGGTGCAGCAGGCGCACGCGGCGGCGAGCGGCGCCATTCCACGCGAGACGCTGTTCCAGCGCTTCCATGACATCAGCGGGCTGCCGGTGCAGCTCTTCTCCAGCGAGTTCGAGGGCACCGACATCAAGGCACGCTACTCGCCCCTGCTCGACGCGGGCTATATCGCCCACTTCGGCGACGTGATCGAAGGCGCCAAGGCGGCCGGCATCGTGCGCCAGGGCTTCGATCCCAAGGGCTGGGCGGATCCGCGCTTCCTCGACGAGGCGCTCAGGACGCTGAAGCTGCAAGGATTCTGGAGCGCGACCAGCGCCGCCAGCGCCCACGCCGCGGGCAAGTGAGCGCGCGGCAAAAGACCATCGTGCAACACGGACCACACGAAGGACCACGCGAGACACAGGCCATGCCCACACGCCCGAACATCCTCTTCATCCTGGCCGACGACCTGGGCTGGGCCGACCTCGGCGTCTATGGCCAGACCGGCTTCGCCACCCCTCATCTCGATCGCCTCGCCGCGCAAGGCGTGCGCTTCACGCAGGCTTACGCCAATTCGGCGGTCTGCTCGGCGACCCGCTTCGCGCTGATCACCGGCCGCTACCAGTACCGCCTGCGCGGGGGGCTGGAGGAACCGATCGCCCGCCCGCGCGACGGGCTCGGCCTGCCACCGGAACACCCGACCTTGCCCTCGCTGCTCAAGGCAGCCGGCTACGACACCGCGCTGATCGGCAAGTGGCATCTCGGCCATCCCCCCGCCCACGGCCCGCTGCGCAGCGGTTATGACCGCTTTTTCGGCAACCTGGGCGGCGTGGTGGACTATTTCACGCACAAGCCGGGGGTCGGCGCCGATGTACCGCGCGACTTGTGGGAAGGCGAGGTGCCGGTCGAGCGCAGCGGCTACTACACGCAGATCCTGGCCGACGAGGCCGAGGCCTATGTGCGCGGCCGCGTCGACCATGCCCGCCCCTTCTTCCTGTCGCTGCATTTCACCGCGCCGCACTGGCCCTGGGAGGGCCCGCAGGACGAAGCGGTCTCACGCGAACTGCGCGATCTGTTCCACTACGACGGCGGCAACCTGAAGAAGTACGGCGAGATCGTGCAGTCGCTCGACGCGGCCGTCGGGCAGGTACTCGGCGCGCTCGACACCACCGGCCAGGCGCGCGATACCCTCGTGGTCTTCACCAGCGACAACGGCGGCGAGCGCTTCTCCAAGACCTGGCCCTTCACCGGCCAGAAGACCGAGCTGCTCGAAGGCGGCCTGCGCGTGCCGACGCTGTTGCGCTGGCCGGCGCGGCTGCAGCCCCAGGTACAGGAGCAGGTCACCATCAGCATGGACTGGCTGCCCACCCTGCTGGCCGCCGCCGGCAGCGCGCCCCATCCGGACTGGCCCAGCGATGGCGAGAACATCCTGCCGGTGCTGGAAGGACGCGCCCCCGTGCATGCGCGCACGCTCTACTGGCGCTACAAGGCCCAGGCCCAGCGCGCCGTGCGCGACGGCGACTGGAAGTACCTGAAGATCAACGACAACGCCTTCCTGTTCGATGTCGCCGCGGACGAGCGCGAGCGCGCCAACCTGCGCGACAAGCATCCTGAAGTGTTCGCGCGGCTGCAACGCCAATGGGAAGACTGGAACGCCGGCTTCCTGCCGATCACCGACGCGGTCTTCACCCACGGGCTCACGCCTGATATCCAGGCTGACCGCTATGTGCCGGAGCGCGCCAGCCGGGTGCACCCAGGCCGATCGAACTAGCCAACAGGTGTTTTCCCTCTTCCCTCACGGAGAGGGGAGCGAACCGGCGCGATGCGAACCCCGTCGAGCCGGCCGTAGCCGCCGCGACGCACCCGGGTCGATCGGACTAGGCTTGGACTTCGATGACCCGGTCCAGCCGCGCCGCGCCGCCTGCCATCAGGCCGGCGATGCGTCCGTCTTGCGTCTCCAGTTCCACCTCGATCACGCTCGGCGACGGCGGCCGCATCAGCCAGCCCTGCTCGATGCGGATCGCCGTCTGCGCCACGCCCAGGCGATCATGCAACAGGCAGGCCAGCGGCCCCGCGGCCGTGCCCGTGGCCGACTCCTCGTCGATGCCGTAGCGCGGCGCGAACATGCGCGTGCCCGCGTGGCGCCCCGCCTGGCGCGTCTCGCGCGAGAACAGGTAGTAGCCCACCAGGCCGAGTTCCTCGCTGACGGCGGCAACCAGGGGCAGCACCGGCTGGACCGACGCCACCGTTGCGGCGTCGGGCAGCGCCACCATCAGGAAGGCATTGCCGGTATCGACGACCACCGGCGCCAGCGTGGCGCCGGGCTGGCCGGCGGCCAGCCCCAGCGACGCTGCCACGCGCCGGCCCAGCGCGGATTCCGGCGCCACCTCGGTATAGACCGGAGCGCGCTGCTCCATCAACACCCTGCCGGTGTCGACCTGGATGCGGCGCGTGCCGTCGATGGTCTCCTTGGTGGCGGGCCCGCTGCCGATCCGGCCGAGGTCGCGCAGCAGCGAGAACGCGGCGATGGTGGCATGGCCGCAGTGAGCGATCTGGCGCGTCGGCGTAAAGAACTCCAGCTTGACGGTGGCGCACGCCGAGCGCGAAACGAAGGCCGTCTCGGACAGGCCGACGCGTGCGGCGATGGCGAGCTTCTGCGCGGTGCCGAGGGTATCGGCGGCGATCACGACGCCGGCTGGATTGCCGCCGGCGGCGCCGTCGATGAGCGAATGGACGAGATGGACTGGAATGGGCATGGGAGGCTTCCTGCTGGCGCGGCCCCACACCCCCTGTGACGGGCAGCGGCCTTGCGCCTGGGACAAGCAATGTACCAGAGCCGTCGCGGCGCGCCTTGTCCTCGCCGGGGCCTTGCCCAATGCTACGCAGCGCCGCCGCCTTCCCTCTCGTCGCCGCACACGAGCGCGGACCACGGTAGCTGTCACTGCCAAGGAGTTCAAACGGATGTCCGAACCGGAATGCGCTGGCCAACCACCACGCGTTCCTGATCTACCGCAAGTTGCCGTGGTGCAGCGCCAGCGGCTAGTCCGAAGGTATGGGTCGGCCGCTGCAAGGTATGGTTCCCGCACCGCGGCAATTCGATGACTATAGTCAATGCCTTACACGGTCATCAAATAATCCAATTTCCGTGCTGCGATGAGAGGCCCTACCATTTGCGGGCAATGCTCGGCCCCCACACCCCTCACCGAAACCGAGCGGTGAAGTGCTAACGATCCAAGGAACCTGTCCATGACGACTGAAGCAAAATGTCCGTTCCACCATACCGCCGGCGGCGGCACGTCGAACCAGGATTGGTGGCCTGACCAACTGAACCTGAAGATCCTGCACCAGCATCCCGCCATGTCCAATCCGCAGGGCGAGGCGTTCGACTACGCCGAGGCCTTCAAGAGCCTGGACCTGGCCGCGGTCAAGGAAGACCTGCGCGCGCTGATGACCGATTCGCAGGACTGGTGGCCCGCCGATTTCGGTCACTACGGCGGACTCTTCATCCGCATGGCATGGCATAGCGCCGGCACCTACCGCACCGCCGACGGCCGCGGTGGCGCCGGCTCCGGCCAGCAGCGCTTCGCGCCGCTCAACAGCTGGCCCGACAACGTCAGCCTGGACAAGGCGCGCCGCCTGATCTGGCCGATCAAGCAGAAGTACGGCAACAAGATCTCCTGGGCCGACCTGATCATCCTGACCGGCAACGTCGCGCTCGAATCGATGGGCTTCAAGACCTTCGGTTTCGCCGGCGGCCGCGTCGACGCCTGGGAGGCGGACGAAGACGTCTACTGGGGCGCCGAGACCAAGTGGCTCGACGACAAGCGCTACAGCGGCGATCGCGAGCTGGAAAACCCGCTGGCAGCGGTGCAGATGGGCCTGATCTACGTCAACCCGGAAGGCCCGAACGGCAACCCCGACCCGGTCGCCGCCGCGCGCGACATCCGCGAGACCTTCGCGCGCATGGCCATGGACGATGAAGAACCCGTGGCGCTGATCGCCGGCGGCCATACCTTCGGCAAGACCCACGGCGCCGGCCCGGCATCCCACGTGGGCCCCGAGCCGGAAGCGGCCGGCCTCGAAGAACAGGGCCTGGGCTGGAAGAGCAGCTTCGGCACCGGCAAGGGCCGCGACGCCATCACCAGCGGGCTCGAAGTCACCTGGACCACCACGCCGACGCAGTGGACCCACGACTTCTTCAAGCACCTGTTCGAGTACGAATGGGAACTGACCAAGAGCCCTGCCGGCGCGCACCAGTGGAAACCCAAGGGCGATGCCGGCGCCGGCACCGTGCCCGACCCGCAGGATCCCGCCAAGCGCCGTGGGCCGACCATGCTGACCACCGACCTGTCGCTGCGCTTCGACCCGGCCTACGAGAAGATCTCGCGGCGTTTCTACGAGAACCCCGAGCAGTTCGCCGATGCCTTCGCACGCGCCTGGTTCAAGCTGACCCACCGCGATATGGGCCCGCGTGCACGCTATCTCGGCCCGGAAGTGCCGGCGGAAGAGCTGCTGTGGCAGGATCCGGTGCCGGCCGTCGACCACAAGCTGATCGATGCCCAGGACATCGCCACGCTCAAGGCCAAGGTACTGGCCTCGGGACTGTCGGTGCCGCAGCTGGTATCGACCGCCTGGGCCTCGGCCTCGACCTTCCGCGGCTCGGACAAGCGCGGCGGCGCCAACGGTGCGCGCATCCGCCTGGCTCCGCAGAAGGACTGGGAGGCCAACCAGCCGGAGCAGCTCGCCAACGTGCTGGAGACGCTGGAGGCCATCCGGGCCGAGTTCAACGGCGCGCAGCGCGACGGCAAGAAGGTATCGCTGGCCGACCTGATCGTGCTGGCCGGCGCCGCCGCTGTCGAGCAGGCCGCGAAGAATGCCGGCCACGTGGTGACGGTGCCGTTCGCAGCGGGCCGCACGGACGCTACGCAGGAGCAGACCGACGTCGCCTCGATGGCGGTGCTCGAGCCCATCGCGGACGGCTTCCGTAACTACCTGAAGGGCAGGTACACCATCCCGGCGGAAAAACTGCTGATCGACAAGGCCCAGCTGCTGACGCTGACGGCGCCGGAGATGACGGTCCTGCTGGGCGGCCTGCGCGTGCTCGAAGCCAATGTGGGGCAGACCCGCCACGGTGTCTTCACGCAACGGCCGGGCGCGCTGAGCAACGACTTCTTCGTCAACCTGCTCGACATGCGCACGGAATGGAAGCCGGTGTCCGACGCCAAGGACGTGTTCGAAGGGCGCGACCGCACCTCCGGCCAGATCAGGTGGACCGGCACGCGCGTCGACCTGGTGTTCGGCTCGAACGCGCAGCTGCGCGCGCTGGCCGAGTTCTATGGCAGCGCCGATGCCGAGGAGAAGTTCGTGCATGACTTCGTCGCGGCCTGGAGCAAGGTGATGAACCTCGACCGCTTCGACCTGGCCTGAAGCGCCGGCGCCGCCTGAGCCTGCCGGACCCGGCATGGCCGGCGGCGGCCGTCCGATGCGGCGCGCCGCCCGCTCCCGAACGATGGCCGATCGCGAGATCGGCCATCGTCATTTGCCGCCGGCATATCGACAAGGCGATCATGCGTGAGGAGGTGAGGAGGTGAGGCAGCGGCTCGCTGCGCGAACCGCGATCCCGGCGCAGGCATGGGCACCGCGACAACGCCCGGCCGTCCCTCGCTCAATGTGCAACAAAGACGGTGAGCACGCCCGTATAGCCGTACAAGTGATCCCGGGCAATCTCGCCACCGGCGAAGAATCCGGCCAGCGGCAGCTCACCCAGCACCCCGCGCAAGGCCTGTAACTCGGCATTGGGCGCGCCGAAATGCGGTCCGCCCCGGCCGCAGCAACTGACGTAGACCGCTCCCGCGGCCCGCCCTGCCCCACGGCGCCCGAGCTCGGCCCGCACTTCGCCAGCCATGCGCACCAGGTCTGCCAGCGCCGCGTCGGGATTGCGCCGGCAGAAGGCCAGCGGCACACCTGGCTCGGCCACGTCGGCCAGCGCCAGCACCCGATGCAGCACGTCTACGCCGATCACATGCCGTACCAGCGTGTCGGTGCCGAAGGTACCCGGCTGGTGCGGCGCCTGCTCGACCCCGCCGCCCAGTCCGGCCAGCGTTCCCGACAAGGCCTCGGAGAGCAGCTCCAGTGGCGCGTCGCGCGCCAGTCCGAGATCCTGCAGCACGCAATCGAGGGCGGGCCTGCCGTCCAGCGCGATCAGCAGGTTGCGTTCGGCGCGCGTCACGGTACGGCTCGGGCCGATCGGCTGGCAGCCCTGTGTCACCCGCGCCACCAGTTCCACATCGGCATTGAACAGCACACCGGACAGGCCACCGCCGAGCACGTCGTCGGCCACGTGCAGCGGCCGGCGGCGCGCCGACGCCACGCCGCCGAACAGATAGCCGGTGGCAGTGCGTGCGCTCAGTTCGCGCAGCAGGTCCTGGAGATCGGGCGTGCCGCCGTCGGCATGCACCTGCGCGGTATGGGCAGAGAACCCGGACGTCGGGCCGGGCAGCGGCCGCCGCCCGGAGAAGAGTCGGAACGACTGGCTGGGCAAGGGCGCCAGCATCAGCACCAGGGCCGGTTCGTCGATGTACTCGACCCCGTTGGCGCACACGCCGACACCGTCGGCCCCGACCCAGGCCACACCGGGCCAGTCCTCCTTCAGTTCGGCCAGGATCGCCTCGGCCGCCTCGGCGTAGTCCTCGCCCAGGTAGCACCAGCCGAGCGTGAGCGGAGCGGCCGTACCGTCGCGCGCCCGGCGCACGGCAGCCTGCATCTCGAGTTGCCGCTGGCATTCGGCCAGCGCCTCCCGCCAGCGGACGTGAGCCGCATGGGCACAAAGGAAGGATGCCTCGGACATGGCAGGATCTCCGCATGCCGGACGGCCGCGTGGCCCGGTCGTCCGCCGGCACGCCTCGGCGCCGGCATCCCGGGCCGCGCGCGGCGCGCCCTCGTTCCACTGTAGGTCACGGGCGCCCGCTTTGCCCGCTTGCGGCGCGGCGGCACGCGGCCTTGGCCGTGCCCGCACGGGCAGCGGCGCAAACCCGCGTGCCCGCCCCGCCTCACTCCGTCAGCGTGACGCCAGGCAGGAACTCGATGCCGGTGCGCTTGACCAGTTCCTGGTAGCTGATGGGGCGGCCTGCGCGCGCCGAATCGGTGTTCTCGATCCAATGCGCCCAGGCGCGGTGGTTCGACGGATCGTAGACGAGCTTGAAGAGGTATTGCGGCACCCATACCTGGCCCGGGCCGATGGTGCTCGGCGTGCTGCCGTAGACCGGCCCGGTGATCACGTAGATGTCGCCCTTGGCGCGTCGCGCGTACTTGCGCGTCGCCTGCTCGATACCGGCCCAGCTGCGGCGGTTGTTCTGGGGCGCCTGCGGCACCATATTGGCCAGCGAGAAGCTCTGTGCCATCGCAGTGGCGCTGGGCATGTCGCCGGCCGGTGCCATGTGGCCGCGGTCGTAGCCCGACCCCTTGTAGTCGTCCAGCTCCGCGCGTTCAGCGCGAGGCAGGCGCGCATCGGCGAAGAAGCGGTTGGTGCGCTGCTCGTCCTGGGCGTCCTCTACCTGCGCCGCGTTGATCCGCTCCGCCACGTAGACGGGCGTCTTGGTGGTGCCGGAATGCAGGATCGCGAAAGAGTCGAAGCACAGCGCGCGCGGCTTCAGGTTCTGGGCCTTGTGAAGCTGGGGAACCGCGCCTTGGGCGAAGAACTGCTGGCAGCCGGCGAAATCGGCGGCGGCGTGAGCGGCCGTGGTGATGCCGAGAAACAAGGCGGTCGATGCGGCCAGCCTGAAAATACGATGCATGAATTCCTTCCTGAAATGCTGGATTGCCCTTCCCGACTGGTAGAAAGGGGCCGGAAGGATAACATTCGTGCCCGCGGCAGGTGACCTTGTTTCAACTCGTAACGGGAATCAGCAAATTCTGAGTTGGCCGGCTCCGACGCGATGCCGCCCGGCGCGCCGGCGAACCATTCGTTGCTCCGCGGAACCCAGCCCCCACACCATCGACAGGGTCATTCAAACGCATCGAGCAGGCCCGATCGATGCATCGTATATTTCCGATATCAATTTGGAGATTCCCCGATTCATGGTTCGCAAGACAGCGAAGCAGAGAGCGAAGCAAGCGGCGCCGGAGGCAACCGGCGATACGCCAGCGCTGGACGTGGATACGATCCACAAGGCGCTGGCCAATCCGGTGCGGCGCAATATCCTGGCGTGGCTGCGCACGCCGGAAGCGTATTTCTCGGCGCAGGAATATCCGCTCGACCTCGGTGTCTGCGCGGGGCTGATCGATGCGCACGCCGGACTGTCGCAGTCCACCGTATCCGCCCACCTGGCCACCCTGCAGCGCGCCGGCCTGATCCGCGCCAGGCGCATCGGCCAATGGGTCTTCTTCAAACGGGACGAGGCCACCATCCAGGCCTTCCTCGACCAGCTTCACCAGGAGCTTTGAGCCGCACAGGCCGCGCCGACGGCGAGCCGCCGCGAACGCGACCGTGCCTTTCCCCTCCCCAACCGCAAGGCGGACAACCATGCCCACTCTTTTCGATCCCCTCCGACTCGGCGATCTCGAATTGCCCAACCGCGTCATCATGGCGCCGCTCACGCGCTCGCGCGCGGTGGGCGGCCAGCGCGTGCCCAATGCCCTGATGGCGCAGTACTACGTGCAGCGTGCATCGGCCGGCCTGATCCTGTCGGAGGCCACCGCCGTCACGCCGCAGGGCGTCGGCTATGCCGATACCCCCGGCATCTGGAGCGACGAGCAGGTCGCCGGCTGGAAGCAGGTGACCGGCGCCGTGCACGCGGCCGGCGGCCGCATCTTCCTGCAACTCTGGCACGTGGGCCGCATCTCCGACCCCGTGTTCCTCGACGGCGACCTGCCGGTGGCGCCGAGCGCCATCGCCGCCCAGGGCAACGTCAGCCTGGTCCGGCCCAAGCGCCCCTACGTCACGCCGCGCGCGCTGGAAACCGAGGAGATCGCTGGGGTGGTGGCGGCCTTCCGGCATGGCGCCGAGAACGCCAGGAAGGCAGGTTTCGACGGCGTGGAAGTGCATGCCGCCAACGGCTACCTGATCGACCAGTTCCTGCAGGACTCCACCAACCATCGCACCGATGCCTACGGCGGCCCGATCGAGAATCGCGCGCGCCTGCTGCTGGAGATCACCGATGCCTGCATCGAGGTGTGGGGCGCGGGCCGCGTCGGCGTCCACCTGGCACCGCGCGGCGACGCGCACGACATGGGCGACTCCGACCCCGCCGCCACCTTCGGCTACGTCGCACGCGAGCTCGGCAAGCGCGGCATCGCCTTTCTGTGCGCGCGCGAAGCGCTCGGCGAGAACCGCCTCGGGCCGGCGCTGAAGGCAGCCTTTGGCGGCGTCTACATCGCCAACGAGAAGATGACCAGGCAGAGCGCCGCACAGGTGCTGGCCGCCGGCGAAGCGGATGCCGTGGCCTTCGGCCAGCTCTTCATCGCCAACCCCGACCTGCCGCGCCGCCTGCATCTGAACGCGGAGTTGAATGTGCCGCGCCCGGAGACCTACTACCATCCGGGTGCCGAAGGCTACGTCGACTACCCGGCCCTGGCCTGAAACGATACCTGGCCCGCGTTCCAGGTCCGCACAGCAGGTCCGCATGGAAGGCCCGCCTCGCATCGGCGAGGCGTCCGGCCGGCTGGCCGCGTCGCACGAGGCCGGCGACACCCGCCGGGGTGGCGCCGGCCGCTAACGGCCGCTTTCGTCGTCGAGCGGCAGGATGGCATCGTCCTCCCAGCGGCTGACAGCATTGACCAACCGGTACTGGGCGAGAAAAAACAGGATCAGGGCCAGCAGCGCCAGGCCGGCCAGAACGAAGCGATGCCACATGGCTGTTTCCCCATCGGGATCCGTTGTCGGTGCATGCATGAGGGACGGCCGGCAGGCAATGCAAGCGCTCCCTCTTGCCTGGCTCAAGGCTATGCCAGTCTCCATACAGGCCGCGTGAAGATCGCGGCGCTCCCGATCAAAATGCGGTAAAGCCCGCGCCGCTAGCCCGGACGCCGCGCGCCGGCTGCACCGTGCTGACGCGCGCGCCCGGCCAGCAGCCGTCCCGCCAGCCCGAACGCCACCAGGTTGCCGGCCACCACCAGCACCAGGCCCGCCACGGCCAGCGCCGACCAGCGGTAGTCCTCGAACACGGTCGAGGCCGCGAGCGCCACGATCGGGAACAGCACCGTGCAGTAGGCCGCACGCTCCGGCCCGATCCGTCCCACCAGGGTCAGGTAGGCGGTGAAGCCGATCACCGAGCCGGGCACGGCCAGGTAGAGCAGCGCGCCGAGGTAGAGCGGGCCGGTATCCGGCCGGAAGGAAAGCCCGGCCAGCCAGGCGCCGGCGCTCAGCACCGCGGCACCGATCAACATGGCCCAGGCATTGGTCACCAGCGGATGCAGGCCCATCGCCTGCATCCGGCTCGACTGCAGGTTGCCGGTCGAGAAGCACAGGGTCCCGGCGAAGGCCACCGCCAGCCCCTGCCACAGGGCGTGGTCGGCCGCATGCCCCGCCATCTGCTGGTAGAACAGGCAAGCGATGCCGGTCAGCCCCAGCAGCGCGCCGAGGATGGCCTGGCCCTGCAGCGGGCGCCCCATGAACAGGCGGCCGTTGATGGCATTGAGCAGCGGCGCGGTGGAGAACACCACGGCGACCAGGCCGCTCGGCACCACCTGCTCGGCATAGTAGAAGCACAGGAAGTTCAGGCAGAACAAGGTCACCCCCTGTGCGGCGAGAATGCGCCACGCCGCGCGCGGCACACGCACGCTGCGCCGCGTCAGGCGCAGCAGCAGGAACAGCACCGCCGCCGCCAGCCAGAAGCGCCAGGCAATCGACACCGGCGGCGGTACCACGCCGAGTTGCCATTTGATCGCGATCCAGGTGGTGCCCCAGATCAGTACCGTCAGGATGTAGAGGAAGAGATTCATCGCAGGGGGAACAGGAAGGCCGGGGAAGGCCGGGGAAAGCCGCCGGAGCTGCCGCCCCCGGCCTTGTCGATCATGCTGCCGCTTTCCTTGCCGGGGCCATTGTCCAGAATTGCGGTCTTTTCCCGCCGGCAGCCGCGCGGGCAGCGCCTGCGCTTATACTGGCCCGCATCATGCGCCATCGCCCCACCGTTCCCGCCGGCACCGACGCCGGGATCCCCTTCGGCCTGCAGTCGGTCTGCCGCACGCTCAGCGAGGCCAATGCCACGCTCGAGCGCTTCGCCTGGCTCGGCGACGGGCTGGCGATCGCCGAATGGACGCGCATCACCGAAGAGACCGAGACCTCGTACGAGCAGCCGGGCCACCACACGCTGTCCTGCTACCTGGACGGCGGCTACCGCACCGAGCGCCAGAAGGTACCCGGCTTCGGCGCCCCGAGCCGGCTGTGCGCGCTGCCGAGCGACCACGAATCGCGCTGGTGGGTACGAGGCGAGATGCACTTCCTGCACCTGTATTTCCTGCCCGAGCATTTCACCCGGCGCGCGGTGCAGGAACTGGACCGCGAACCACGCGAACTGACGCTGGCCGACCGCACCTACTTCGAGGACGCACGCATCGACGCGCTGTGCCGCGCGCTGCTGCGCGAGCGCTGGGACGATGCCGACGGCAGGCTGCGCGTCAACGAAGCCGCGCATGAGGTACTGAGCCAGCTGCTGCGCGGCCAGAGCGTCAACCGCGCCGGACTGCGGCCGCGCGGCGGCCTGGCGCCGGCGGTACGGCGGCGCCTGCGCGAATACATCGAAGCCCATCTCACCCAGCCGCTCACGGTGGGGGAACTGGCCGACCTGGCCGCGCTGTCCGAATACCATTTCACGCGCATGTTCCGCCTGTCCTTCGGCAGTGCGCCCCATGCCTGGGTGGCCGAGCAGCGGCTGGCCAGGGCGCGCGCGCTGCTCAAGACCACCGCGCTGCCGCTGGCGCAGGTTGCGGCGCAATGCGGCTACGCCAACGCGGCCCACCTGAGCCACCGCTTCCGCGACGCGCACGGCGCGCCGCCGAATGCGTACCGGCTGGCGCTGCAGGCAAGCTGAACGGCCGGGGCCGGGGCCGGCCCCGCTTCAGCGCACCGCCCGCGCCGCCTCCCACAGGTCCCGGCCGCCCAGGCCCGCATGCCAGGCGCGGAACTGTGCACGCCAGCCCTGGAAGGGCTCGCCCAGCACGGGGCGCGGGTCGCCGCTGAGGTCGTAGGCCATGCCTTCGATCAGCCATCCGGGCCCGGTCGCAACGGCCACGTTGCCCAGCGTCTCCGCCTGCCGGTAGTGGATCAGTTCATGCGCGACGTAGTAGGACTGCCAGCCGCGCGGTGCCACCGCCAGGCCGAAGTCACCCACCGCCGCCGCCGCGCGCCGGCCCAGGCCGAAGGTGTCGGCGCAGGCCTGCGTCGAGCAGAACACGAGGCGGGGCCGGCCGTGGAAAGGGCCCACGGCCGCGGTGGCGGTGGCATAGCCCTGCGCGTAGAGTTGCTGCGCCTCGGCCAGCCGCCCCACGTCGTCCATGCAGAGATCCGCGCGCGGACATTGGACGCCCGGCATCCACCCGGGCACCGCTGCGCGCAGCGGCTTGACGAAGGCCAGCGCGGCCAGCGGCATGGCGATGGCCAGGATCGGCAGGGCGGCGAGCGCAAGCTTGAGTTTTCGCATCGGTCAGGGGGCGGCAGGGGATTGCGGAAAAGTATGGGAAGGCGCAGGAGGGCATTGTAGCGAGCGGCACCGGCCTTGCGCACCGGTCCGTGTGTACCGACCGGCGCGGACGCCGGGCGCAGCCCTCAGGCGAACCGCTTCGCTCCGGCCACGCACAGCACCACCACCGCCGTCGCCGCCACCATGGTCCACGCGACCGGCTCATGCAGCAGCCAGGCGGCCAGCATCAGGCCGAACAGCGGTTGCAGCAGTTGCAGTTGCCCGACGCCGGCGATACCGCCCAGCGCCAGCCCGCGGTACCAGAAGATGAAGCCCACCAGCATGCTGAACACCGAGACATAGGCCAGCCCGGTCCAGGCGCCGCCGCCGATGCCCTGCCAGGTGGCCGGCAGCGTGAACAAGGCCAGTGCCGCCATCAGCGGCAGCGCCAGCAGCAGCGACCAGGAAATGACCTGCCAGCCGCCGAGGCGGCGCGACAGCACGCCGCCTTCGGCATAACCCAGCCCGCACAGCACGATGGCCGCCACCATCAGCAGGTCGCCGGCCGACGAGCCGCCGCTGCCTTGATGCAGCGAAAAGCCAGCCACGGTGGCGGCGCCCAGGCCCGAGAACAGCCAGAACACCGGGCTTGGCCGCTCGCCGCCGCGCAGCACGCCGAACAGCGCGGTGGACAGTGGCAGCAGGCCGATAAAGACAATGGAGCGTGCCGAGGTGATGTGCTGCAGCGCCAGCGCCGTCAGCAGCGGGAAGCCCACCACCACGCCCAGGGCGATCACCGCCAGCGGGACGAGGTCGCGCCGCGCCGGCCGCGCCTGGCGCAGCGCCGCCAGGAACACGGCGCCGAGCAAGGCGGCGATGACGGCCCGCGCCGAGGTCAGGAAGAGCGGCGAGAAGCCGCCCACGGCGACCCGCGTCGCCGGCAGCGAGCCACTGAAGATCAACACGCCCAGCAGTCCGCTGCCCCACCCTTTTGCCATCGTTGCCATCTCTCCGCTCTCTCCGTCCCGGCGTCCGCACTCATCCTTCAAGCACACGATGCTAGGCCCTCCTATCTGGCCTGGGCAGAGACAGTCCAATACAATCCGAAAGAACTGTATGGATATGCGCTGCCACACACTTTGCAGTGCGGCGGCACAGCGACGCGGCAGCATCGCGCACGGGGCACGACGGCAATGACGGCAATCACCACCACCACGAGCAGGCAAGGCGACACGCAGGACGAGGCTGGCACGCGGACCGGCAAGGTCATGGCGGCCATCCGCGCCAAGGTGGCGAGCCGCGCGCTGGCCGCCGGCGACCGCCTGCCGTCGATCCGGCGCTTCGCCGCGGCCCAGGGCGTTTCACCTTCAACGGTGGTGGAGGCCTATGACCGACTCGCCGCCGAGGGCCTGATCCGGGCCCGGCGCGGCTCCGGCTTCTATGTTGCCGCCACCGTACCGGCGCCGATGGCACTGGCGGCGGAGCCGGCCCGTGAACATGCAGTGGATCCGTTCTGGGTCTCGCGCCAGTCGCTCGATGCCGATCCGGCCGTGCTGAAACCCGGCTGCGGCTGGCTGCCCGAGGACTGGATGCCGCACGCCGCGCTGCGCCGCGCCTTGCGCGCGCTGGCACGCGCAGAGCCCGCGCTGCTCGCCGACTACGGCAGCACGCGCGGATCGCTGGCGCTGCGCCGGCTGCTGCTGGGCCGCTTCGCCGAGGAAGGCCTGGAGGCCGCGCCCGCGCAGCTCCTGCTGACCGGCTCGGGCACGCAGGCCATCGACCTGATCTGCCGCTTCCTGCTGCAGCCCGGCGATACGGTCCTGGTCGACGATCCCTGCTATTTCAACTTCCAGGCGCTGCTGCGCGCGCACCAGGCCCGCGTCGTCGGCGTACCCTACACCCCGTCCGGTCCCGATGTGACGGCCTTCGAAACGGTGCTCGCCTCGGAGCAGCCACGCCTCTACCTGACCAACTCCGCGCTGCACAACCCGACCGGCGCCTCGCTCTCGCCGCAGACCGCCCACCGCGTGCTGCGCGCGGCGGCCGCGCATGGCCTGACCATCGTCGAGGACGACATCTTCGCCGACTTCGAGCCCGAGCCTTCGCCGCGCCTGGCGGTGCTGGACGGTCTGGAGCGCGTGATCCGCATCGGCAGTTTCTCCAAGACGCTGTCCGCCTCGGTGCGCTGCGGCTATATCGCCGCCCGTGCCGACTGGATCGAAGGACTGGTCGACCTGCAGGTGGCCACCAGCTTCGGCGGTGCGAGCCCGGTGGCGACCGAACTGGTCGGGCAGGTGCTGGCCGGCGGCGGCTACCGCAAGCATATGGAAGCACTGCGGCGGCGGCTCTCGCAGGCGCGGCGCGACATCGCCGCGCGGCTCGCGCCGCTGGGCATCGATCCCTGGCTGATGCCGCGCGGCGGCTTCTACCTCTGGTGCCGCCTGCCGGACGGCCTGGACTCCACCGTGCTGGCCCGCCTGGCGCTGGCCGATGGCGTGGTGCTGGCGCCGGGCAATGTGTTCAGCGTGTCGCAGTCGGCCGCCTCCTTCCTGCGCATCAACGTGGCGCAGTCGGGCGACCCGCGCGTGCCGGAGACGCTGCGGCGCGTGATGGCGGCGGCGCGAAGCTGAGCCGGATCGGTCCGGCTAATCGAACACGGCCATACACTCGATCTCCACGCGCGCCCCCAGCGCCAGCCCGCTCGCGCCCAGCGCGCTGCGCGCCGGATAGGGCGCCTGGAAGAATTCCTTGTAGACCTCGTTGAAGGCCTGCCACTCGGCGATGTCGGCCAGCATGATGGTGCACTTGGCGACGCGCTGCAAGGACAGGCCGTGGGCTTCCAGCGCGACGCGCACATTCATCAGCGCCTGCCTGGCCTCCTCGCGGATGCCGCCGGGCACCAGGCGCGTGGTGCCCGGCACGATGCCCATCTGGCCGGACAGCAGCAGCCACTGGCCGACCCGCACACCTTCGGAGAACGGCAGCCCCGCCGGGAGGATCTTGCCGGAGTTCAGGAATTCCATGTCGTACCCTCCAATGAGCGGCGGCCGGCGCCCGGGCCGGGCGCCGCCATCCGCACCGAGGTCGAGAACGGCACCAAGGCGAAAGGCGCGGTGCCCTGCGCACCGCGCCTGCTCGGCGCCCGACCTTGAGTGTAGGAAAAGCCGGCACGCTTGGCGTGCCCGTCAGCAAGTCCGTGGAACACCTCCTCGTACCCGGCCCGCCTTACCGAGCCGGGCTGCCGGTGGCTGCCGGCGACTGCGCGATGCGGCTCTGGCGGCGCAGGTTCTCGGTGGTGCCACCACTGCCGTCGGCACGCCAGCCCGGCGGCATCAACACGTAGCGCAGCGCGTCCCACGGATTGCCGGCCGCAGCCATGTCGCGCGCCAGGCTGATCCAGTGCTCGAACTGGTTGCGCAGCGGGTTGCGGGTATGCGACGGCGTCACCAGGCCGTAGCGGCAGGGCTCGTCGGCACGTTCCTCGACATAGGTGCCGAACAGGCGGTCGAACACGATCAGCACGCCGCCGTAGTTGGCATCCAGGTAGTCGACGTTGGAAGCATGGTGCACGCGGTGCGCCGACGGCGTGTTGAAGACGTATTCGAACCAGCCGAGCCTGGGTATCCAGGTGTTGTGCAGCCAGAACTGATACATCAGGTTCAGGCTGACAGTGGCCAGCACGACCTCGGGACGCACACCCAGCAGCACCAGCGGCGTGAAGAAGACAGCGGTGCCGGAGAGCTTGCCGGTCCAGCCGAGCCGGAAGGCCGAGGACAGCGATAACTGGTTGGGCGAGTGGTGGACCGCATGCGTGGCCCAGAAGAAGCGCACGCGGTGCGAGGCGCGGTGGTACCAGTAGT
>JABLTH010015874.1_pt1 | contig 16599 bp, 16 predicted proteins | sample 7875711 | NCBI WGS metagenome assembly JABLTH01 (sample SAMN14941262, study PRJNA633318) | bioreactor metagenome | isolation source: bioreactor | place: China | collected 2019-03-05 | reverse complement strand
GTCGAGTGGGTGCGCTCCACCGGCCACCGCAACGTCGCGCTGCACTTCGATCTGGATGTGATCGACAGCGACGAGATCGCGTTCGGTATGGCGTGGGAGAAGAACGGCATCACCGCGGCCACCGCGGTGGCGACCGTCGCCGCCGTGGCAGAGGCGGCGAACCTCGTCGGCCTCACGGTCGCCGAGTTCGTCCCCCGCGAGGCCATGGTCCTGCGGACCGTGCTGCGATCGCTGCCCCTGCTGAACGACTGAGAGAGACACCAGAGAGAACCACCATGAGCGTCAAGATCCACCACATCGTCACCGGAGAGCTGGAGAGCTCCCTCGCCGTCTCGCTGCTGAACTCGGGTGCACACCCGCACCTGCCGGAGGAGGAGCGCAAGCCGTTCGGCTGGCGCGACGACATCGTCCGCCGCGACGGCTCCGTACACTCCGGGGTGATGGTGCCCGTCCCCGTCTGGCTCATCCAGGGCGCAGAGCAGACCATCCTCATCGACACCGGCCTCGGCGACATCGACGAGGTGTCGGAGATGCAGAGCCGTTACGGGGTGGACTTCGTCGCCTCCCGCAGCCACGATCAGGACCTGGTCGCCGGTCTCGCCGCCCACGGCGTCGCGCCCGAGGACGTGGACGTCGTCGTGCTCACGCACCTGCATTTCGACCACGTCGGCAACAACGAGCTGTTCCCGAACGCACGGTTCATCGTGCAGAAGGACGAGCTGCCGCAGGCCGAGGAGCCGCCGACCTTCTGCATGTTCTACTACCCGGAGTACGCCTACAAGATCGAGGCGGTCCGCGACCGCCTGGAGGTCATCGACGGCGACCACCAGCTCGACCCCGCTGTGCGGCTGGTGAAGATCGGCGGGCACACGCCCGGCTGCATGGTCGTCATGGTGTCGACCGATGCGGGCACCGTCTGCCTGACCAGCGACGTGATGTACAACTACCGGAACCTCGAGCTCAACTGGCCGATGGGCTCCTACTGGGACCTCCCCGACCTGATGGCCGGCTACGAGCGGCTGCACAGGGAGGCGGACATCATCGTCCCCGAGCACGACTGGAAGTTCCTCGAAGTCCACCCCACCGGCACGATCGGCTGAAAGGCGAACCATGACCAAAGCACTCCTCCTCGGTGAGTCCTGGACCACCCACATGATCCACCAGAAGGGCTTCGACTCCTTCACCACGACCGAGTACGTCGAGGGCGGGCACCAGTTCGCCGGTGCCCTCCGCTCCGGCGGCTGGGAGGTCGACTACCTCCCCGCGCACACCATCGAGTCCGCCTTCCCGACGGACCCCGCGTGGATCCGGCAGTACGACCTCGTGATCATCAGCGATGTCGGTGCGAACAGTTTCCTGCTGACCCGCTCGGTGTTCAACCGCAGCCAGGCGGAGCCGAACCGGCTCGAGATCATCCGCGACCACGTGCTCGCCGGCGCCGGCCTGCTCATGGTCGGCGGCTACCTCTCGTTCGCGGGCATCGACGCCAAGGCGCGCTACGCCGACAGCCCGCTGGCCGACCTCCTGCCCGTCGAGGTGCTGCGGCACGACGACCGCGAGGAGCACCCGGAGGGCGTCGTGCCCGCGGTCGTGGATGCCGCGCACGCGGCGCTCGGCGGAGTGGGGTCGGACTGGCCGGCGCTGCTCGGCTACAACCGGACCGTCGCCAAGGCGGGCTCGACCGTGCCCGCCACGATCGGCGACGACCCGCTCGTCGCGCTCGGGACCGCAGGCGCTGGCCGTACGGGTGTTTTCACCTCCGACATGTCGCCGCACTGGGCGCCGCCGCAGTTCATGGAGTGGGCGGGCTACGCGCCGCTCTGGCAGGGGCTCGCGGGGTGGCTGACGCGGAAGTGACGTCGATCCCGGCCTTCGCCGACGAGTTCGCCGATCATCGCTCGACGCCGTGACCTCGAGCGCTCGAGGCCTGTTCTGACGATCGTGGAGACCGCGCTCCGCCTGCGCGCCGGGGAATGCTGATACCACCCGTTCATTAATTGAGGTATCCTCAAATTCATAGCCGAGGGGGGCCGCGCCTGGCGTCAACGGCCGGCGGTCCACCCTCGCACCATCGGGGCCAGGGGTCAGCCGCGTACGGCTCGGAGGGCGAGCCAGGCGGCCGTGCGGTCGTCGGCGTCGGCCAGGGACAGGCCCACCAGCCCCTCGATGCGCTGCACCCTCGTCGCCAGGGTCTGCCGGTGGATGCCGAGCCTGTCGGCCGCCGCACCCCAGGCGCCGTTCTCGGCGAGGAAGACGCGCAGCGTCTCGAGCAGGTCGCCGTGCACGCCTGCGGGGTCGCGGAGCGGGTCGAGCAGGCGGGCGAGGCGGCGGTTGTCCGCCTCGGGCAGCCGGTCGAGCACGAAGGCGATCGTCGGGATGGAGCTGTAGTGCACGACCCGCCGGCCCTCGGCGCGCGCCGCCTCCAACGCCTGGGCGGCCTCACTCGAGCTCGAGGCGAGGGCATCCGTCGGCGCTGAGACACCGACACCCAGGAAGAGGGCAGACGAGTAGGCCTCCACGCGAGCGCCGACCTCGTCGACGTGGTCGTCGCGGAGGAACCCCGTCACCACGCCCTGGGCCTGCGTGAGGATGTGGGCGGCGCCGAGCTCGTTGAGCCACAGCGAGACGAGGCGCTCGACGTCGACCGACGCGGAGCGGGCGGTGAGGGCGAAGGCCGTCAGCGTCGTCTCGTGGACGCCCCAGCGGCGCAGCAGGGAGGCGGCGGGCTCGCCGCCCGCGAGGAGGACCTCCATCAGCACGCCGCGGCCGAGGCGTTCGGTGCGCGTGGGGTCGTCGGTGCGCAGCACCAGGTCGAGGAGGGCGGCGGTCTGCGAGCCGAGCTCGCGCGCGCGACTGGACGACTCGGTGCGGGGGCTGACGATGAGCTGCGCCGACAGGTCCTCACCCGGACCGACGGCGTGCACCTGCAGCGAGCGGTGGCGCACGCGCACCGGGCGGCCCAGCGCGACCGCGACGGCGTCCTGCACGTGGAGGCCGCCCGCACCCGCCGTCGTGATCACCTGGCCGTGCCGGTCCAGCAGCACCGCCCAGCCGTCGATGCGGTGCGCGAGCTCGGCGACCACGCCCGAGACGCCGCCGCGCCGGGCCGCCAGCGTCAGCACCTTCATGGCGCTGGTCACGGCGCGGTCCTCCGCGGCCTGGTCGACGGCCAGGAGCGCGGTGAGGGACGGGAGCAGGACCTCCTCCGGCTCAGCGGTGCCGACGATGGCCGTGACGCCGGCCTCCTCCAGCAGAGCGAGCACGGCGTCATCGTCGCCGTGCGTCACCACGACCGCGCTCCGCAGGGCGTCGGCGCGAGGATCGTCGCCGCCGAACACCGCTGCGATCTCGGGGGCGGAGGCCACGACCAACGTCGCGAAGGATGCATGGCCGACGAGGGAGAACCCGCTCAGCCGCACCACGCCGTCGACCGGAGTGCCCGTGTCGAGGACGCCGGCGACCAGTCGACCGCCGAGGGAGCGGGCGAGGGAGGCGATATCGCGGGACACGGGACGATTGTACGAAGTGTCGAATCCTCCGGCAAACTTCACACTTTCGGTGAATGACACCCCGCGAGGTCGACTCCTAGCATCGAGCGAGTACCGCACACGAAGGAGTACCGATGCAGGCCGTCATCTTCACCGAACCGTCCGCTCCCATCGAGGTCGCCGAGGTCGACCTCGCGGAGCCCGGCGCCGGCGAGGTCCGTGTCCGCATCGCAGCGGCAGGCGTCTGCCACTCCGACCTCCACGTCAAGCGCGGCGAGTGGGACGCACCTGCCCCGCTGGTCATGGGCCACGAGGGCTCCGGCGTCGTGACCGCCCTCGGCGAGGGCGTCAGCTCCCTCGCCATCGGCGACCACGTCGTGCTCAGCTGGGTGCCGCCGTGCGGCGAGTGCCGCTACTGCCGTTCCGGCCACGAGGCGCGCTGCCAGAAGGTGGCGACCGTGGTCGCGCCGAAGGGCGTGCTCTTCGACGGCACCTCCCGCCTCTCGCGCGACGGCGAGACCGTCCACCACTACCTCGGGGTGTCCTCCTTCGCCGAGGAGGTCGTCGTCCCGGCCTCCGGTGCCGTGAAGGTGCGCGACGACGCACCGCTCGACGTCATCGCCGTCGTCGGCTGCGCCGTCGCGACCGGCGTCGGCGCCGTGCTCAACACCGCCGCGGTGGAGCCGGGCTCCACCGTCGCCGTGATCGGCTGCGGCGGCGTCGGCCTCAACGTCGTGCAGGGCGCCCGCCTGGCCGGCGCCGAGCGGATCGTCGCGATCGACGTGCTCGCCGACAAGACCCAGATGGCGTTGCAGTTCGGCGCCACCGACCGCATCGACGCGTCGCAGGCCGACGCCGTCGAGCAGCTCTTCGACCTGATCCCCGACGGCGTCGACTACGCCTTCGACGCGATCGGCCGCACCTCCACCACCGAGCAGGCCATCCGGATGCTCGGCCTCGGCGGCGCCGCCGTCATCGTCGGCCTGCCGCCGACAGGCGCGAAGGCCTCGTTCGAGCCGCTCGTGCTCGCGGAGGCCGACCAGCGCATCCTCGGCTCCAACTACGGCTCGGTGCGCCCCTCCATCGACATCCCCGCCCTGGTCGACCGCTACATGGACGGCCAGCTCCTGCTCGACCCGCTGATCTCGGGCCGGCGACCCCTGGCGGAGGCGGCGCAGGCCTTCGACGACCTCGAGTCCGGCTCCGTGCTGCGCACGCTCCTCATCCCGTAATCCCGCTCCACCCGAACGCCCCCACCCCGAACGCCCCGAACAGACTCACAGGAGAGCCATGTCAACCACCCAGAGCAAGGCGGCAACCCCGGCCGCCGACGCCGGCCTGCGGCACGGCGTCATGAGCGGCCCCGAACTGGCCGCCCAGGCGATCGCGAACATCGCGCCCAGCGCCGTCATCGCCTTCACCGCCGCCGCGATCTTCGTCGGCGCGGGCAACGGCACCATCTACTCGTTCCTGCTGGCCACCATCGTGATCCTGTGCGTGGGCTACTGCGTCGTGGTCTTCGCCCGCAAGCACGCGTCGGCCGGCTCGCTCTACACCTACGTCGCCAAGGGCCTCGGCCCGACCGGAGCCTACCTGGCCGGCGTCACGCTGGTCATCGGCTGCTGGGGAATCGCGGCCGGCTCGCTGGGCGGTGCGGTGTCGTATTTCAACCAGTTCCTCGTGCTGCTCGGCGTCCCGGCGGGAGGCGCCGGCTGGTACATCGGGCTGGCGATCGTGCTGGGCGGCCTGGCGACCCTGTTCACCATCCGCGGCATCCGCCTGTCGGCCCGTGTCTCGCTCGTGCTCGAGCTGGTCTCGGTCACGATCATCACCATCCTGCTGATCGCCGCGCTCGTCTGGGCGGGCCCGAGCGCCTGGGACCCGGCGCAGGTCATCGCGCAGGGCTCGTCGTTCCAGGGCGTCGCCGCCGGCATGGTGCTCGGCATCCTCGGCTTCGTCGGCTTCTCGTCGGCCGACGCGCTCGGCCGCGAGGCCAAGAACCCGTACACGGCCATCCCGCGCGCCATCATGTGGAGCGCCGTCGTCGTCGGCGTGCTCTACGTCTTCGCCGCCTACACGCAGATCGCCGTGCTGCACGAGCACCTCGCCACCAGCGCCAGCCCGCTGGAGGACATCGCGAAGCTGATCGGGATGCCGTCGTGGTTCGCCCCCATCCTCACCTTCGGCGTCGGCGCCTCGTTCTTCGCCGTCGTGGTCGCCCCGCTCAACGTGGTCGGCCGCGTCATGTACGTGATGGGCAAGGAAGGCGTCCTCCCCGAGCGCTTCGGCCGCACCCACGAGCGTCACCTCACGCCGCACCGCGTCCTCCTGGTCGCCGGCCCCGCCGCGATCCTGCTCGACGTGATTCTGCTGGCCGTCGGCTCCAACCCGATGGACATCACGGTCTGGGTGGACACCTACGGCACCTACGGCTACATGGTCGCCTACGCGCTGGTCGCAATCGCCTGCATCGCGTACACGCGCCGCGCCGGCATGCGGAACAAGCTGGTGTGGGTGTGCGCGGTCGTCGCCGTCGCCGCGATGGCGTACGTGTTCTTCGCGAACGTGTGGCCGGTGCCCGCCTTCCCGCTCAACGTGATCCCGTACCTCTTCCTGCTGACCCTGGTCGCGGCCGTGCTCTGGTTCGTCTACCTGAAGCGTCGCCGCCCGGAGGTCATCCAGAACATCGGCAACACCGAGACGGACGCGCTGGAGGGAGTCGGGTAATCCCGCCCAGCCACCGACTGCCCGCACCGGCCGCCCCCCTTCGGCCGGTGCGGGCACTTTCGTCTCACCGGCGCGGCCAGGACCGCCACGCCAGCACGCAGAACGCCGCGAGCATCAGCAGGTCGGCGGCCACGGCCAGCAGGTCGAGCCGCAGCAGCCGGGCGAGCGGAAAGAGCACGGCCGCGGCGCACAGCAGGCCGGCCGCCCAGCGCGGCGAGAGCCGGGTGCGCCAGTGCAGGATCCCGAGGACCAGCAGTGCGAGCGGGAACACCGGGCCCGACAGGAGCAAGACGGCGGCACCCCAGGGCGGGTAGTCCGCGAACGCGTCCAGCGCGGTCTGGTCGGCGACGCCGAACACCCCCTCGAAGAAGCCCTGCAGCCCGAACGCGATGGTGCCGAACATGCCGAGGAGCACCAACAGCAGCCACAGCCCGGCGACGCGCGGCAGCAGCGGGCGCAGCCGCCCGTACTCGCCGATGAGGCCGTAGACCCAGGGGACCGTCGCCACGGCGATCAGCATCCCCCCGACCATCCCGTAGTGCCCGCCGACCCAGAACAGCGGGGACAGTGCGAACAGCGCCGGCCCGATCACGAGCCCGAGGGACTGGAGTCGCGCGATCAGCATGCCCGGATGCTACCGCCGGGGCCTCCGGGCGGGGCGGGGTGTTCGCCCTCCCGGAGTCGCGGGGCGACGGCGGTCGCCCGCGGTTTCACGCCGGGGCCGCCGCCCAGACGTGACTAGTCGCGGGGGAGCAACGGGGTCAGCATCTCGACGATGAGCTGGGCGGAGGTGCTGAAACGGTCGGTGGGGTCGTGTTCCAGCTCGCTGATCTCGAGGCCGACCACGCGCTCGCCGGCGAGGGTGCGAGCCGTCTCCACGACCGTGTCGATCGTGAGCCCGTCCGCCACCTGGAAGTCGGTCGGGACGATGCCGGGCCGCAGGACGTCGGCCGAGAAGTGCACGAAGACCTCACGGCCGGCGATCGTCGCGGCCAGCTCCTCCTGCAGCCGCGGCCCGGTGGCGACCTGCCTGACCGGCGAGTTGGCGATCACGTGCTTCTCCGCCCTGTCGAGGTCGCGGGCGCCGAGCAGGATGACGTTCGACAGCGCGAGGTCGCCCCCGTGGCCGGACGGCCACAGGCCCGTCGCTCCGGCGAGGGCCATCCCGCTGAGGTCGCCGGTGCGCGTGGTGCCCGGTGTGTGCAGGCACGGGTGTGCGCCCATCCACACCACCGCGGCGTCCGGGAACGCGCGCGCGACGGCGGGGAGGGTGGCGATGGCCGCCGCGTTCCTGGTGACGCAGAAGGCGCTGAACAGGCTGCTCTTCAGGGACCGCGCCGCCATCTCGCCCAGCGCGTCCAGCTCGGGCCGCGACTGGTGGAGGGCGGCCCGCCAGCCGAGACTGTGCGCCTGCGGGGCCGATCCCTCGCCGACGACCGATGCGGGAGTGTCGAGGCGACGCCCGAGCTCGAGCGCCAGTGCGAGTGTGGCCTGCCTGGCGCGGTCGTTGTGACCGGAGACGCCGTCCACGAACGCGGTCACGGAGGCGCGGGCGACGGGGGCGACGACCGGAAGCCGCGGGACAGCGGCGGCAGGAGCCGAGGCGACATCGACGACGGAGTTCATTTCAGCAGGCGCCTTTCGGGTCAGCGCACGGGAACGATGGAGTCAGGTTACGTGCAGTGGAGCGGGTACAGCCCCACCCAAAAGTGGTGCCGCCCGGGTGGGGTGTCTCGTCGTCACCCATCGCGGGCCGGTTCCCCGGGCCGGGAGAGATCGATGACCGGGTAGATGACGGCGAAGGCGGCGTGCAGGCCGTCGAGCAGCGCGCGCACGCCGTGGCCGCCCGTGGGCAGGGCGGCCAGTGTGACGTTCATCCCCGCGGCTTTCGCAGCCGTCGACACCCTGCGGGCGACGCTGTAGTAGTGCGGATCGTCGACGCAGGCGGTGAACACGGCGGTCGTCGTCGACAACTGCTTTCCCTCCAGGATGGCGAGGGGCTTCGCCGCGTCGTACGACGACTGACTGTTCGCGAAGAGGTCGTGAAGCGCCATCGCAGGATTGCTCGAGCCGGGGAACTCCTCGCCGGAGACGTCGATGATCGACCGGAACAGGTCGGGGCGCTTGCTGCCGATGGAGATCGCGCACTGACCGCCGTTGGAGTACCCGGCGATGGCCCAGAACCGGTGATCCCGGATGACGTTCAGGTGCGAGCGGATGAACGCGGGGACGTCCTCGGTGAGATAGGTGTACACCTTGCCGTAGTGGGCGGAGTCGACGCAACCGGTGTCGGGCATTGCGGGGCCGAGCTGGTCGGCGACGACGACGATCGGCGCGAGGCCGCGGTTGTGCTGAGCGTAGGCGTCGAGCACCTTCCCGATCGGGGCGGGGTCGGGATTGCCCGGCTGCCCCATCAGCATCACCACCACAGGCAGCGGTGGCGGATCGGACGTGCGGGCTGCCGGCGGCAGGTAGATCCCCGCGGAGCGCGCGTGGAATCCGCTGGCCGTCGCCGGGATCTCCACCGTGCCCTGCTCGCCGGTCTGCGGCATCCCCGCGGGCGGGCGCCAGCGCGACCAGAGCGCTCCGGCCTCGGGCGAGGCGCCGCCTGCCGAGGGCGGTGCCAGGCGCACCGGATGCGGGACGACGATGTTGACGAGGTTGCCGACGGTGCGGTTCAGCCCGAACGAGGCGTTGATCCCGAGCGCGCCGCACACCAGGAACACGACGACAGCCGCCGAGGCGACGATGCGCCGCCACCAGCGGGTCCGGTGGAGCGACACGATGGCGACGGCGACTGCCATGCAGGTCGCGGCCGTCCACAGGTAGGCCGCGATCCCCAGCGACCCGCCGAACAGGTCGAGCCAGCGCACGCAGACCAGCCAGAGGATCACGGCGGAGGCGCCGCCGGCGACGACCGCGATCGCGAGAGCGCGGAGCCAGGGGCGGGTCGGCCGACGGACCAGGAGCACCACCAGCGCTGCCGCGCCCAGCACGAAGGCGGTGATCGGGACCAGCCCGTCGATGATGTCGAGGGAGAGGAGCGCGTCGACCATCTGCGGCGTCAGCGCTGTCCGCCGAGGCGGCCGGTGAGCTGCGCGTCCGGCTTCGGCCGGTGGAGGGCCTGCAGCCTGACGAGGTCGCGGAATCCGAGGGTCGGGGCGTAGGCGTGCGCCAGAGCAGGGCCGATCCTGGGAAGCTGGGAGTGCCGCGGGTAGAGCATCCAGAGCGGGCGCTGCTCCGGGAGGAACTTCTCCTTGAAGCGGCGCAGGGTCCGGAACCCGTACGCGGGCTCCAGCAGCCGCACGATGCTCGCCGAGAGGCGGGAGAGGAGGGTGCGCTGCGTGCCGTGCGGCGCGAGCGGGGTGCCGGAGAGGCTGATCTCCTCCAGTCCGTCCTCGATGGCGCGGAGGGCGGTGGAGACGATGAGGAACTCCATCACCCCGGGCATCGCGCGGTCGTCACGGCGCATCACGTCGAGCGTCCAGCCGTGCAACTCGCCGTCGCGGAAGACCGGGAGCCAGCTCGTGACGCCGTGTACGCGGCCGTTGCGATCGACGGCGACCATCAGGAAGGTGTCGGGGTCCGCGAGCTCGTCCAGTCCGCCGAGGGTGAAGGTCATCTCGGGCAGTGACGTGCCCGACCGCCGCGACGTACAGATCGACACGACCTGGTCACGGATTGCGACGGGCAGATCGTCGTAGCGGTCCCAGCGGGCCTCCACACCCTCCCGCTCCGCCCGGTTCATCGCGGTCCGGAGGTCCTGGCGGCGCTTGCCGGAGAGCTGGAACCCCGCCAGAGGGAGGACCGCTTCGAGCCCGACAGGGACGCGCGCCCAGCCCAGCTCGCCCGCGAGGTCGGCGACCTCGTCGTGCACGCTGTAGAACACGGGGATCCAGCCCTGCTGCTCGCAGTGCGAGGCGAAGCCGCGCACGGTCTCCGCCGTGCGCTGGTCGGGACAGATCGGGTCGGACACGGTGAACGCGATGCCCCTGCTGACCCGGTAGGCCACGACCGCCCCGTCGTCGGCGAACCAGAGCGAGTTGCCGTTCCAGGTCGCCATGTGCGCGAGCGAGCCGGTGCCGGACTCGCGCGCCGTGAGGCGGAGGAGCGCCACGTCGGCCGGCGACGGAGTCGGGGCCTTCTTGCGCAGCAGGGCCCGTGCCGTCAGGGCCAGCACGACCGCGGCGACGGCCGGCAGGAGGGCGACGGCGAAGACCGTGACGGTCCACTCGATGTCCTCAGGGGTGAGAGCGGCCCATTGCAGGCCCCCGTCGTCGCCGACCAGCTGGACGGCCGTCGCCGTCAGGACCACGGCGACGACGACGAGCACGGCGAGGGCGAGGGCGAGGGTGCGGCGGCGGCCGTTCAGCACCAGCAGAGCGCTGGCGATGAGCGCGAGCCCGACCGCGGCGGTGAGCTGTGGATCGAGCAGGAGCGCGACGGAGCTGCTGACACCGCTGGCGTACGGCGCGACGAGCGTCGTGACGACGCTGGCCCCGACCAGGATGAGGACTGCGCTGATGGACCGGCGCAGGCGCGCCCGCGCCGAGCTGCCCCACCGCCACTCGCTCGTGCTGCCCAGGCCGATCGATCCGGCGAGGATGCCGAAGACGACCGCCAGCACGCGCGCCACGTCCGATGCGTGTCCGTTCGCGAGCACGAGAGCCACCGCGCCGCCCACTGTGAACCAGCGCAGCGTCGTCCGGGTCCGCGGCTTCATCCGGGCGCTCGCGGCGCCGAGCAGGGCGGCGGTCGCGACCGACGGCGCCCACAGCGGGTGCTGAAGCGCCTCCGTCGAGAACGACTCGCCGAGCCGCGACGCGGCGGTGAGCACGCCCAGCGTCGCGAGGAGCGCGGCCGCCGTGCTCACCGAGCCGACCAGCAGCGCGACGAAGGTGCCGAGGAGGCGTTCGGCCAGCGCCATCGCCGCGACGAGCACGATCCAGAAGAGGAGGCCGATCCACGGCGTGGGGAACGCGGGTTCGTTCACGGTCTGCAGACGCAGCGCCGCCGCCCCGATCGCGAAGATCGTGACGGCGATCGTGGCCGGGTACTGCAGCAGGACGGACGCGTGCCGAGCGATGGTCGTTCTCACCCTCTCAGGCTGGCAGCCGGGCCGCGCGACCGGATCGGCCGAGCAGCGGATTGCTCCCGCCGGTCGGGTGGTCCGCATCCGTCGCAGGGATGATCCGCCGTCGACCGCCGCGTCGTACTGCCCGCCGGTCGTCTGGGCCACACTGCCCGCCGGTCGCGCACCCGTCCTGCCCGCCGGTCGCGCACCCTTACTGCCCGCCGGTCGTCTGGGCGCGGCCACCAGTCGGCGGGTGCGTTCGGCCGGGAGCGCCTCCGAGCATGGAGGGGACGCGTTCACTCCGGGCGCCGTCGATCCGTTCGGAGGACGAGACCATGCAGACCAGGGATGTCACGCTCATCGCCGACCTGGCGGAGTCGATCCGCCTGGCGTCGCCGGTGCAGAAGGACCTCCAGGCCGCCGAACTGATCGGCCATCTGATCGGCTCGCAACCGGACGCCCTCTACTACCTGGTGCAGACGGTCATCGACCGGCAGGAGCCGGGCGAGGGTGCGACGGCCGACACCGCGGGTGGTGCGGCGCCTGCGGACAGGTCGCTCCGCGGGCTCGTCGGACGGCTGGGCCGCAAGTGAGGAGATCGGTCGGGGCCTTCGTCGTCGTACTCGTCCTCGCGCTCCTCACCGGCTGCGGCCCGGCGCGGCCCGACCGCACGGACACCGTCGGCGACGGGCTCGTCCTCCCGTCGCTCTCGGTGCGGCATCACGCGCTCGACCCGTACGCGTACGGCTACCGCCTGGAGGGCTCGACCCGCAGGAGCATGCGAGACGCGCACGCCGGTCGGCAGCACGTGGACGTGCCGGCGCGTGATCGGCTGCGCCTGCGGCTGGTCAGCGGCTTCCGCGCGCGCGTGCTCTACGTCGGGACCTTCGAGCACCTCGACGCGCACGGAGGGCCGGCCGACGGGGGCGACCAGTACGACTGCCTGACCGGGCCGGCGTGTGCGCAGACACCGCGGGCGGGCAGCCTCTCGATCGAGGTGCCGATCCGGGCGACCACCCGCGCGATCGTGGTGCGGTCGCGCTTCGAGCTCCCCGACCACGGCACCCTCGACGTCGTCTGGCGGTTCGAGCTGCGGCAGAGCTGAGACCGGATCCCGCAGGCTCAGTGCACGGGGAAGCTCACCTGCACCGCGTACCCGCCGTCGGGTTCGGGGCCGGCCGAGAAGTCCCCGCCGAGCAGCTCGCTGCGTTCGCGCAGTCCGACCAGTCCGACCCGCGACCCGGGGAGCCCCAGCGGCCGGTGCACGGCGGGTCCGTTCGTGATCTCGGCGCCGACCGTGTCTCCGCCCTGGCGCAGCACGACGGTGACCGGCGCACCGGGAGCGTGCTTGCGCGCATTGGTGAGCGCCTCCTGCACGGTGCGGTAGATGGCGCGCTGGACAGGTGCGGGCACCTCGGGGGAGAGCGTGCCGGTCAGGGTGACCTCGATGCCGCTGTTCGTGATGAGCGACTGGATGTCGGCCATGGTCGGCTGCGGCGTCAGCCCGGGGCTCGACGAGCCCGCCATCCGCAGGAGGGCGACCATCGTGCGCAGTTCGTCCAGCGTCGTCACGCTCAGCTCGCGGATCGTCTCGGCGCCCTCACGCCCCTCCTCCGTCGTGGCGGTGACGCGCAGGGCAGCAGCCTGCACGGCGATAAGGCTGACCTGGTGCGAGACGACGTCGTGCATCTCCCTCGCCAGCTGCGCGCGCTCGCGCACGAGGAGCGACTCGGCGTAGAGGCTCTGCTCGTGCTCTTTGGAGCGCCGGATCTCGACGAGCTGCCTGGCGAGGTCGCCGCGCGCCTCCACCAGCTGCCCGAGGATGACCGGCGTCGCCGCGGTGGCCAGCTGATACACGAAGTAGACCAGTATGCCGACCTGGTCGACCTTCACCGCCCCGGCGACCGGCCACGGCAACGCGCTCGCCACGGCGAAGAGCGCCGCGCAGCCGAACAGCAGCCAGCGATTGCGCGTGCGCCGCGACAGCGTGAAGAGGGCGATCATCGGGGCGGCGAGGAGACCTTCGGAGAGCGTCGCAGGGATGGTCAGCAGGAACACGATCAGGGGGAACCGGCGTCGCAGCAGCAGGGCACCGCACGCCAGCACGATGCCGGCGATCTCGATCGGCGGCGGCGGCTTGTCGCCCCAGGCCCCCAGCACGGCGTCGAGTGCGGCGAGCAGGACCGCGAGCACGTCGATGACAGGGGCGGGGAGACGCTGCCACAGGGCTGCGATGCGGCTCACGATCCTGCCTGCCCTCCCGATCGGTCCTGCCGGGTGAGGAGACCGGAGCGCTGCGCCGCGAGGGCCGCCTGGACGCGGCTGCTCACGCCCAGCTTGGCCAGGATCGCGCTGACGTGGTCCTTCACCGTGCCGGCGCCCAGGAACAGGCGCTGCCCGATGTCGGTATTGGAGAGTCCCTCGGCGACCAGGATGAGCACGTCGCGTTCGCGGTCGGTGAGGAGTTCGACGCGGGCCGCTTCCTCGTCGAGCACGCTCTCGAAGGCCGGGTGGTTCTGCACCAGCGACTGGGAGGCCTTGGGCGAGAGGACCACTCCGCCTCCCGCGAGCACCCGCACGAAGTCCGCGAGCTGGCGCGGTTCGGTGTCCTTGAGGACGAAGCCGGAGGCTCCCAGCCGGAACGCGGTCAGGATGTACTCGTCCGCGTCGAAGGTGGTCAGCATCGCCACGGCCGGCCGCGGGCTGATCCGCCGGATGCTGTTGAGCACCGCGAGGCCGTCCACGTCGGGCATCCGGATGTCGAGCAGGAGGACGTCGGGCTTCTCGGCCTGGATGACCTGGAGCGCCTCCCCTCCTGTGCCCGTGCCGACGACCGAGATGTCGTCCACGGAGTTCAGGATCAGGCTGAAACCGGAACGCACCAGTGCTTCATCGTCGATCACGACCACCCGGATCACGCGGACCTCCCGTCGCTTCGACCGCACACCGACCTCCCAACGCTACCTGGCCGGTGCCGAGCCCGCAGACGGCCGGTCGGCCGGATCACCCCGCCGACCGACGGGGTGATCCTTCCCGGTCGTGCGCGGCCTCCCGGCTCGCCAGGCACCGCTCGCGCATCGCGAGGAACAGCGGCAGCGCGAAGGCCAGGGCGACCAGCGGGATCAGTACGATGTAGACCCAGGCACGGCGCATGCCGATGCGACGCGACTCGATCACCATGAACACGGCGGAGGCGGCGGCCGCGACCAGGACGTCGATCGTGAGCGACAGCACGGCTGGGCCGCTGCCGAGCCAGTCGCCGACATAGTCGCGGTGCGCGGCGATGGCGACGATGTTGTACGTCCAGGTCCCGATCAAGCCGACGACCGCGAGGACGAGATAGGCGGTCGCGCGGCCGTTCCAGCGGCCGTTCGCCCGGTCGGTCATCGGCCGGCTCCGACCGGGTCGGGCGCGCGGCGGGAGTCGGACTGCTCGTGCGGTCGTGGCCTCCGCCCGACGAGGATAACCAGGACCGCGGCCAGCACACCGCCGAGTGCCAGGGCCCAGCCTCCCCAGAGGAACACCCCGCTCGGCCGGACGATCGACTGGCCGGCGAGCGCCTGGAACGTGACGAGCGCGACCGTGCCGGCGTACACCGCCGTCGCGACGATCACGAGACGCAGGCGCACGCGGTCGTCGGAGAGCGGGCGCCAGTGCCGCCCCGCCCAGCCGAGCACGATCGCGAAGAGGGGCAGCAGTTGCAGGGCGTGCATCCCGACGAAGTGCGGGATGCGCAGGTCGCCCGCGACGGTGCTCCAGCCGAGCAACGGGAGGCCGGGGCCGCCGTCGGGGAGGCCGACGGTGTGGGCTCCGGCGATGCCCTGGAAGTCGTCGAGCTGCTGCGATGTGGGACTGGTCATCAGGTACGCGAGGCCCATGCCGACGAGCGCGATCACCGCGCCGGCGCGCACCGCGAACGTCGTGGACGCGGTCGGCAGGCGCAGGAAGAAGACCGCGATGGTGGTCAGGAAGGTGCAGACGTAGAGCACCGTGATCGAGACGGCCATCGTCGCCCAGATCGCCGTCGCGAGCGGCGTCGAGACGTTGAAGTGGCTGGTGGTCCCTGCTGCTGCGGCGCCGAGGATCAGCGCCTGCTCCACGATCAGGGCGACGGCGATGACGGTCCCCGCGATGTGCGCGGGGCGCCGCCACCGCGGCAGGTGGGCGATGAGCCAGGCCCAGGTCACGCTGTAGAGCAGGATCGAGATCGAGAACTTGAGGGGCTTGTCCCACACGTCGAGGCCGGTGACCTGCCGGGGATCGACGAGGAGGCCGACGAGGCAGACGACGGTGCTCACGAGCATCAGCGCGGCGACCGTCATGAGTGGACGGTGCCACGCGAAGACGGATTTCATGGCGTTCTTCTTTCGGTCGTGACGACGGCCTGCGCCATCCGGCGCAGACCGAGAGCGAGGGTGTCCCCGAGCACCGTGCCGACCACGACCAGTTCGGTCATGCGCGCGGGATCGGTCAGGACGCCGACGGTGTCGAGGTCGGCTTCGGCTTGCAGCCGCGCGGCGGCCGCATAGCTGTCGAGGTAGTCGTCGGGGAGGGGGAAGCCGGCGTTGTCGAACGCGTCGATCACCTGGGCGGCGATGCCGCGGCCGATGTTGTCGTCGCAGTCGTGCCAGCCGGCCCGGGCGATGAGCGCATCCACCCGCGCGAGAGCCGGTGCGCTCGGCGGGGCGACATCGGGGACGGCGGAGCGGGAGACCGCCTGCTGGGCGGCGTCGAACGCGTTGATCACGGGGGCGTCTGGTTCGTCGAGCGCGTCGAGCACGGTCCGTACGGCGGCGATCGAGAGCTTTCCGACCTCGAGCATCGCCCGGATCAGCTTCAGTCGGCGCTCGTGCTCGTCGGTGTACTCCGTGCGATTGCCGCCGACCCGCTCGCCGGCCGGCAGCAGGCTCTCGCGCACGTAGTACTTGATGGTGGCGGCCGGCGTACCGGTCCGCTCGGAGAGTTCGGAGATGAGCACGCGCTGATAGTAACACTACCGGTAGTGACGCTACCAGTGGTGGAGTCGATTCCGAGTCGTGGGGGCGCGCCACAGTCGGGAACCGATCACGCGCCCCGCACCGGGGCTGCTCGTCACGCAGGCAGGGCGATTCTCGAGACGCGTTCCGGGCCGGCGTACGCGTCGATCGCGCAGATGCGGTCGCCCTCCACCCGGAATGCCATCAGGGACACTCCACGACCGGCCACGACGACCAGCACGCCTGGCTGGCCGTCGATGAGCACCGGCCGCAGGTCCGCGCCCGGGCTCGCGAACATCAGAGCGCGCGACGCGATCTGCGCGGCGCCGCGGAT
>JABLTH010037151.1_pt1 | contig 16613 bp, 13 predicted proteins | sample 7875711 | NCBI WGS metagenome assembly JABLTH01 (sample SAMN14941262, study PRJNA633318) | bioreactor metagenome | isolation source: bioreactor | place: China | collected 2019-03-05 | reverse complement strand
TAGGCGATGGCGCGGTCGTTGTAGAGCGAGGCGAACACCTCCTTGACCTTGTGCAGCACGTCCTCGATGCCGACCACGTTGAGGAAGGTTTCCTGCTGGCCGGCGAATGAGGCGTCCGGCAGATCCTCGGCGGTCGCCGAGGAACGCACCGCCACGGCAATGTCGTCGCCGCCGGCGTCCTTGCACAGCCTGGCGTAGGCGTCGCGGATGGCCTGGTCGAGCTCGGCGGGCAGCGGCGTCTCGGTGACCCACTCGCGGATTTCCCTGCCGGCCCGCGTCAGCGCCTCGACGTCCTCGACATCCAAACCCTCCAGGCGGGCCCGGATGCGCGTGGCGACGCCACTCTTGTCCAGGTACTGCTGGAAGGCATCCGCCGTGGTAGCGAAGCCGCCGGGCACCGATACCCCGAGCTTGCTGAGGTTGCCGATCATCTCGCCCAGCGAGGCATTCTTGCCGCCGACCTTGCCCAGGTCGGTCATGCGAAGCTGGTCAAGCCAAAGCACCAGGTCGTTCAAGGTGGATCTCCTCGGAACTCAAGTGGGGTAGGTTGTGCGACCGGCCCAGGGCAGGCCACAAAGAACTGGTATTGTCCGCTGCGGATGGTGCATGGCACAAGAAGACCAATGCAATCCGGCGCCGCTCCACCTGCATACCAGTCAGCAAAAGATCAAGACACACGGTGCCTCAGGCATGCGCTAACGTGAGCCACCGTCCCATCGCAGCCCATCCGGATCGAATCATGCAACGGACCGTTTTCTTCATCTCCGATTCCACTGGTATTACTGCCGAGACGATCGGCAACAGCATCCTGGCGCAATTCGAGGGGATGGCCTTCGACAAGCATCGCCTGCCGTTCGTGGACGACGCGAAAAAGGCCGAGGCAGCCGCGTTGCGCATAAAGACGAGATACGCGCAGACCGGGCAGCGGCCGATCGTGGTCAACACAATGGCCGATCGCACCCTGTGCGACATCGTCGGGACCAGTGGCGCACTGATGCTTGACGTGTTCGCGCCGTTCATCGGGCCGCTGGAGGTGGAATTGGGAGCCAAGCGGTCCGGGGCGGTGAACCGCTCGCACGGCCTGGTCGACTTCGACAAGTACGAGGCGCGCATCAATGCGACCAACTATGCGCTCACCCATGATGACGGCATCGACGTCGACTATGCCCAGGCTGACCTGATCCTGGTAGGTGTGTCCCGCTCGGGCAAGACGCCGACCTGTCTCTACATGGCCTTGCATTACGGAGTGAGCGCCGCCAATTATCCGCTCACGGACGACGACCTGGACAAGCTGGAGCTGCCAGCCCGCTTGCGCCCCTACAAGGACCGCCTGTTCGGCCTCACCATCGACCCGCAGCGCCTGGCGCAGATCCGTGAACAGCGCCGGGCCAACAGCCGTTATGCCACGATCGAACAGTGCCGGTGGGAACTGGCGCAGGCCGAGAAGTTGATGCGCCGCGAAGCTATTCCCAGCCTGAACACCACGCACGTGTCGATCGAGGAAATCGCCAGCAAGATCTTCGAGCGCTTCGGCATCGAGCGCACCATGTTCTGATTTCTCAGAGGAGCTCCCCGACCGTATGAGTGTTGTCCTGGATCGACGTACCGCGCTGCTTCCCGGGCGCTTCGAGTTCCTCATGGGGCTGTACGCCGAGAACTATCATCGGCTCGCACGATTGTTTGCTCCACAGGAGCTGGTGCCCGGCAGGTATGTGTCCAGCATCGATGACGGACTCGACGTGCACCTGCAGGTGCTCGAGCGTCACCCCTATACGCTCGAGCTTGAACTCACCTACGACCTGGTCGACGAACAGACCGGGTTGCGCACGCCTTCTGCGCAACTGCGGGTGTACACCGATGCCCATGTGGCCGAGGCGCTGCACTGCCATCCGGGGCGGCACCTGTGGCAAGTGCTCGGCCCGTTTCCGCCTGCGCGCACGGTATTGCAGCACCGGCTGCGGATGAACGGATTCCTCACCCGCTGGTTGGAGTACCTCGCCGAGCAGGGGCATTCGCTGGGAACGCTGGTGCGCGAAACCGCACCTCCCGTGCCGATGCTCTGAGCCGTGGCGTCGCTGCGGATCGCAGCCAACAAAAAACCCGCACAAGGCGGGCTTCTCGTAAGTGGCGGAGCGGACGGGACTCGAACCCGCGACCTCCGGCGTGACAGGCCAGCATTCTAACCGACTGAACTACCGCTCCACGTTTTGCTACAGCTAAACTTCCATCGCTTTCGCGATTTGGCGGTTTCCAACTTGGCGTCCCCACGGGGATTCGAACCCCGGTCGCCACCGTGAAAGGGTGGTGTCCTAGGCCTCTAGACGATGGGGACGAATTAAGTTGGTGGAGCCAGGCGGGATCGAACCGCCGACCTCCTGCATGCCATGCAGGCGCTCTCCCAGCTGAGCTATGGCCCCGCCGCTGGAAGCCCGAAAGAATAGGCAGGCTTCGCGATTCCGTCAAGCGAAATTTTCAGAATTTTTCACTCGGACTGCGCGGGACGCTCCGGCCCACTTCGCGCCCGCCGGTCGGCTCCAGCGACTAAGCTGGATACACGCCTCTTGGAACCGCGCATGCACGAGATCGGCTTCATCCGCGACTTGGCGATCGTGATGATCGTGGCCGGCGCCACGACCATCGTGTTTCACCGCCTGCGCCAGCCAGTCCTACTCGGCTACATCCTCGCCGGAGTACTGATCGGCCCCCACACTCCCGGCGTGCTGGTGGCCGATCCCCGCGCCATCGACGACATCTCCAATCTCGGTGTCGTGCTGTTGATGTTCACACTCGGGCTGGAGTTCAGCATCCGCAAGCTGCGCGAGGTGGGGCTCGGTGTTCTCATCGTTGCGGTAGCCGAGGTCGGGGTGATGCTCTGGGTCGGCTACGGCCTGGGCGAGGCTTTCGGCTGGCACGGTACCGATGCCCTGTTCCTGGGCGGCATCGTGGCGTTGTCGTCCACGATGGTGGCGACGCGGACTCTCGCCGAGGGGGGGCTGGGCGATCGCCCGTTCGCACGGCTGGTCGTCGGTTTACTGGTCGCCGAGGACATGCTGACCATCGTGTTGCTGACCATGCTCACTGCCGTGGCGATCGGCGGTTCGGTGGAGGCGTCCACAGCGTTCACGTTGATCGGCCATCTCGGACTTTTCGTCGTGGCTGGGATGATTGTCGGTTTGTTGCTGGTGCCGCGGCTGGTCGACTACGTGGCCGGGTTCGGTCGGGCGGAGGTACTGCTGGTCAGTACCCTGGGGTTGTGTTTCGGCGCGAGCCTGTTCGCCGCCTGGATGGGATTTTCCGTGGCGCTCGGTGCGTTCCTGATGGGCGCGGTGGTGGCCGAGGCGCGTTGTGCGGGCAGGGTGATGCACTTGATCGAGCCGCTTCGCGACATGTTCGCGGCACTGTTCTTCGTGGCGATCGGCCTGAAGATCGACCCGGCCATGCTCGCGCAATACATCCTGCCCGCGCTGCTGATCGCCGCGGTGGTGATGGTGGGCAAGACGGTGGCTTGCAGCCTGGGCGTGTTCGTGATCGGCCACGATCCGCGCACCGCGGTGCGCACGGGGCTCAGCATGGCGCAGATCGGCGAGTTTTCGTTCGTGATCGCGACGCTGGGTCTCTCGCTGGGGGCGATCAGCGACTTCATCTATCCGGTGGCGGTGGCCGTGTCGGTAATCTGCATGGCGTTGTCGCCATACCTGGTCCGATCGGCAGACGGGCTGGTCGATGGCCTGCGCCGCATCGCGCCATCGTCCCTCAGCCTGCTCGCGACCAGCTACAGCGGCTGGTTGGAGAATCTGCGGCCGGTCGATGAGAACGCCGTGGTGGCCGCGATGCTGCGGCGCCTGCTGGTTCACATCGCGGTGAACGTGATGTTGGTGGTGACGCTGTTCGTGATCGGCGCCTATGTGAATGCCCACAACTGGGCCTGGTTCTCGCAGTTGGGCCTTTCGCGCGACGCCAGGCATACGGTGATCTGGGCGACCGCACTGTTCCTGTCGTTGCCGCTGTTGATCGCGGTCTACCGCAAGGCCGAGGCGCTCGGCATGCTGCTCGCCGAACTGGGAATCCGGGAGCGCCACGCCGGCGCCTATACCCGGGCCATCCGTGGCGTGCTGGCGAGATTGATTCCGCTGGCGACATTGTTCGCCTTGGCGGTGCTGGTGGGGGCATTGGGCTCGACCATCCTCCCGCCCCGTGGCATCGCCCTTTCCCTTGCGGCGGCCGGTGTTTTGCTGGCTGTCGTGATGTGGCGGGGGCTGGTCAAGGTGCATGCCCGGCTGCAGGCGGCGCTGCGTGACACGATCGCCAAGCCGTGACCCCTGCCGCGCCCCCCGGGAAGGAGGGAATGGGAACCTTTCCCGGGGGTAAAGGTCGCAGGTCCCGCGTCGTTGCCAAGCGCTGGCGGCGGCCGCACAATGAACGGCCAGCCTCCGTTCCGGAGGCCGTCCGGCATTGCCGGCACATTCCACATGAGGGAGTCTCGAATGAAGCATTTTCTGCGACCCACGCTCACGACGGCCGCTCTGGCCGTGGCGCTGGGCATGACCGCCGGCGTGCATGCGCAGGCAGCCAAGTCCTCCGCAGCCGGCAAGGTCGACAAGACCAAGGCCAGCTACGTGGTGGGTTGGGACCTGGCCAGCTCGCTGCCGCCGCTGGTGCGTGACGAAGTCGATCCGGCCACTGTGGCGCGCGCCGTGCAGTCTGCGCTGTCCGGCCAGAAGCCGACGATGAGCGAGGAGGAGTACAAGCAGGTCAAGCAGGCGTTCATCGCCAACCTGCAGGCCAAGGCAAAGGCCGAGTACGAGAAGGTGGCGGTGCAGAACGAGTCCGAGGGCAAGGCGTTCCTGGCCAAGAACAAGTCCAAGCCGGGTGTGAAGACCACGGCCTCCGGCTTGCAGTACGAAGTGATCTCCGCCGGCAGCGGTCCGCGCCCGGGCCCGAACGATACGGTGCAGATCAGCTACACCGGCACGTTCGTCAACGGCGAGAAGTTCGACGCTTCCGCCGATCACCCGGAGCCGAAGGGCGGTACCTCGGTACCGATCCCGCTGGCGGGCGTTATCCCCGGCTTTCGCGAGGGCCTGATGCTCATGCAGACCGGTGCGCACTACAAGCTGTTCATCCCGTCCAGCCTGGCGTATGGCGCCCAGCCGGGCAATGGGTTCCCGCCGAACGAAACGCTCATCTTCGACGTGACGCTCGAGAAGACCGGTCCGACTCCGGCCGGCCAGGGCCAGGGCCAGGGTCAGGGCAACTGATTCGGGCTCTTTCCCAGAGCTGAATCGAACGAGGGCGCGAAGCAATTCGCGCCCTCGTTCATTTGCGGCTGTGGGTGTTGGGCGGCTGCTACAATCGGCATTTGTTTTCAGGGATGCATGAGGCGATGAAAGTCACCATCTTTGGCACGGGTTACGTCGGTTTGGTCACGGGCGCGTGCCTCGCAGAAATGGGCAATCACGTGATCTGCGTGGATGTCGACGCCGCGAAGGTGGAGCGCCTCAAGAAGGGTGATGTCCCGATTTTCGAGCCGGGTCTCGAACCGCTGGTCCTGCGCAACCATGAAGAAGGGCAGCTGGATTTCACGACCGATGCGGCCCCGGCGATCAGCCACGGTGACATCATCTTCATCGCCGTAGGCACGCCGCCCGACGAGGACGGCAGCGCGGATCTGCAGTACGTGCTCGCGGTGGCCCGCACGATCGGCCGCCAGCTCGATCGCTATGCGGTGATCGTCAACAAGTCGACCGTGCCGGTGGGGACGGCGGACCGGGTTCGCGCTGCGGTCGCCGAGGAACTGGCCAGGCGCGGCGTGGACGTGCCCTTCGATGTCGTTTCCAACCCGGAATTCCTCAAGGAAGGCGATGCGGTCGAGGACTGTCTGCGACCGGACCGCATCGTGCTGGGCAGCGACAGCGACAGGGCGATTGCTGCCATGCGCAAGCTCTATGCGCCGTTCAACCGCAACCATGACCGCACGGTGCTGATGGACGTCCGCTCGGCCGAGCTGACCAAGTACGCGGCCAATGCCATGCTGGCCACCAAGATCAGCTTCATGAACGAGATCGCCAACATCGCCGAGCGCGTAGGGGCGGACGTGGAGCTGGTGCGCCAGGGCATCGGCTCGGATCCGCGCATCGGCTATCACTTCATCTATCCCGGTGCCGGGTATGGCGGCTCCTGCTTCCCCAAGGACGTGCAGGCTCTGGAGCGCACCGCCCGGGCGCACGGTTACGAGGCCCGCTTGTTGGGTGCGGTGGAGCAGGTCAACCACAAGCAGAAGGAAAAGCTGTTCGAGTTGATCCACCGCCACTTCGATGGCCAGCTTTCTGGCAAGACGCTGGCACTGTGGGGGCTGGCGTTCAAGCCGAACACTGACGATATGCGCGAGGCGTCCAGCCGGCGCCTGATGGAATTGCTGTGGGATGCCGGTGCGCGCGTGCGTGCCTTCGATCCGGAGGCGGCGGATGAAACCCGGCGTATCTACGGAGAACGGGACGACCTCGTGCTGTGCGAGCATCCCTATGAAGCGCTCGAGGGCGCCGATGCGCTGGCCATCGTGACCGAGTGGAAGGCGTTCCGCAGCCCTGACTTCGATCGCATCAAGGCCGCTCTGCGTACGCCGGCGATCTTCGACGGGCGCAACCTCTACGATCCCGGCGTGGTCGAGGACGCCGGCCTCGCCTATTACGGCATCGGCCGTGGTCGCAGCTTGAGCAAGGGATGACCGGCATGGCCGCGGACCGCCCGGACCTGGAGCAGCGTCTGACCGAACTGGAGGTCAGGCTGACCTTCATCGACGACACGGTGCACGCGCTGGGGGCGGCCGACGCCGAGCAGGCGTTGCGGATTGCCGCACTCGAACGCATCGTGCGCGACCTGCGCACCGAATTGGCATCGGTTCGGATCGGGGCTGGCGGAGACGCCCGCGACGAGCCACCGCCGCCACACTATTGAGACATCACGGAGACGGATCGAAGCATGGGCGACTCCTTGCGCGACCAGCTGCTCAAGAGCGGCATCGTCAAACAGGTCAGGGACGAGCGCCGCGCCGCGCCGCCTGCGGCCAGGCCGAAGCCGGCCAAGACCGGTCGTCGGGACGGCGGGCATCGCACCGACGGCAGCGAGATCGACCTGGCCAAGGCGTACGCCATGCGGGCGCAAACCGAGGCCGCCGAACGGCGCAAGGCCGAACGGGAGGCGGCAGAACGGGCACGTATCAAGCGCGAGCGCCGGAACCACGTCCAGAAGCTGCTGGAAGGGCAGGCGCTGAACAAGGCGGATGCCGATCAGGCCCGTCACTTCGAGTACGGCGGCAAGATCCGGCGCGTCTATGTCGATGCTGGCCAGTTGCTGGCTCTGAACGCTGGCCAGTTGGGCGTGGTCCAGGTCGCCGGTCGCTACGTTCTGGTCAGCCGCGCCGTGGCTGACCAGGTCGGGGCGATCGACCCGGATGCCGTGGCGCTGGTCGTCGAGCCGGACGCGCCAGCCTCCTCCGATGACGGGGTGCCCGACGACCTGGTCTGGTAGGCCACGGTTCCGTCGGCTGGATCAGCCGATGTCGAGCCGGGTCGCCTCGCGCAGCGCGGGCAGGTCCCAGCCGGCCTTCGGCGCGAAGCGGACGCCATGGACCCGGGCCAGCTTCTCGAGTCGGCCCTTGAGCACTTCGACCCCCTCGCTGCGTGTGTAGGCGATCGGGCCGCCGCGGAACGGCGCGAACCCGGTACCGAAGATGACCCCGGCATCGAGCAGGTCGGCGTCGTCTACCACGCCATCGGCGAGACAGGCGATAGCCTCGTTCACCATGGGCAGAATCATCCGGTCCTGCAGGTCGGCAGCGGGCACGTAGTCCGGGTCGACCTCCGGCTTCCTGGCCTTGCCGTCCTCCCAGATGTAGAGGCCTGCTCCGTCCTTCTTGCCGCGCTTGCCTGCCTCCAGGCGGTCCTCGATGCCCGGAGGCAGCTCCAGGCCGAGAAACGGAGCGAGCTCCTTGCCGACCGAGGCGCAAACGTCCAGGCCGACCGTATCGGCCAGTTCAATCGGTCCCATCGGCATGCCGAAGCGCTTCGCCTCGCGGTCCAGCACCGGGCCAGGTACGCCCTCGCTGTACAGGCGCAGCGATTCGAGCAGGTAGGGCATGAGGATACGATTGACCAGGAAGCCCGGCGTACCTTTCACCGCCACTGGCAGCTTGCCAAGGGCCTTGCAGAAGGCGAGCGCGCGCTTCTCCACGTCGGCATCCAGTCCATCGTGCCGCACCACTTCGACCAGCGGCATCTGTGCTACCGGGTTGAAGAAGTGCAGGCCAAGGAAGCGGCCCGGATGCGCCAGCGAGGTCGCGAGTTCGTCCAGCGGAATGCTGGAGGTATTGCTGGCGAGGATTTCGCTGGCCTGGAACTGGGGTTCGATCGACGCGTACAGCGCCCGCTTTGCTTCTGCGTTCTCGTAGATCGCCTCGATCGCCAGGTCGGCGTCGGCCACGCCCTTGCCCTCGACGTCCGCACGCAGGCGGCGGGCGGCATCCTCGATTTTCTCCGGCGTCTTGAGCTTTTTCTCGTAGAGCTTGCGGGCCCGTTCCAGCGCGGGCTGCACGTACTTCATCTCGCGATCCTGCAGGGTCACCTGGAAACCCTTGAGAGCGCACCAGGCAGCTATGTCGCCACCCATGACCCCGGCTCCGACGACGTGAACGTGCCCGATGCCGTGCTCGACGCCAGCTCCCTGGTGCTTGAGCCGCTCCTGCAGGAAGAAGATGCGGATCAGGTTGTGGGCGGTCGGCGTATCGGCCAGCTTCGCCACCGAGCGCGCTTCCAGCTTCAGTCGCTGCAGGATCGAGCTGCCGCCACGGCGCCACACGTCGATGAGGGCGAAAGGCGCAGGGTAGTGTTCGCGGCGAACCTTGGCGGCGGTCTGCTTGACCATCATTGGCGCCAGCGCCTGGCGTACCGGCCACAGGTTGGTTGCCCAGGCCTTGGCACGCCTTGAAAGCGGGCGCTGCTGCGGGCGCCTGAGCAGGGCGCGCGCTTCGGCCAGCAGCTCGGCCGCCGGCGCCACCCGGTCGACCATGCCCATTGCCAGTGCGCGCCTGGCGGACAGCGGCTTGCCGGTGAGCATGACCGGCATCGCGTCGGTGGCACCGATCAGCCGGGGCAGCCTTGCCGAGCCACCCCAGCCCGGGTGGATGCCCAGCATCACTTCGGGCAGGCCGATCCGGGTGGTGTCGTCGTCGGCCGCGATACGCTGGCGGCACGCCAGCACCAGCTCCGTACCGCCACCCATGCAGGCGCCGTGGATCGCCGCAACCGTGGGGCAGGGCAGGCGCGCCAGCTGTTCGAAAACACGCTGGCCGTGCTCGATGTTCTCCCGCACCGTGCCCTGGGCGGCATAACTGACGAACTCCCTTATGTCCGCGCCCACGGCAAACCCTGAGGCTTTAGCCGAGTGGATGATCACGCCGGTGGGCTTTTCGATGGCCAGGCGCTCGACGATCTGTTCCAGCTCGTCGAGCACCGCGCGCGAAATGGCGTTGGCGCTGCTGCCTGCCCGGTCCAGAGCGAGTACGACGATGCCGTTGTCGTCCACGCCGGTTTTCCAGTGGATGAATCGCAGTCCTTCGAACATGGGCATGAGGTGCCGAGGGAGGGGAGCCAAACCATACCCTCCCGGACGGTCGATTGCGAGGCTGTCGGGACGCCATTCGGGCGAGCCGGCGAAGCTTCGTGCGAACCCCGTCACGCCGGCTATTGCCAATTGCCCGGCAGTGCGCAAACGTACCGCGTTGTATGCAATCCATGATGGCCTCAAGCCCGCCCAAGGCGGGTATCGAACTGTTCGAGCGCATCCTTTCGGCCCCGGGAGGGTTGATCGCGCTTGAGGGCGGCGACACGACGTCCCTGCTGCAGGACTTCCGGGCCATCGCACGGCACACCGGACAGGCTGTCTACCTGTGGCAGCCCGATGTCGGGCTCGGCAGCCTGCGCGAAGCGCACTCGAAGGTCCCGGGATGCCAGCGCCTTGGAAATGCCTTGCGCTATATGCAGCAGAGCATGCATTTCGGCGTGTACCTGATGACAGGGATCGAGCTTCCGCTTTCGGCGATGGACGCTACCCTGTTGCGCCAGCTGGCCCGGTCGCCCAGCGGCCATCTGCGGCGCGTCGTGCTGCTCGATCCGCCGACGGCACTGGTCGAGCATCTCGGCGAGGCGATCGTGCGCATTGGGGCAGAGGCCGACTTGCCGGTGCGCCCTCGTTTGCGTGACGGCCGCTGGGTGCTTTGACCATGCCGGCCGCGAACGACATACTGGTGGTCGCGTCGCACCGTGAGTTGCGCCGCCGCCTGTTCGATGTGCTCGACCGCGAGGACCACGACCGCATCCTGAGCGCGCGCGATGCCGCCCATGCGGCGATCCTGCTCGCGGGCCGCGGTCCGGTCTCGCTGGTGGTCCTGGCTTTCGAGGGGGACGGACGCGCCTCGCGCTCGTGCTGCGAGCAGCTTCGAGCCATGGATAGCTGCCGCCAGGCGCCCCTGCTGGCGGTATTCGCGCCGGACTGCAAGATTTCCCCGGGACTGCTGCCGGAGTCGGTGGCTGACTGGCTCGACAGCGCCCACATCGAGCGCGAGCTGGTGGCCCGCTGGCAGCGGGCGCTGATGCGCCGGCCAGTCTCTGGACAAATGCAGCTGCCCGCGCCGGCAACCCCGGAAGAAACCCTGGCCTACCGCTTCGCTTTCGATGACGAGGACGGCGACGGCGAGTGGCTGATCACGGACCCGGCCGGCGACCGGGTGCTCGATCTGAACACCGCGCTGCTGCGGCACAGTCAGCTCGGCGTGACCGACATGCTGGGCAAGCCGCTGGCGCAGTTGCTCGCGTTCGAGGGGGTCGAACTGGAGCAGGTGCTGGGGCAGGCCGATCGTCGCTGGCATCCGTGCCAGCGCAGGACGAGGCACGGTGCCGACACCGGCCTGGCGAATGCGAGGCGGGTGCGTCACCGTGGTCGTGATGCGATCGCCATCGCCTTCCGCAGCGACCGGGCCGAGGCCCGTGGAGAGGCGGCGCTGGCCTTGTTGTCGCGTATCTTCCAGTCGGGAGGCAGCGTCGATCCGCAGGCCTCCACTGCGCGACTGCTGGTGGACGAGCTTTCGCTCGATTACCTGGCACTGTGGTCCGCTCGCCCCGAGGACAGTGCGGTGCCGGTGCAGCTGCTGCAGCACTGGCAGGGTGAGGAGCTGGCCTGGCCGCCACCGCTGGAACAGGTGTCCTTGCGGCGCGTGCTTGGCGGCAAGAGCATGTTTCACGTCGAGGATGGCTGCCGCCTGGCCGAATACGATCCCCTGCTGCAGTCGCTCCAGTTGGAGGGTTTTGCCGGCCTGCCGCTGCTCGACGAACGCCGCAGCGTGATCGGTGCGCTGCTGGTCGGGCGGCGCAAGGGCCTGGGGCGTGCGGAGATCGTGGAGCCGATACTGCACTGCGCAGCTGCGCGCTTCGCCCAGTCGATCGAGCTGCGTCGCACCCGGGAGCAGGGGCGGGCCGAGGGGCTCCTCGATGCCCTTACGGGCTTGCCCAACCGGCTGCTTTTCAACGACCGCCTGGAGACCATCCTGCGGGAGGCCCATCGCACCGGCGAATGCTTCGCGGTGCTGTTCCTGGACCTGGACAACTTCAAGGGGATCAACGACACCCATGGTCATGCTGCTGGCGACCAGGTGTTGCGCGTGGTCACCCAACGACTGTGCAGCTCGATTCGCGCCTCGGACACCGTGGCGCGTTATGCGGGCGACGAATTCACGGTGGTGCTCCGCCACATCATCAAGAGCGACGATGTCCTGCGCGTGGCGGAAAAGATCGTGCAGGTCATGGAGGCGCCGCTGCACCTCGACGGAGGGGAAGAGTTGCAGGTCACCGCTTCGATCGGCGTGAGCTTCTTCCCGGATGATGCTCCCGATGCGGATACCTTGCTCAGGCACGCCGACGAGGCGATGTATGCCGCCAAGCACCTGGGCCGCAACAATTTCCAGATCTACGAGATGAGCCAGGACCAGGCGCAGCAGCAGGACGTGGCGCTGATTTCGCGGCTGCGGCATGCCGAGCGCAACGGTGAGCTTCGGGTGTTCTACCAGCCGCAGGTCGATGCCGGCACCGAGGACATCGTGGGCATGGAGGCGCTGGTGCGGTGGGAGCACCCGGAGCTGGGTGGCATCAGCCCAGGCGTCTTCATTCCGCTGGCCGAGGAGTCGGGGTTGATCGTCTCGATCGGCGAATGGGTCCTGCGCACGGCGTGCGAGCAGGCGCACGCCTGGGAGCAGGCGCATGGCCTGCGTCTGCGGCTGGGCGTGAACCTCTCGGCGGTGCAATTGATGGAACCCGATCTCCTCGATGTCGTCGCCCGGGTGCTCAGGGAAACCGGGCTGGACCCGGCATTGCTCGAACTGGAGGTCACCGAGAGCATTTCCATCAAGGAAGTGCCGAACCTGGTGGAGAACCTCAACGGCCTGCACGAACTCGGTTGCCGGATCGCCATCGACGACTTCGGTACCGGCGCGGCGTCGCTGGACTACCTGCGGCGCCTGCCGGCCGACCGCATCAAGATCGACCAGAGCTTCGTGCGAAACATCGGCATCGATCCGGACGACGAGGCCATCGTTCGCGCCACCATCGAGATGGCTCATCGCCTCAAGCGGGGAGTGGTGGCCGAGGGCGTGGAAATCGAACAGCACTTCGAGTTCCTGCGGGCCAATCAATGCGACGAGTTGCAGGGGTATCTGTTCTGCCGCCCCTTGCCGCAACCCAGCTTCGATCGCCTGTTGACTGAGCGCCAGCGGATGGTGGAGTCCAGGGGAGCGGCGGCTTGAGCCTCGCCGGCCCCGCCCCAACGTGGAAAAGCCGGGGGCGACGTGAACTTGCGGCGCCGCGGCTTGTCTGACCGGCCTCCATCCTCCCGTCGAGAACGCGACATACGTGGCGACAGCAATCAAGGAGACGGCCCGGATGGGCGACAACGAACTGGACCGGGCGCTGGTTGAACGCGTCCAGAAAGGGGACAAACGGGCATTCGACCTGCTGGTACGGAAGTACCAGCACAAGGTCGTCGGGCTCGTCTCCCGCTACGCGAACAACCACGCCGAGGCCGAGGACATCGCCCAGGATGCGTTCGTGCGGGCGTGGCGGGCGATCGGCTCGTTCCGCGGAGACAGCGCCTTCTATACCTGGATGTACAAGATCGCCGTCAACACCGCCAAGAACCACCTGGTGGCGCAGGGGCGCCGTCCGCCGGCGGATGACATCGATGCGGAGGACGCGGTTTTCGTGCCAGGTTCCGACCGGATGCAGGAAACCGCGACGCCGGAACGCGAATTGATGCGGCAGCAGGTGGAACAAACCGTGTTTGCCGCGGTCCAAGCGTTGCCCGAGGAGTTGCAGACCGCCATTACCCTCCGTGAAGTGGATGGTCTGAGCTACGAGGAAATCGCCGAGGCGATGCGGTGTCCCATCGGCACGGTGCGATCCCGCATTTTCCGCGCCCGGGAAGCCATCGACGAAAAATTGCGCCCCCTGTTGTCCGATCGCGAGGATCAGGCATGAACCACCAACCCGAACAACTTTCCGCCGGCATGGATGGCGAGCTGACTGGCGAGGAGCTTCGTTTCCTGTTGCGCCGGCTCGACCATGACCGGCCGCTGCTGGTGCGCTGGGAGCGCTTTCATGTCGCTTCCGCCGGTCTGCGGCGCGAGCTGTCGGTACTGGCCTCGCCATCGTTCGCCGATCGCGTGATGCACGCGGTCGAGAGTGAGGTTGCCGCGGTGTCCGTTCCGAGGGCTCGCCGCCACCATTGGCTCAGGCTTTCCGCAGGTGGCGCCATCGCTGCGGGTGTGGCGGTGGTTGCGCTGATGGCGAGCCGGCCGACCGGACCCGCTGTCGAGGGTGCCCCCAACGCCGTTTCCGTCGCCCGGGCGAGCGGGCCGGGCCAGGCAGTAGGGCAGGCCTCTGCGCTGCCGGCACCGGCAGCGGTGCCGCGCTGGCTCAGCAACAGCAACCCGATGCGCATGACCCAGATGGCGTCCTATCCGCAGGGTGATTCGATCTCCCCGTACGAACAGTCGATTTCGCCGTATCGGGTGAAGGCGACGCTTCCGGCGGCGGACGGCAGCTACCTGTTGCTGGTCGACCCCGGCATGACCCATCGGTCGACCCGTCGCTCGGTACGCGAGGCTGCCACGGCCCAGTGAGTCGAGGCTGTCTGGCTCTCCTGCCGCGGCGTTTCCATGTTCGATTCCCAGCAAGGCGCACCCGCGGTGCGCCGACGGTTGTCCTTTGCCTGATTAAATCCCCGAGGAGGAGATCATGAGTCGTTCCACCGTACGCCTGCTTGCCTGCAGTGTCCTGATCGGCCTGGCTGCTGCCAATGGCCTGCATGCCCAGGCTGCGCCTGCCACAGCCATGGCGGCGCTGCCCGATTTCACCGGCATCGTTCAGCAGAACGCCCCGGCGGTGGTCCACGTCGAGGCCAAGTACAACGGCCGCAGCCAGCCGCGGATCACCGGCAACGGGCCCGGCGGAGACGACCAGGCGGAGATCCTGCGTCGCTTCTTCGGGATGCCGATGATGCCTTCGCCGGAAGACCAGAAGCACACCTCGCTGGGTTCCGGCTTCATCATCTCCAACGACGGTTACATCCTCACCAACAATCACGTGGTCGACCATGCCGACGAGGTCACCGTGCGCCTGCAGGATCGGCGCACGCTGACCGCCAAGGTGGTGGGTACCGACCCGCAGTACGACATCGCGCTGCTGAAAGTAAACGTTCCAGGCAAGTTGCCGACGGTCCGCATCGGCGAGTCGCAGTCGCTCAAGCCCGGCCAGTGGGTGCTGGCGATCGGCTCGCCGTTCGGCTTCGACTACACCGTGACGCAGGGCATCGTCAGCGCGATCGGGCGCAACCTGGGTAGCGGCGACCAGCCGTACACCTCGTTCATCCAGACCGACGTGCCGATCAACCGCGGCAACTCCGGCGGACCCCTGTTCAACCTGCAGGGCCAGGTGGTCGGCATCAACTCGCAGATCTACTCCAACACCGGCGGCTATCAGGGCGTGGCGTTCTCGATCCCCATCGACGTGGCCATGAATGCCGTGGAGCAGCTCAAGACCAAGGGCTTCGTCACCCGGGGCCAGCTCGGCGTGATGGTGCAGGGCATCAGCGACGACATGGTCAAGGTATACAAGCTCGATCGCGGCGCGGGTGCCGCGGTGACCCAGGTAAGCCCCGACAGCGGGGCCGAGAGGGCTGGTATCGAGCCCGGCGACATCATCCTCAAGTACAACGGCCAGGAGATCGACCAGCCGGGCGATCTGCCGCCGCTGGTCGGTCTGACCAAGCCGGGCACCAAGGTGCCGCTGGAGATCCTGCGCGACGGCGAGCGCAAGACGCTGGAGGTCACGGTCGGCTCGGCTCCGCGTGATCCGGATGCGGTGTCTTCGGCGGGCGGCACGGCCGCGGTCGTCACCGGGGCCAAGGCCCTGGGGCTGACCGTCGGTTCGATCGATGCGAACGACCGCAAGCAGATGGGCCTGCGCGCTGGCGAGGGGGTGCAGGTGACCGATATCAGCGGCGAGGCGGCCGCGCAGGCGGGTCTGCGACCTGGTGACGTGATCCTGCGCGTTGACCAGAAGGCGATCGGCAGCGTGGCCGACTTCAAGTCCGCCACCCGGGATGTCAAGGCGGGCAGCACCGTGTTGCTGCTGGTGCGTCGTGGCGACCAGAGCAGCTTCATCGGCATCACCGTGCCGGGCAGCAAGTAGGTGCCGGAAGCCCCGGGGCCGCAGATGGTCCCGGGGCGGTGGGAAAGGGGTGTTCCATGCGATAATGCCGGGTTCGTGCCGCCAGCCCGGCGGCACGCCGCCGTGGCATCCCCGTGGCGGTGCAAGCTGACAGCGTAGCCCATGGAACTGATCCGCAATTTCTCCATCATCGCGCACATCGACCACGGCAAGTCCACGCTTGCCGATCGCATCATCCAGCTCTGCGGCGGGCTCACCGAGCGCGAAATGGAAGCCCAGGTGCTCGACAACAACCCGATCGAGCGCGAGCGCGGTATCACCATCAAGGCGCAGTCGGTCTCGCTGCCCTACACGGCGCGCGACGGCAAGACCTACCAGCTGAACTTCATCGACACCCCGGGGCACGTGGACTTCAGTTACGAAGTCAGCCGCTCGCTATCGGCCTGCGAAGGTGCGCTGCTGGTGGTGGACGCCGCCCAGGGTGTCGAAGCGCAATCGGTGGCCAACTGCTACACCGCCATCGAGCAGGGCCTGGAAGTCATTCCGGTGCTCAACAAGATCGACCTGCCGACCGCCGACATCGAGAAGGCCAAGAGCGAGATCGAGGCGGTCATTGGCCTGGATGCCTCCGAAGCCATCCCGGTCAGCGCCAAGACCGGCCAGAACGTCACCGAGGTACTCGAGGCGATCATCCACCGCATCCCGCCGCCGAAGCCGCGCGACACCGACCGGCTGCAGGCGCTGATCATCGACTCCTGGTTCGACAACTACCTTGGCGTGGTGTCGCTGGTGCGCGTGATGCAGGGCGAGATCAAGCCCGGCGACAAGCTGCTGGTGATGTCC